>Ga0335081_10013869_pt1 | contig 13026 bp, 11 predicted proteins | sample Lox_Sample_35_FD_206713 | JGI IMG/M metagenome (GOLD analysis project Ga0335081, IMG submission 206713) | Soil microbial communities from Loxahatchee National Wildlife Refuge, Florida, United States - Lox_Sample_3.5 | ecosystem: Environmental > Terrestrial > Soil > Wetlands | place: USA...
CGGCGACCAGTTCGCCGAGCCGCGCCAGGTCCCGTTCGGCGTGGTGCTGGCGCAGGTACACGGTCAGGTCGGCGACCGCGCGGGAGTGCGCCTCGTCATGGCTGAGCGGCCCGGCCCCCAGCGCCCGCCCGGTCCGGGCCAGCACGTCGCTGGCGGTCGCCTCGGCCAGCGCCCGCACCCGCAGCGCGCGCAGCGCCCCCTCGCCGCGCAGGTCGCCGGGGTCGGCGTCGATCTCTTCGGCCGCCCTTACGAGCGCGGCCCGTGTCGTCCGCAGCGCGATGTCGACCGCGCCCAAGTGCGCCAGCGCGTGCGGGCCGACGTCCCGTTTCGCGGCGGCGCGGGCCAGGGCCCGGGCCACGCCGCGGGCCCCGCCGTACCAGCACGCCGCCACCCCGGCGCCGCCGTGGCGGAACCCTGGCCGGTCGGTGTAGCCGCCCGGCGGCCCGACGGGCTCGGCCCGGACCGCGGGGAAGCCGACGTCCAGGGTGTCGCTGCCGGCCATCCCGGTGGCGGGCCAGGTCCCGGCGCGCGGCTCCAGGCCGTCGACGGCGACGGCGAACAGCCGTTCATCGTCGCCGGCCCTGGCGGTGACCAGCGCGTGGGTGCAGACGCGGGCCCCCGAGCAGTACTGCTTGGTGCCGCGCAGCACCCAGCCGCCGTCTTGCCGGGTGGCGGTCAGGTTGGGTCCAGGCGGGTTCGCCGCCCACACGCCCCAGCGGCTGCCGGCCTGCGGCGGCGGTCCTTCCAGCTCGGCGAGGATCGCGACCGCGTCGGCGTGCCCCTCGGCGAGCCGGGCCAGCGACAGGTCCTCCTCGGCCAGGTCAGCGAGCGCCGCCCAGCGCCGCCAGGTGGCCCCCGATCCCGGCAGCGGCAGGTCGAGCCGGCCCGACTCGACGGCGGAGACGAACGCGCACGCGGCCCGCTGCCATTCCGCGGGCTCCTGAGTGCCGGCCGGCGCCCGGCCGGCCGTCATGCGCCGAGCAGGTCGACGAGGTCGTCGGCGTGCTCCTCCTCATCGGCGAGGATGTCCTCGAGGAGGCGGCGCGTGGTCGGGTCGCCGTCACCGATCCAGCGGATGATCTCCTGGTAGGTCGTGATCACGATGCGCTCGGCGGTCAGGTTGTCGCGCAGCATGCCCTCCAGGTCGCCGTCCGCGAACGTTTCGTAGGTGGTGTGCGCCCGCTCGGCGATGGTGGCCGGGTCGAAGTCGGGCTCGCCGCCCAGCTGGCTGATCCGCTCGGCGGCGGTCATCGCGTGACCCCGCTCGGACTCGGCGTGCTCGGTGAACTCTGCGGCGACCTGGGCGCGGTTGATCCCGGTGGCGGAGATGGCGTGGCGGGTGTAGCGCATCCAGCAGACGATCTCGGTGGCCAGCACCTCGTTGAGCACGGCGATGACCTCTTTCGGGTCCTTGCCGTAGGAGCCGGTCACCGGGCCGTCCGCCATCTTCTGCCGGGCCCGCTCACGGATCGCGGTGATATCGGTGGTGAAGCTGCCGGCTGCCATAGCGGTCCCCTTAAGTCGAACGGTGAACAAGGGACCTGGCTACCCGCGCCAGGGCGCCTCACACATGCCCGGGCGCCCCACCCATAGCGGCATCTGCCGAACCCATAGCGGTATCTGCCGACTGGTCGGGCGCAATGCGGCACGCCGGAATCGCGCCGGAATAAGGGGGCGAACGGCGGGTAGACAGCGGCGCGAACGTGGTGCACAGCGCCGCGGACAAGGTACGTGCACCGGGTCACGGAAGGAACAGCGTCATGGCGGTCGTCATGCTCGTTCTCTTGCTTGCCATCATCCTGGGCGGCCTCGGGTTCGCCATCCACGTTCTGTGGTGGATCGCGCTGGCGGTCCTCGTGCTCTGGCTGATCGGCTTCCTCGTCCGGGTCGGCGAAGGTACCTCCCGCAGCCGCTGGTACCGCTGGTAACCTTCGCCGTCTAGCCGGGGCGCCACCGTGGTCGCCTGGGTCGGCACGTCGGGCTGGAGCTACGATCACTGGCACCCCGAGCTCTACCGGCCTGGCTTGCCCGCCCGCGACCGGCTCGACCGGTATGCGGAATCTTTCACCACCGCCGAGCTGAACAGCAGCTTCTATCGCTGGCCGGCCCCGGCGGCGTTCGCCGGGTGGCGGCGCCGTCTGCCCGACGGTTTCCGGCTCTCGGTCAAGGCACCTCGCGGCCTGACCCACGCGCGCAAGCTATATGAACCGGAGACCTGGCTGGAGCGCATCGCGGCGGGCTGGCACGAACTGGACGGGCGCCGGGCTGTGCTGCTGGTGCAGCTGGGACCTGCTCAGGCCCGCGACGACACCCGGCTGGACTACTTCCTCGCCCGGGTCCCGGACTGGATCCGCATCGCGGTAGAGTTCCGGCACCCTAGCTGGCACTGCGAGGAGGTCTTCGCGCTGCTGGCCGCGCGCCGCGCCGCTTACTGCGTGATGAGCGGTGCCGGCCTGCCGTGCCTGCTGCGCGCCACCACCGACTTCGTCTACGTCCGGATGCACGGCCCGGACCGCGAGCTCTTGTACGCGGGCTCCTATCCCGACGCTGACCTGCGCTGGTGGGCGGACCGGATCGGTGAGTGGGAGAGGGCCGGGCAGAACGTGTTCGTCTACTTCAACAACGACGGCGAAGCCAACGCGGTGCGCAACGCGCGGACCCTCCGGACGCTGCTCAGCCAATGACCGCATGGGGCCGGGCCCGCTAGCCGGCTGTCAGCTGGTCTCGCTTGCTAGCAGTTGCTCCGCTGTGCTGACCCGCAGCGACTCAAGCTCGCGGGACTGACGGTCGGCGCGGGCGAGGAGGTCATCCAGGCGGCCCGCGTCGAGCCGACCGTCCCGTTCGGCCAGCGCGCGCAGCGTGCGCCACCCGGCGGCCTTGCCGTCCACGCCCAGGCGCAGCATCTCCGTCTCCTCCAGGTCGCTGAGCGGGGACCGGGTGACCAGGCGGCCGTTGAGCTTCAGCCGCCCGGCCCGCTCCCCGGCCCAGGCGGCGAAGACCTTGTAGCCGCGAACCGGGATGCCGAGCGCGGTCATGATCCGCAGCAGGGCGGCCCGGTCCGCGGTGATCTCGCCCGCCAGCCGGCTCAAGACGTCCGCGCGCTCGGTTCCCGGCTCGGCCGACACCGCCATCCGCCTGGCCAGGCCCGTGCCCGCGATCGCGCCCGCCAGGTGGTCGTTGAGGTAGATCCCGAGCAGGTCCCGCGTTGTCATGGCTTCCCCTCTCCCTTCTTCAGCCTTCTTTGGCGGCCAGTTCAGCGGGCGGGAGTTCGCAGGCCTCAGGCCGCGCGGGCGAACGTCTTGACCAGCTGCTGGTCGAATGCGTCGAGGTCGTCGGGCTTGCGGCTGGTGACCAGGTCGAAGCCCTGCTCGGGGCTGAGGACCACCTGCTCGTCGCGCCAGTCGCCGCCGGCGTTGCGGATGTCGGTGCGCAGGCTCGGCCAGCTGGTCAGCGTCTTGCCCGCCACCACGCCCGCCTCGACCAGGGTCCAGGGGCCGTGGCAGATCGCCGCGATCGGCTTGCCGGACTGGGCGAACGCCTTGACGAAGGCAACCGCCTCCGGCACCAGCCGCAGCTTGTCGGGGTTGGCGACGCCGCCGGGCAGCACCAGCCCGGCGAAGTCCGCCGCCGAGACGTCGCCGACCACGTGATCGGGCTCGTAGCTACCGCCCGGCTCTGAGTCGTGGTTGACCGTCTTAACCGGGTCCTTCTCCGGCGCTAGCAAGACGGGTTCCCCGCCGGCGTCCTTGACCGCCTGCCAGGGGCTGGTCAGCTCCGCCTGCTCAACCCCCGCGTTCGCGACCAGGAACGCGATGCGCTTGCCGACGAGTTCGTTGCCCATGTTGTTCTCCCTGTCTTCGGTCGTCATGGCTCGCGGCCGAGCCACCGGGACCTGCCCCTCCCCGCGCATGGCGCGGCTAATCCTGGGCAGCCGCAGTGAATGAACGTCAGCGCGCTCATGTCCACCGCGATCAGGCGGGGCTTCTTCGCAACCTCGGCCGCCAGGCCCTCACGCAGCTCAACGCAAGTCATGTCCGCCTCGCCCGACAGGACCACAACCGAGCACATCCCGTCACCAGCAGGCAGCACCGCCACCGAGATCAGCAAGCCCGACACCAGACAACTCCTCACTGCCTAATGCCGTGCAGCTCGCGCGCCCAGCCGGCAACAAGTGCAGTCGGCGTACCGCATGACCGGCCCGGCCTCCGCAGCACGGGCAGGCGACAACGGCAATCCTAGCCAAGCACGGTGCGGCAGGAAAAGCCCGCTCGAGGCCCGGAGCGGGGAGGCAAACGCGCTGCGCAAAGCGGACCCTCCAGGCGCTGCTCAGCGAGTGATCACCTACGGCCCGCGGCGCAGAGCCTTGCCACCCGGGCGGTCGTTCGCTGTGCGGCTTGGTGAAACCACGCACTCGTTCGGATAGGCCAGGTCTTTTTCACGAACGGGTGTGTGGCTGCGCCAGGACGGTGAGCAGCTTCAGGACGGCGCTTTCGGCGCGGCCCCTGGTGGCCAGTTGCCGAAGTCGCTGTCGCGGCCGAGGTCGCCGAGGACCGCGGCGATGGTGCGGCCGTTCTCGTAATGCCGGATGACACGCGGATCGATGTAGCTCCGCACCACCGCGCAGGCCTGGTCCCCGGCGACGGCCTGCTCGCGGTGCCTGGCGCTCTTGGCCGTGTACTCGGACAGAAGCTGGCCCTTGGCCAGGTGGACGTGCTCCTTGCGGGTCGTGGCGAGGCCGAACGAGCCGTTTTCCTCCGCATACTCCTCGCCCCCGGGCCGGAAGAAGCCAAGGTCGACCGGCCGCAGCGCCGCCGCCGGATTCCCCTCGCTGCGGGGTCGCTGCGGACAAGGCCTTCCAGGTCTTGCGCCGCACTGGACTCGCGGGCCTGCTGGCGGGCAGCCGTCGCGGGCTCAGCCGCTGTCGTCATGCGGCGGACGGGGTGAGCGCGCGCAGCGGGGCGGCGAGTTCCCTGGCGAAGAAGTCCATGAAGCCGTCCGGGTCAGGCCCCGCGTTCATGGCGACGAGGTGGTCAAAGCCCGCGTTGACGAATTCCTGGGCGACTTCCAGGTGCCGTTTCGGGTCGGGGCCGCAGGCGAACTGTCCCCTGACCTGGTCTGGCGTGGCGAGCGCGGTGACTGCCTCGAAGTTGACCGGGTTGGGCAGTTCCGCCATGACCTTCCAGCCGGCCAGCGCGAAGGCGTTCTTCTCGAGCACCGCCTGCACGGCTTGGTCCTCGTCGTCGGCCCAGGCCAGCGGCATCTCACCGTAGGCGGGTCCGTGGCCGCCCAGCCCGTGCCACCGGCTGATCAGCTCGCCGTCCGGCTCGACGGCGAACAGCCCGTCGCCGAGTTCGGCCGCGATCTTGGCCGACTCCGGCCCGCTCGCCGCCACCGCGATTACCGGGAGCTCGGCGGGCAGGTCGAACACCCGGGCATCCTCAAGCTTGAGGTGCCGGCCGTCGTAGGAGCGGTACCCGCCCTGCCACAGCAGCCGGATGATCTCCAGGGCCTCACGGAACCGTTCGTGCCTGGCCCGCCTGGCGGGGAAGCCCTCGCCGGTGACGTGCTCGTTGAGCCGCTCCCCGGCGCCGGCCTCGAGGGTGAACCGCCCGTCGGAGATGATGGCCAGCGTCGCCGCCGCCTGCGCGATGATCGCGGGGTGGTAGCGCACCGACGGGCAGGTGACCCCGGTGGCGAGGCCGATCCGGTCCGTCTTCATGGCGATCGCCGACAGCAAGTTCCACGTGAAGGCGCTGTGCCCCTGCGCCTCGACCCACGGGTGGTAGTGGTCGCTCATCTCCACGAAGTCGAAGCCGGCCTGCTCGGCCTGCCGGATGAGCTCCTTAGGACCGAAACCCTCAGTGGCAAGCTTGTAACCGATCCGCATGACATCCCCTCGGCCGCAGCGTCATTTACCCTGGCATCGCGACTGGCTACCCGGGCGTGACAGGCCAGCGGTGCTGCGTGCCGCCCTGGAGGCGCTGACGTTCCTGCTGGACGGCAGCCGCGCCGCCGCTAATACCATCATCCGCAAGCGTGCCGTCCTGCACGGCGCGCTCGGCTACGCGGCCGAGGCCGGGCTGCTGCCGGACGACCCGCTGGACACCATCGGCTGGCAGGTGCCCCGATCGTCCGCGGCCCTCGATCCCGTGATCGTCGCCAGTCCGGTCCAGGTCAGCGCGCTCCTAGAGGCGGTCGACCGGATCCAGCCGGAGATGACCGCCTTCTTCGGCTGCCTGTACTACGCCGCCCTGCGCCCGGAGGAAGCCGTCGCCCTGCGCTACGCCGACTGCCACCTGCCCGGCACCGGATGGGGCATGCTCCGGCTGGCCGCGGCCACGCCCAGGACCGCCGCGGCCTGGACCAGCAGCGGCATCAGTCACGAGCAGCGCGGGCTCAAGCACCGGCCGGACGGCGCGATCCGGATGGTGCCGGCCCCTCCGGTCCTAGTCGCCACGCTCCGTGCGCACTTCATCGCCTACGGCACCGCCCCCGACGGCCGGCTGTTCCGCGGAACCCGCGGCGGCCCGCTCAGCGAATCGGTCTACGGCCGCGCCTGGCACGCCGCCCGCGCTATTGCCCTCGGCCCCGAACTCGCCGCCAGCAGGCTCGCCCGGCGCCCCTACGACCTGCGCCACGCCGCCTTGTCATTGTGGCTGAATACGGGAGGAGACCCCGCCGCGATCGCAGCGCGCGCCGGGAACAGCGTCGCCGTCCTGCTCACCGTCTACACCCACTGCATCCACGGCCGCGACGACCTCCTCAACCAGCAGATCGACCAGGTACTCGAGACCCCCGCATGACCTGGTCCGTGCCCGTCCGTGGAAAGCCAGCGGTGTGCACCGACCGCGCAACTACGCGGAAGCCAGCGGTTACGCCGACCACGCGACGGCCACGCGACGACCGCGGACCCCGTCCGCTGTGCGTCCGTGACTTCCCCGCCCGGCCCGCCGACGGCCCACAAATCACGCCGACCGCAGGCCATCGCAGCAACCCTACCGACAAACGTTTAGCCAGCTCAAAGCCAAATATTAGAACGATAGCCCGTTACCCGGCCTGGCCCACAGCTGGCCCACAAACGGTCCGCGAACCGCTCCCAACGGCACGCAAAAGCCGGTGCCACCATCCAGTGAAACCGGCCTTGACCTGCGGAAACAGCGTGGCAGGTGTTGGGTTCGAACCAACGTAGGCTGAGCCGACGGTTTTACAGTACGCTCCTCCTGCCCGAGTCATATGCCCGTGGCCTGCGCTTATGCGTTCCGAGACGGGATTGCGTGCCGGCGCCGTCCGCTATGCGTCCGTGCGCGCCGGGCTTCGGGGGCCGTACGGCGCACGGACGGGCACGGACGGCCTCGGTGGGAGCGGTATGCTGACCGTCCCGCCTGACTTCTCGCCTCTGACCTGCCACTTCAGGTAGTCGGCTCGCTGCCGTTGTCTCCCCGGCGCTAGGCTCAGGCCAAGTCCCCACGGCGCTGAGGGACGTGGGTGATGCGTGTGTTCGCGGCGCAGGCCTGACCATCAATTGAGCTTGTCCCGTCCACCGGATACCTGACCTGAGGTGTCCAGTGAACAGGGGCAAGGTCAGCACCCGGCGATTGACTGGTACGGTGAGCATTGGATTCCTGAGTCTGTGTCGCAGCCGTAGCGTGGGGTGGGCGTGGCTAGATCGGCGTGCTGGGCGTATGTGACTTGGTATCACCACCTGAGTACTACGGACTGGGCGACCTGGTTTCCGGGCAAGCTGATACAGCCGGGGTCCGTAGGAACGTTCAACGCAGAACGCTGTTTTGATCATGATGAAACGCTGAAGCAGCTGGGGATTACTGCTCGGCTCTCGGGGGAAACGCCCGTGCCGCCTATCTTCTACAGCACAATGGGGGGCTTCGAATTTGAGCCGAAGGCCGCCGCCAGCGTAGCGCCGGGATTCGCCGCTCTGGGCGAGGCGGACGCGGGAGTCAGGCTCACGGCCAACGCGGAGCATGCTTGCCTGATTCAGATGCTGAATCCGACGGTCAGGCAGATCGAGAACCAGCGTCAGGTGAAGGAAGCAGTGCTTGCACGGGTGATAGATCAGTCGTGGAGCCTTGACTTGCACGTCGTGATTAGGCGGACCCGGTGCACGAGAGGCTTCGCGGCCGTATCGCGAGCCGGCAGGCAGAGCGTGGAATTCAAGACCGGGGCCAGGCTTCCGGCTGTCATCACTGACGAGAATCTGCCCGGCCTGGAACTCGGGCTGGCTTCGGGCTGGTCCAGCTCTGGCTTCATGATCACCTCCTTTATCGAGAACTCGACGCCCGCATTCGGCGTCGTCGGGGTCAAGCGGAGCCTGTGGCATAAGCTCCTTCCCTGGCGCCCAGAAGGCGGGTACCTGATCGATCCCAATGGGAAGCGTTTCCTCCCGACGAAACTGCCGCCGGAGCTGTCGGCTTACGCTCCCCGCGACCGCTGCTACGATCCTGCCCGCTCCGCGATGTCTCCCGCCGAGCTGTCCGCACTGACGGTGCAGGACGTCTTCGAAGAAGTCACCACGCTGCCCGACGAGGACGAACTCAACAGTGCGGCCGAGCCCGGCGGAAGCTCCAGCCCGATCGAACTCGCCACAGTCAGAAGCTTTCCGCTGCCCCGCTCGGCGGTTCCTTCCACCCTTGCCGCGGCCGACGACGAAAAAGACGCGCCGATCCTGCTGGATGCCGCGTTCGAGGACGGCCTGGTGCAGTTCACCGTGTACGACCGCGGATCCGGTAGGTACTGGTTGGAGGTCACATTCCGGCACGTAGGCCCGCAGCCCAACATAGTCACCGTCCGCTATCAGGCGACAGACGGAGCGTCACGGGACCTGATTGTCCCCGTCACCGGCGACGCCGCCACCGCGTCGAGTTCGATCGTGAGCCTGCCAGGCTACCGGCCAGGAACCGACGGGCAGGCCTGGCTCACGGCCCTCACTGCCGGGCAAGCCTGGCCAGCGGAGGCAGTGCGCAGGTCGGTGCTGGCCGCGGTAGGGAACGCGACCGCCCGAGCCTGGGAACGGCTCGCCGCGCTTGTCCCAGCCGAGACCGGCGAGGTCATTAAACGCGCACTCCGGGATTTGCGGGGCACCGCATGAGCTGGCGGGACCGGCTGGCGAACAGACCCTCACCGAGTAAAGAAGCGTCCGAGCCAGGCGACCTGAAGAACGCGATGGCGCTCTACCTGGCAGGCCGTCTCCAGCCGTTTAAGCTGTACAAACGCCTCAACGGCCCGCGCCAGGGATGGTGGGGATATTGCCAGGAGACAGCCTGCGGCACCGTTGCCGAGCTCAGCGCGGAGGAGCTCAGCGAGGTCTTTGCGGTCATTGGCCGGGAGGAACCGCCGCAGAGCCCGGGCGCTGTGACAGACGCGGCACGGGCCGTCCATGCAGTCAGCCGTGCTCTGGCGGCTAACGAGAAAGGAGATCAGCGGGGCCTGCTGAATGAGGCTGCGAGCCGCTGGCGGAACGGCCCGGCGACTCCGACCTCGGCGGCCACCGCGTCATTCTCCGTCGACACGGCAGTTGCGCAGGTACCGCTCCGGTTTCAGGATCGAACCCGGTCCGTGCTCGGCTTGCTCGGCAATGTGCTTCATGACCGGGGCGAGGCGATGGCCGCGATCTGCGCCCTCATGCTCACCGGGGATGCGCCGGAGGCCAGGAGCGCCGTTCGGGTGAGCGTGGTCCTGGCGGTCCGTGAACAGGGACGGGTCGGCGGAGTCACCGGGCGCCTTGAAGTGCAGGTCCTTCCGGGGGGTCCGGCTGGCCTGTATCCGGACCCCAGGGCACTGACGGTCCAGCCAGCTGACGCGGCCTTCGACCGCGCCCTCCGCCTGGCGTGGCAGTTCGCCGGGGGCGACAGCGAGTCCAGCTGCGTGCTGTGGCGTGTCACGCCGGATGCTGATGTGCCTGGCTACGGCGTTGACGGCAGTTCGCTCGGCACTGCCTTCGCTATCTGCTTGCAGCAGCTGCTGAAGCGCCGGCCGGCCTCCTGGCTGCTGTCGTTCGCGACACTGCGCGGTTTCCTGACCCGCCTGCGTCCCGGCTGCGTGATCACCGGTGAGCTGTCCGGCCAGAGGCCTTCCGGTTATGCTCAGCACGGTCTGCACCGGGGACCCTGGCTGGCCAGCGTCGGTCAGCTGGATGCCAAGCTGAGGGCCGTCGATGCCCGGCACATGAGGCTGGTCGCGCCGGCCGGCAACAAGCCTGCCTCGCTACGAGAAATCCCCGCGGGCGTGCATGTTTACTGGGCAAGCACGCTCCGCCAGGCTGACCGCTACGCCCGCCGGATCCGGCCAGTGCGGACAGCGGCGACCGGTCTTGCCGCGCTCGCAGTGATCGGCGGCTCGGCGGGACCAGCCCTCGCCGTGCACTACAACACCGCGGCCCATCAACAGCATGCAGCCGCCGTCTCCGCGCGTGAACTAGACGCCTCCAATGCCCTGGCGGCGCAGAGCGAGGCGACAGGTGACGCCGACCCGGTCATGGCCCGCCTTGAGGCCGTCGCCTCCTGGCGCGTCCGGCACACGGCCACGGCTACGCTCGCCATGCTGCGCGCCGCCCTGCTGCCCTGGGCCGCCGTCCTGCCCAGTTCCGACGGCACCCGGGTGAGCGCGGTGGCGTTCAGCCCGCACCGCGACCTGCTGGCGGCCGGGACAATCGGCGGGGCGATAGAACTCTGGGACCTCAGCTCCCGAAAGCCGGTGTCCCAGCACCTCGGTACCCCCGGCTATGTCGAATCGCTGGCGTTCAGTCCCGGCGGCACGTTCTTGGCCGCCGGGACTATCACCGGCAAGATCGTGGTGTGGGACGTCGCATCGCGGCACCTGGCGTTCACGCTGTCCGCCGCGCAGGGGCATTCGGTCACCTCGGTGGCGTTCAGTCACGACGGCAGGTCGCTGGCCGCTGGTATCTTCAACGGCCGCACGCAGCTCTGGGACCTCGCCTCGCGGACGCGGACTGCCCAGCTCACCGTGCCCGGTCCCTTCGGTTCGGTCACCTCGGTCGCGTTCAGCCCCGACGACAAGTTCCTGGCGGCGGGCACCAGCACCGATGGGGTCCAGCTGCTAGACCTCAGCGCTGGCACCCCGCACGCCACGCTTCCCATCGGCACCAGTTCGGCCGTCAACTCGGTGGCGTTCACAGCTGGCGGCGCACTCGTGGCCGCCGAAGGCAGCGGGGCGATCCAGCTGTGGGACCCGGGATCCCGGACGCTCACGGGCACACTGCCCGCCGGGAGCGACGTCCTGTCGGTGGCAGTCAGCCCGGACGGCAAGCTCCTGGCCGTGGACACCTGGGCCGGGACGACCCAGGTGTGGGACCTGGCCAGCCGGACGCGGCGGGCCGCACTCCCGGCGGGCAGCGCCGACGCCGCCGAGACCGTGGCGTTCAGCGCTGACGGCAAGTACCTGGCCACAGGTACTCTTCCGGCCACCCGGCTGCTGGACGTCGGCCCCGATTCCGTGGTCAGCGGCCCGGTCGCCAGCCTGCAAGTCGGCCGGGCAGAATCGGTCTGGTCACTGGCGTTCAGCGGCAACGGCGGGTCCCTGGCCGTCGGAACCGCCGGAGGAACCCAGCTATGGGATGTCACCTCCCGGACGCTCATCGCAAAGCTGCCCGTCGAGACGGGGACGAGAGTCAATGCGCTGGCCTTCAGCCACAGCGGCGGGGTCCTCGCCGCAGCCTCCGACCGAGGCGCAATCCAGCTGTGGGATCCCGCGTCGCCCGGGTCGGCGCCGACGGCCACGCTCCGCGTCGGCACGGGCGACGTCATCGTCAACTCGGTCGCGTTCAGTCCCAGCGGCAGGTTTCTCGCCGCCGGGGCTCAAGATGGCACCGTCGAGGCATGGGACCTTGCGTCCGGCCGGCCGACACCGGTTGCCACCTTGTCTGTAGGCAAGAACAACCTGGTCAGCTCGGTAGCGTTCAGTCCCGATGGAAGCACCCTAGCCGCAACGGCCGACGACGGCACGGTTCGCTTGTGGCGCGTCACAGCCCAGGCACTGAGCCCTGCCGGCCTGCTCGCGGTCGGCGGGCACATCGGGGTCGACTCCATCGCGTTCCGGCCCGCGGGCAGGATCCTGGCGGTCGTGACGGCCAACGGAACGATCCAGCTTTGGGACGTCGCCGCACGCCGTCAGGTCATTACGCCGATCCTGGCCGCGAAGACGTACCCCGCAGTGGCCTTCAGCCGCGACAGCACCACCCTGATCATCGGCAGCGCCGCGGGTATCCAGCTATGGGACACCGGCGCCGAACAGCAAGTCGGCGTGCTGCCCGGCAACAGCACCGACAACCTCTTCCGCGGCGGCATCATCACGCTCGACCCGGGAGGCACGCTCCTGGCGGTCGGCACGGCCTCAGGCACGGTGCAACTGTGGAGCATGCCCTACCTCACCGACCCGGCCGGCCTGGCTGACTACCTGTGCGGCCTGGCAGGGCAGCCCTTCCCCCCATCCCAGTGGGCAAGCCACGCACCGGGCCTGCCATATCAGGCGACGTGTCCCTGAACCCACGAGCTGAGCTTGGCCCATCTCCCGGACACCCGACCTGAGGTAGCCGACCGCGGCGAAGGGCAAACGCGGGAAACCGCTCCGCTACCAGCAGAAGGCGGGGCTGGTCAGCCACCCACCGACCGTCATACCTGAGTTTGGTCACTCAGTCTCGCTAGCGAAGATCGCGGCTTCCTGACCTGGAGCGATGTCGTCGGCGAAGGCGAGTTTCAGGCACTAATTGGTGCCCTAGGCTCGGTGCCGTGGCGTGGTGAGCTGCGCCGGCCCGGCCACCGGGTGGCCGCTTCCACGATCCGGAAGGTCCTGCGTGCCCACCGCATCCCGCCGCCACCGGGGCACGACGGATCATGGGGTGTCTTCCTGCGCGCACACGCCGGCACGCTCCTGGCCGCCGGCTTCTTCCACGTCGACTGCGCGGTCACACTGAGACGCCTGTACGTCGCGTTCGTCATCGGACACCGGACACGGCGGGTACACCTGCCCGGCATCACCAGGCATCCGACGAGCCAG
>Ga0335081_10013870_pt1 | contig 13026 bp, 15 predicted proteins | sample Lox_Sample_35_FD_206713 | JGI IMG/M metagenome (GOLD analysis project Ga0335081, IMG submission 206713) | Soil microbial communities from Loxahatchee National Wildlife Refuge, Florida, United States - Lox_Sample_3.5 | ecosystem: Environmental > Terrestrial > Soil > Wetlands | place: USA...
AGCAGGAGGCCGAAGATCGTCGCGAAGAGGATGTCGAGGGCCCGCAGCTCGAGGTCGATTCGCCGGCGGGGCGTCTCGGCGGCGAGCCGGCGGTAGCCGCCGACCAGGGTGTCCTCGAGCTCACCCGCCACGGGCCGATGGTAAAGCTTCGGGGATGACGGTTCTCGCGATCGACCATGTGCAGATCGCCGCGCCGCCGCGGTCCGAGGAGGCTGCACGGGCGTTCTACGGGCGCCTACTCGGAATGGAGGAGCTGCCGAAGCCCGAGGCGATCCGCGGGCGTGGCGGCTGCTGGTTCGGGGCCGGACTGCAGGAGCTCCACATCGGCGTGGAAGATCCCTTCACCCCGGCGCGCAAGGCCCACCCGGGGCTCGTCGTCTCCGATCTCGATGTGATCCGAGCCCGCTTCGTCGACGAGGGCGTGTCCTACGCGGACGACGCGAAGATCGAGGGGGTCGACAGGCTCTACGTCCACGACCCGTTCGGAAACCGTCTCGAGCTCCGATCATCACGATAAGCTCTCCTTATGGATACGCGACAGCTCGCAGCTTTCTGCGCGGTCGTCGAGCGCCGCAGCTTCTCGCAGGCGGCGGAACGGCTCGGAGTCACCCAACCCGCCGTCAGCCTGCAGATCCAGGCGCTCGAGAAGCGCCTCGGGACGAGGCTGATCGACCGCTCGGGACGCCGGGTCGAGCCGACCGAGGCGGGGATGCGTCTCTATCGCGGGGCGCTGCGTCTGCTGGCGCTCGAGGAGCAGGTCGTCGCGGAGGTGGTGGAGGACGAGTCCGACGAGCTCGTCGGCCGGTTCGAGATCGGCGCTTCGACCGGCCCCGGCGGAATCGTGCTCTCTCACCTCTTGTGCGAGTTCCAGGGGCGCCACCCGCAGCTGCACGTCGTGCTCTGGGTGTTCGACACCCAGACGATCGTCGACCGCGTCGCGGCACGCGAGCTCGAGCTTGGGGTCGTCGGCGCAGCGCGGCGCCATCGGGGAGTCGTGTTCGAGCCGTTCTTCAGCGACGAGGTGATCCTCGCGTGCCCGCCGGGCCACGCATTCGCCGGCCGGACGCTGACGCTGGACGAGCTCCGGGAAGCCGGGCTGATCGTGATGCAGGAGGGCGCCGGCGTGCGGCAGATGATCGAGGACGAGCTCCAGAAGACGGGCACGCGGCTCCGCGATCTCGACGTCTCGCTCGAGCTCGGCCTCCAGGAGTCGGTCACGAGCGCCGTCCGCGGCGGCTACGGGGTCACGTTCATCTCCCGCTCCTCGGTGGAGTCCGACCTCGTGGCGGGGACGCTCACCGAGGCCCGCGTCGCCGGGCTCGAGCTCCGGCGGGAGATCCACCTCGTGCGTGCGGCCGGCCGCACCGAGACCCGCGCCGCGCGGGCGTTCGTCGAGTTCGCGCGCGAGCGGCTCGGATGATCGTCCGCTGGTCGCTCGACGAGCTCGACCCGACGCTCGAGGAGCTGGGCATCAGGCACCCGTTCCTCGTCACGAGCCCACGCTGGGCCTCGCTCGTCGACCTGCCGGTTGCGGGCCGCTGGCTCGAGGTGCCGTCCGACCGCATCGAGGTGCCGATCGGGGCCGACGGCGTGCTCGCGATCGGGGGAGGCTCGGCGATCGACACCGCGAAGGCGTCGTCGTCGGCAGCCGGCCTGCCGCTCGTCTCCGTCCCGACGACGTACTCGGGCGCCGAATGGACGTCCGGGTTCGGCGTGCGCACACGCACGCGGCGCATCGTCGGTCACGGCGGTGGGGCGCACCTCGCGGGGATCGTGTACGACGTCGGGCTTACGCTCGACCTGCCCCGGCCCGAAACCGTCGGCACCGCGATGAACGCGCTCGCGCACTGCGCCGAGGCGCTGTACGGCGATCGGAGCGAGCGCGGCGATGCCGTCGCGATCGAGGGCGCCGAGCTGATCTCGCGCTGGCTTCCGTCGGTGGTCGACGCCCCGCGCGACCGCGAGGCCCGCGAGGGTCTCCTGCGCGGCGCGGCGGCCGGCGGAGAGGCGCTCGCGCTCGCCGGTCTCGCCCTCGCCCATGCCATGGCCCAGGCGCTCGGCAGCTCGTTCGGGTTGCCGCACGGAGCGATGAATGCGCTGACCCTGGCTCCGGCACTGCGCTTCAACTCGGGCGTCGTCCCCGACGCGGTGGCGCGCTTCGGCGCTGCGATCGGAGCGGAGGCCGACCCGGCGGCGAAGGTCGAGGAGCTGGCCCGGCTCGGAGGCTTCGAGCGGCTGCGGGATTTCGGCGTTCCCGAGGACGGGCTCGCCGCGGTCGCCGGGATGGCGGCGGGCCGGAACGGGAACAAGCGCAATCCGAGGCCGGCCACCGCGGACGAGATCGAGCGGCTGCTCAGAGAGGTCTACTGATTAGTAAATCTGATCCGTTTCATTAGCGATTAGCTGCTATCGTAACTGCGTGTCCGACGGCGGCGGTTTCGACGTGCTCGTGGTCGGCAGCGGGGCCTCCGGCCTCGCCGCCGCCGTATCGGCAGAGCGCGCCGGCGCTCGAGTCGCCGTGGCCGCCAAGGGCTCGCTGCAGTCGTGCAACTCGGCCAAGGCGCAGGGCGGGATCCAGGCCGCCTTCGGCCCCGGGGACTCGCCCGACCAGCACGCCGATGACGTCTGGCGTTCCTCGCACGAGACCGCGAACCGCGAGCTCGTCGAGGTTCTCACTGGTGAGGCGCCGGGAGCGATCCACTGGCTCGAGGAGCTCGGCGTGGCGTTCACGAAAGAGAACGGCGGGTACCGTCTCGCTCGCTGCGGCGGCGCCTCCCAGAAGCGGCTGCTGCAGGTCGGCGACCGGACCGGGCACGCGATCACGAAGGCGCTGCGGGAGGCGTGGGAGGCGAGCTCCGGGACGTCGTTCGAGCACGCGCCGCTGCGCAGCCTCGAGCCGTTCGAGAGCGGCTGGCGCGCGGAGTGCGGAGACCACACGATCGAAGCCGCGACCGTCGTCCTCGCTGCGGGCGGGCGGTGCTACCGAGTCGCCGAGGAGCGGGGCGAGCTCTCGACCAACCATCCGGGTGCCACGGGCGAGGTCACCGAGATCGCGCTCGCCCTGGGCGCCGAGGTGCGCGATCTCGACGCGCTCCAGTACCACCCGAACGGCGGGGCCTGGCCGGCGAACATGCAGGGCTACTCGATCCCCGAGACCACCCGCGCCTACGGCGCAGTGCTCCTGAACGCCGAGGGCGAGGAGTTCACGGACTCGCTCGGCCCGCGGGACGTCGTCGCGCAGGCGATCGTCGACGAGGTCGCGGCCGGCAGGGGCGTCGAGACGCCCGACGGCCGGCCGGCGGTCTACCTCGACACGACGCGGATCCCGGAGGCGGACGCGGCTGTCTCGCTCCCCTACATGCTGCGCCGCTACCGCGCTGCGGGCGTCGATCCGCTCGGCGAGCGGATCCTGACCTACCCCGTGCTCCACTACCAGAACGGAGGGCTCGTGATCGACACCGACGGGGGGACGACCCTGGAAGGGGTGTACGCCTGCGGGGAGATCGCGGGCGGAACCCACGGACGGAACCGGATGATGGGCAACAGCCTGCTCGAGTGCGTCGTCTTCGGCCGTCGCGCCGGGAAGGCCGCGGCGGGAGCGGCGGCATGAGCATCGACGTGGCCACCGACTTGCAAGGCGCAGTCGAGGACGCCGCCGCGCATCTCTACGTCTGGGCCCTCAAGGACATCCCACAGGATCTGCGGGATGCGCTCGCCGAAGCGCGCGAGCGCGAGACGTCGGTGCCTGGGAAGCGCGTGCTGGAGACGATCCACCGCAACGTCAACGTCGCCGACTCCGAGCGCAACCTCGTCTGCCAGGACACGGGCATCGCCGTCTACCACTGCAGGGTCGGCGAGGGCTTCCCGCTCCATCCGGCCCGGATCTACGAAGCGTTGCGCGGCGGAACCGCGCGCGCCACGGTCGAGCACCCGCTGCGCTCGAACGCCGTGCACACGATCACGCGCGAGAACACCGGGCCGAACATCGGCTACCGGCTCCCGATCGTCCACTGGGAGTTCGTCACCGGCTGGGATGGGCTGGACGTGAAGTGCGTCCCCAAGGGCTCGGGCTCCGAGAACATGAGCTTCCTCAAGATGTGCGTCCCCGCCGACGGGGTGAACGGGATCAAGCGCTTTGTCCTCGAGTCGATCGTCGGGGCCGGCGGCAAGCCCTGCCCGCCCGGGATCGTCGGCGTCGGGATCGGCGGCTCGGCCGACTATGCGATGCACCTCGCGAAGGAGGCGATCATGCGGCCGATCGGGACGCGCAACCCGGACCCGCTCGTCGCCCAGCTCGAGGACGAGCTGTTCGAGCTCCTCAACGAGACCGGCATCGGCCCGATGGGGCTCGGCGGCGACGTGACCGTTCTGCAATGCCACATCGAGCATGCGGACACCCACATGACCTTGAACCCGGTTGCGGTCAACTACCAGTGCTGGGCCGCGCGCCGCGCGAGCGCTCACATCTCGGCGACCGGCGAGACCCAGTACGACAGGGAGGCGTGACCATGGCGCGAGGCGAGAGCACGTTTGTATTGCAAGTCACGAGGTCCGCCGAGCTTGCAACTTGCATTACAAGCCAACGGAGTGGGTGCTGATGGCGACGCACGAGGTGACGTTCCCGATCACCGACCCGGCCGAGATCCTGAAGCTCCACGCCGGCGACGAGGTGATCGTCCAGGGCCACATCATCGGCATCCGCGACCGTACGCAGATCCGGATCTTCGATCAGGGCATGGAGCCGCCGATGGATCTGACCGGCGCCTTTCTGCTCCACACTGCGCCGAACGTGCGCAAGATCGGCCCGGGCCGCTACGAGAAGCTCTGCATCGGCACCACCACGAGCGCGCGCATGGTGCGCTTCACCGAGCCGCTCGGCGCGCAGTACGGCGTCCGCGCGATCTGCGGCAAGGGCGGCTTCCCCGACGAGGCGATCGAGCCGATGCAGCGGCTCGGTATGGTCTATTTCGCGATCGTCGGGGGCGCGGCGGCGCTCGAGACGACCCAGATCGAGGAGATCGAGGAGGTTGCCTGGGAGGAGCTGATGCCCGAGTGCCTCTGGAAGTTCCGGGTCAGGGACTTCGGCCCGCTCACCGTCGGCATCGACGCCCACGGCCAGTCGCTCTATCACGACGTCCAGGCGGCGGCCCAGAAGAGATTGGAGGAGATCTTTGCCCGGCTCTGACAACAACGGACCGAACGGCTTCCACGACGGCTTCCTCGACCTTCCGGCCCGTCCGGGTAAGCCGCGCACCGAGGGCCTCACGCACGTGATCGACAAGGGGCTCGGGATCCGCGACATCGAGGGCCTCTTCGACACCGCCGGCGCGTTCGTCGACATCGTCAAGCTCGGCTGGGGCACGGCCTACATCACGAACAATCTCGAGAAGAAGATCGCGCTCTACCGGTCGTTCGGCACGCCGGTCGTCTGCGGCGGGACGCTCTTCGAGGCGGTCTACGCGCGCGGCCGGCTCGACGAATTCAAGGGCTGGCTGGTCGAGCACCGCTTCGCCCACGTCGAGATCTCGGACGGGACGCTCGACATCCCGCGTGACCGCAAGCTGGAGCTGATCACGGACTTCGCCCGGGACTTCACGGTCTTCTCCGAGGTGGGTTCGAAGGACGCCGACGTCGTCTTCGCTCCCTACCAGTGGGTCGAGTGGATCAAGGAGGAGCTCGAGGCGGGCGCCTGGAAGGTGGTCACCGAGGGCCGTGAGGGCGGCACTGCGGGTATCTACCGCCCCACCGGCGAGATGCGCACCGGTCTCGTCGACGAGATCGTCCACGAGGTCTCGGTCGCCGACCTGATCTTCGAGGCGCCGACGAAGTCGAGCCAGGCCTGGTTCGTCAAGCATTTCGGTCCGAACGTGAACCTCGGCAACATCCCGCCTGACGAGGTGATCCCGCTCGAGACGCTGCGGCTCGGGCTGCGCGCCGACACGCTGAAGGAGGTCCTGATCGGTGGCGAGCCGGCCCCCACTGCGTGAGCTCGACTGGGAGGCGATGCCGGCGGAGGAGATCCTGGGCTCGCTGCTCGAGGCGTTCCCGGGCCGGGTCTCGCTTGCGTGCTCCTTCCAGAAGGAGGAATCGGTGCTGCTGGACATGCTCTTCGCGCTCGACGCCGATGCTCGCGTGTTCGCCCTCGACACCCACGTCCTCTTCCCCGAGACCTACGCGGTCTGGAGGGAGGTCGAGCGGCGCTACGACACCAGGGTGGAGATCTTCGAGGGGCCGACGCTCGCCCGGCAGTCCGAGATCCACGGTGACGCGCTGTGGGAGCGCAAGCCCGACCTGTGCTGCTCGATCCGCAAGATCGAGCCGCTCGGCCGCGCGCTTGGCGGTCTCGATGCGTGGATCACCGGTCTGCGCCGCGACCAGTCGCCGACCCGCGCCGATGCGCCCAAGGTCGGATGGGACGAGGGGCACGAGCTCTGGAAGGCCAACCCGCTCGCCGACTGGGACGACGCGCGCTGCTGGGACTACATCCGCGTGCACGAGTTGCCCTACAACGAGCTTCACGACCATGGCTACGCCTCGATCGGCTGCACCCACTGCACGAAGCCCGGCACGGGCCGCGAGGGCCGCTGGACAGGGCTCGAGAAGACGGAGTGCGGCCTGCACGTGGTGGAGCAGTGAGCGGCTTCGTCGTCTGGCTCACCGGGCTCTCGGCCGCCGGCAAGTCGACGATCGCCGGCCTCGTTGCCTCGGAGCTCGAGGAGCGCGGCGTGCTCGTCGACCGTCTCGACGGCGACGTCGTGCGCACGCACCTGACCAAGGGGCTCGGGTTCTCGAAGGGGGACCGCGACACCAACATCGAGCGGATCGGCTGGGTCGCCTCGCGGCTCGCCCGTGCCGGCGCCGCAGTCGTCGTCTCGGCCATCTCGCCCTACGACGAGGCGAGGCAGAAGGCTCGTGCGCTCACCGAGGAGCACGCGACGTTCGTCCTCGTCCACGTGGCCACCTCGATCGAGGAGTGTGAGCGCCGCGACCCGAAGGGTCTCTACGCGATGGCCCATGCGGGCGAGATCTCCGAGTTCACGGGCGTCTCCGATCCCTACGAGGAGCCGTCGAAGCCGGAGCTGCGTCTGCAGACCGAGGGCCGCACGCCGCAGGAGTCGGCCGCCGTCGTGGTCGCCAAGCTCGACGAGCTCGGGCTCGTCCCCGACGAGGTGAGGGCGTGACCACGACCGTGGCCCCGTTCACGCTCTCGCACCTCGACGAGCTCGAATCCGAGGCGATCCACATCATGCGCGAGGTCGCCGCCGAGCTGGAGCGGCCCGTGCTGCTCTTCTCGGGGGGCAAGGACTCGATCGTGCTGCTGCGGCTGGCCGAGAAGGCGTTCCGGCCCGGTCGCTTCCCGTTCCCCGTGATGCACGTCGACACCGGGCACAACTTCCCCGAGGTGATCGAGTTCCGCGACCGCCGCGTTGCCGAGCTCGGCGAGCGCCTCGTCGTCGCCAGCGTGCAGGAGTCCATCGACCGCGGGCGCGTCACGGAGGCGCATGGCCCGAGAGCCTCCAGGAACCTGCTCCAGACGACGACGCTGCTCGACGCGATCTCCGAGCATGGCTTCGACGCCGCACTCGGGGGAGCCCGCCGGGACGAGGAGCGCTCGCGCGCGAAGGAGCGGATCTTCAGCTTCCGCGACGACTTCGGCCAGTGGAACCCGCGCGCGCAGCGTCCCGAGCTCTGGAACCTCTACAACGGTCGCATCCGGAAGGGCGAGCAGATCCGCGTCTTCCCGATCTCGAACTGGACGGAGCTCGACGTCTGGCAGTACATCGCCCGGGAGAGCCTCGAGCTGCCCTCCATCTACTTCGCCCACGAGCGGCCGATGTTCCGTCGCGACGGGATGCTCTACGCCGTCTCCGACTTCGTCCAGCGCCTCGACGGCGAAGAGCCGTTCTCCGCCTGGGTGCGCTTCCGCACCGTTGGCGACATGACCTGCACGGGCGGTGTCGAGTCTCACGCGACCACGATCGACGAGGTCGTCGCCGAGATCGCCGCCACCAACGTCACCGAGCGCGGAGAGACCCGCGCCGACGACCGTGTCTCCGAGGCCGCGATGGAGGACCGCAAGCGAGGCGGGTACTTCTGATGGCCACCTCCGAGCAGATGATGCAAGCCGAGCTCCTGCGGCTCGTGACCGCGGGCTCCGTCGATGACGGCAAGTCGACGCTGATCGGGCGGCTGCTCTACGACACCAAGCAGATCCTCGCCGACCAGCTCGCGCACATCGAGGAGACCTCGCTGCGGCGCGGCGACGGCTACGTGAACCTGGCGCTGCTCACCGACGGGCTGCGGGCCGAGCGCGAGCAGGGGATCACGATCGACGTCGCCTACCGCTCGTTCGTCACGGCCCGGCGGCGCTTCCAGCTCGCCGACGCGCCCGGTCACGTCCAGTACACGCGGAACATGGTCACCGGCGCCTCGACCGCCGACGTCGCGGTCATCCTGCTCGACGCGCGCAACGGCATCGTCGAGCAGACCCGCCGCCACTCCTACATCGCGGCGGCACTCGGCATCCCGCACGTGGTGACGGCCGTGAACAAGATGGACCTCGTCGACTTCTCGGCCGAGCGCTTCGCCGAGATCGAGGCCGACCTTCACGACCTCGCCGAGCGGCTCGGCCTCCACGACCCGCGCGCGATCCCGATGTCGGCGCTGCGGGGCGACAACGTCGTCGACAACGGCGACGGGATGCCCTGGTACGACGGCCCGACCCTGCTCGAGCATCTCGAGACCCTCGAGATCGCCGGCGACCGAAACCTCGAGGACCGGCGCTTCGCCGTGCAGTGGGTGATCCGGCCGATGTCGGAGTCCCACCACGACTACCGCGGCTATGCCGGGGAGGTCGCCGGGGGCATCTGGCAGGCGGGCGACGAGATCGTCGTCCTGCCTTCGGGACGCCGGAGCCGCGTAGCGTCGGTCGAGTCGTTCGAGGGCCCGCTCGCGGCGGCGATCCCGCCGCAGTCGGTGACGATCCTGCTCGAGGACGATCTCGACGTCGGTCGCGGCGACATGCTCGCCGATCCGGACCGGCCGCCGTTCGTCGCCCGCGAGCTCACGGCGGAGGTGTGCTGGATGAGCGAGCGGGCGCTCGAGCCGGGAGCGCGGGTCGGGATCAAGCACACCACCCGCTCCGCGCGCGCGGTCGTCGACGAGCTCGTGTCGGTGGTCGACATGCACACGCTCGAGAAGCTGCCAGCACCCGAGCGGCTCGAGCTCAACGATCTCGGCGTGGTGAGGCTACGCCTCGCGGAGCCCCTCGCCGTTGACCCCTACGAGCGAAACCGCGCCACCGGGGCGTTCATCCTCATCGGCGAGGCGACCAACGACACCGTGGCGGCGGGAATGGTCTTGGACGCCGCGTGAACGGTCGGGTCGCCGAGCCCTGCCCCATCCCGCCGCGGGTGGGCGCATGACCTGGCAGTTCTCGCTCGCAGGGCTGCTCGTCGGCGTCCTCGTCGGCATGACGGGCATGGGCGGCGGCAGCCTGATGACCCCGATCCTGATCCTGTTCTTCGGCTTCGACGCGAAGGTCGCGGTCGGAACGGACATCCTCCACGGTGCGGTCTTCAAGTCGTTCGGGGCGGCGCGGCACCGGATGCTCGGGACCGTCCACGCCCGCCTCGCCACCTGGATGCTCGTCGGCTCGGCGCCGATGTCGCTGGTCGGCGTGCAGGTGGCCAACGAGATCAGCTCGAACAACATGGACGACCTCCAGAAGGTCGTAGGCGGGGCGCTGATCCTCGGCGGCGTCGGCTTCCTCGCCAAGACGTTCATCAAGGCTCACTCGAGCGACGCGCCCTTCCACCTGGCGACGCGCGACAAGGTGATCGCGATCGCGATCGGCGCGTTCGGCGGCTTCATCGTCGGGCTCACCTCGGTCGGCTCCGGAACGTTCTTCGGCCTCGCGATGCTCTTCGCCTATCCGCTGACGGCCCAGAAGATCGTCGGTACGGACATGTTCCACGCGGCGGTCCTGCTCTGGGTCGCCGGCGTCTCGCACCTCCTCCACGGCGACGTGAACACGCACGCGATGGCGTGGCTCCTCGTCGGCTCGATCCCCGGCGTGCTCATCGGCTCGAGCCTCTCGATCAAGGTGCCCGAGCGCGGTCTCCGGGTGGGCTTCGGGTGCGTCCTGATCCTCTCGGGCATCAAGCTCGTCGACGTCCCGATGGCGAACTGGGTGATCGCAGTGGGGCTGGTCGGCCTCGTGATCGCCTTCTTCTTCTGGGTGCTTCGCCAGATCCGGCTGCGGCGCGTCGAGCAGATCTCGCCGACAGAAGCGACCTAGAGTTCTCCGGGCGTGGCCGCTCTTCTCGACCGCCGTACCGCCCGCGCAGTGGTCGACGTCAGCTGAGGCTGCGTCTAGCCTTGCGCGGATGATCGGCGGCTGGAGACGGGCGCTCGTGCTTGCGCCCCATACCGACGACGGCGAGTTCGGCTGCGGCGGGGCGATGGCCCGCCTCGTCGAGGAGGGCGCCGAGGTCCGGTACGTGGCGTTCTCGATCGCGACCCGCTCGCTGCCCGAGGGGTTTCCGCCCGACACGCTACGACACGAGGTCGCGGCGGCGATCGCCGAGCTCGGGCTCGGCGCCGACAGCCTCACCGTCCACGACTTCGACGTCCGGACGTTTCCCGACCGCCGCCAGGAGATCCTCGAGCTGCTGATCGCCCTCTGGAACGACTGGGAGCCGGACGTCGTCTTCCAGCCCTCGCTCCACGACATCCACCAGGACCACCAGACGATCGCCGCCGAGGGCCTGCGGGCGTTCAAGCGGACGACGATCCTGGGCTACGAGATCCCGTGGAACAACCTCGACTTCGCCTACCAGGCCTACATCTCCCTCGAGCGGCGCCATCTCGAGCGCAAGGCCGCCGCGCTCGCGTGCTACGCCTCGCAGCAGCATCGCCGCTACGCCGACCCGGAATACGTCTGGAACCTTTCGCGGACGCACGGCATCAACATCAACCGCGAGTACGCCGAGGTGTTCCAGGTCTACCGCGCGATCGGGTAGGGGGCGGGGCGCCCGCTCAGACCTCGATCGTCATCCCGTCGTAGGCGAGCTCGACGCCCTCCGAGGGCAGCTCCACGGGCCTGTGCGTCACCAGCAGGCGCTTCGCTCCTGATGCCTCGAAGGCTTCCCTGGCCTCGTCGAGCGACAGGTGGCCTCGCGGCGGCTGGCCGTCGGCCTCGCCCGAGATCAGCGTCGCCTCGCAGATGAAGAGATCGGCGCCGGTTGCGAGCTCGACCAGGCGATGGTCGGGCGCCGAGTCTCCGGAGTAGGCGAGGATCGCGTCCTCGTCTGTGATCCGGAAGCCGTACGAGGCGATCCGGTAGTGCGGCGTGCGGTAGGCGGTGACAGTGTGGCCTGCCGCCACGAACGCGACGCCCGGCTCGTACTCGTGGACGTCGAAGGTGCGCTCGAACATGTCCGCGAACCCGAGGTCCTCGCCGAAGTGCTCGAGCCGGGCGCGGCCGCCCGGCGGAACCCAGAGCTCCGGCCTGCCCGGGTCGCGCCCGCGGCCGGTCAGGTGGAACGCACCCCAGACCCACGGCACGAGGTCGCCCCAGTGGTCGAGGTGGAAGTGGGTGATCGCGATCGCGTCGAGCACAGGCCAGAGCTCCGTCTCGCGGAGGCGGCTGAGCACGCCCGGGCCGCAGTCCAGGAGCAGCGCACCGGAGCCTTCGACGAGATACCCCGACTGCGCACCGCCGGGGTTCGGCCAGGCCGGTGAGCACCCGATCACCGTGACCTTCACGGCGCCATGTTCGCAGACTCGGTCATGTTTCCTCGGTATCGGTCGGGAGTGTCGTGCCCTCGATAGGCGCTGAATCGCTGTGTGACCGCGGTGACATTCGGACTGTTGCTCCGGGCAACGACGCCGAGGTGGGGGTCTCCTACGCTCCGGCGATGAAGTCCACCTCCGAAACGAAGGAGCTCATAGTGACCATCACCGCCATCCGCCTCTTCACCGTTCTCGCCCTCGTCGTCCCGATCGCTGTGCTGGCCGGCATGGTTCACGGCTGCTGAGAGTCCGCTTCCGACGGCCGACGAAGGGAGGCGCGAGCCTCCCTTTCACGTTGTGCAATGACGGTGGTCACAGCCGTGATGTGATGACGGGCGTGACAGTAACGGCGGAGGGTCGTAGGGTTGAATCGATGGTCGACCAGCCGGCGGGCACGGTGACGCTCGTCTTCACCGACATCGAGGGCTCGACGCGCCTGCTGGGCGAGCTCGGCCAGCAGGCATATCGCGAGGTTCTGGGTGAGCACCGTCGGGTGGTGCGGGAGGCGTTCGGCCGGCACGACGGGTACGAGGTCGACTACGAGGGGGACTCCTTCTTCTACGCCTTCGCCTCGGCGCCGGCTGCTGTGCAGGCGGTGGGTGAGGCGATGGAGGCACTGACGCCTGGCCCGATCCGGATCAGGGTCGGGGTGCATACCGGCGAGCCAGGGCTCGACCCGCCCAAGTACGTCGGATTGGACATTCATCGCGCTGCCAGGGTCATGGCGGCTGCTCACGGCGGGCAGGTGCTGTTGAGCACGAGGACGCGGAGCCTGCTCGACGGATCCGCGCCGATCTGCGACCTCGGGGAGCATCGGCTCAAGGACTTTCCCGCTCCGGAACGCCTGTTCCAGCTCGGTGAGGGCGATTTCCCGCCGCTCCGCACGCTGATGACGACGACGCTGCCGGTGCCGGCGACGGCGTTTCTCGGCCGAGAGGAGGAGGTGGCGACGCTAGCCGCTCTGCTCGAAGGCGGTAGCCGGCTGGTGACGTTGACGGGCCCCGGCGGGATCGGGAAGACCCGGCTCGCGCTGCGGTCGGCGACGGCAGTCGCGCAGAGCTTTCCCGACGGGCTCTGGTGGGTGTCGCTGGCACCGTTGCGCGACCCCAGCCTGCTCGCTTCGACTGTGGGGCAGGCCCTGCACGTGACCGAGGAGCCGGGTCGGGAGATCGCCGACACGGTGGTCGAACGCGTGATGGGCAAGAGAATGCTGCTCGTCCTCGACAACTT
>Ga0335081_10013871_pt1 | contig 13025 bp, 8 predicted proteins | sample Lox_Sample_35_FD_206713 | JGI IMG/M metagenome (GOLD analysis project Ga0335081, IMG submission 206713) | Soil microbial communities from Loxahatchee National Wildlife Refuge, Florida, United States - Lox_Sample_3.5 | ecosystem: Environmental > Terrestrial > Soil > Wetlands | place: USA: Florida...
GTTGCCTTGAGTGGTGGGACGAAAGCAACGATCTTCTGCTCGTCGTTGTTCTCGAAAAGCTTGAAGTCAGCGGCCGTGAGGTCGGTTACCGGCTGGCCTTTCCTGCCGGTCGCAATCACGTCCACCATCACCGAAGGCGCCTGCACACGAATCGTCCCCGCAGGCGAGGGATTCTGCTCCCGCTGGCCGGGATTGGCGCGCGGGCCTGAGGCCAAAGCGAGCCAGGCGATCCATGCCAGCGCCACCGCCATAACGGGCTTGCGAAGACGAGTACCACCGAACATAAAATGCACCGAGGTATGCCGCTGGTCTAACCGGTAGGCTTCGCCGGGTTTGGCCCTCACGTCAGACCTGTATCAGAGCCTATCGCATTCGAACCGAGACTGCAAATATCTAAGTCCTCGGGTTCATAAGTACGGCCACATATTGCCTGACCCCTCACCCGGCGCTTCGCGCCACCCCTCTCCCCAAGGGAGAGGGAAGTTTCTCTTTATTTACACCCCTCTCCCTTGGGGAGAGGGGTGGCGCGAAGCGCCGGGTGAGGGGTCACGTCACATGTTACTGTACTAATAAAATCGAGCACTAAGCTGAATTGGGGTGAATCGGAAATGTAGCCGAGGGACGAAAGGCCAACTTCTCTGCGGGTCTCGGATCTCCAAAAGCTTGATGTTCTTGCTCGGCTTCGGCTATGCTTTCAGCGCGGGTAGGCACGGATGTCAAAATACATTCTCGCTCTCGACCAGGGCACCACGAGTTCGCGGGCCATCCTCTTTGACCGCCAAGGTAACGTCGCCGCCTCCGCCAACCAGGAGTTCCAGCAGTACTATCCGCAGCCGGGCTGGGTGGAGCACGACGCGCTGGAGATCTGGCAGTCGCAGCGGGACGTGGCCGAGCGCGCGCTCGATCAGGCGCACGCCAGCGGCGCCGACGTTGCCGCCATTGGGATCACCAACCAGCGTGAGACCGTGGTGCTGTGGGAGCGCTCGACCGGGCGCCCGCTCCATCACGCCATCGTCTGGCAATGCCGGCGCACGGCGGCAATGTGCGATCGCATCCGTCAGGAAGGCTTCGATCGCACGCTGCGCGAAAAGACCGGCCTGGTAACCGACGCCTATTTTTCCGGCACCAAGATCGCTTGGCTGCTGGAAAACGTTTCCGGGGCTCGCGAGCGGGCGGAGCGGGGCGAACTCGCTTGCGGTACCATCGACGCGTGGCTGATCTGGAACCTGACGCCCGGGCGCTCGCACGCGACTGACGTCTCCAACGCCTCGCGCACCTTGCTCTTCAACCTGCACACGCTCGACTGGGACCAGGAGATTCTCAACTATTTCCGTGTCCCGCGCGCGCTTTTGCCGGAGGTGAAGTCCTCCAGCGAGACGATTGCCGCCACGGACCTCTTTGGCTCGGAGGTCCCCATCGCGGGGGTGGCCGGCGACCAGCAGGCGTCACTCTTCGGGCATCAGTGCTTCACGCCCGGCAGCGTGAAGAACACCTACGGCACCGGCTGCTTCCTGCTGATGAACACGGGGCACCAGGTGCCGCGCTCGGAGTCGGGTTTGCTGGCGACGGTCGGTTGGCGCGTGAAAGGCGCCACCACCTACGCGCTCGAGGGCAGCGTTTTCATTGCCGGCGCCGCCGTGCAGTGGCTGCGCGACGAGCTGAAGATCATCGAGAGCGCCGGTGAGACGGAGGCGATGGCGCAGGCGGTGCCGGATACGGGCGGGGTGTACTTTGTCCCGGCCTTTGTCGGCCTGGGCGCGCCGCACTGGGATGCTTACGCGCGCGGGGCCATCCTGGGCCTCACGCGAGGCAGCAACCGCAACCACCTGGCGCGCGCGGCGCTAGAATCCATGGCTTACCAGACGCGCGCCGTGGTGGATGCGATGGCGCACGACTCCGGCGTCCGCCCGGCGGTGCTGCGCGTGGATGGCGGCGCGGTGCGCAACAATTTCTTGTGCCAGTTCCAAGCTGACATTCTGGGAATTCCGGTGGAGCGGCCCGCCGCCCACGAATCCACCGCGCTGGGCGCCGCGTATCTCGCCGGCTTGGCAACCGGCTTCTGGAAGGATGAGCAGGAGCTGGCCGGGCAACTCAAAGTGGATCGCTCGTTCGAGCCCGAGATGCCGGCCCCGCGCCGCGAGGAATTGTACGCGGGGTGGCAGCGCGCGGTGGAGCGGGCCAGAGGATGGAGCCATTGAGGATTGGGAATTGGCGATGACGATTGGAAGAAGGAAAGTAAATGGTGAATGGTGAATAGTGAATTGGCAGCGGTCTTCCATTCATAATTCACTCTTCACTATTCACCATTCGTTTTCCGTTCCAATCGTCAATTACCAAGTTGTTGGTTAAGATTGACTTCCCGCTTGCCGAACGGTAGAATGGCTCATCCCTTTTCGATCGCGCGTCGGTTAGTTGGGAAAGGAGTCAGGGGATGTTGTTAGAAGAGAATAACACTGTCTTGGCGGGGACTGGGACCGCGCACCAGCCGCCTGCCCAGCCAGACAACCATCATGAGAGTTCCGAAGCCAAGCCTTCTGAGTCTGCAGGAGCCAGCCAACCCGCAACCGAAGAAGCCGCCGCCGCGCCGGCCGTGAGCGCCGCAGCCACGGAAGAAGCCGCGGCCAACGCGGACCTGAAAATGTTCGAAGCCGCCATGGAATCCAGCGACACCAACCTGTTCGCCACCATGGACCAGTTGCCGACCATCACGCCCGGTCAAGTGCTTCGCTGCGAAGTGCTGAAGGTGACGGAGAGCGAGGTGGTGGTCGACGTGGGGCTGAAATCGGAAGCCGCGATGCCGCTCGCCGAATTCATGAGGAACGGCAAGGTGAGCGTGGCCCGAGGCGATACGGTGGATTTGCTGGTGGAGTCATACGATGAAGAAGAGGGCACGGTTAAGCTCTCGTATCAAAAGGCCGCGGTCCTGCGAGCCTGGGACGACATCGAGCGCGCGTTTCAGGAACAGAAGCCGATGCGCGGGCTGGTGAAGGAGCGGATCAAGGGAGGCCTGGCGGTGGATATCGGCGCGGTCGCTTTCCTGCCGGCGTCGCAGGTGGACACGCGGCCCTTCCGCGACCTCGACTCGCTGCTCGGACAGGAGATCGACTGCCTGGTCGTGAAGGTCAACCGGAAGCGCAACAATGTGGTGGTGAGCCGCAAGGCGGTGTTGGAAGAGGAAGCCAACCGTCAGCGGGCGCTGTTGGTGGAGAAACTGGTCGAGGGCGCAGAACTGGTGGGCCGGGTGAAGAACCTCACCGAGTACGGCGCTTTCGTCGACCTGGGCGGCATGGACGGCCTGCTGCACGTCACCGACCTCTCCTGGGGGCGCGCCAACCACCCTTCCGATGTCGTGCATGTGGGGCAGGAGCTGACGGTCAAGGTCCTGAAGTACGTGCCCGACAAAGGGCGGGTCTCGCTGGGACTGAAGCAGCTCACACCCGATCCCTGGGACCACGCGCCGTCCACCTATCGCGTGGGCGATCGCATCTTAGGCCGGGTGGTCAGTTTGACGGATTATGGGGCCTTTGTCGAGCTTGAACCGGGCGTCGAGGGGCTGATTCATATCTCGGAAATGACCTGGAGCAAGCGGCTGAAGCACCCCTCGAAGGTCCTCAACGTGGGTGACCGGGTGGAGGTGGCGGTGCTCGAAGTCAACACCGCCCAGCGCCGCATTTCGCTGAGCCTGAAGCAGACACTGGAGGACCCGTGGTCGACGCTGGCCCAACGGCTCCGCGTGGGTTCAAAGGTCCAGGGTAGGGTACGGAATCTCACGGATTTTGGGGCCTTCGTAGAGATCGAAGAAGGTGTGGACGGATTGATCCACCTCACCGATCTCACGTGGTCGAAGCGCATCAAGGATCCGGCGGAGGTGCTGAAGAAAGGCCAGAAGATCGAGGCCCAGGTGCTGGCGCTCGATCCCGCCAACCGTCGGTTGTCGCTGGGTCTGAAACAACTCCAGCCGGATATCTGGGAGACGTTCTTTTCCCGGGCCCAGGCGGACGACGTGGTGCGCGGGACGGTGCTGCGCATGGCGCCCTTCGGGGCCTTTGTGGAGCTGGCGGAAGGCGTGGAAGGCCTCTGCCATGTTTCGGAGATGGGCCCTGAGCGCGGCAAGTTAAAGGTGGGGCGCGACTATAACTTCCGTATCCTGCGACTGAGCGCAGAGGAAAAGCGGATCGGCCTCAGCATGATCGGCGTGGAGCAAGCGCACGAGCCCCAGCCTCAGGCCAAGGCGCCGGAGCCGGTGGTCGCGGCCGCGCCTCAGGTGAAGGCGGCGGAGGCCGTGGCCGCGCCCGAACCCGAGGTGAAAGCGGCGGAGCCCGTGGCCCCGCCAGCACTCGAGGTGAAAGTGGCGGAGCCCGTGCCCGCCCCTGAACCCGAGGCCAAAGCGGCGGAGGCCGTGGCCGCGGTCGAGCCCGTGGCCAAAGCGCCGGAACCTGTCGTTGGTCGCCTGCCCGAAGGCGGCCCCGAGCCGGTTGCGGAAGCCGCAGCCGAGGCGAAGCCGGCGGCAGCGGTCCTGGAAAGCAGCCTTGAGGGTCCCGCGGACGGTGGTACCACCAGCGCGCCTGAGCCTGCTCTGGCCGAGGCCGAGGCCCACGTGGAGGCCGCTGGATCGGCGGTTGCGGTTCCGGCAGTCGCGCCGGACGTGAAGCCCGCCGCGGCAGCCGCCAACGCGGAAACTCCGGCGGCAGCCGACTAGTCGGCTGGCACGCGCCCGCCACGGGAACCGGGAGTGGCAGTCGGGAATCGGATTACCTCTTCCGACCGCCGCTTATTACGGTATTGCTTGTAGTCGTCCACCAGCACGGAAGAAAGCTAATTTCACCGAGGGTACCAGGAGCAGATATGACTAAAGCCGAGTTGATCGACGATGTGTCACGGGCGATTGAAATGAGCCGCAAGGATTCGGAAGTGGTGGTGGAAACCATCTTCGAGAGCATCGTGAAATCATTGCAAGGGGGCGACAAGATCGAGATTCGGGGGTTTGGGAGCTTCCGCACGCGCCAGCGCCAGGCGCGGTCCGGGCGCAATCCCAAGACGGGCGAAAAGGTAGCGGTTCCCGCCAAGAAGATCCCGTATTTCAAGCCGAGTAAGGAGCTGAAGGATTTGGTAAACAGCAAGCCCGCGGCGGAGACGCCCGCCCCCAGCGTGCCGGCGACGCCTGCCAGCTAAGGGCGCTGACGCTCCGCCGCGCGGGCAGAAAGCTATGGACCAACTCTGGAGTCCGTGGCGGTTTCGCTACGTCAGCGAGGAGACCCGGACCGAAGGCTGCATCTTCTGCGCCATGTCGGCCTGGGACCCTTCCCACGACCGCGAGACGTTGATCCTCCATCGCGGTCGGCACAATTTCGTTGTCCTGAACCTCTACCCCTACACCACCGGCCACGCCATGATCGTACCCTACGCCCACGTGGCCAAGCTCACCGACCTCGATGCCGAAACCCTGGGAGAGATGATGGAGGTGGCCAAGAAGATCCAGGTGGCCATCGAATCTGTATATCATCCGGAGGGATATAACCTTGGAATGAATCAGGGCCGGGTGGCGGGCGCCGGTGTGGCCGATCATGTCCATCTGCACCTGCTCCCGCGCTGGATGGGCGATACCAACTTCATGACCGTCGTCGGTGAGACTCGGCTGCACCCGGAAGAACTGCACACCACCTACGATAAATTGGCCGCGTTTTTGCGCTGCTGATGGTCGAACTGAAACCTGAGAAGCTGTATTACTGTCTCCGAACTTCTTCGTGGGGCGCGAAGAATAAGAGCTCAACGCAGAGTTCACAGAGTCGCGGAGACGCAGAGAATAAAGGACCCGACTGCTCCTGCTGCGCGTGACGAACTCTTGATTTTCGGCGCTCGAAGCAAAGGGCATTGGCCACCGGCATACGGGGTCATTGAGAAAAGATACTCTCTGCCCCTCTATACCTCTGCGTTGAGTATCTTGCTCTGGTTGCGGCCCAGAAGCCGCGCTAGGAACGCTTTTCAACCGCTCCGTGCGCGACGGGCGCCGAACAACATTTTTTGCTTGTACAGAATTAGAGAGCTGTGGTATCCTTCTTTAGGTAAGCAGGAGAACGCTCGTTATGGCTCTGGAAACTGACAATACGTTGCGGAGGCCGACGGTCCCTGAACCAGGACCGGCGAAGGGCCTCGACAGCCAGCGGGCGTTGGCGATTACCTACCGTTGGTTTCGAGCCCGATAACCTCAGGTGCGATTCAGCCTACGCTAACTTACGATCACCGAACCGCTGGGTGGTGTAGATAACGGTTTCATCGACTGTTAATCGACTGCCGTCGTCGCCTGTTCCCCCAGCATCCTTTTGGCCAGTGGCGAAGGATACGGATACTTCTCCGGTAGACACGCTCGGGCGTTGCACGTTTGAGCGTGGAGGTTCGAGCCCTCAAGCCGTGTCCGCTAGTTCCCTGGCCTCAACTTCGATCGGCGGTAAAGGCAAACTAGACAAGGGCTCCGCCCTCCCCGGTAGGGGCAGGCCTTGTGCCTGCCCTTGGGCGACCACAAGGGTCGCCCCTACGGCGTAACAGTTACAACGAGAATAAAATTCTCGTTCCGACCCCAATGACGGTTTAATTTAGAGAGGATTGATCGCCCATGAGCACCAACGGAGTACGCATGGAGAAGATTGCCTGGATCCTGGTGACCAAGACGGCCGGCCGCCAGATCGGGTTCGTTTCGGCCAAGGAGTTCCGCAAGATCGAAGGCGAAGACGCCGAGATCACGCCCTAAGGGCAAAACAGTTCGGACGGTGGTGAAGACGAGGGCTACTTCGGGACCCAACGATGCAGGTTCGAATCCTGCCGCGAGCTAAACCTCGCGTAGCTTAATTGGTAGAGCATTGGGCAGTGTCCCTAGTCGCTTGTTCCCCGTCCATCTGATCGGCGGGTCTCAGGTCGCGTCTTAAGGGAAGCACACAATTCGGACGGTGGTGAGGACGAGGGTTACTTCGGTAGAGCGTCGGGGAGACCCGAAGGCCGCAGGTTCGATTCCTGTCGCGGACTGAATAAGCCCGCGTAGCTCAGTCAAATTACCCTGGTCGCTTGTTCCCCGTCCATCTTATCGGCGGCCGCATCTGCCGCCGCTCGAGGAAGGGAGAAACAAACATGGCTCGACTGAACGTTTTGAAGCTGGGCGGGCTCTTCGGAGCCCCGCTCCAGACGCACGAGGGCGCTCCGGCACATGCCGTCAGTCCGGAGCTCGCCCTGCGTCGCTCCGTGCTCGCATGCTTGCTCTGGGAGAGCCAGTTCTATGAGGATGGGGTCGAGATCGCCGGACGCATCCAGGAGCTGGTTCCCCGCGTGGCCGCAAGTCAGGTGGCCGCGCTGGCCGTGGAAGCGCGTGAGAAGATGAAGCTGCGGCACGCACCGCTGTTGCTGGTACGCGAGATGGCTCGCCACAAGACCCACCGCGCGGAGGTGGCGGAGACGCTGGCCCGCGTGATCCAGCGCGCCGACGAGCTCGCCGAGTTCGTGGCGCTTTACTGGAAGGACGGGCGGACGCCGCTCTCCGCGCAGGTGAAGAAGGGGTTGGCGTCCGCGTTCACCAAGTTCGACGAGTACGGGCTGGCCAAGTACGATCGCGCTCAGCCCGTCAAGCTGCGCGACGTGCTCTTCCTGTGCCACGCCAAGCCTCGCGACGAGGCTCAGGCCGAAGTGTGGAAGCGGCTGGTGCGTGGCGAGCTGGCGACGCCGGATACGTGGGAGGTTGCGCTTTCTTCCGGCGCCGACAAGCGCGCGGCGTGGGAGCGGCTGATCCGCGAGCGCAAGCTCGGCGGGCTGGCCCTGCTGCGCAACCTGCGCAACATGAAGCAGGCCGGCGTGAGCGAGGACCTCGTTCTGGGCGCGCTTCGCTCCATGAGCACCGCGCGTGTGCTGCCGTTCCGCTTCCTGGCGGCGGCGCGCGCTATGTCCGAGTGGCCCGAGTGGGAGGAAGCTCTGGAAGCGGCCATGCTCGCTTCCGTGCGCGCGCAGGAGAAGCTGCCCGGCAAGACCGTCCTGCTGGTGGACGTTTCCGGCAGCATGACGGCGCCGCTCTCCCGCCGCTCGGAGATGCTGCGCACCGACGCTGCCTACGGTCTCGCCATCCTGCTGCGCGAGGTGGCGGAGACGGTGAGTGTCTACAGCTTCTCCGATCGCCTGGTGGCCGTGCCCCCGCGGCGCGGCTTCGCCCTGCGCGATGCCATCGACCGCAGCCAGGGCCACAACGCCACTTATCTCGGCGCGGCGCTGGCGCGGCTGGAGGAGCCGTGCGACCGGCTCATCGTCGTCACCGACGAGCAGGCGCACGACTCGGTGCCAAGCCCAAAGGGCCCCAAGGGGCGCGGGATCATGATCAACGTGGCCAGCTTCAAGAACGGGGTGGGCTACGGTGCCTGGACCCACATCGACGGCTGGAGTGAGTCTGTGGTGGAGTACGTCCGTGCCCTCGAACAGTCGGAATAAGGCCGGGGCCGTGCATTGTCGATTGCCGGTTGGCGATTGACGATTACAAGACCGCATGGGCTTGCGTCGTCGCTTCCAATCGGCAGTCGTCTGTCGGCAATCGGCAATTCTTGGCGCTTCCGCCCTCAAGCCTTCTCCCCCTCTTCAGTGCTATTCTGAGCTTTGACTCCCTCTCCGGCCATGGACCTCGCCATCTCGGTTCCGTTCGATCCTCACTCGCCGAGCCTCTCAGACGGCGACGACCGGTGCTTCTTTGATGCCTTCCCCCGCGCCCCGGCGGTGTTTGCCCTCTTCTTTGATGACGCCGGCAAGGCGCAGCCGTACTTGAGCCGCACCGCCGATCTGCATCGACGGCTGGTACGTCTGCTCGGTCGACGCGAACCCGGCGGACCATCGGCTTCCGCGCCCACGGTGGATGCGACCAACACGCCGTCGCCACCGGGCACGCCGCCGCGTCGGCGGTCGATCATGCTGAACCTGCGCGGCGTCACCCGCCGCATCAGCTACCAGCCGGTGGGATCGAGCTTCGAGGCGCAATGGTTGCTCTACCAGCTCAACAAGAGCTACTATCCGCAGGCCTACCGCCTGCGGCTGCGTCTGCGGCCACCGGCCCTGCTCAAGGTGAACCTGCGCAACCGCTTCCCGCGCTGCTACCCGACGCGCCGCCCCTCCAACGACGGCTCGCTCTACTACGGCCCGTTTCCTTCGCGGGTGGCGGCCGAGCGCTTTGCCGCCGAGTTCCTCGACCTCTTCAAAATCCGCCGTTGCGTTGAAGACCTCAACCCTGACCCTTCACACCCGGGCTGCATCTACTCACAAATGCAGATGTGCCTGGCGCCGTGCTTCCAGGGATGCACCGACCGCGAGTATCAGCAGGAACTCCAGCGCGTGACCAGCTTCCTCGATTCCGAAGGCCAGTCGCTGGTCCGCATCCTGCAAGCGGAGCGCGAGCAAGCGTCGGAGCAACTCGAGTTCGAGCAAGCCGCCAAGACACATCGCCGCATCGAGAAAGTGCACGAGGTGCTGCGGCTGAAGCCCGGCCTAGCGCGCAACCTCTCCGACTTGCACGCGCTCATCCTCCAACACGGGGCGGAGCCGAAGAGCGTGGCCTTCTTCCGTATCGTCGCCGGCGAATTGCGCGGCCCCGCCTCGCTGCTGCTCGACGAGAACGTCGCGTCACCCGTGCCGCTCGATCAACAGTTGCGCGACCTGCTAGCTACGCTCGCCCCGCCGGAACCGGGAGTCGGGAGTCGGGAGCCGGGAGTCGCAGAAAAGGATGCTCAGCCGGGAGCTCTTCTCCGCGAATCCCGAATCCAGAGCCCCGCGCCCACCGCAGGCGCATCCGCGACGATGGGGACGAATGAGACGACCGAGACGAAGATGCCAGCGAGGCTTGCCAAGCTTCCGCCCTGGGAGCATCTCGCGCTGCTCGCTCGCTGGTACTACAGCAGCTTTCGCGAGGGCGAACTGGTGATGCTCCCGCCCAACCGAAACATTCCCCACGCCCGCCTCATCCGCCTCTGCCGGAAGATCATAGGGAACAGGGAATAGGGAATAGGGAACAGGGAACAGAAAAACGACTTCTCGTGGTTACTTGATAGGCTACACCAGGTATGCCCCCTCCTCCTTCCCTAACCCTTATCCCTAATCCCTAACCCCGAACCCCTAACCCCGAACCCCTACTTCACTTTGTCCGCCTTAATGATTCCGGCGCCTTCTTTGATGGTCAAAATCTGGTTCACTTCGACGTCAGTGAACTTCTCGGTCTTCCCGGCGATGGTCCCCACGGTGGGCCACATGACTTCCAGTAGGTCGATCTTCGTCAATTGGCCGACGCCGAAGTGGAGCCGAAGGTCGCTCTGCGACATGACGCTGCCGCCGGCGTGGACCTCGTCGATCTGCGCGTGTTTGCCGGTCACCACCCGCACCCGCGCCCCGAGGGCGGTGCGATTGCAACGGGTGCCGATCAACTTGACCTTGATCCAGTTGTTCTTGTTGCCGCCGTCGTTACGCAGGAGCGAGGGCGGATCGTTCATGTTCAGCACCACGACGTCGATATCGCCGTCGTTGTCGTAGTCGCCGAAGGCGGCGCCGCGGCTGGCGAAGCGCTCGTTGATGCCGGGCCCCATCTCCGCCGACACGTCCTTGAACTTGCCGTTCCCCAGGTTGCGGTAGACCAATCGCGGCAGCTTGTAGTGCGCATCGAGGTTGAACTTCTCAATCTCCGGGTAGACGTGGCCGTTGATCTGGATGACGTCCACCCAGCCGTCGTTATCGTAGTCGACAAAGCCGCAGCCCCACTCCACGTACTGGGTGTTGACGCCCAGGCCGGCCACGAAGGTGTTGTCGGTGAAGGTGCCGTCGCCGTTGTTGTGATAGAGGTCGCAGGTGTCGTCGGAAAAGTTGGTCTTGAAGATGTCCAGGTAGCCGTCGCAATCGTAGTCGCCCACCGCCACGCCCATGCCGGCTTGTTCCTGGCCGTCCTCATTGTAAGCGCAGCCGGCCATCACGGCGGTATCGGTGAAGGTGCCGTCCTTGTTGTTATGGTACAGAACGCTAGGCTCCGAATCGACGGTGACGTAAATGTCGGGCCAGCCGTCGTTATCGAAATCATAGGCCACCGGGGTGATGGAGTAGCGCGGCCCGGGCTTCAGGATGCCGGCCTTGACGGTGACGTCGGTGAAGGTGCCGTCGCCGTTGTTGTGGAAAAGGAGGTTGGTGCCGCCCGGCAGGCCGCGCGGCCCGCACATTACCGGAATGCCTTTCCACTGGCAATAGCCGGTCTGGCCGGGCGCCGGCACCTTGTCGATGTCGAATTCCATGTAATTGGCCACGAAAAGATCCAGCCAACCGTCGCGGTCGTAATCAACCCAGGTGGAGCCGGAGGTCCAGCGAACCCGCTCGTTGTAAAGGCCCGCCTTCTTGCTGACGTTGGTGAAGGTGCCGTCGCCATTGTTGTGGAACAGGGCGTTGTGTCCCCAGAAGCCGCAGAAAAGGTCGTCCCATCCGTCGTTGTCGTAGTCGCCCACGCAAACCCCGGTTTGCCAGCCGACCTGCCCGAGGCCCGACTTCTCCGTCACGTCGGTGAAGGTGCCGTCACGATTATTCTTGAAGAGGTGCGACCGTGGCTCCTGCCCCGGCGGCCACTTGTCGTCCGGGGCGAGCCGCAGGCCGTTGGTCATGTAGACGTCGAGCCAGCCGTCCATGTCGTAATCGAAGAAGGCGATTCCGCTGCCCTTGGCCTCCACGATGTACCGTTTGTGCTCCACCCCGCCCCAGACGTTGGGGACCGTCAGGCCCGCTTCGTTGGCCACATCAACGTACGTTACCGCGATACCCTCGTCCGGCTTGGGCGCCGCCACGGAGGACGAGGATAGCGGCGCATGCCCTCCTGCGCGTTCCGTCTTAAGCGCCAGCGGCCCCGTCCATCGGCCGAGGGGAGTGGTAAGCGCTTCGAGCAGTTTGTGCCCAAAGAGAACGGTCGAACATCCGAGAAATCGTCGGCGAGGTAGTCGCATCCTGATCCGTCGTAAGAAGTCTAAAGTCAAAAGCCAAACAGTCCGGAAGGACCGCAACTTATGATTATACTACAGGCGACAGCCGCCAGCTCTCAGCCGTCCCTTCTCCGTAGCCCTGAGCCATCAGCCGTCAGTCACAGCAATCAGCTCTCAGCCGCCGTCAACTCTCAGCCGTCAGCGTCAGCAAGCAAGACCGCTCGTGCTGCTGATAGCTGAAAGCTGATGGCTGAGAGCCGTTCGACGCACCCATCCCCCCGACGTGTCACGCGTCGTCATTTTTGCCACTTGCCTTTTGCCCTTTGCCTTTTGATTTTCTTTTCTCTTCCCGTCTAAACCCTCCTTCACTTGATCATTGTCGCTGGTTACTCGACCGGGCGCGGCTTTATTTCCACTTTTTCTTCCGACGCCGCCCCTTTGTTTTCAGTCAATTCCCCCGCTTTGTTCCGATAAATCGATAGGTGATTCGGCGCTCGATCCCGACCGCACCTTGGTAGCCTCGCGGGTCGCCTTTTGACGATGAGTACTCGCAGTGGTTTTGCCGTGTTGTGTACTACCGTCGGCCTTCTCAGTCGACTCCGACGAACATTCGGATAGCGCCTCGACCGCCTCGTTGGCCCGCTTTTGACTATCATTACTTGTAGTGGTATTGCCGTTCGCTTTACTACGCTCTAGCTTCTCATTCGACTCCGACGCCGACTCGGACACCGTTTCGCCTGCCGACTCGCCCCGTGGCGGCGTAGAGCCGACCCTACCTGCCGACCCCGCCACCGTGTCGCCTGCCATCGTTTCTCCGGCTGAAGCCGCCTCTCGCACTTCCGCGGCCGCCTTCTGTTTCGCGTCCACCTCCGCGATCAGCCCCATCAGCTTGGCCAGGAACTCCTTCGCTGCCTGCTCCGCCGCCGCCTCTTCCGGCGTTGTTTCCAGCTTCGCCTCTTCATGCCGCCGCACGATCCGTTCCCGATCCTTTTCCTGCGTGTCCCAATACAGCCGCATCTTCTTATCCAGCCGCTGGTCCAGCGACGCCGCCTGCTGCATCAGCCTCCGCCACGC
>Ga0335081_10013872_pt1 | contig 13025 bp, 11 predicted proteins | sample Lox_Sample_35_FD_206713 | JGI IMG/M metagenome (GOLD analysis project Ga0335081, IMG submission 206713) | Soil microbial communities from Loxahatchee National Wildlife Refuge, Florida, United States - Lox_Sample_3.5 | ecosystem: Environmental > Terrestrial > Soil > Wetlands | place: USA...
CCGACCTGCCGGTGTGGGCATTTGAAGTCATCATCTTGTTTGTGGGACTCGTCTCGCCTTTGCTCTGGAGCCTGAACGATCCTGAGATCTATGAAGCCTCGATCCTCTTCGGGCAGTTCCTGCTGCTCGGCGGATTCTATTTTGCATTCATATCGTTTGACCATCCAGAATCCTCCAAATGGAAATTAACTCTTGCCGGGATATGTTGGGCCGCGGCAATTGCAGCGCGCATTACATTGATCCTGCCTATTGCATTTTGGGTTGCGCTATTCGCCTTCTTTACGATGAAGGCCGACAAGGGCCATCTTTGGGAATCTCTGCTTGTGATGATTTTGCCATTGTTGATCAGTCTTTCAGTAATGGGATGGTACAACTGGGTGCGCTTCGATTCCCCGCTGGAATTTGGACTCCATTATCAACTGACCTCCAGCGATCTCAGAAAGACCCAGTTATTTTCCCTGACCTATCTGCCATCCAATTTATATGGTTACATCTTTTATGGATTCGATCTGCAGAATACTTTCCCCTTTCTGGTCGCGGATAACCCAATGCATCCCATTATTTTTCCCAACCTGACTCCGAGTGTGCTCTTTGAACAAACGACCGGAATTTTGTGGACCAGTCCCTTCCTGCTCTTTGCGCTGATTCCGCTGATATCTTGGATCAAAGAAACATTTCAAGAAAAATCAATAGAACAAAACGATTTGCTTCGATGGGTTAGTTTGAGCTTGATTGGTTCCATTACGTTATTATTTTCCACCATCCTATTGTATTTTTATCAAACGATGCGCTTCCTCGCCGATGTTACGCCTCAGCTTGCCGTGCTTTCAGGAATAGGATTTTGGCAAGGTTTACGTTATTTCAGGATGAGACAAAACAAATTCCGGCTTGTATATCAATACGGTTCCATTTTGCTGGTTGTTGCATCCTGCATCGTCAGTTTTCTTCTGGCTATCTTGAGCTACCGCTATGCCAATCGCTTTGACAAATTCAATCCCGCTTTGCTGACTGCTTTTGTACATTTCTTCAGCCGATGAATATGCCGATATAAAAAGCCTCGCGGACCATCGGCCGCGAGGCTTTTTATTTGCATCAAGTCAACTATTTCAGCTTGATATTGTAATTTGTTCCACCGTTGGGATCGGGAGTGAAAGTAATCTCGAAGACGGTGGGACTTCCGCAGACATTTGCTGACCAATCCTCGACCCACACCTGACTAGCGTCGGGTTGTTGCGCGACATCAATAGCGGTGCTGGTCACATCATCGCAACCCAGTCCGCTTTCGACCTTGAGGATCGAATTCCATACGTCGCCTTTGAGCGTTGGATCGCCCAGACCTCCAGCCATCGGCCCGCTCGCGGTTGAGCCGCCACTCTCGGGGCTAGAGGTCGCGGCCGGATTCAGGTTCTGCAATCCGCTCGAGGCACTGTTCAAATATCTTTTGATAGTCGGGTATGCCATTGCGCCTGCGATGACGACCACGCAGCAGCACAACAGGATCACGCCGACAATAATTAATAAAGCTCTGTTTTTCATATCACGTTCTCCTTTGGCAAATTTGACCGATTGTACAACATCAAAGCGGCCAAAGATATGCCCTATTTATCCTATATAGCTGGTTAAAAAATGGATTTTGATCCGGTTCAGAGGCAAAAATCGGAATGAAAATAGAACACTCAAAAATGTTATTCGCGCTAGAATATGCCCAATATGTCGCTTTATTCGTCTTATATTGCTTACGTCATTATCCTGATTGGGAGCACCATCATTGCCTGCCTGCTTCTGTTTCGAATCTTGGCTTTGCGTTCCACCCCCGGTGCTTATGGCTTAATGATCTCAGTCGCTAGTGTTGCGGAATGGTCGCTGACCTATGTCATGGAGATCATCCAAACGAGCCTGGCCGATAAAATCTTCTGGGCAAAAATGGAATTCCTCGGCATTTCGTTTGTCGCCGTTGGGATGTTTATCTTTGCCATGCACTTCAGCGGACGCGGGGCATGGCTCACCTATCCGCGTGCCATCCCGTTGCTGATGCCGGCGCTCTTGGGTTTTATCCTTGCCTTGACGAATGATTCGCATCACCAAATCTGGACGGATATCCGCTTCACGAACAACCTGCCATTTGGCCCGCTTACTCTAACACACGGCCTCACCTTTTTCATCCTGACCGCGTATATATATGTCTTACTGCTTTTGACCACAATTTCTTTTCTGCAAATTGCAATTCGCGGACAAGGCTTATATAACTACCAGGCCAGGATCATGTTGGCAGGCATGTTTCTTCCGTGGGCAGCAAACCTCATCTATATCGGCGGTCTCAGTCCGTTTCCGAGCATTGATCTCACTCCGTTTGCACTGACCTTCGCCAACGTTGCCATCTCGATCAGTTTCCTGCGCTATCGCTTCATGGATATTCAGCCGGTGGCGCATAGTTCGGTCTTCAACGCCATGAAGGACGGCGTCATTGTGCTGGATTATAAAGAACGGATCGCGGATATCAATCCGGTGGGCATGTTTATTTTCCAGGATATGGGAAATATGCTTGGACGCGAGATCGGTGCCTTGCTCCCAAAATGGAACGAATGGAAATTGGTGAATCCCGCAGGCGAGATCAAGCAAGAGGTGCCCTTTGAACTTGGCACGGAGACACTCACGTTCAGCCTGCGGACTACATCGCTGTTGGACCGAAACGGGAAACGCAACGGGCGCGTCCTGCTCATCAGCGACATCACCGAATTGAAGCGGGCGCAGGAACAGAGTTTGGAAGCCAGCCGCTTGAAAACTCAGTTGCTGGCCAGCGTGGGACATGATCTACGGGCGCCGCTTGGGGCGATTGTCGGTTATGCGGAAATGATGCACGATGGAACCCTGGGAAATGTCACGGCGGAGCAGGAAAAAGCCTCATCGGAGATACTCGATAGCGCCAATCAATTGCTCTCGTTCATCAACAATCTGGTTGGTCAGGCTCAGATCGAAACGGGAAAGGTGATCCTGCGCGAATTTCCATTTGAAGTGGGGGACATTATCGGGCCGTTGATGTCCACCTTGAACTTCCATGCTCACAAAAAAGGATTGTTATTCACGCAACATATTGATCCTGGCTTGCCGCTGACAATTATTGGGGATCAATTCTGGCTGAGGCAGATTGTGCTGAACCTGGTGAATAACGCAGTCAAGTTTACCGAGAAGGGATCGGTCCAGGTTCGATTCCTACGGCAGGCTGAAAGCCTTTGGGCGATTCAAGTTTCAGATACCGGAGTTGGAATTCCCAGCGAGGCCCGGAAGCAAGTCTTTGAAGCATTCGAGCAGGTAAAAAACCCGGAGATGATCAAGCAATCAGGCTTTGGTCTCGGATTATCCATCGTCGCTCAACTGGCCTCCATCATGAACGGTACCATCGAATTGGAAAGTGAAGTCAACCGAGGCAGCAAGTTCACGGTGGTGTTGCCGCTGAAAGCCGCGGCTCCGATGCCATAACCTGCAGGATGATTGCCATCCATAGTTTATGTATTAACCGATCTCGCCGCTTCCACATCTTTTAAATTCAATTGCAATGAAGTCCGTCCATTGTATTCATTCACTTCAAATGAATACATCACATCCACGCGGGAAGGCAGGCTGGCTTGCAGGCTTCCCAGGCGGAAACCGATGGCATCATACGCCGCACCGCGCTCATCCTCGAGTGTCAGTTTAAGATGCCGGCCTTCGGACCCAACCGTGCGCGCGGATTTCACCTTTACGTTCCGCGATACAAAGATCGGATCGGGATTCCCATAACCCGTCGGTTCGAAAGCCGCGAGATGCTCCAGTAGGTCGAAATTTAATTGTGATAGTGGAACTTCCATATCTGCCGTCAGCGTGGGGCGCAAATCCCGTCCGCTCAGCTGCATTTCCGCAATGGACTTCAAGCGGCTGATGAGCTCTGAAAGCTTTTCGTTGCGGACAGTAAATCCCGCCGCGGCAGCGTGCCCGCCGTGACGTACCAGCAAATCTGCACATTGATCAAGCGCATCGGTGATGTGGAATTCAGGGATGGAACGGCATGAGCCGCGCGTTTCCTCCGCGGCTTTAGCCGCCACGACGGCGGGACGATAGTGCGTTTCCGTCAAACGCGAAGCAGCTAATCCAATTACGCCGGGGTTGAATCCTTCGTCCACTGCAAAAAGCAAAAATGGTTCAGCCTCATCAGCCATTGCCAGCGATTCGGCCTTCTCCTGGGTTGTGCGCGTCAACGCCTGCCGCTGACGGTTCTGCACGTCGAGTTGTTGGGCCAGCTGACCTGCGCGCATAAAGTCGTTGGTGGTTAATAAATCCAGAGCACCCAATGCGGATTCGAGACGTCCCGCCGCGTTGAGGCGCGGTCCCAAAGAAAATCCAATCTGTTCTGCAGTGATCTTGCCGATGTTGATCTCAGCGACACTGGCAAGCGAGAACAGCCCTTGCCGTCTTGTTTCGCGGATTTGCTTTAAGCCGCGTCGTACCAGCACGCGATTCTCTCCAATCAATGGCACAAGATCGGCAACCGTGCCGAGGGCGACCAGGTCGAGCAGATCGATCAGCGTTAAATCCCCACTCCCGATCAGTGCTTCCGCGATTTTGTATGCCACCCCTACGCCTGCGAGATCTTTATCGGCATAAACATCGCCCGGTTGTTTTGGATTGATGATCGTGAAAGCGGGCGGCAATTCGTCGCTGGGATGATGATGATCAGAAATAATGAGATCCAATCCAATGTCCCGCGCATGTTGCGTTTCATCCGGCGAACGGATTCCGCAATCCACGGTGATGACGAGTTCGACACCGCCCGCCTTTAGGTGATCGAGGGCCTCGTTGTTGAGACCATATCCCTCATCGAATCGATTCGGGATGTAGCCGCGCACATCCGCATTGAGTTGTTGGAGAGCCTGCAGGAGCAATGCCGTAGCCGTGACACCATCCACATCGTAATCGCCATAGACGGCAATCGCCTGTTGGTGGTCCAGCGCAAACCGGATGCGTTCGACGGTGGCATCCATGTTTTTGATTTGAAAAGGATTGGTATCGAAGTTTGCTTCAGCATTGAGAAAAGCGCGCGCCTCCGCCTCGGTGGCGTAACCGCGGTTGAAAAGTAGCTGTCGCAAAATCGGTAAAAATGCCGCCAGGTTTTGATCGGCCTGCGGTGTGAGCCCCGGTTGAATGAGCCAGCGTTTGGATTGCATAATGGCTGATTATACGGGAGGTTTGTTTTTCAAGCAAAGTTGTATAATGGTTCTAAATATTGAACCATAACGGTTCTGAAATACCAAACTACAATGGTCGATGGCGGAGGCCCCATGTATACTCTTGCGCACGATGAAAAAACATCCACCGTAATGCTCTATTCCCAAAACGCTTTCGTACGCGGTGATTTGGTGACCAAAGAGAATATGCGCGTCAGTATTTGGTTGCGAACACAGGGTGTGCCGAATTATATTCATTTATTGAAACCACAGATCTTGTTATTCGGTGGAACTCCGCCCAAGTCCGTTACGTATGAAGAGCTATTTTTCCCGTCCGTACAAATTATTGCCTATCATCTGGCACCCCCTCTGGCTGACCCGTTGGATTATGACCAACATGAAGCCAATCGGACCTTCGTAGAAGTCAATTTGTTGCTTGGCACGTTTGCGGTAAAGGGAAAACACCGCATCTCAACCCAGACTGATCTTGCGTCCAGCATCGAGGTTGCACGTGCCACATGGATGTCCATCTATGACGCCGATATCACGAATCCATTTCTGCCGCAGATGGCGTCCATCCATGTGCCGATGATGCTGGTGCGTGCTGAGCAGGGGAGCTTCGGATTGTAGGTTTACTTTCTATTCGGCATATCCACACAACGCCAAAGCACGCGGACCGGTGTTTATTCCCAATACAGGGCCTGTGATGTTGATCAGCAATTCTTTTGGTGCGTACGTCTGACGAATCCGTTCAGCGATGGCTTGCGCCTCACTTAATGCATTGCCATGCAGGACTGCCACATGGATCGGCCCATCCTTTGAAATCTGCTCGAAGAAACGTTCGATCAAAACCTCGATTGATTTTTTGCGCGTCCGGGCCTGGCCCGCTGGTTCCACAATCCCTGTTTGATGATTGATCTGCACCAGCGGCTTGATATCCAATAGAGTGCCTAAAAATCTGGTTGCGGTGCCAATGCGCCCGCCGCGATGCAAATATTCCAACGTATCCAGGCAAACAATTTGCACCAATTTCTGGCGGACTCCGTCAGCGGCAGCGATCATTTCTTTAATGTTCGCGCCCGCTTCACGTTCGCGCGCCGCGGCGAGAACCTGCCAGCCGAGACTCATGGTCGGCCCTTTCGAATCAACCACGTGCACGGGAATTTCCATGCGCTCGCCGACTTGTTTGGCAGCCTGGAAGGTTCCACTCATGGCGGCGCTGACAGTGAAGATGACGATTTCCTGCGCGCCGTGTGCGATGGCATCCTGATACACTTTTTCGATCTCTACCGGACTTGGAAGGGTGGTGCTGGGCATGAGCGGATCTTTTTCGATGCGTTCATAAAAAGTCTGCGGTGTGATATCCAGGCGGTCGCGATAAGTCTGCTCGCCCCAGATCACCAGCTCGGGAATGACGGTAATGCCAAACTGTTGAATCAAATCCTCGGGAATATCGCAGGTGCTATCCGTCACCAATGCGATTGAATTTTTTACCATTCCAGATTCCTCCATAAAATTTCCTTGCCATGCTATTCAATATCATAACACAGTCATTATACAGTCCTTGCACAGTCATTTTTTTGTCGCAGTATGAGAAAAAAGTTAATTTTAGAAAACAAAGTAGGCGGCGTTGTATAATTGAAGGCGGGTATGAGTTGCAGAGTGATACTTTTCTTCATTGAGGTCTGGATGGCTTTGGGAGGACATGGATAATGAAATCCACGTTGAGGCGTCAGAATGAACGGCTGACGGCGCTTTACGCCATTGCGCTTAATTTGTTGAATCATCATGAAGTGGATGATGTGCTGAACACCATCATCCTGCGCGCCTCAGAGTTACTGGATGCGCCCATCGGCTTCCTGGATCTGCTGGATGGCGGCAATACGTTGATCACCGAAGCCACCACACGGTACTCGATATCAGAAAAAGGAGATCGGACTCCGATCAAGAAGGCGGAGCTTACCAAAAGAGCGATCAGCACCCGTCAACCCAGCCTTCTGAATAACTATAGTGCGAACCCCGGACGCGTAGCGACGCTGGATCGGTATCAAATTTATGCGGCCTGCTCGTTTCCGATCATCGTCAATGATCAAGCGGTGGGTGCGCTTAGTCTGGGCAGGACCAAACCCAAGTATCCCTTTACAAAAGAAGACGTTGAAACCATGCAGGCGTTGGCGCAATTAGCTGCACTTGCGTTCCAAAATGCGAATCTTTTCGAGGAGACACAGCGGAAGTCTGTTACCGATGGCCTGACCGGACTCGCCAACCGCCGCCGGTTCGATGCTTTTTTGGCGCAGGAATGGGCGCGTGCCATGCGGACCAAGGAACCCTTGGCGCTGATTATGGCGGACATTGACTCGTATAAGAAATACAACGATACATACGGCCACGCGGCAGGCGATGAATGTCTGAGAAGCATTGCGCGTGTGATGCAGAAGGTAGGACGCCGCACGTCTGACCTGGCGGCCCGCTATGGCGGTGAGGAACTGGCGCTGATTCTGCCTGTGACCAACCTTGCGGATGCGAAACGCCTGGCAGAGGAACTGCGCAGTCGCGTGGCTGCCTTGCGAATCCCACATCAAACCTCGGAGACGAAGCCCTGGGTGACGATCAGCGCAGGTGTGGCGGCCATGATTCCCAAACGTAATAGCCGTCCCTTGAGTTTGATCAACCTGGCAGACCAGGCTTTGTATAAAGCCAAGCGCGCCGGAAAGAACAGTGTTCGATCCAGCCGTTCAACAGTGCGGAAAAGGAAGGCGGTACGGTGATTCTGCTTTTCCAAAGATCAGAGTCTTTTGGATGAGGAAATTTACAAAACTTTTACTAGTACATAGCATTCTATTAATATGTAATTGGTATCTTATTGAAAAATCTAACTGTGGAGCAGAAGATGAAAACAAAGTTTCGCATGTCCTCAATGGGGCTGATTGCCATTCTCTTTTTCGCCGTCCTGGCAACTTCCGCCTGTGAAAGAACCTTCACTCGCAATGCCAATGGATCGCTCGGCGTTCAGACGAGCATCACGCAACAGCAATTGCAAAGTGCAATTCAATCGTCGCTGGCCGACCCGCTGATCACTGAATTGAACGTTCAATTACAGTCTGGCTATGTCCTTGTCACGGGACAGCGCAAGCGCGTCAATGATAATAGCAAGACCGATACGCTCACTTTCCGCCTCGACCTCGGCGTCTCGAACGGACAGCTCACGGCGACCGTGTCGGATGCGCTATTGGATAATGTTGCGTTGGATCAAAACCGCATCAGTGTTTGGAACCAGACCATCGCCAATCGTATTGAGGACATCGCCCGGCGCGCTCCCAATGTCATGCTTCAATCTGTAAGCATTACGCCCGACTCAGTCACGATGACCTGGCAGATTTCAAAATAAGAGCATAGTTCGTGGAACATGGAAAACCCGCAGGTTCATCGCCTGCGGGTTTTTGTTGTTTGTAGGACAATTGTTGCCTTGCCGTGCTTATTCGGCTTGGGCCTGGAGATAATTCTGCAACCCCATCTGGCGAATCTGGTCCAGTTGAGTCTCCAGCCAATCAATGTGATTTTCCTCATCCTGCAGGTTCGAGTCAATGAGTTTGCGCGTACCGTTATCGCCAAGGTCCGAACAGAGTCGGATGCCGTCGTTGTAGGATTTGATGGCCCCCTCCTCGGCGGCGCAATCGTTCTTCAATTGCTCCTCCACGTTTGCCCCGATGCTCATCTTGTTCAGCTGGCTGACCACGGGTTGACCTTCCAGAGCGAGGATGCGCCCGATCAGCTTCTCGGCGTGCTTCATTTCGTCAATGGCGCGTTTTTCAATCGACTCATGTAGTTTTTTATATCCCCAGCTTGCGCACATCTCCGAGTGAACCATATACTGGCTTACCGCGGTAAGTTCATCTGCCAGGAGCTCATTCAGCAGCGTAATGACCTTTGTGTTTCCTTTCATGGTGTATCTCCTTTTAAACTCATTATAGGATATTCATACTGGATTTCACAAGTTGACATTTGTAATCTTTCTCCAATAACATAATCCGGCAATTTTATACTTATGGCCTTTGTTGGTTGTGTAAATCTCGCATATAATCGGCCCGAAGTTTGAATTCCAAACCAATGTCGCAAACCGCCGCACCTAACTGCCCGGTTTTAGTGTGATTATGCACTGGTATCATCTTCCTAGAGTAAAGCACAACGAGGACGCCGTCCGCGAATACGAGCGCGGGGAAAGTCAAAAGCTCGGATTATGGCTCAAGCGTCTGCTGATTGCCTTGCCCTTCATTTTGTTGATCGGCTGGCTTATTCTCTACAAATAAAATCCCAATGACAATCGCTTATAATCCCTCCGATGTTTGAATTCACCATCACCGCCAAAATCAACCGTGCCCGAGCCGGCATCTTCACCACGCCGCACGGCGACCTGCTCACGCCGGTCTTCGCACCGGTGGGCACGCAAGCCACGGTCAAGACGCTCACGCCCGAGCATCTCAAGGACATCAACGCCACGCTGGTCTTGAGCAACACCTATCATCTCTACCTGCGTCCCGGCGACGAACTTGTGCGTGATATGGGCGGCTTGCACAACTTCATGCAGTGGCCGCGTCCCATGCTGACCGATTCGGGCGGCTTTCAGGTCTTTTCGCTTTCGCAAACCCGCAAGATCGACGATGACGGCGTGACCTTCAAGAGTCACATCGACGGCTCGACGCATCGCTTCACGCCCGAAAAGTCCATCGCCATTCAGGAGAACCTCGGCGCCGACATCATCATGGCCTTCGACGAATGTTCTGATCCCAACGATCATAAATATACAAAGCTTGCGATGGATCGGACTCATCGCTGGGCGGAACGATGCGTCAAGGTGAAGACGCGCGACGATCAGGCTTTGTTCGGCATTATTCAGGGCGGCGTTCAAGCCGACCTGCGAGCGGAGTCCGCTAAATTTATTTCATCGCTTGATACGCCCGGCATTGCCATCGGGGGACTGTCCGTAGGCGAGACCAAAGACGAGATGCACGCCATGCTCGATGTGATGCATCCCTATCTGCCCGAGAATAAACCGCGTTATCTGATGGGAGTTGGCACGCCCGAGGATTTAATTAACGGTGTTGCGCGCGGCATTGATATCTTCGATTGTGTTTTGCCGACTCGTCTCGCGCGTCATCATTCGGCTTTTGCATCCGAAGGTCGGCTCAACTTGATGAATGCTTCCTTTGCCCGCGACGAGCATCCGATCGATGAAACCTGCGATTGTTATACCTGCCAAACTTTTACGCGTGCCTATCTCCGTCATCTGATTGTCGCCAAAGAATTATTGGCCGGCACCTTGATCTCTATTCATAATCTGCGGGCCCTGATCAGGTTGATGGAATGCATCCGCGGCTATATTGCGGATGGTTCGTTTGAATCGCGAGCGCCGGAGTTGTTGCAGTACTGGCGTGGCAACGCGGAACGGGTGGACAAACAGAAGGTTTTGAAGGATGGATGATTCGTGGCGCTATGGGGCATGACGGTCAATGAAAGATTAGGGGAAGTCGGTCTGCTTTCCGAGTTTGATTGGGTGCTCTGCGCTGCGACTGCGAGTTGACGCCATTTTGGACAATCCTGCTCTAGGTCGGCACTAACCTGATATTGGAGAATAGATTTCCCGGGCGCTGGGGCGGGCAAATCAGAGCCTGCTGCTACTTCGTTCTCACTTCCCTCACTCTCCGGCCATTATATCTATATCGTAGCTGTATCGTAGCTGTATCTAAGCTATATCCTAGCTATATTGTAGCTATATCTAAGCTATATTCTAGCTATATCCTAGCCATATTTTGCCTATGAGCTGAACATCCTCATCCTGCGCTCCTCATTCCTATTCCTGATTTCTCAAAATCGGGATCATCCCTCAAGTTCTATTTTTACCAGCCATCTGGTATCATTCACTAGTTTTGCAGTCGATTAATCTCAACCAAGGATTTTAAAAGGATTACTGAACCATGAACATCTTCTACGCTTTCCTGCTCGGTATCATCGAAGGCCTGACAGAATTTATCCCCGTCTCGTCCACGGCGCACATGCTGATCGTCCAGAAGCTGTTGAACATTCCGTCCAGCGACGCGATGTTTGCATTTCTAATTCTGGTTCAGCTTGGTCCACTCTTGGCGTTGCTCGTTTACTTTTGGAGGGATTTCTGGACGATGATCAAAGCATTTTTTACCAGGCCGTTTTCTACGCAGGATAATAAAATGGCTTGGTATATCATCATTGCCACAATCCCTGCCGGGCTTGCGGGTTTGCTTCTAAAGGATACTGTTCAGAACTTGTTTCAGAATCCTTTATTGGAAGCCGTTATCCGCTTATTTACGGCGGCGATATTGTTATTTCTGGCTGAATGGCTGGGAAAGAAAAGCCGCAATCTTGACTCGATCACTTGGCTGGATGCTCTCATTGTTGGATTATTTCAAGTGCTGGCGGTCTTTCCCGGTTCATCGCGTTCCGGCTCGTCCATCCCCGGCGGCATGTTCCGCAACTTCGACCGTCCATCGGCAACACGTTTTGCCTTCCTGATGGCGGCTCCAATCATGCTGGCGGCAGGCGCCTATGAATCGCTTTCGATTTTGAAACTGCATATTCTCCACACCATCATCGCTCCCCTCGCAGTTGGTTTTATCATCGCCGCAATAGTTGGCTGGCTTTCGATAGGTTGGCTGCTCAATTACGTGAGCAAGCATTCCCTGAATGTGTTTGCCATCTATTGCGCCATCGTCGGCGCACTTTGCCTGATATTCCTGTTCATTTGAACAATGGCACGCGGCAAACCGTCCATCCTTTTTCTATCTGCATTGATTTTATTAACCGCCTGCGGAGCGCAGCCTGCGCAAGCCACGCCGCAATTGGTAAAAGCGTACGTTACAACTGCCGCGTCTTCGAGATTGACCGATTTATATAACTGCTCGACTCCCTCTACCGCGATTCTTTTATCGGACCCGCAAACGGCGGACCTCACCATTCGCCTCAGCGCGCCGAATCCGCTTTCTTCGCCCGCGTTTCAAATCGGCACCGATGATGTTGTTGTGATCGTTTCATCCAAAAATAGTATTGACCATTTATCTATTGATCAGGCTCATTCCATTTTTCTGGGCCAAGTGACGAACTGGAAAGATGTTGGAGGTTCAGACGCGCCTATTCAAGTTTGGACGTTTGCGCAAGGCGAAGATATTCAAGAAATCTTCATTCAGATGGTGATGAACGGACAACTCATCACATCGTTGGCGCGACTGGCAGTCAGCGCGCAGAATATGTCGGATTCGATCACCAACAATGCCGGCGCCATTGGTTACCTGCCGCGCAGTTTGGTAACCTCTGGAGTGAAAGATGTTTATGAAGCGGCGTCCGTGCCCGTGTTGGCGATCACAAAATCTGAACCGGAAGGTGCGATGAAAGATCTGATCGCCTGCTTGCAATCCAAATAACCCAAACGTTATAATTGTAAAATTCGCCGAGGAGAGCCTGATGAGACAACCACTTTGGATTCCTGCTGCGGAGCGCAAAGGACAAGCCAACCTCACTCGCTTCATTGACTACGTCAATCGCACCCATCATCTCAATATCCAGACATATGCGCAACTTTATGATTGGTCGATTACCGAAATTTCGGACTTCTGGGCAGTGATGTGGGAATTTGCCGATATAAAGCATTCACGTTCGTACGAGACGGTGATAGCGGACGTTCATCAATTTCCCGGCGCGAAATGGTTTCCCGGCGCGCGCTTGAACTTTGCAGAAAACCTTTTGCGTTATCGTGATGACCGGCCTGCATTTGTTTTCCGGGGCGAGACTCAAACCTCAAAG
>Ga0335081_10013873_pt1 | contig 13025 bp, 10 predicted proteins | sample Lox_Sample_35_FD_206713 | JGI IMG/M metagenome (GOLD analysis project Ga0335081, IMG submission 206713) | Soil microbial communities from Loxahatchee National Wildlife Refuge, Florida, United States - Lox_Sample_3.5 | ecosystem: Environmental > Terrestrial > Soil > Wetlands | place: USA...
CGAGCGGGTGGCGCTCCTGCAGGGACTCGTCCAGCGACGCGTACGCGGCCACCAGCCGCGGCAGGTTCTTGCGCGGCTCGAGCGTCCCCACCGCGAGCACGAACCCGGGCGCCGGAAGCCGCTCCGCGCCGACGGTCTCCGGCGCGGTCTCGGCGCGGGCCTGCTGGCCGCCGTGCGGCGCGAGCGTCGTGGCGACCCCGAGTGGCGCCACCACCGCCTTGGCCGCGGCTGCCGGGAAGCGCGCGGTGAGCGCGTCGGCGGTCGCCTGCGAGATCGCGAGCATCCTGGTCGAGCGCCTGACGGTCGGCCCGAGCGTGGCGCGCTCGATCAGCATCGAGCGGCGGTTGGGTCTCATCGACGGCTCGAACGTGGCGAGGTCGTACACCACCGTCACCGTCGGTATCCGCAGGAACAGCGGCGTGATGTAGGAGTTGCTCGCCAGGAACGCGTCGCATTCGCGGTTGGCCAGGCGGGCGGTGCGCAGATGCCAGAGGGCGTCGGGGCCGCCGTGCAGGCGCCAGCTGAAGCGCTCGTCGAGCTCGACCTCGTTCCACGGCCGGCGCGCGTACAGGAGGAAGCGTGCGTGCTCGGCGCCCCGCCCTAGTGTGCGCAGCAGCTCGCGCACGAGGCGCCCTCGACCGGCACCCTCCTCGGCCGCGGCGCGTGCGTCGATCCCGATCGCGGGTGCGGACGGAGCGTTCAAGCGCCGGCAGCCTTGCACATCTCCACTAGCCTCCCGGCTCGCCGTGCACGTGGGCTTGAACCTGATCTTCCTGGTCCCGCAGGAGACCGGCGGCATGGAGATCGCCGCCCAGGAGCTGATCGCGGCGATGCTCGAGCAGGCCCCTCCCGGCGACCGCTTCACGGCGTTCGTCAACAGCGAGACCGCCTCCAGCAGCGACTGGCCGCTTCGGGGGGCGTTGCCGACGGTCCACGTGCCGGTGCGGGCTCGCCGGCGCACGCAATGGGTGCTGGGGGAGCAGGCACTGCTCGCGCCGCTGGCGATGCGCGCCGGCGTGGACCTCGTGCACAGCCTCGCCAGCACGGCGCCGCTGTGGGGCCGATTCCGCCGCGTGGTCACCGTCCACGACCTCATCTACGCGCGCCATCCCGACGCGCATAGCGGGATCCGCGACAAGGGCATGGCGGTGCTCGTCCCCGCCGCGGCCCGGCGTTCGGACCGCGTGATCGCGATCTCGCAGAGCACACGTCGCGATCTCGTGGAGCTGGTGGGCATCCCCCAGGAGCGCATCGACGTGGTGCCCAACGGCCTCGGCGCGATCCGGCGCGAGCAGCCGCTCCCCGAGGCCCGGACGCGTGCCCGCTTCGAGCTGGGCGAGCGCCGGGTGCTGCTCGCCCTGTCCGCCAAGCGCCCGCACAAGAACCTCGCCGCCCTGATCGACGCGCTCGCCCTGATCGAGCCCGAGCACCGCCCGCTGCTCGTGCTGCCCGGCTACCGAACCTGGCACGAGGACGAGCTGACCGAGAGGGCGCGCGCCCGCGGCGTGGAGCAGGACGTGCGCATGCCCGGGTGGGTCTCTGCCGCGGAGCTCGAGGGCCTGTGGGCGCTGGCGACGGCGTTCGTGTTCCCGTCGCTGTACGAGGGCTTCGGGCTGCCGGTGCTGGAGGCGATGGCCCGTGGGGTGCCGGTGGCCTGCTCGGACGCCGCGTCGCTTCCCGAGGTCGCCGGCGACGCGGCGCTGCTGTTCGATCCGCGCGACACCGCCGCGATCGCCGATGCGGTGCGGCGACTGCTCGCCGGCGGTCCCGAGGTGCAGCGGCTGCGAGCCAAGGGCCTGGAGCGGGCGGCGTTGTTCACCTGGGAGCGCAGCGCGAGCCTCACGCTCGAGAGCTACTCGCGCGCGCTGGCCCCGGCGTAGATCGCCAGCACGGTCTCCAGCGAGCTCTCCAGAGACAGCCGCCGTGCGTTCTCGGCGAACCACGCGGCGGTGCTGCGGCGCATCTCGAGTCCCGCCTCGTGCACCCGCACGATCGCGTCCGCGAGGGTCTCCGGGGTCGCGCTGGCCGCGACGGTGCCGTTGACGCCCTCCGCGATCAGCTCGGTGGCCGCGTTGTCCTCGTCCGCCACGACCACGCTCGGCGTAGCCCGCGCGGAGGCCTCCACGACGACCATCCCGTAGCCCTCGCGCCGGGACGGGAGCAGCATGCAGGTCGCGCTCTGCAGGGCCGCGTCCACCTCCTCGGAGGCGACGAAGCCGGGGGCCTCGATGAAGCTGGCGGCCTGCTGGCGCTCGATCTCGGCGAGCACCTGCTCGCGCTCGGGACCGTCCCCGAAGAAGGTGCCCCGCAGCCCCGGGATGCGCCGCGCGGCGGCGGCCACGCCGGCGACCCCCGCGGGGGCCCGCTTCTCCCTGATCATCCGCCCTGCGAACACCACAACCGGGTCGGCGGCGCGAGGCACAGGTGCCTGCAGCGAGCCCGCGTACTCACCCTCGAGCACCTGCACGGTCCCCTTCAGGCCCTCCTGCCGAAGGCGCCGGGCGTGCAGGCGCGAGAAGCAGAAGGCCTGCTGGGGCAGGCGCGCGCAGGCGAGCTGGACCGCGTAGCCGAAGGCGCCCCCGAGCCGGCCCAGGTACTCCCGCCAGTAGCCGCGGCTCCACACCTCGTGCCAGTCGACCACGAGCCTGTAGCCCAGCAGCGGACGCAGCACGCCCGCCGCGAGCAGCGAGAAGTAGGGGAAGGAGGCGGTGTGCACGACCTCGTACGAACGGCCATGGCGCAGCAGATGCAGGAACACCCCCACCCCGAACACGAGCGGCGGCAGCGTCCGCCGGCGACCACCCTGTGTGTACAGGGCCATGCGCGGGCCGACGCCGAGCACCCGCACCCCCTCCACCCGCCCCTGCTCGTCCCGCGGCCACTGGCGCAGGGTCAGATAGGTGACCTCGTGGCCGTCGGCCGACAGCCGCTCGGCGAGGTTGCGGTACCACCGCTCGGCCCCACCGACGGTGTAGGGGAACAGGCAGTCGTAGACGAGGCAGATGCGCATCCCGCTAGCATCTCATCTCCCTCGTGCGCCAAACTCGAGAGCGCCACTTTCCGTCCGCCCGCGAGTTATAAGGGCCGTGTCCTAGGGCACGAACCCCGAATCCCGCTCCAGGAGCCTCGCTCATCAGCACAGTTGCGCAAACAAGCACGCCGCTAGCGCCGCCCGAACTTCAGCGCGACACGCCGCTCGTGTCGGTCGTGATCCCGTGCCTGAACGAGGCCGAGAACATCGAGGCCTGCGTGGGCGCCGCCCTGGAGGCGATCAGGGCGATGGACGTCAGCGGAGAGGTGGTCGTCGCCGACAACGACTCCGAGGACGACTCCGCCCGCCTCGCGGAAGCCGCGGGCGCACGCGTGATCGTCGAACCGCGACGCGGCTACGGTAGCGCCTACCTCGCCGGGTTCGCCGCCTCCCGGGGGCGTTACATCGTTATGGCCGACGCCGATTTGACGTACGACTTCGGCGAGATCCCGCGCTTCGTGGCGGCCCTCGAAGACGGCGCCGAGATGGTGATCGGCGACCGCATGGACAACATCCAGCCGGGTGCCATGCCGTGGCTGCACCAGTACATCGGCAACCCCGTCCTCACCGGCCTGCTGAACCTGTTCTTCCGTACCGGCATCAGCGACGCCCACTGCGGCATGCGGGCGCTGCGCCGCGACGTGCTGCCGAAGCTCGACCTGCGCACGACCGGCATGGAGTTCGCCTCCGAGATGGTGATCCGGGCCTCCAAGGAGCGCCTGCGGATCGCCGAGTTCCCGATCGAATACCACCCCCGCAGCGGCGAGAGCAAACTCTCCACCTTCCGCGACGGCTGGCGGCACCTGCGCTTCCTGCTCGTCCACAGCCCCAACCACCTGTTCATCCTGCCCGGCGCGCTGCTGGCGGGACTCGGGACCTTCATCGTGGCGCTCGTGGTCTCCGGGCTGGACCTGTTCGGCCGCGCGTGGGGGATGCACGCCCTGATCGGGGGCGCCCTGCTGATGATCGTCGGCACCCAGGTGCTGGCCCTCGGGCTGTGCGCGCACGCGTACGGCACCTACTTCATGGGCGAGCGGGACCCCTGGTTCGACCGCATGCGCGCGCGCTTCCGGCTTGAGCACGGACTGCTGCTCGGGGGCGTCTTCGCGCTCGCGGGCGTCGCTCTGGGCGCCTACATCCTGGTCACCTGGATCGACCACGGCTTCGGTTCGCTCGCGCACGAATACATGGCGGTCGTCTCCGCATCGCTGTTCATCGTCGGGATCCAGATCTTCTTCTCCTCCTTCCTGGTGTCGATACTCGGGCTGCGCCGGCGCTAGTGAGAGCTGCCGGCTGGGTGGCGGCGGTCGGCGTCGTGGCGCTGCTCGTGGTCTTCGGGCTGGCGCTGGCAGCGCGCGAACCACGACTGTCGGGAACCGACTACACGCCTCCCGCGGCATTCGTGACCGCCCTGCAGCCGGGCCAGCGGGCGTGTCAGGGCAGCGAGCTGCTGCCCGCCGACACGGCCGCTGTCCGCCTGACGCTCGGCACCTACGGGCGGCCCGGACCGCGGGTGACGCTGACTGCGACGGGACCCGCGGGCAGGCCGCTCACCCGCGGGGTGCTCGCCGCCGGCTGGCATCAGGGCGTCGTGTCGATACCGGTGCGTCACGTCTCCTCGGCCACCAACAACGTCCGCATCTGCGTGGGCGTGGCCCCAGCGCCACGCGCGAGCGCGATCGCGCTCGGGGGAAACGTCGAGCCTGGGGAGGAAGTCGAGATCGACGGCCGCAGCTTCCGCGGGGTGCGCTTTCGGGTCGACTACCTGCGACCGGACCGCGAATCCTGGTACGAGTTGCTGCCCACGATCGCGCACCGCTTCTCGATCGCGAAGGCGGGGTTCCTGCGCAGCTGGGAGTGGGCGGCGGCGCTGCTCTTGGTGTTCGCGTCCGCCTTTTTGGCGATCCGCACGGTCTTGCGCAGCGTCGCGGCGTCAGAGCGGCGCGCATGAGCACTTCGCGGCGAGCGCTTGGCTCCGGGGGATCGGCTCGCCGGCGTGGATGGCTTCGGGGACGCGGACCGCTGGCGCGCGTGCCCCGCGCCGCGTGGGCCTGCGCGGCGGTTGCGCTGCTCAACGGGCTGGCGTGGTCGCTGATCACGCCCCCCTTTGAGGTTCCGGACGAGAACGCGCACTACGCCTACGTGCAGCAGCTGGCCGAACGGGGCAAACTGCCGCGCTCGGCACAGCCCGAAGGCTTCTTCTCGCCTGCCGAGGACGGCACGCTCGGCACCATCTACTTCTACCTGATCGTCGGCAGACCGAATGATCCTGCGCCCTTCTCGGAGATCGATCAGCGGGAAGTCGAAGCGCTCGAACGCCGTCACCTGAGGAGGACCGGCAACGGCAACGCGTTCACCGCCACGAACAACCCGCCCCTGTTCTACGCGGTGCAGACGATCCCCTACAAGCTCGCCGGGGCGGCCGGCGGCTCGGTGCTCGACCGTCTCGCCGCGATGCGGATCGTGTCGGTGCTGATGGCGGCCGTGACGGTGCTGCTCGTGTACCTGTTCCTGTCGGAGCTGCTGCCCTCCTCGCCCCTGGCGTGCACCGCGGGCGCGCTCGTGGCGGCGCTGCAGCCGCTGTTCGCCTTCATCTCCTCCGGCGTCAACAACGACGCGCTGCTGTACCTCGCCGCGACCGGCGTGCTGTGGGGCATCGCGCGCGTCTTCAAACGCGGCCTGACGCCCGCCAACGGAGCGATCCTCGGCGCGTTCGTGGGCTTCGGCCTGCTCGCCAAGCTGACGCTGCTCGCGTTCGTGCCGGCCGCAGCGGCGGCGGTCGCGATCCTGCTGTGGCGCGGGCTTCGCCGCCACCAGCCCGGCGTTCTGCGCGGTGCCGCGTGGGCGGTCGGGCTGGGCGCGGTGCCAATCGCCGTCTACTACGTGCTGAACCGCTTCGTGTGGCACCGCAGCACCGTCGTCGGAGGCCTCGGCACGGTCACCAACAGCGCGGTCGGGCGCCACTTCAACCGCCTGGAAGAGCTCAGCCACATCTGGCAGCTGTTCCTGCCGAACCTGTGGATGCGAGAGCAGTTCCCGAGCTATATGCCGCTGTGGAAGACCTGGTTCATCGGGGTCGTGGGGCGCTTCGGGTGGCTCGACTACGAATTCCCCCTGTGGCTAGACGACCTCGCGCTGGTGCTGCTGATCGTCGTGGTCACGCTCGCGCTGGTGGAGCTCGTGCGCCGGCGCCGCGCGCTGATCGCGCGCGCGGCCGAGGCGGTCGTCTACGCGCTGGTCCCGATCGGTCTCGCGATCGTGATCGGCGTGCAGTCCTACGACTCGGTGGTGGGCAACGGAGCGGTGTTCGAGCAGCCCCGCTACCTGGTCCCGCTGCTCGGCCTGTACGGGGCGTTGGTCGCGCTCGCGGTGCGCGCCGGAGGGCGACGCTGGGCGCCGGCGCTGGCGGTCGCGTTCGTCGTGCTCGCGGTGGGTCATGACATCTACGGCCAGGCCTTGACGATCGCGAGGTACTACGCGTGATGTGCGGGAGCCTCCGGAGGTCCGACGCGTGAGCGCCGTGACGGTCGCGATTCCGGTGCGCGACGGCGGTGCGCTGCTGCAGGGCACCCTACGGGCGCTGGCGGGTCAGACGGTCGAGCACGAGCTGCTCGTGTGCGACTCGGGCTCGCGCGATGGCTCGGTCGACTTCGCCCGCGCGGCCGGGGCACAGGTGCTCGAGCTGCCCCCCGGGGACTTCAGCCACGGGGGCACCCGCAACCTGCTGATGGAGCGCGCCTCCGGAGCGCGCGTGGCGTTCCTCACGCAGGACTCCGAGCCCGCCGACGAGCGCTGGCTGGAACGCTTGCTCGGCGGCCTGGAGCTCGCGCCCGACGTCGCGATCGCCTACGGCCCCTACCGGCCGCGACCCGGGGCGCCGGCGGCTGTGAGGATCGAACTGGAGCGCTGGTTCGCCTCGCTGTCGCCCGATGGTCGCCCGTGCGTGGAGCGCCTCGACGAGCGCGAGCGCGCCGCCCTCCCGACCGTCGAGCTGGTCGGGCGGCGCGGCTTCTTCACCGACTCCAACGCGTGCGTGTCACGCACGGCGTGGGAGCGGGTGCCGTTCCGCGAGGTTGCCTACGCTGAGGACCGCGTGCTAGCGGTCGACATGCTGCGAGCCGGCTACGCGAAGGCCTACGTGCCGGAGGCGGCCACGCTCCACTCCCACCGGTACACGATGTCCGAGCAGCTGCGCCGCTCCTTCGACGAGGCGCGGGCGCTCCGCGAGGTCTACGGCTGGCGCGAGCCCGCCTCTCCGGTGGAGCTGGTGCGCCGGCTGCGGGGCGAGCTCGGCTCCGCGCGCGCGGAGCTGGCGGGGGAGGGCCTCCCCGGGCGCGAGCGCGCGGGCGCGCTCGTGGCCATCGCAGCCCACCACCTGATCCGCCTCGCGGGATCGCTGCTCGGGGGGCGCGCCGAGCGGCTCCCACCGGCCGCGCGCCGGCGCCTGTCACTGGAGGGGCGTGGGGACTTCGTCGCGCTCGGCCTCGACCGTCGCCCAGCGCCATGAACGAGCCACGCAAACAGCGCCCGCAGACGCCGCCGATCAACGCCCCGGGCTCGATCGCCGAGCGGGCGCTCGACGGCACCTTCAGCGGCCCCCTCGCCGGCCTGCGGCGGCGGATCTACCTGACCTACCACTACCTCGGCTGGCGCACGCTGCTGTTCCGGCTCGTCACGTTCCCGCTGCGCTTCACGCCCCTGAAACGGCGGCTGCGCCTGCGCTCGGCCGCCGACAACGACGCCTACCGCCGCGCCGTGGCCTGGTACCGCGAGCACGGGCGGGCGGTCGACGTCGTGGTCCCGAGCTACCGCGACGCCCAGGAGGTCGAGCAGCTCGTTGCCTCGATCCGCGCCACCGTCCCCGAGGGGATGGCGCGGGTGCTGGTCGCCGACGACGCGAGCGGCGCCGAGCACGTGGCCAGGCTGGCGGCGATCGAGGGGGTCGAGGTGGTCGCCGGGGAGCACAACGAAGGCTTCGCCGCGAACGTCAACCGCGGCCTGCGGGCCACCCGCCCCGACCGCGACGTGGTGGTGCTGAACTCGGACACGGTGGCGCGCGCGGGCTGGCTCGCCTGCCTGCAGTACGCAGCCTCCCAGGAGCAGGACGTGGGGATCGTCGGCGCCCGGCTGCTGTACCCCGACGGGCGGATCCAGTTCGGCGGCACGGTCCGCAACCTCGGCGCCCCGGAGTGGTTCGACCATCGCTACCGCTTCAAGCCCGAGAACTGGGGCCCGGCCGCGATACCCGGTCCGGTGCTGGCGGTCACCGGCGCCTGCATGTACATCACGCGCCGGGCGATCGAGCGGGTCGGGACGTTCGACGAGTCCTTCCCGATGGCCTACGAGGACGTCGACCTGTGCCTGCGTGCCTGGCGGGAGGGGCTGCGCGTCCTGTACTTCCCGGGGGCGAGCCTCTACCACCACGAGTCGGTCACGCGCGGGAGCGAGGTCGGCGAGCGCGAGCGTGCCTCGCAGCGCGTGTTCTGGGAACGCTGGGATGAGTTCTTCAACGCCCGCGACGTACGCACGCCGGAGGGACGTCTGCGGGTCGTGTACGTGACCGAGGACACCGGCATCGGCGGCGGCCACCGCGACATCTTCGAGCACCTCAACCGCCTGCTCGACCGCGGCCACGAGGTCACGCTGTACACCCTGGGCGACCAGCCGGACTGGTTCCCGCTGCGGGCTCCCGTGCACAGCTTCGAGTTCTACGACGAACTCGTGCAGGAGCTGGCCGGCGTCGACGCGATCAAGGTCGCCACCTGGTGGAACACCGCCGCGCCCGTCTGGCAGGCCAGCGTCCTGCGGGGCATCCCCGTGTACTTCGTGCAGGACATCGAGACCTCCTACTACCCCGACGACGAGTCCGTGCGCCACGCGGTGATCGACTCATACCGGCCCGAGTTCCGCTACATGACGATCTCCTCGTGGAACCGCGAGCGGCTGCGCGAGCTCGGCCTGGAGGCGGAGCTGATCCCGCCGGGGATCGATCTCGACACCTTCCGCCCGTTGGCGGAGGTGGAGCGCCGGGACGACGTGGTGCTGGCGATCGGGCGCACCAACCCGCTCAAGAACCTGCCGCTCACGATCGACGCCTGGCGCGCCCTGCCGGCGCCGAGGCCGCAGCTGTGCATGTTCGGCATCGAGCCCGAGCTCGCCGCCGGCGAGGAGGGCATGCGCTACGTGGTCTCCCCGAGCGACGAGGAGGTCAACGAGCTCTTCAACGAGGCGACGATCTTCATCCAGACCTCCACCCACGAGGGGTTCGCGCTGCCGCCCCTGGAGTCGATGGCGACCGGCGGAGCGGTCGTGTGCACCGACGCCCACGGCAATCGCGACTTCTGCACCGACGGCGAGAACTGCCTGATGCCCGAGCCCGACGTCGCGTCGGTGTCGGGCGCGATGCGGCGGCTGCTGGAGGATGCGCCGCTGCGCCGCCGCCTGGGCGAGGCCGGCATCGAGACGGCCCGGGACTACACGTGGGAGCGGCGGATCGACGCGCTCGAACGGTTCCTGGACTCGGTCGCCCGGCCGCGGCCACTGAGACTCGAGGAGCACAGCGCGGAGCCGGCGCTGCAGCGAAAGGCGCGGTGAGCGTGGCGGCACGGAGCCCGGCCGACGCGGCGACGCGGGGGTCTCCGTGAGAGAGCAATTCGTCTCGGAGCTGCGCTGCCCCGCCTGCGGCAGCGAGCACTCCTTCACCCTGTGCGGCGAGGAGCGCGACGGGCGCGAGTGGCGCGAGGGCGAGCTCGGCTGCCGGGTGTGCGCGCAGCGGTTCTCCGTCCACCGGGGCGTGCCCGAGCTGCTGTACGACCCCCCCGAGCACATCGTGGTGGAGGCCGCGGGCCTCGAGCGCTTCGCCGAGGTGATGGCCACCAACGGGTGGAACCGCGAGATGGTGCTGCGGCTCCCGGACGTAGAGCACGGTTACTGGTACGTACAGTCGCGCTCGATGCACCAGCTGCTCACCACGATCCCGGTGCAGGCCGGCCAGTCGATCCTCGACGTCGGATCCAACACCTGCTGGGCCGCGAACCACTTCGCCGAGCGGGGCATGCGGGCGATCGCGCTCGACATCTCCACGGCCGAGCTGCAGGGCCTCTACACGGCCGACTACTTCCTGCAGGAGGGACGCGTCTTCTTCGAGCGGGTGCTCGGCTCGATGGACTCGATCCCGCTCGCGTCGAGCAGCGTCGACTACGTGTACTGCTGCGAGGTCCTGCACCACAACGACCTGGAGGGCCTGCGCAGGACCTTCCGCGAGATCTTCCGCGTGCTGCGCCCGGGCGGGCGGCTGCTGATGGTCAACGAGACGCTCAAGACGCTGCGCGACCGCGAGGGAGTAGACGTCGTGGGGGTCGAGCAGTTCCATGGCTACGAGCACGCCCACTGGGCGCTCACCTATCGCTGGGAGGCGATCCGGGCGGGCTTCCTGACGGAGGTCATGGAGCCCCACTACCGCTCATTCTTCGGTGATGCCAGCTTCACCCCGCGCGCCGGCGCCGGGCCGCTCGCGAGGACATTCGGGCGGGCCGCGTTCCGGCTGCGCCGCTTCGGCCTCGTGCGACGGCTTTACCTTGCGTGGCTCAACCACGTGTGGGGTGGCGTGTCGATGAACATGATCGCCACCAAGCCGAGCCGCTGCGTGGGACGTCACGAAGGCATCGGGACCGGCGAGCGGATGCTCCGCAGCCTGCTGGCCCGTGTCGTGCGGATCGCCGACACCCTGCGCGGCAAAGGGCCGGAGCGCCTGCCGCGCACGCCCGAGCAGGCGCAGAGGACGCTGACAGGTGACCGGCGCTAGCGCTGCTCCGGCTGATCTGCGTCAGGGCGGTGCCCCGGGGTGAGTGGGATCCTGGAATGCGGTCACGGTTGCCGGCCGTCACCCCGCGGCCGCCCCTCCAGGCGGTCCCGGAGGGCTCGTATGGCGTCATGACCTTTCAGCCACGAGGGCCCGGCGCTGATCAGCCCTTCACCGTAGGAGCGATGGATGTGGTCTGGGTCGGCTGTCTCTGTCGTCCTGATGACTCTCTCGACCAGTTCTTCGCGGTCAAGCGGCGAGCCGATCCGCCAGCTGCCGAGCTCGGGCATCGTCCTGAACGCCACATAGTCCGCGACACACTCGGTCTGCATGTCGTCGGATCCCATCGGCACCAGCACTCCGGGTGCCGTGGGGTCGATCAGATAGGTGTCGAACCGATGGGCTTCGAGCTCTCGCAGCACATCTCTCGGTGCTTGCCCGTAGTGGGCCAGCATGTGAGCGTTCGCCTCGATGAAGATGACGGGTGAGCTCGTCGGGTCGAACAGCGCGGTCATCCCGCGTAACACGTCGAGCTCAGAGCCCTCCACGTCGATCTTCACGAAATCGACGCGGCTCCAGCCCAGCATGTGAACCAGCTCGTCGAGGGCGATCGTCCGGACGTTGCGCGCCAATCCCTCACCGGTCGCCGACTCGGCCGCCGAAGCGACGTGCCCGTATGGGCCAAGAGCAATGAATGAAGTGGTACCGGGCCCTCCTGCAGCTACGGCCTCGACGACCTTCATGTTGTGCAGCCGGTTGGCCTTCGCTGCGAGCGAGAGCAGCGCGGCGTTTGTGGACGACGCCTCGATCGCGACAACGCTGGCGCCAGCCGCCGCCGCCGGCAGCGAAAACGTACCCAGGTGAGCGCCTACGTCGATCACGTTCGTGCTCGACGGTCCGTCTGCGGCGCTCATGAAATGGAGCCAGAGCTCTTTCACGGCGTCGGAAGGAAACTGGCCGCGGACCAAGGCATCCTGAATCGGATCCGAGCTTTGCCGCTCGACCGCAAACGCCAACGGCCGGTCGTTGACGGTCACCGTGACCACACGCGCCCGAACGCCGCTACGAAGCCGTGTAGCGATCGCGAGCACGTGTGCCCGGGCGTGAGCCAACCGGCCCACCGCTACCATCCTCGCGCACCGGCCACCTAGGGTCGCCCCAGCGCCGATGCTCCTAGAGGTTCTCGGCGACCATCGGCGCCGAGCGGTTGAACACCCAGAAGCCGAGCGCGAAGGTCGCGACCACGATCGCCAGCGGGCCGAGCAGGGCGGCCCAGCTGCCGAGCGCCTGGCCCGCGCTGAGCGCATCGTGGTTGATCATCGCATGGCGGAACTGCTGGAAGACTACCGCGAGCGGGTTGAGCATGTAGAGGTGAAAGACCGTTTCGCTCACCTTTTCGCGGACCGTTTCGACCGAGATGATCACCGGGGAGCAGTAGAACAGGATCTGGCTGAACACTTCCCAGATCGGCTGGATGTCGCGGAGACTCACGAACAACGCCGACAGCAACATCGCGAGTCCGGTCGCGAACACCGCGAGCATCGCCAGGATCAACGGAAGCTCGAGCCAGCTCAGCATCGGGGTGACCCCTTCGATCAGGCCGAAGCCGAGGACCACGATGGTGTTGAGGGCGAGGTTGAAGCTCGCCAGCAGCACGACCGAGAGGGGGATAACCATCCGCGGGAAGTGGATCTTGCGCACGAGGTTCTCGCGGTCCACGACGCTGCGCACCGAACCGGCCGTCGCTTCGGCGAAGAAGGTGAACAGCACGATCGAACCGAGCAGCTGCGTTCCGTAGTGCTTCTCCCCGGGGGAGGTCGTGCCGTTTACTTTGGCGATCTTGGTGAAGAACACGTACAGCACCCCGAACAGCAGGAGCGGGCGCATGAGCTGCCACAGATAGCCGAGCACCGAGCCGAAGAAGCGCAGCTTGAATTCGTTGCGCGCGATGTTGTAGGTGAGGTGCCAGAAGCGCGACCAGTCGCCAGTCAACGCGCGCGGGCCGCGGATCGGCCGTCCGAGCGCGGTCCCGGTGAACGCGGATTCGCCGCTCACGTGACCATGCCCTCGCCCGAGCCCACGAGCGCGTCGTCGGGACCGGCGTCCTGCACGGCCGACACGCCCACCTGCACGGGCAGATCGACGGCGCCCCCGAGCGCGGCGGTGCCCGTGACGACGAACGTAAAGCTCCCC
>Ga0335081_10013874_pt1 | contig 13025 bp, 6 predicted proteins | sample Lox_Sample_35_FD_206713 | JGI IMG/M metagenome (GOLD analysis project Ga0335081, IMG submission 206713) | Soil microbial communities from Loxahatchee National Wildlife Refuge, Florida, United States - Lox_Sample_3.5 | ecosystem: Environmental > Terrestrial > Soil > Wetlands | place: USA: Florida...
AACGCCTCGACAACGTGGCTCTGCCGGCTTCCCGGCACTGGCGGCTGCGCCTGATTCAATTGGCTCAGCATGCGCGTTTCGGACGCCCCGGCTTCGCTGACGGCAGATCCGGCGGTCACGGAAATCGGGCCGTGCATGGCGCGCGTGCCATTCACGTCGATGTCTTCGAGCCAGTAAGAGGCTCCAGTCGCTCCCGCCGCAGAATCGATCCAGGCATAGGTTCTGCCCGCATGCTTGGCGAGCGCGCCGCTCATCAGCAAAGCGGAGCCTGCGATGGGAGAAGGATTCATGCGCACGCGATTGCCGTTGTGCTCGCGATAAACATTGAAGCCAAGGTTGTGCGCTTCGCCACCCGTCTTCCAAAGCAGGATCACGCGACTGCCGCCGTTTTGGTCGATGGCAGCATGCGCAGAGAATGACAGCAACTTCACACTCGTAGGTGCTGTAACGGTTTCGACCCAGGTCGAACTGAAACTCGTGGCGCACTGGTCGCAGTTCACGGTTGCCGTGTTCGAAATCGTGCCCGGGGTATTCGGAATCGTCAGGATGGAAATTGTCGAGGTTCCTGCATTCGCCATCGTTCCGAGCAAACAGGTCACCGTTCCGCCCGCTTCCGAGCATGAACCTTGCGTGGTCGTCGACGAGAGATAGGTCACCGAAGACGGCAAGGTGTCAGTCAGCGTGACGGTGGTGGCGTTCGCGGGGCCACTGTTGGTGATGGCAATCGAGTAGGTAAGCGGCGTTCCCTCGGTTACGGGATTGGGTGAACCGGTTTTCGTGATCACCAGCGTCGAACTGCTGGCATTACCCACAATGACAGTCGCGCTGGCCGTATTCGTGGTCATGCTCGGTACGGGATTCGTGTCGTTGCCTGTAGCCGTATCGGTAATGCTTGTGCCGGACGGCGTACTCGAATTCACTTGCAACACGAGCGAAAAGTTCCCGCTGCCGGCGCCGACGGCCAGATTGCTCCCGTCTGTGCAGGTGATGGTCCCAGTGCCACCAACCGCTGGCAGCGTTCCGCAGGTCCATCCTGCCGGAGGAGTCATCGATTGGAAGGTCGTGTTGGGCGGCGTCGTTTCCGTGATGGACGCGCCGTTCGCCACCGCTGGCCCTGAATTTGTGACGGTCTGGGTGTAGGTAACGTTATTGCCGGCCTGCACCGAGGTCGGCACGGCAACGTTGGTGGTGACGATATTCGCCTGCGTCGCAAGAGCGACGATGTCGTTTGCGGTAGCGGTATTGTTCGCCTGATTCGGGTCGGTGACCGAAGAACTCACAGTCGCCGTTTCGCTGATGGCTGTGCCTGCTGGGGTCCCAGCCGTTACTTGTAGGGTGTATGTAATCGTAGCTGCCAGCGCACCAGGCGCCAGGCTCGGATTGGTGCAGGTTCGTGTCGCGGGAGTGCATGTCCAGCCCGCAGGACCAGTCAGTGAAATGACGGTCGTGTTCGCGGGCAGCGTTTCGGTCAGACTTACGCTCGTCGCCGTGCTCGGTCCGGCATTAGTCACCTGCTGCGTGTAAGTAATGTTGTTCCCGGCGACTACTCCGATCGGGCTGGCAGAATTTGTGACCGACAGGTCGGCCGAATCCGTTACGAAGCTGGTCACCGTCGCGCTGTTGTTGGCGCCGTTCGGGTCTGGAGTCGTTGGCGAACTCACCGTCGCGGTTTCAGTGATGGACCCCGCAGCCGCCGTCGAGGGCACGGTCACAACCAATGTGAAGGCGGTCGTCGTGGTGGTGGCAGCCAGGTTGCCCGTGTCGGTACAGGTGAGAGTTCCCAGCACGCAAGTCCATCCTGTCGGCCCAGTCAACGAGATCGCCGTCGTTCCGGCAGGCGGCGTTTCCACCACCTTCGGAGTCACAGCCGCGGCCGGACCGGCATTGGTCACGGTCTGCGTATACGTAATGTTATTTCCAGCAGCAACAGAGGTCGGGCTGCCGGAATTGGTGATGCTCAAGTCCGCGTCCCCTGCGGTAGTGATGGAGGTGACAACGGTAGCGGAGTTGTTGCTCGAATTCGTGTCCTTGGTCGTCGTTCCGACTGTGACGGTGTCGGTGATATTGCCTGTCGCCCCGGCATTGACTCTGAAAGTCGCGGTAATGGTCCCAGTCGAACCGGGCGGCACGCTCGGGTTGGAACAGGACACCGGAGCAGTCGCATTACAGGTCCAGGTGCCGCCGCCGGAAGTCACGGCGCCAACTGAAACGAAAGTCGTATTCGCCGGAGTGGGCTCGGTCAGCGTTCCCGCACTGCAACTGGCCGGGCCGTTGTTCGTAACAATCTGCGTGTAGACAATTGTGGCGCCGACTGCGACCGGATTCGGTGCCCCGGCATTGGTTACGGCCAGATCGCAGTTGTTGTTGATGTAGGTCGTGACCGTAGTACTGTTGTTGCTCGAGTTCGGGTCGGACGTCGTGGCCGTGACGGAAGAAATTGCCGTCATGTTGCCTTGGGCAGCTGTCGAAGGAACATTGACGACTACAATGATGTTCGCCGTGGCTCCTGAGGCAAGGTTCGAAGGGTCGCTGCAGGTCACGGTTCCCGCCGTTCCTACCGCTGGCGTCGTGCAAGTCCACCCGGGCGGAGCCAACACGGACTCAAACGTGGTAGTCCCCGGCGTCACCTCGCTGAAACTCACGCCTGCAGAAGCAGCAGGACCGTCATTGGTGATGGTCTGCGTATAGGTAATGTTGTTGCCTGCAATCACCGGGTTTGGAGTCGCCGCTGTGGCTAAAACCACGTCGGCCTGAGCAGCGGTCGCAACTACATCGGTGGCCGTCGCGGAGTTGGCCCCGAATGATTGGTTGGTCGCATTAACGGTCGCAGTATCTGTGATGATCGTGCCGGCTGCCGTCCCACCGATCACGGCATAGACGACCGTAAATGTTCCCGATGCACCCGCCGCCACGGTCGTGGCAGAACAAGGCACACCCGGAAAACCGGTACAAGTCCAGCCGGGTGCCGGAGTGATTGAGACGAACGTTGTGTTGGCTGGTATCCCCTCGCTGAATGTGCCGTTGGTGATCGCGGACGAGCCAGTATTCGTCACGATCTGCGTGTAAGTAATCTGACTGCCCGCCTGCACCGGGTTCGGCGCAGCGACGTTCGTCACCGATAAGTTCGGCCCAGAAGTTCCTACAATCGTGTTGACCGATGCGGTATTGTTGGCGGAGTTCGGGTCAGAAACCGATGATCCGACCTGAGCCGTTCCGTTGATGACAGTTCCGTTCGCTACACCGGTGTTCACCTTCACGACCATGGTGAAGGTGCCGGTTGTCAGCGCCGCAAGATTGGCGTTGGTGCAGACGGCGGTGCCGGTGTTGTTTTGAGCTGGAGTAAGGCAACTCCATCCGGCCGGAGCCGTCAGCGAGACGAAAGTCGTGTTGGCCGGGACTGCGGCCACCAACGTGGCGTTGTCGGCAGCACTCGGCCCATTATCCGTGACGCCAATCGTATAGGTGATAGTTCCGCCGCTCGCCACCGGGTTCGGAGATCCGGCGTCGGTCACCGACATATCCGCGGTCGACGCGACATTTGCCGTGTCGGTGGAAGTGTCGTTCAGCGGGCTGACGTCACCACCACCGCTGACGACTCCGGTGTTGGTCAGTGTCGCTGGAGCCGATTGCAGGACGTTCCCAGTGACCGTGATCGATCCATAGCTACCGCCCGCGGCGAGAGCGTCAGACCGCGTGCAGCTTATCGTTTGTCCGGAAACTGAGCACGTCCAACCCACGCCCGCCGCGGTTGTTGGAGCCATCCCCAGCGGAAGCGTGTCGTCCACCGTGACCACGCCGCTGGATGCTCCGAGAGGACTTACATTCGAGAGCGCAAGCGTGAAGGTGGCCGTGGTGCCACGAATGAAAGTGACTCCGCCGTGACTCTTGGTGATGGCAAAATCCGGAAGGCGCGTGCAGACCTCAGAAGACTGCAAGCCGGTCACTTGCGACATGGTGGCAGTGACGGCGCTTGTGCCCGCTTTGCCCGGCGTAGCGCCATATGCGACGCCCGGAGTTAGTGTGGTTCCGTTCGCTCCGCCGACAACGCTGACACTGGCCGGAGTTCCGGAGACAAGAATGACTCCGCCAGCACCACCGCCGCCGGGGCCATGCCGTTCGCCAAGGGCGTAGGCCTCCGCGTCCCAGGCATCACCGCCCCGGCCCCCATTCGCCTGCAGCGTCAAACCACCTTCGCCGCCACTCGCCGCGAGCATGATGATTGTTCCACCAGCACCACCGCCCCCACCCGCGTCATTCTTCGTCCCGTTGTATGAAGCCGAACCGTTGGCGGTGATGGTTGCCGTTCCGCTGAAACTGAAAGCACGAATGAATACAATTCCTCCGCCGGCTGCACCGCTGCTGGCTTGATTATCGGTGTCGGAGTTGTTACGGGTTCCTGCGCCACCTCCGCCGCCCATCGCAATGCGATCGATTGTGGCTGGGAACGGACTGCCGCCCTCGCCACCGTCGCTGAGATTGGTGTTCCACGAGTCGCCTCCGAATCCGCCGGTTCCGCCGTTGCCGCCACCACCTCCGCCCGCGTTCTGATCATTCGCAGCGGAATTGGCGTCGGTACCGCCAGCTCCCGCGTTGCCCGGTGCGCCGCGAGCCATGCTGCCGTCCGTTCCTGCGGTACCACTCGGATATCCAACGGTGGTGGTCGTCTGCAAGAAGGTTCCGCCCGACTCCACCCATTCCGGTGTGCCCGCAACACCCTCGCCCTTGGAGGCGTCCACCCCAGTCACTCCTCCGGCTGCGCCGGTATACGCCGTCGGTGACTTGTATTGATAGTCAGTGTTAGCACCGCCATAGCCGCCCACAAGCTGCATGCCGGCGCCGCCGCGGAAACCGAGGCCATTCACCGACACAGTCGCGCTGCCGAGGTTCAGGTTGGACCCAATGTCTAGTGCGAGAATTCCACCGGTTGAACCGTTCCAGGCGGCAGCCGTCGCCGCGCCGAGCGTTGCCGTCGTGTATTGCGGTACGAGCACGACTTGATAGGTGCTCTGCCCTTTCGTCGCGGAAGCCGCGGCCGCTGTATACCCGAACACCAGTCCGCCACCGAGGCCAGCCCCGAGGATGGGCACCGATCCGCCGCTCACCGGTCCCGTGGCCGTCACGAATTCGTAATTGCCCGCGTTATTGATGACAGTGAATCCGGTGCCAGTGGAACCATTTCCGTAAGCAACCGTATTGGAAATGCTGATGCTGGCGTCCTGCATCTGGATGACAAGCAATTCGCTGCCAGCAGCGATGGTTCCCGTTCCGTTGGCCACTCCGACCGGAATGGAAGTCGCGCCAGCGGCGACGCTCGCAGTTCCTGGATAATAAGTATTCAGCACGCCACTTAGCGTTCCGCCCGCCGGTGGCGTACCGGTGGCGCAAACAGTAGCGACGACCGGCGCGACTCCCACATAAGTGTTATTGCCGGTGTTCGGATCGGGAGGCGTCCCGGAATCGGTAACGGACGCGGTGTTCGGATAGAATCCCGCGGCCGAGGCCTTGACCACCACCGCCACGGTCGCTGTAGCTCCGCTGGCCAGCGTCGCAGGAAGTGTGCACGTGATTGGACCGGTGCCGGTGCACGTCGTTCCAGCACTGGGTGTAACCGAAACCAGAGTCAGACCCGCTGCCAGAGTGTCTGTCAGAACAACCGCGTTGGCAGTCGACGGGCCATTGTTTGTAACCGTGATGTTGTAGGTGGAATTCTGCCCAAACGCCACCGCACTCACATTGGTGGTGACCCCGATATCCGCCGCTGTCGGGTTCACCGACACTGCACCGAGAGACCAGTTCTCCGCCCCACTGAATGTCTCTGCAATGGGCACGCTGGGCGCCCCACTGCGCGTGCTCCCGGTCGCGGTCACATCGGTCGTGTCGCTGCCGCCCGTGTTGAGGTTCCACTGCTGAACCTGAGGCCCCTGCACCGCAGCCGTCTGGGCTCCGCCGATCGCCAGCGTATCAATAATCATTCCATTGATGACGCCGGGCACATCTTCCTGCGAATTCGCTCCGCCTGCCCCGTCGGCGGAAGTGAACGCCCCCAGCGGCACGGTCTGGTCGACGCCGGTAAACGTCGTCACTCCGGCGGCCACACCCACGGTCGTGCCGTTCGGGACGTTGATCCGAACGCTTACATTGTTGGTGCCGGTGGCCGGCGCCAGCAGGTACCATACTTCTACCCGCCGCGTGTTGCCCGCATCGTTGTGCGCCCCGAGAAATGTCAGGTTGGTTGTGTTCCATCTGACTCGGTTGACGGTGGTTGCGGCGGAGTTTGAAATATCAATGGAAACGCCCACGACCATCAGCAGGTTTGTACCTGTCGCAGTGGTCGTGTGCGCAATATTCGGCAGGGTTGCTGTTCCCCCGAAACCGCCCGTCAATTCGGCTGACCCGGAAGTGACCGAGTCGACCGCGACCTGCGCGTGGACAGAGGCCGCGGCAATTAAGAAAAAAATCGAGAGAAGAATCGCAGAGATGTTTGTGGAAGAGATGGAGCCGGCAGACTTCTTCAGCACCTTGCCGCAGATATACTGCGCCCGCGCCGCGGACCGCAGCATCCACCCACCCATGCTTCTGAACCTAGCTTGCACGACGTTTCGTCCTACCCGCACTTCCTTGGCCCGCGCCAACCCGAGAATCTGACTTGCCTTCAATTCCGGATCGTCTTGCTGGCCACAGTCGCCGCGCGTGATGAAAACATCTTTGGCGGCGTCTGCCAGCACGATCCGATGGAGCCGGAAGCCGCAATGAGATTTTGCTAAGACGATATCGTCCTTTCGTAATTTGCTCACGATTACGGGAGTAACTTCGACAAACTCTCCGTCACGAATTGCCGGAGACATACTCGCCCCGCACGCCTGAAAACGGACGCTCAGGCCTTGCTCCAGCAAGGGGCCGATGACATCTTCGAAGAGCTTTGAGTTCGCTATGGTCTCTGACATCAGGGCTCAATCTGTGTCCGGGCGTCATCCCGAAGGCCCGCGTTTTCACCAGCGGGCCGAGGGATCTCGCGAGGAGCGAAAGTGCAGACACTCCGCGCCAGATCCCTCGCTCCGCCTGAAAACCGGCTCTGCTCGGGATGACGCCAAAGTAGTGCGCCAGTGATCAGTCATGGAAACGCATAATCTTCTCTACAGCGCGCTCGTCGGGCTCAAAAGAGTAGCGGTAGACCGGGACTGAATCCGCAACCTCTTCAAGGAACGCGAGCGCCGACTCGACATATTCATGCCGATGAAACGGGACGAAACTGCGCGCAAACAATTCGGCAACAGCCTGACCGGAAGAAAGCGGCGTGATGACATTGCCGTGCCCATGCTCAAGCACAAAAATGCGCGCCAGAGGCGCGCTGTTCGGCGATGCGTACATCGCCTCGCCGTGCCAGGGAGTGCCGTACATGCGCATCGGATATTTCTGGCTGGTTCGATCTCCATCTCGGTTGTCATCCTGAGCGGAGCGAGAAGCGCGCGAAGCGTACTTCTCGCGGAGTCGAAGGACCCCGTGTGTGCCGGCAGGGGCATCGGCCTGGCGGGGAGTTCTCACTGCGGATGGCTCTTCGTCCCGCCGCACAATAATCCGGTCATCACTCAGAACCTCGACATCCTCAAGCGAGGTCCAGAGCCGCGTAGTCGTGCTCTTCCCCGCCCCTGAATGCCCGACGAAAAGATTGGCCTCGCCGTTCGGACGCACGATGCCAGTCCCATGTAGCTCGATCGCCTTCTCTTGTGTGAGGCGATGCATGATGAGGAGTTCGTCGAGCGGGTATTCCCACGGATCGGGCTGGTAGGAGGACGATGCGAAGCACTCCCTGCTCATCTCCAAGGCCGCATGAGTGAAATCGAAATCGACCAGCAGTCTTCGATATGGGTGCGGGCCCAAGAAAGGCACACTGAAGTCGAAGCGATATCCGTTCTCGTCAACCGATAATTTCCATACGGACCCGGAGTCAAAGATCTGATCTCCTGCGATAGCCGGTAGGCGGTCGAACCAGTTGACCCGGATATCGATGTCAGGGTTCGAAGGCAAAAACTGAAATGGCTCAAGCAAGGAGCCCAGGGTCACATCCGCGGGCACATCGCCCGACATCTGGACCGAGACGCCGCCGATCCGGAAACCGTTGCGCTGCCGGCTAGAAGGCAGCGCAGCAGTCACGGCCGAAAAGAGAGATTCCTCGTACATAAGGGAAACGCTACGAACCAATGTTGAGACAAGTAAGCCCACAAATACCCGCCGCCCCGCTGCCACCTGCTATCTTGCAGTGCCCTAGCACCGCCTCTTCTGGCCGCAGGCTTATGGTCACCACACGTGGCGGATCATATGGCTTCTTGATCTCAGGGTTCCCGTCTTCAGGCTTCATACGTCACTCCGATCGACCTTGCCCTTAGTGGGCACCGCAACTTCCGCATCCGCCAACCTCAATGATCGGGTTGTTCAAGACCGGGAGTAGTGGGCTTGGAGCTGTCCAACTTTCTACGTTAATTTCCCTGCTTAAGATCTGCCGCGCCGATTCGACAATAATGTCGTGCTGAGCGCCCCCAGGGCAGAAATCACACTCGCCGTGCGCAGGAATAGATGCACCTATCACCTCAGCCCGCAAGTGAGCGACTTGGCAAAAGAAATCGACGGGGGACTCTCTGTCGCCAGCTTCCATCTCTCCGTTCGCGGGACACATTCCACATAGCGACTGGATGCGACATTGAACACATTTGGTGAAACGCGTCCGTTTCTGGCTTCTCACACGGAGCAACGCTTCTTCCCAAACTTTCCTGGCACCGACTTTTCGAATATCAAACGTCTCTTGTTGCGAGAGGACGCAGATGCCCATTTCGCCGTTGGCATTGATGGCAAAACCCTTCAGTCCTCCTCCGCAGAAGTACACGGAGTCTCTCGACGCGCCGGCTGGGGTCTCCTCAAATTCCCGCCTAGCTAGCCTGCGATATTCGCTGATTCCTTTCGGTGCGTGCATGTCGAGAGCTACAACCTCTTCCGGCTTCAGCCTCACAGCCAGCGGACTATGAGAGCAATCAATCCGCGGATTGATCAGGCCGTCCATCTTGAACTCAACGCCCAGCTCTTCTTCCGCAAAGCGGCGCATAGCCATCACTTCATGCTTGTTGATGCTGGTCGCCACCGTCTTCAGCTTCAGCGGCAGCTTTCTTTCCTTCAGCAGTTTGATACCTCGCAGGCAGCGGTCGTACGAACCCGGAATCATCGTGAGGGCTTCGTAGGTTTCGCGCGTGCGGCCGTACATCGTAATCTCAACACCGAAGGGGGGCCACTCAGCCAGATGGTCCGCGATCTGCTCATTGATCAGCGTGCCGTTCGTGAACAGCGTGATCAGGAATCCTTTTTTCTTGGCGTAAGTGTAGATTTCGAGGAAGTCTTTGCGGGCGAAGATTTCGCCACCGGTGTAGAGAATCCAGAAGCAGCCCATCTCGACCAGTTCGTCGAGCACACGGAAGTGCTCTTCCTTAGTCATCTCGCGCCGCTTGGCGTCGAGATCTCCCATGGGCAGGTTGTTGTAGCAGTGCAGACACTCCAGCGGACAACGCCGAGTAACTTCAATCGACGCTTCTAGCGGCACCCGCTCTCCGGCTTGGCGCTGATGCAAATTCGCGCTAAATTCGCCGTAGCTTAACTGCTCCATGCCCCCTCCATGCTGAGAGACGCACTTGCCTGCGTCCGCCGTTTGCACAACTTCTTACGGTCTCTTTCAGTCGCCCGCCATCGCGGCGAGCGCGGGAACTTCTACCAGGCCCACAGCCTTCATCTCACCCACAAATTCCGTAACATCGCGCTCGGCGCGCTCAGGCTCCACTGCATATTCCTGCGCAACGGCCGACGCCAGTTCTGCGATCGTTCGCGGCGACTCCAGCAGCTTCCAGATCAACGTTCCCGTTCCGTTGAAACTGTAGATCGAAGCCAGGTCGCCGACTTTGGAGCGCACGGGAACAATCAGAGTTTCTCCCGCGACAACTCGCGCGACCACGGACCGAGACCGAACAAGCGTTTCGTCTGGATTGCTGATTGTCACCGGTTCAACTCCTTCGATTCCCCATTGGCTTTCGGATTTCGAAAGAATCGTTAACTCTTCGAAACCCGCGAGCTTTCGTCCCAAATTGAGATTACGGCAGGTACACCCTCTGAATGCAATCGAACTTTGGGGAAGGTATTGAGTTGGTTATCATCGCCAATGGTTCCGGAACGCCAACAAAATCGGCGCTCTTGAGTTGATCCTGTTCCGGCGACTGAGGCGGGGTTCCTTCCTATGTAAGGAGAAGTTAACGCTTCGGGTCGAGGCTTGCCTCAGACTCTTTCCTCTAGACAAACGAAATAAAACGCTATAAAAAGAAATGCGCACTGCAAGCATCGCAAGTAAGCGACAGTGCGATGCAGGTTTGATTCCGTGCTCAACGAAGAACGCCGCCGCGCCATTCTCGATCTGCTCAACCATCAGGGGCGAGTCCTCGTCACGGAACTCTCCCGCAAGTTCGAAACTTCGCAGGTTACGATTCGTAAAGATCTTGAGATCCTGCACGCTCACGGCCTCGTTCATCGTACCCATGGAGGAGCACTGCCCTCCCGCGAAGGCGCGCTCGAGGATCCGACGCTGCGCGAAAAGGAAAAGCTGCACCACCAGGAAAAACTGCGCATCGCCGACAGCGCGGTTGAGCACGTCAAAGAAGGACAGGTGTTGATTCTCGACTCGGGCACGACGACCACCGCCATCGCACGCAGCCTGCGCAACTTTCAGAATCTGACGATTATCACCAACGCCGTCAACATCGCGGCAGAACTGGCCGGCACTGCGGTAGAAGTCATTCTTACTGGCGGGACGCTGCGCAAGAATTCTTTTTCCCTGGTCGGCCCCATCGCGGAAGAGACACTGCGTCGGCTGAGCGCAGACATTTTGTTTCTGGGTGTCGATGGATTCGACGTGCAATACGGTCTCAGTACACCGAATCTGCTGGAAGCAAAAGTCAACAAGGTGATGGTCGAGATCGCGAAGAAGACGATTGCAGTGTGTGACTCCAGCAAGTTCGGCCGCCGCAGCCTGTCGCTCATCGCACCTGCATCTTCGCTGCAGGAAGTCATTACGGATCGCGCTTTGCCGAAATCTGACTTGCGCGCGTTGAAGCAAGCTGGAGTTGAAGTCACGCTGGTGTAGCCGCCTCGTCGTCATTGGCCGTTGGCTGACCGTACGTGGTACTTGCGCCGATCCGTTCAGATCGAGATCCCCTTTATGCCTCGTTTCGATGTCACGATTGCCGGCGAACTGAACCTCGATCTGATCCTCTATGGACTGCCCGAGCAGCTTCTTCCGGAGCGCGAACTGCTCGCGGATCGCATGATGCTGACGCTTGGATCGTCGTCGGCCATCGTGGCGCACAACCTCGCTGCGCTCGGCAGCCGAGTGGGATTTCAGTCTCGCATCGGGGAAGACCCTCTCGGCCAGATCGCGCTCGATCGTCTGAGAGAAAGTGGGGTCGATGTATCGCGCGTTCGGCGCGCCGCGAGCGCCAGCACAACGGGGCTCACCGTGATCCTGATGCACGAAGCCTGGCGCAACATTCTGACCTACTCGGGAACGATCGCAGAGTTGAACTGGGATGATCTCGACCTCGACTACCTTGCCGATTCACGTCACTTTCATTTTTCTTCTTACTATCTGCAGCGCGGATTGCGCTCGCGGGTCGGCGAGCTGTTTCGAACATTGAAGGCGAAGGGACTCACAATCTCGCTAGACACCAACGACGATCCCGACGACCGATGGGAAGGCGATCTCCACGAACTCTTGCGCCACGTCGATGTCTTTCTTCCTAACGAACGCGAGGCGTGCAAAGCCGCAGGCACCGATGACCTGGAAACCGCGATCCGCAAGCTTGCCGAGCTGGTGCCGTTGCTGGTCGTCAAGCTGGGCAAGCGAGGAGCGCTGGCCCAGCGAGGAAAGGAACGCGTAGTGAGTCCGGCGCGTGAGGTGGTTGCGGTCGATCCCGTCGGAGCCGGCGACAGCTTCGATGCCGGTTTTCTGCACGAATTCGTGCGCGGTTCTGATTTACCAACGTGCCTTGCGAGCGGAAATCAGGCCGGAGCGCTATCGACTACGCGTCCAGGTGGGACCGAGGCATTTCGCGATGCCGAGCATCGCGAGAGATTTTTCCTCCATCAACAAGGCTTAACACTATAGGTTCGTTGCAACACTAAAGGTCCAACGCTTTGAGTATCAGCTCTCTAGCATTCTCGGTCGCATCAAGAAGGGCATGCAGTTTGGGCGTGGCATCTGGCGTGATTTTCCGCCGCAATTCAGGCGACTTCTCAGTTATGTTTCTTGATATAAGAGTGCGGAACTTGATTTTTTCTTCTTGGGAAAGCGTTGCCAGCCCCTGTTCGCCTCTAGATGCCAATCCAGCAACGTCAGCCACATAGAGGATGAGTTGCATATGCAGTTTGCCGTTTATTCCTGCCTGCGCGCACTCCGCCGTCGGAAAAGGCCCCTTCCCAAGCCGTTGATCATAAAGACGGTGCAATGTACTTTCATCGGCCACGATTGAGAGTTTAACCCCCTAATTGTTTTCCGCCTCCAATAGCAGGTGCTCCTTAAACTCCGTCTTTAGCTTCGGAACTGCCCCAGCCACCACTTGCACCGTCCCCAAGTCTTTCCCATCCACATAATCGGTCACGTGATACGTTCCCGGCTTCAAGCCGCGCAACTCGACCTCACCCTTGAATGAACCATTCTCAGGTGCGAAAAAGGCGTAGTACATCTTCCCATCTTTCTCGATCGCGTACCCCTCGGGAACGTCGTATCCATACACGTAGAGATCGCGGAACTCGCCCTTCGACAGCATCTTCTCGTTGTAGAGCGCGAGCCACTTCTTCCAGTGCTCTTCCTTCTCGGTGGTGAGGTTCACGGGCTTGAACTTCGGTCCGGGATCAGGCCAGACGAACTTTGTGCCCGGTACTCCGCCCAGGCCTAAGGTCGAGGCGAAATCGGCTCCGTGCTCACTCCAGTTGCCGTGACCCAG
>Ga0335081_10013876_pt1 | contig 13024 bp, 11 predicted proteins | sample Lox_Sample_35_FD_206713 | JGI IMG/M metagenome (GOLD analysis project Ga0335081, IMG submission 206713) | Soil microbial communities from Loxahatchee National Wildlife Refuge, Florida, United States - Lox_Sample_3.5 | ecosystem: Environmental > Terrestrial > Soil > Wetlands | place: USA...
GCGATCGCCATCGTGCTGCTGCCGCACTACGTGCGCCTGACGCGTGCGGCGGTGATCGCGGAGGCGGGCCGGGAATACGTGCAGTCGTCGCGGATCGCGGGGGCCGGAACGCTGCGCCTGATGTTCAGCACGATTCTGCCCAACTGTCTCGCGCCGCTGATCGTGCAGGCCACGCTCGGCTTCTCCTCGGCGATCCTCGACGCCGCAGCGCTCGGCTTCCTCGGGCTGGGCGCGCAGCCGCCCACGCCGGAGTGGGGCTCGATGCTCGCCGATGCGCTGGAGTTCATCCAGAGGGCGTCGTGGGTAGTCACGTTCCCGGGGCTCGCGATCCTCGCGACCGTACTCGCCTTCAACCTGATGGGCGACGGGCTGCGTGACGCACTCGACCCGAAGCTCAAGCGCTGAGCGCTGCGTCATGCCGCTGCTCGAAGTCGAGGACTTGCGCGTCGAGTTCGGGCTGCCTTCCGCTCCGCTGATCGCGGTCGACGGTTTGGACCTCTCGATCGAGGCTGGCGAGGTCGTCGGCTGCGTCGGCGAATCAGGATCGGGCAAGAGCGTCGCAGCGCTGGCCGTGATGGGGCTCACCGATTATCCCGGCCGCGTGCGCGCCCGGCGGCTCGCGTTCACGGGCCGTGACCTGCTGGGGCTGTCAGCCGCGCAACACCGTGAGCTCCTCGCCAAGGAGATCGCGATGATCTTTCAGGATCCGCTGGCGAGCCTCGATCCGTGCTACACGGTCGCCTTCCAGCTCGCCGAGACGCTGCGCATCCACGGCAGCGAGGAAGAGCGGGGAAGCGCGAAGCTGCGGCGCGCTCGGGCGCTCGAGCTGCTGCGCCAGGTCGAGATACCGGACGCGGAAGCGCGGCTCGGCGCGTATCCCCACCAGCTCTCGGGCGGCATGGCGCAGCGGGTGATGATCGCGATGGCGATCGCCTGCAATCCGAAGCTGCTAATCGCCGACGAGCCGACGACCGCGCTGGACGTCACCGTCCAGGCGCAGGTGCTGGCGTTGCTGTTGAGGCTGCAGCGCGAGCGCGCCATGGCGCTGCTGCTCATCACCCACGATCTCGCGGTCGTCGCGGAGACGGCGCAGCGGGTGCTTGTCATGTACGCCGGTCAGGTCGTGGAGGCCGGTCCCGTCCCCGAAGTCTTCGACACTCCGCGACATCCGTATACGCAGGCGCTGCTCGCGGCGCTGCCCGAGCACGACACCGACCGTTCCCGGCTCAAGGCAATTCGCGGCGTCGTGCCTGGCGCGGACGATCGACCCAGCGGTTGCCTGCTGCATCCGCGCTGCGACTACGCGGTCGATCTCTGCCGCGCGACACCTCCCGCGCTGGAAGCCGGCGGCGAGCGCCGGTCGCGCTGTCATTTCCCCCTGGACGCCGCCGGCCGGCCCACGCGCGGCTGGCAGCCGGTGCGGCGCGGCGCCTGATGGCCGCGACCGTGCCGCTCGTCGAGGCGCGCGGGCTCGAGCGTCACTACGCGCTGGGGCGCGGATTGCTGCGAAAACAGAGACTCGTGCGCGCGCTCGACGGCGTGTCGTTCACGATCGCAGGCGGCGAGACGCTGGCCGCGGTCGGCGAATCAGGCTGCGGCAAGTCGACCCTCGCGCGCCAGGTGACGATGATCGAGCGGCCGACCGCGGGAACGCTGTTGATCGAAGGCGAGGACGTCGCGCGCGCGGACCGCGGCACACTGGACCGCCTGCGGCCGCGGGTGCAGATGGTGTTCCAAAATCCGTACGCCTCGCTCAATCCGCGCAAGCGCGTCTCGGCGCTGCTCGAGGAACCGCTCGTGGTCAACGGCGGCTCGGATCGTGCCGCGCGCCGCCACGCGGCATTGGAAATGATGGCGCGTGTGGGTCTCAAGCCCGAGCACTATCGGCGCTATCCGCATATGTTCTCCGGAGGGCAGCGGCAACGCATCGCGGTGGCGCGGGCGCTGATGCTGCGGCCCCCCCTTGTGGTGGCCGACGAGCCGGTTTCGGCGCTCGACGTGTCGATCCAGGCGCAGGTGCTGAACCTGCTGATGGAGCTCCAGGACGAGCTCGGAATGGCCTATCTTTTCATCTCCCACAACCTTCAGGTCGTGCGCCATATCGCCGACACCGTGATGGTCATGTACCTCGGCAAGGCGGTCGAGTACGGGGCCAAGGCGGCAGTGTTCGAGCGACCGGCGCATCCCTACACGCGGGCGCTCCTCGCCAGCACGCCCACGCTCGATCCGCGCCGCCGGCGCGAGCGGATCGTGCTTCGCGGCGAGCTTCCTTCGCCGCTCGCGCCGCCGCAGGGATGCCGCTTCCATACCCGCTGCCCCTACGCCAGCGAGCGCTGCCGCACCGAGGTTCCAGCGCTTCGTCCCCTGGGTCCGCTGCAGGTCGCCTGCCACCGCGCCGAAGAGCTGAGTTAGAGCCGCAAGCCCGGACGGGCTCGCGTTGACGCTTCCCCGGCCTTTCGGCATCATCGACTGGCTTTACGCCACCCTTGGGTCCGGCCGGCTTTCTACCCAGGAAAACAGCCCTCTCTTGCTCGCTTTCGTCCTTCGCCGCATTCTGCAGTCGTTCATCGTGATGACGGTCGTCGCGTTCATCGCCTTCGGCCTGTTCACGTACACCGGCGACCCGGTCAACTTCATGGTCGGCCAGGACGCCACCCAGGAGCAGCGGGCGCAGTTGCGGGCCGAGCTCGGTCTCGACCAGCCGTTCTACGTCCAGTTCGGGCGCTTCGTCGCCCGGGCCCTGCACGGCGAATTCGGCCTGTCGCTGCGCCAGGGGCGGCCGGTGTCGACGTTGCTCAAGGAGCGCCTGCCCGCGACGCTGGAGCTCTCCATCACCGCCGCGGTGCTGGCGCTGATCCTGGGCGTTCCCGCCGGCGTGTACACCGCGCTCAAGCGCGACTCGTGGCTCTCGCACATCCTGCTCACGGTGTCGCTCGTGGGGGTGTCGCTGCCGACGTTCCTGATCGGCATCCTGCTCATCCTCATCTTCGCCGTGATCCTCGGCTGGCTGCCGTCGTTCGGACGCGGGGAGGTCGTAGCGATCGGCTGGTGGACGACAGGCTTTCTCACCAAGAGCGGACTGAAGGCGCTGATCCTGCCTTCGATCACCCTGTCGCTGTTCCAGATGACGCTGATCATGCGGCTGGTGCGCGCCGAGATGCTGGAGGTGCTGCGCACCGACTACATCAAGTTCGCGCGCGCCCGGGGACTTACCGATCGCGCGATCCACTTCGGCCACGCGCTCAAGAACACGCTGGTTCCGGTCATCACCATCACCGGCCTGCAGCTCGGCGGCATCATCGCCTTCGCCATCATCACCGAGACGGTCTTCCAGTGGCCGGGGATGGGCCTGTTGTTCATCCAAGCGGTGAGCTTCGCCGACGTGCCGGTGATGGCGGCCTACCTGTGTTTCATCGCGCTGGTCTTCGTCGCCATCAACCTGGTGGTCGATCTGCTGTATTACGCGGTCGACCCGCGGCTGCGCGTCGAGCGGCTCGCTCCCGCGCACTGAGGGCGCTCGCTCGAACGATGAGTCCCGTCGAATACCTTCGCGGCCAACATGAGGCGCTCAAGGATCTGCGCCGCGACCTGCACGCGCATCCCGAGCTCGGCTTCGAGGAGCATCGCACCGTCGAGGTCGTGAGCCGCGAGCTCGACCGGCTCGGGGTGGAATTTCACGCCCCCGTGGGCAAGACCGGAGTGGTCGCCGTGATCCGCGGCCAGCGCGGCGACTGCGGCCGCTCGATCGGCTTGCGCGCCGACATGGATGCGCTACCCATGCACGAGGAGAACGACTTCGCGCACGCCTCGCGCTTCAAGGGGCGCATGCACGGCTGCGGCCATGACGGGCACACGACGATGCTGCTCGGCACAGCGCGCTATCTCGCCGCCACCCGCCGCTTCGATGGCACCGCGTATCTCATCTTCCAGCCCGGCGAGGAAGGCTACGCCGGCGCCAAGGCGATGATCGACGACGGGCTGTTCGAGCGCTTTCCCGCCGACCAGATCTACGCCCTGCACAACTGGCCGGCGCTGCCGCCGGGAAAGATCGGCATACGCTCCGGACCCATGATGGCCGCGGCGGATCGCATCGAGATCCACATCGAAGGCCGCGGGGGCCACGGCGCGCACCCGCATATGGCGGTGGATCCGGTGCTCGTCGCCGGCCATATCATCACCGCCGCCCAGTCGATCGTGGCGCGCAACGTGAGCCCGCTCGACACCGCGGTGGTGAGCCTGTGCGCCATGCACGCCGGCAACCTGGCGGCGATGAGCGTGATCCCGCGCGAGGCCCGCCTGGTGGGAACCGTGCGCACCTTCCGGCCGCAGACTCAGGACGCCGTCGAGCGGCGCCTCAACGAGCTCGTGCATTCGATCGCCGCCGGCTTCGGCGCGAAAGCCGCGCTCAAATACGAGCGGGTCTATCCGGCGACCGTCAACAGCGAGCGGGAGGCGGAATTCGCGGCGCGGGTCGCCGACGCGCTGGTCGGGCCGGACAACGTGGTGCGGGATCTCGAGCCGAGCATGGGCTCGGAGGATTTCTCGTTTATGCTGCAGCGCCGCCCGGGCGCCTACATGCGGCTCGGGCAGGGCGGCGCGGAAGGCGGCTGCTTCCTGCACAACAGCCGCTACGATTTCAACGACGACGTGATCCCGATCGGGGCCGGCTACCTTGCGGCGCTCGCCGAAGCCGCGCTGCCCCTCGAGCGATGAACGCGCTGCCGCACTTCGCCCAGAGCTACGCCGAGGCGCGCGAGAAGTTTCGCACCGCGGCCGCGGCGCGCGGCGCGCGTATGTTCCGCCACGTGCATCCCAGCGAGCGCGGAGCCGGAGGCGAGGAGCTGTCGATCGATCTCGCCGAAATGGGCGACGAGCGGGCGCCGGACATGCTGCTGCTCAGCTCCGGAACGCACGGCGTCGAAGGCTTCTGCGGCTCCGGCTGCCAGGTCGCGCTGCTGCACGACGAGGAGTTCATGGCGGCGGCCGAGCGCTCCGGCGTAGCGGTGCTGATGCTGCACGCGCTCAACCCCTACGGCTTCTCGCACCTGCGGCGCGCAAACGAGGACAACGCCGACCTCAACCGCAACTTCATCGAGTTCGCTCTGCCGCTGCCAGCCGCTCCCGCGTACGCGGAGATCCATGAGTTGCTCCTGCCCGGCGCGTGGCCACCGCCGGCCGATTCCGAGGCGAGGATGCACGCCTGGATCAGGGCGCGCGGAGAGAAGGCGTTCCAGGCTGCCGTCAGCGGCGGCCAGTACAGCCATCCGGACGGCCTGTTCTTCGGCGGCCGCCACCCCTCCTGGAGCAACGCCTGCCTGCGCGCGGTGCTGCGCTCGCGCGTCGCGCCTCGCCGGCGCCTCGCCTGGATCGACTTCCACACCGGGCTCGGCCCGCGCGGCCATGGCGAAAAGATCTACTCGGGGCGCAACGACGCCGCGGCGCTGGCCCGCACCAAGGCCTGGTGGGGCGACGACGTGACGTCCTTCTTCGACGGAACGTCGAGCTCCGCCCATGTCACCGGGATCATCTCGGACGCCGCACACTACGAATGCCCGAACGCCGAGATGACCGCGATGGCGCTGGAGTACGGCACTCTTCCGCTCGAGCACACGCTGCAGGCGCTGCGGGCGGAAGGCTGGCTGCACAACCATCCCGATGCGCCGGCGGATCTGGCGCAGGCCATCAAGCGCGCGATGCGCGACGCGTTCTACATCGACGCCGACGACTGGAAGCACACGGTCTGCGCCCAGGCGAAAACCGCGTGCCTGAAGGCATTTGGCGCGCTCGCGCCCGCGGCGGTCAGCAGCTGACTATAGACACCCCCCACCAAGGAGGCCATTCATGACCAAGCTCGGAGTTGCCAAAACCCTGCTGCGCGTCTGCCTCGTCGCCGCGGCGTTCGCGGCCGGCACGGCGCTCGCCGTAACGTTCAAGTTCGCCAATCAGGGCGACGCGACGTCGATGGATCCGCACGCGCTCAACGAGTCGCTGCAGCTCGAGATCACCGGCAATATCTACGAGCCGCTCGTCGGCCGCGGCAAGAAGCTCGAGCTGGAGCCGATCCTCGCTACCAGCTGGAAGCAGACCGCGCCGACGGTGTGGCGCTTCAACCTGCGCCCCAACGTCAAGTTCCACGACGGCACGCCCTTCACCGCCGACGACGTGATCTTCAGCTACGAGCGCGCCAAGGCGGACGGCTCCGACATGAAGACCTACGTCGGCCCCATCAAGGAGATCAAGAAGATCGACGATCTCACGATCGACATCGTCACCAGCGAGCCCTTTCCCATCCTGCCCGATACCATCAACCAGTGGTACATCATGAGCAAGTCGTGGTGCGAGAAGAACAACGCCACCGCGCCGGTCGACGTGCGCAAGGGCAAGGAGAACGCCGCGACGCTGAAGGCGAACGGGACCGGGCCGTTCATGCTGAAGTCGCGCGAACCGGGGGTGCGCACGGTGATGGTGCCCAACCCGAACTACTGGACTAAGATCGAGAGCAATATCACCGAGGCGATCTTCACCCCGATCGGCAACGCGGCGACGCGGGTCGCGGCGCTGATCTCCGGCGACATCGACATGATGGAGCCCGTGCCGCTGCAGGACATCGACAAGCTCAAGGCCGACCCCAACCTCAAGATGCTGGTGGGACCGGAGCTGCGCACGATCTTCCTCGGCATGGACCAGTCGCGCGACGAGCTGCTGTACTCGAACGTCAAGGGCAAGAACCCGTTCAAGGACAAGCGTGTGCGGCAGGCGTTCTACCAGGGCATCGACGAGAACGCGATCGCGAAGACGGTGATGCGCGGCGCCGCCACTCCTACCGGGCTGATGATCGCGCCGGGCATCCGCGGCTTCGCCAAGGACCTCAACACCCGGCTGCCCTACGATCCCGCGGCGGCGAGGAAGCTTCTGGCGGACGCCGGCTACCCGAATGGCTTCATCGTCAGCATGAACTGCCCGAACGACCGCTACGTCAACGACGCGCAGATCTGCCAGGCGGTCTCGGCGATGCTGGCCAAGATCGGCGTCAAGGTGAACCTGAACGCGGAGACCAAGGCCACCTACTTTCCGAAGATCCTGTCGCGCGACACGTCGTTCTACCTGCTCGGCTGGACGCCGGGGTCGTACGACGCGCACAACGCGATCTATGCCCTGATCATGACGCCGGGCGCCAAGGGCCAGGGCCAGTTCAACCTCGGCAGCTACTCCAACAAGCGGGTGGACGAGCTGGGCAACGAGATCGCGAGCGAGCTCGATCCGAAGAAGCGCGACGCCGAGATCGCGGAGCTGTTCAAGATCCACAAGGACGACATCGGGCACATACCGCTGCATCAGCAGGCGCTCGCCTGGGCGATGAAGAAGAACGTCGATCTGGTCCAGCTGGCCGACAACAACAATCCGCTCAAGTGGGTGGTGATCAAGCCCGCGCCGTGATGGCAAACGTCGAGCGACGGCGTTTCCCGCGCTCGTCATTCCCGTGGGAGCGGGCGTCGTAGGTCCGGATTCATCGGGACAACGCGCGAATGAATCCGCGCCTACAACCCCGCTTTCGCGCCGACGAGGGGTCCTAGCCATGGCCACCCTCGCCGCGCCGTCGCGTCTCGCCCGGTGGTGGCGCGGCGACATCGCCTGGAGCTTCCGGCACTCGCCGGTGGCGGTGGCCTCCGCAATCGTCCTGGCGATATGCCTCGCAGCGGCGCTGTTCGCGCCGTGGGTTGCCCCGCACAATCCGTTCGACCTCGCCACTCTCAACCTCTCCGACGCGCTCACGCCGCCGCACGGCATGGCCGGTGCGAAGCCCGAGTACCTGCTCGGCACCGACGACCAGGGGCGCGACGTGCTCTCGGCGATCATGTTCGGCACGCGCATCTCGCTGCTCGTGGGCGCGCTCGCGGTCGCGCTTTCGATCGCCATGGGCGTGAGCCTCGGACTCGCCTCGGGCTACGCCGGCGGGCGCCTCGACGCCTTCATCATGCGCGCCGCCGACGTGCAGCTCTCGTTCCCCGCGATCCTGATCGCGCTCCTGATCGACGGCGTGGCGCGCGCGGTGCTTCCGCGCGACGCTCACGCCGACGTCGCGCTGGTCGTCCTGGTGGTGGCCATCGGGGTGTCCAACTGGCCGCAGTACGCCCGCACGGTGCGCGGCTCGACGCTGGTCGAGAAGAACAAGGAGTACGTGCAGGCCGCCCGCGTCATCGGCGTGCGTCCGGCGGCGATCGTGCTGCGGCACCTGCTGCCCAACGTGCTCAGCCCCGTTCTGGTGATCGCGACCATCAATATAGCGATCGCCATCCAGGTCGAGGCCACGCTGTCGTTCCTCGGAGTGGGGGTGCCGCCGACTCGCCCCTCGCTCGGAACGCTCATCCGGGTCGGCAACGACTTCCTGTTTTCGGGCGAATGGTGGATCACGATCTTCCCGGGCGCCGCGCTGGTGATCCTGGTCCTCGCGATCAACCTCCTCGGCGACTGGCTGCGCGACGCGCTGAATCCGAAGCTCAAGTGACGCGCTCCTGATGGCCGCCGACGCGCTGCTGGCAGTCAAGGATCTGCGCGTCGAGTTTGCGACGCGCCAGGGGACGCTGGTCGCGGTCGACGGCGTGTCGCTCACGATCGCGCCGGGCGAGGTGCTCGGGGTGGTGGGGGAATCGGGCGCCGGCAAGTCGCTCACCGGCGCGGCCGTGATCGGCCTCATCGACCCGCCGGGGCGGATCGGCGCCGGCGAGGTCTGGCTCGGCGGCCGGCGGATCGACAATCTGCCGCCCGAGGGCTTGAGGCGGGTCCGCGGGCGGGAGATCGGCGCGGTGTTCCAGGATCCGCTCACCTCGCTCAATCCTCTCTACACCATCGGCCGCCAACTCACCGAGACGATGATGACCCATCTGAAGCTCTCGTCGTCCGCGACGCGCAAGCGCGCCCTCGACTTGCTGGCCGAAGTCGGCATCCCGGCTCCGAAGCGGCGGTTCGATCATTATCCGCACCAGTTCTCGGGCGGAATGCGGCAGCGGGTGGTGATCGCGCTGGCGCTGGCGGCCAACCCGAAGCTCATCATCGCCGACGAGCCGACCACCGCGCTCGACGTCTCGATCCAGGCGCAGATCATCGCGCTCCTGAAGCGTCTGTGCCGGGAGCACGGCACCGCGGTGATGCTCATCACGCACGACATGGGCGTGATCGCCGAGACCGCGGACCGCGTGGCGGTGATGTACGCGGGGCGCATCGCGGAGGTCGGTCCCGTGGCCGACGTGATCCATCGCCCGCAGCACCCCTACACGCAGGGCCTGATGGGATCGATTCCGTCGATTATCGCCGAGCGCGAAGAGCTCGCGCAGATCGAAGGCTCGATGCCGCGGCTGACCGCCATCCCCGCTGGATGCGCGTTCCATCCGCGCTGCCCGCACGCCTTCGATCGTTGCCGGCGCGAGCGCCCCGAGCTGATGGCCGCGGGACGCACCCGGGCGGCGTGCTGGCTGGTCGCATGATAAAAAGCGCGCTGAACGTCGTCACCGTCGAGCCGCGCGACGAGATGGCCGGCGAGACGGCGGCCCCGCTGGTCGAGCTGGTCGACGTGGCGCGCCACTTCGACGTCTCGCCGCCGTGGCTCAATCGCGTGCTCGAAGGCAAGGGCCGGGCGGTGCTCAAGGCGGTCGACGGGGTGAGCCTCGCGATCGCCTCCGGAGAGACCTTGGGCCTGGTCGGCGAATCGGGTTGCGGAAAATCCACCGTCGCGCGGCTGATCGTCGGACTGTATCGCCCGACCCGGGGCGAGATCCGCTACGCGGGACGCCGCATCGACGTCGACGGCGCACGGCACGCAGCGCGGCGGGAGATGCAGATGATCTTTCAGGACCCCTACGCGAGCCTGAATCCCCGTTGGCGCGTGGCCGACATCGTCGCCGAGCCGCTGCGCGCGGCGCCCGCGGACGGACGGCCGGCGAGGGCGGCGATCGGCGAGCGCGTCGGATCGCTGCTCGAGCAGGTCGGCCTCGTGGCCGCCGACGGCGCGAAGTTCCCCCATCAATTCTCCGGCGGACAGCGGCAGAGAATCTCGATCGCCCGGGCGCTCGCCGGCAGCCCGCGCTTCCTCGTCTGCGACGAGCCCACCTCGGCGCTTGACGTGTCGGTGCAGGCGCAGGTGCTCAACCTGATGCGCCGGCTGCAGCGCGAGCTCGGTCTCACGCTGCTGTTCATCTCCCACAATCTCGCCGTCGTGCATCACATCGCCAACCGGGTCGGCGTCATGTACCTCGGACGCATGGTCGAGACCGCGCCGACCAAGGCGCTGTTCGCCGAGCCGCAGCATCCCTACACGCGCATGCTGCTCGAGGCGGTGCCCGACCTCGCTCTCACGGGCAAGCCGCGCACCGCGGTCGCCGGCGAAGTCCCCAATCCGCTCGATCCGCCGGCAGGCTGCGCCTTCCATCCGCGCTGTCCCTACGCCAACGAGCGCTGCCGGCGCGAGGTGCCGGTCTTGAAGCCCGTGCGCCGCGCCGCCGGAATCCTGGGCGAAGCAGCGTGTCACGCGGTCCAGGAGAAGCGGCTCGGGTCAACCGTGGTTACCCAGATGACGATGCGCGATCCAGGCTGAGTCGCCGAGCCGGCGATGCGCTACGGGCGCGTCGGCAATAGCTACGCGCCGTGCCGAAGCTCGTCGCGGCTCCATCGCCCCTTCCACGCTGCCAGCACCGCGAATCCACCCAGCGCGAGACCGAGGCTGCCCGGCTCAGGCGCCGAGGCCGGCGCGGTGAGGAATCCGTCGGTCGAGGTGAAGGTTACGCCGGCGGGCAGATCGAGCGACATCCCGAGCGTATTGCCGTAGCCGGCCGTACCCTCCTGCGAAAAGTCGCCGATCGTCTCGATCGACACGTTGACCACTTCGTCCGGGAAAATGAGCGGGTACACGCCGTGAAAGAAAAGGTCGTGAGCGTCGGTCCCGGTGAAGTCCGTCGATATCCATGCCGACGATGCCGAGAGAAGAACGATGCCGACTCTCGTGTTCGTGTCGTAGACGACGGAGCCGTCGGCGCCGCCTTGGCCCTCGAATTCGAACGCGGGGAGGTCGATACTGCCAAATCCTCCAGGGCCGAGGTTGAAGTTTCCTTCGATGAAAAGCCCGACACTGATCGGAATCGGATTCGAAGCCGATGCGCCGTCGGCGTGAAAGGCGAGTTGCTCGTTGATGCGGACATCCGATACGCCGTCTGCGGTTCCGCCGCCAGGGTCGGTTGTGCTGACGATCTGTCGCCATAGACCGTTCGCGAGATCGACTTCAGCGTAGGCGGACGCCGACCGGCCTCCGTATCCCGTCTGCATGACGGCGAACTGAACGAAGCTGGGATCCTGGCCCGACAGCATCGTGCCGGTATACGAAACGGTCGTGTCCGTTGAAGCCACGCCGACGGAGCCGAGGAAAAAGCCGGTACTGCTACTGTAGCCTACGGTACCGCCACCACCTGTTGGTGTGCCGTTGCCGGGGTTTACGCCCGCCGATACGGTAAGGAGGACCCCCCCGCGGGCATCGGCAAGGTTCATGGCGATCAGTACCCCAAGACCGACCAGTGGTATCAACCGCGAGCGTGACAGCTTCATGTTCTCTCCCGCCGCGCCGGGAAAGGATTGTTCGGCGCCGTGTGAATTCGGACCTACATGCTAGACTCGAGAAGTAAACGCGCATCCACTATTTGGTGGATCAGTCCTGCGTCGCGCCGTAAGCTGCGCCGAGGACGCTGACGTGCAAGCCAGTGCGCAGGATGGATGAATCGTACGAACTGCTGCTGGGCGACCTATACGAGCGTGCGGTGTTCGACGGCAATTTCGTGCCCGCGCTCGGCCGCTTCCGCTCGATGATCGCCTGCGCCGATGCGGCGATCACCGTCGCCGTCGGGGACGGCGAGTTCCACCTTACAGCGACGCACGAGGTCTTGGCGGAGGATTTTTCCGCGGCCTACATAGGCTACTACCACGCGATCGACCCGAAGAATCGTTTCCTGGGTCGAGACGCGGGCAAGCTGTTCAACGACGCGGCGCATTTCGACGAGGCGTTCGTGTCGAGGGACGCCTTCTACCAAGAATTCACGATACCCAACGGCATGCGGCACACGCTCGACATGAACATCGGCGCCGCTCTCGGGCAGGACGTCTATTTCGCCGCGATGCGCACCGCCCGTCAGGGGCCCTTCGACCGGCGTTCGGAAGAACTCTTCCAGTTGGTGAGCAGGCATGTCGCGCGCGCGGTTGCCATGCGGCGCCGCATAGAACGCACCCAGGCGATCTCGGCCCATGCGGCGGCGGCACTGGATCGCTTGGGGTTCGGCATCGCCGTGCTGGACCGCCGGGGGCGCGTACTCGTGCGGAACGCGTTCGCGGCGAGGCTTTGCGACGGCACGGAAGGGCCGGCCTGGGGATCCGATCTTCGCGCCGGCATGGCTGGTCGGATACTGCGGCCCCTCATCAATACGGTTCTCGCGGGGCACGGAGCCAAAGTCGCCTCGGTCCCGCGCGAGGGTGGCGGATGCTGGGCAGTGTGGATCGCAGCGTTGCCGCCCTGGAACGGTCTCGCGATCGACGCGCCGGGCGGAGCGATCGTCCTTATCGGCGCTCCACAGGTCCGGCGCAGTCCCAAGGCGGAGGATCTAATGATTCTGTACGGATTGACTCATTCCGAGGCGGAGCTGGCGCGTGCGCTGGTCGGCGGCGCGACGCTGAAGGAAATCGCGGGCGTGAGGCATGTGAAGCTATCGACCGTAAGAACTCAGCTCCTGTCCCTGCTCGGAAAAACGGGTTTCAACCGGCAAGCGCAACTGACCCGAGCGCTCGGCTGCTTGCCTGGAATGTGGCTGGACGAGCGCTAGCGGCCGCGCCGGATCACCGAGTCGGACGGCTTCGGACCAGTCGGGCGCGGCGCGGCCCGTCGCAGAAGCGGCAAGCTCCGGTCCGGCGGATCGGATCGTCTATAATAACCGCTCAACCGGGCGCCCGTTCGGAGTGAACGGCGTCCTTCTGTGTTGCCCGCTGCACTCGCGGT
>Ga0335081_10013877_pt1 | contig 13023 bp, 9 predicted proteins | sample Lox_Sample_35_FD_206713 | JGI IMG/M metagenome (GOLD analysis project Ga0335081, IMG submission 206713) | Soil microbial communities from Loxahatchee National Wildlife Refuge, Florida, United States - Lox_Sample_3.5 | ecosystem: Environmental > Terrestrial > Soil > Wetlands | place: USA: Florida...
GCGGTCTTCAGGTAGACACTCTCGATAGCGCCGGATATGGCGACCACTTTGATCGTCGGATGATCGCGGCGCAACAGCCGTATGGTCTCCAGACCTTCCTGGTCCGGCATGATCAGGTCCGTCAGAACCAGGTCGACGTCATTCTGCTTGATCAGTCGGACGCCGGCTTTTCCATCGCCGGCCGTCAAGACCAGGTAACCCGCGTCCACAAGGATTTGCTTCAGTAAACCACGCACGCCGTCGTCGTCGTCGATCACCAGGATTGTCCCTACCGCTTTGGCCTGTCCCAGGACTTCCCGGACCTTGACCGACAACTGTGCCGGCGTGAACGGCTTCGGCAGATAAGCGACTCCAGGGTCCAGGGCGCCTTCACGGCCGATGACATCAGCAGTGTAGCCGGAAATGAAAAGAACTCTTGTTTGGGGCCGCTGTTGCGCCATGCGAGCGGCTAGCTCGCGTCCGGTCATCCCTGGCATGACCACGTCTGTAAGGAGAAGGTGGATGGGTCCGCCAAAGCTCTCGCTCAGCGCCAGCGCAGCGGGACCATCCGCAGCCTCCAGCAATTGGTAGCCATTCTCCTTGAGAATCCGGAGGGCCAACTGGCGCACTTTCTCCTGGTCCTCTACCACCAGGACGGTTTCGGAGCCGCGCAGTACCTCCGCTTCCGGACTGACCGGCGCTGGCCTTGTCACGTCACCGTCAGCTCGCGGCAGGTAAATCCGGAACATGGACCCCTTCCCGGGCTGACTGGCGACTTGGACCCAACCGTGGCTCTGCTGGACAATGCCATAAACCGTAGAAAGCCCCAAGCCGGTGCCGATCCCAGCCCCTTTCGTGGTGAAAAATGGCTCAAAGATGTGCTGTAGCGTCTCTGGGTTCATCCCCACGCCCGTATCCGAAAGGTAGAGCGCCACGTAGGCCCCCGCTGTGGCGTCCTTCGGCAACTCGGCGGAACCGGGTGTGAAGTCGGCATTCGTTGTCTCAATAACGATCTTGCCGCCGGAGGGCATGGCATCGCGCGCGTTGATGACTAAGTTCATGAGCACTTGGTTCATTTGGCCGCGATCGGCTATTACCACGCCGGCCGCCGTGTCCAGTCGCGTTTCGATCTCAATGTCCTCCCCGATCAGCCGGCGGAGCATCTTGCCGCCCTCGGAGATGACGTCGTTGAGGTTGAGTGGTTTCGGCTCGGCGATCTGTCTCCGGCTGAAAGCCAGCAGTTGCTGCGTAAGCGTGGCTGCGCGGTCGCCGGCGGCCCGAATTTCTTCCACTTCCGCGCGCTGAGGGTCGCCCGGCTCCAGCCGCATCAACAACATGTCGCAATACCCGGTAATCACCGTGAGATGGTTATTGAAGTCGTGCGCCACGCCGCCCGCCAACCTGCCCAGGCTTTCCATTTTTTGTGCATGGCGCAGTTGCTCTTCTAGCTTGACCTTCTCCTCCTCGGCGCGTTTGCGTTCGGTGATGTCCTCCACCAGGCTCACAAAGTGCAGCGCCTCCCCGGATGCGGAGCGCAACAGGGACGATGTCGTATGCACCCATACTGCGGAGCCATCCTTGCGGATATAGCGCTTGTCAACCGAAGCGGTGTCCGTTTCGCCGTCCAGCAACCGGCGCGCGCGCTCCCGGTCATCGGCCATGTCGTCGGGGTGAGTGATGTCGCGGAACCGGAGCCGCAGAAGTTCTTCTTCGGAATAGCCGGTAATCTCGCAGTATCGGCGATTCACGCGCAAAAACTGCCCGTCCAGGGACACCAGGTTTACTCCGGCTGCCGCCTGGTCGAAGATCACGCGGAAACGCGATTCGCTCTGCTGCAGAGCTTCTTCGGCCTTGGCGTGCTCGGTGATATCAATCAGGTTCAAGGCCACCCCCGCGTTGCGGCCCTCCAGATCGTGGAGCGGCGCTGCCGACACACTGATGTCGATCCGCCTTCCATCCCTGGTTCGCGCGTAGCCACGTAGCCCGGTAATAACCTCGCCCGCCGTGACCCGCGCGACAAGCTGACTCACGTACTCCTTCCGGTCCTCTGGGACGATGGGCAGTGGCGCGCCGATCACCTCTTCCGCGGCCCATCCGAACACCCGCTCCGCCGCCTTGTTCCATGTAGTCACCTGGAAATCCGGGCTGAATGACAAGATGGCGGCCGGCGAGGCTTCGATCACCGCGCTCAGCCGGTCCAACATGCTCCGCAGCTTCTCGTCCAGCGATTTCCGTTCCATCTCCGACTCGTAGTGCGTCCGGTAGAACTCTAGCTGTTGCCGCCGCCAGAGCAGAAAAACCCCGGTGCCGGCTGCGAGAATCAGCGAGACGGCAGCAGCGGCCATCAAACCGGAACGCCGCCGGATCGGCGCCCGCACTTCCTCCGCGTCCATCTTCGCCACCAGAAACCACGGCGTATCGGGAACAGGGCGGACGGCGGCGAATACCTTCACGCCGCGGTAGTCCGCGCCCTCCAGGTTTCCTTGCGCGCCCTGAACGGCCTGCACGCCCGGAAGGTCGGACCGGCTCAACGGAATTCGCAGCCGCAGCGCCGCGTTCCGTCGGTAGCGAAGATCGTTCAGGTAGACAAGGTCATCACCGTCCCGCGCGACCAGCAGCGTTTCCGCAGTCTGAGAGGGCGGCGGCCACCGCTGCAGCAGGGGGTAGAGGTAATCGGCGGGGTCGATTCCCAGTAGAAGCCCGCCAAACGGGCGGGACTCCGCGCTGCTGCGGAGTGGCATATTCAGACCCATGTGGATCCTGTTGCTGGGCTGGTCGAGATGGAAGCTCCGCATTTCGATGTCGTTCTTATGTAACAGATCCAGGGTCAGCTTCCGCAGGTGCTCTTCGTCTCCGAACCTCCTGCCCACCGAAAGCAGTACCCTGCCACGCTCATCCGTCACGGCCGCGTTGGCGTATTGAAGGCTGCGGCAAATCTCTTGGAGCCAGTTCTGGAGCTGCATCCGCTCGGCCTCGTTCGACCTTTCCGAAGCCAGCCGCTCCAGGGCTGCCATCCCGAAGCCGTTTGCCAGTAGCGCGCGCGCTTCCCCTATGCGGTGCGACCGCCATTCTGAGATTTCCGTGACCTTGAGATCGGCAATAGCCAGAAGCTGGTTGCGCACCTCCTGCTCCACGGCTTCCTTCTGCGCCAAGTGATACCGCCAGGCTACGCCGGCTATCGCGGTGGCGAGAACAAGAAAAAGACCGAGAAGCTGGAAGGGCGCACCTCTCCCCCGGGGACCTTTCGGGACATCCTTGTCAACCCGTGGAACGACGGCATCCTCCTCAGCCCGTGAAGGCTCCGCACCCACTTGCTCCCAGGCGCACCAACCCCTAGCCTATTGAAAAGCATAACAGACTTACAGGCCTGATTATTGTAGGGCAGGTTGCCAACCAGCGGACCGATGGCCAATCGATCCAGGTCCGTACATGCTTTTGCTTGTGCAAGGCGGGATCCGCTTCACCGAAGACAGGGAAGCTCGTCAATTCGAAATTGCCGGCGTAGCAGGCGAAGCGCTAGCCTCACCGTGCACCATCCTAGAACCTAGAATCGGCACGTGTACACCGTCGCTGGAGGAAGGTTCCAGATCACGCGTTCTGAGGCCACGTGCCGGAAGTGCGACCGCAGAAAGTCCCTCTCCGCGAATCGGGCAAGACCTAGCGACGACACCCAGTTCGGTTCGCCGCTCGCGTGCAGGTACTGATACTGGGTCAGGACGCCTTCACGCCTGAGATGCTTCGAGATCTCCGACAAAATGCTCGACCGCTGCGACGGCCGCATGCCGGTAAGGCCGAGAGACGACACGATGGCGTCCGCGCGCTCGATCCCGTGTCGCTTCATGAGATAGCCTAGTCGCTCTGCCCGTCCGAGAACCGGAATCAGTCGCTCGTCATCAAGCTTCTGTCGCACGTGGTTGAGGAACACGGGGTTTAGATCGATGGCCAGCAGGACGGAGTTCGGTCTCAAGCGCCGCAGAATCTCATTCGTGATCGCTCCCGTGCCGAATCCGAGTTCGACCACTACGCGCGCGGCGCCGAAGTCGATCGGACGAAGAAGAGCCGCAGCCAGGAATCGGGAACTGGGGAACAATGAGGCCGTCACCGAAAAGGAACGCACCGACTGGCTGAAGAACAAGCCGTAGTCATAACCGATTCGCCGGAAGCGTTCTGGCGATTTCCACTTCGAGAACAACTTGGATTCCCGATGTTTCGCCGCGATGAGGTTCAACAACGTGTCTCCCATGAGTCACCCTTGTCAGGAAACCGCCGCCAGGTCCGTCTGCAACTCCGGCACCTCGATCTGCACGCGAGTCCCGTGGCCGGGTTCGCTCTCAATCCACATTCGATACTCTCCGCCGAAAAGCACCTTCAGCCGCTCGTTGACGTTGCTGACGCCGATCCCGTGATCGAGAAGCGTGGAGAGCTTCTCCTCGGGAATGCCGACGCCGTCATCCTCCACCAACAGGTGCAGGCGGGATTCGGTGCGATGCGCGCGAATCCGGATGGTGCCGCCTTCCACCTTGTTGCTCAAACCGTGCTTGATCGAGTTCTCCACCAACGGCTGCAGCATCATGCTGGGTATGAGCATGTCGAGCGTGTCCCTGGCTGCATCGGTCTCGAAACGGAGCTTTTCCCCAAAGCGCACCACTTCGATGGAAAGGTAGTCTTCAATGAAGCTCAGTTCGTCCCGAAGCGGGCTGAAGTTCTCATGCTTGCGCAGCAGGCGTCGCAGTACCTTGGAGAGCTTGACCACCATGACGCGCGCCTGGTTGGGGTCGGTGCGGATGAGTGACGAGACCGAGTTGAGCGTATTGAACAGGAAGTGCGGGTTGATCTGGCTGGTGAGCGCCGCCAGGCGGGCCTCCACCAGAAGGCGCTCCTGCTCCTCGAGCTTTTTCTCGTTGCGCGTGCTGTTCCAGATCTTCAGAGGGATAGCCACGCCGAACAGCGTGGTCGCATAAAGCGCCGCAACCGCCAGCGGGTGCGGGTCGACGGCGCCCGGCGGTTTGAGGTAAAACAGCAGCGGCCGCTCGCGGGCAAACAAATGCCCCATCCCCTGGCGCAAAGCTTCCGCGCACAGGATCGCAGCCGAGAAGATGAGCTGGAATCCGGTTCTCCAGTGATTGTGTTTCTCCTTGAAGAAACGGTAAATGCTGAGGTCGAAGAAAGGGGAGAACCGCCACACCTCTTCGGGGGTCGGGGCGAGGTCGCGTAGCAGGCCGCCCAGCACGCCGATGCCGGCGAGCAGCGGCAGCGTCAGGTACTCGGCGCGAAAGAAGGTGGGAAGTGAAATCAGGATTCCTGAAAGCAGACCCGTGACGTAGCCTCCCAGCAGCCCCGCGATCAGGCTGCCCTCGAGGCCCAGGTCGGCGGCTTCGTAGGGCTTTTGCCCCGCCACTCGAACCGCCACGCTCGCCGCGAACATGAAGGAGAGCCACAACGCCAGCGAAAACCGCTCGTGCAGCGTGCGCGTCTCGCGCATCAACATGGACTTAAAGGTGTTGGACCGTGCCAAAACGCTCGCCAGGGCCGCCATGGCAGCGAGTTTCACCAGCAGCGACACTACGTACGGCAGCGTCTGATCCGTCATGCGGTATTGGAAGCCATTATAATAGAAGCATTAAGGTCCCCAAAACGTCAGCGATGAACAACTCCTCTGTGCTCCGGCTGCGAAGAGTGGCCGAAGCCGATTTTCCCACCCAATTCGGATTCTTTCGAATTTACGGATTCGAAGGCAGCCAGAACGGCCAGGTGGAGGAGGCTGTTGTCCTCGAAATGGGTAATCTGGCCGATGGCGATCCTCCGCTCGTCCGCATTCACTCGCAATGTCTCACCGGTGATGTGTTTCACAGTCTGCGCTGCGATTGCCGCGCGCAACTCGAAATCGCGCTTACCAGCATTGCTAACGAAGGTCGCGGCCTGCTGATCTACGAACAACAGGAAGGGCGCGGAATCGGTCTCCTCAACAAACTGCGCGCCTACGAATTGCAGGACCAGGGCGCCGATACGGTAGAAGCCAACGAACGTCTGGGGTTCGATTCCGACCTGCGCCGCTATGCTCTGCCGGCCGCCATCCTCCGTCATTTCGGCCTGAAAGCCATCCGCCTGCTATCCAATAACCCGGAGAAGGTGGAAGCAGTCGAGAAAGCCGGCGTGGAAGTGGCGGAACGGGTGCCCTGCCTGGCGGATGTGTTGGAGACGCGCGAGGCCTACTTGAGGACCAAGAAAGAGAAGATGGGGCACCTCCTGGAGCAGGTGCGGATTTCGCGGACCCCAAAGAAGCGCCGGTCCGCGCCGCGTTGAATTCCGGCTCGGAAATCGATACGCTCTATCGAATGATCCTACGAAGCGTCTCGATTCTTCTGACCGTTGCTCCCTGGCTCCTCGCCCAGCAGGGCGGCAACGAGCCCGGCACGAAGTGGACGGATGAGCAACTCCGCCAAACCGTGGATGTCGCTCGCGTCGGCAAAAAGCTCACTCCGAAATCCTGGCCCAACCACGCCCGTGTGGCTGTGTGCCTGAGCTTTGACGACGACACCGAAGCGCCCCTGTTGCGCGACGGCACGACCTCGCCCACCACGCTCTCGGCCTCCGACTTCGGCGCCGAGAGCGGCACGCAGCGGATCCTGAAAATGCTGGATCACTACCAGGTTCCGGCTACCTTCTTCGTCACCGGCGTCGACGCGATGCTCCACCCGGAAATGCTGGCGGCGATTTTGAAAAGCGGCCGCAACGAAGTCGGAGTCCACGGGTGGATTCACGAGTTTACGCCGCGCCTCGCTGACGGCGAAGAGGAGCGCCTGCTCGATAAGGCCATCGACTATCTGACGAAGGTCACCGGGAAACGCCCGGTCGGCTATCGGGCGCCGTCCTGGGCCTTCAGTTCGGTGACGCTCGATCTGATCCAGAAGAAGGGCTTCCTCTACGACAGCAGCCTGCAGGCGCTCGACGAGCCGTACGAAATCATGTCCCGCGGTAAAGACACGGGCATCGTCGAGCTGGCGATCGACTGGACTCTAACCGAAACCCCCTACTTGGGCCAAAACGGCCACATGCCATCCCCCGAGCTGCTATACCAGCTTTACAAGGACGAGTTTGATGGCGCGTACGAAGAGGGCACCACCTTCATCCTGACCTTGCATCCGTATTTGAGCGGCCACCGCGCGCCGATGCAGCATCTGGACAAGTTCGTGGCGTACTTGAAGTCGAAGCCCGGTGTGTGGTTTGCCACATGCGGACAGGTGTGTGACTACGTGAAGACGGCCCAAAAGGGGCAGTAAAAAGGAGATCCTTTCCACCCGAAATTGGCGTAAGATCGAGGTGTCCCCCTGCGAGGGAGGTGGACTATGCAAGACCGTTCAACCACCAACGAGCGGCGTCCTCTGCTCGTTACCAACCCCGCTCAGGCGGATTTCGAACCGCTACTCGATAAGGACGTACCGAAGCGAGTCGAGGGGAGAACGCCCGAGCCGACAAGTCAGGCAGAGACGCCGGCAATCTCCAAACCGGGCAAGGCCAAGGCCGCCGCGGCCAATACCCCAGGCAGCGAATACTGGCTGCCGTAAGCACCGACTCCTTGCCGGCGGAAGGCGCGGGTCAGGGGTGCGCGCACCTATCCATGCGACCCGGCGTCGTGCCGGTCAATGTGCCGGCCAGAGGCCCGCTTGTTGCGAATCAGGTCCGCCAGCCTTCGAGCGATGATACCGCTCAACAGTTCTTCGAAGTCGGAGTTCATCGACCCCGCCGGACCCGCGCGCATGTGCGTCGACTGCCATCAGCCAGGCGGCCTTGAATATCGCTGCAGGGCCCAGCCGCTGCCAGTACTCGATGTCGAAGGAACGATCCCTGTCGGCTAAGCGGCCGTACCGTTCCATGACAAAGGGTGGCGTGGTCTGACGCATGCGTACTCCCGAAGCCTATTTCAGCCTGCCCGGCGATGTGATGCCCGCCAATGCCATCGAAGCGAATGCCGTCGCCGTATCCCGCATGAAACCCTCCTCCATGGAACCGGCAGGGTAGACCTTGTTCATCGAGTCCGCGGCCCAGTATCCGGTTTGCCGGTCCTGGTGCGATTCCAGCCACCGGATCGCTCTCTCCAGGCTTGCCGTGGAACGTGGAACACCGGCAACCCCAAGCGTGAACGATACCAATGCCGTCGCGTAGCTGTTGCTCCCGGCCGACGGCTTCGCTCCCGCATGTTCTTCCCACGGCCCAAGAGATTGAATGGTCCAGCCGCCGTCGGTGTTCTGCCTGCTCAGCACCTCGTCGATTGTCTTTTGCCGCGCCGCCTGTGGGAGAGAATCCGGCAGCTTCGCCGAAGCCCACAGCAGGAAGAGCTGATTATGAAGCGGCTGCGACCCCCTTTCGCGCAGCAAATAGGCCTCAAGGTCGTCGACATGTGCGCGGATGTCGGACCGGTTCCGGTACTCCGCGGGAGTTTGTGCCGCCGCTATGGCCGCCAGAGCCGCGCCGCAATAGGCCGAGTGCTCCATCTCGTACGGATCTAAACCGCGGCTGAACCAAGGCCATGCGCCTTTGCCTGGCCCATCCTTCGCCTGGAGCGACCACAAGCGATCAAGAGCCTTCTGTGCATTGCCGCCCGGCTTCAGACCTTCATCGGCCGGCGACAGGAACAGTGCCGCGAACACGCTCTCCACCCCGCGGCCCTGCGCCGTAGCGGGTTCTCTGACCGCGCTTGGGAACATGTCTTTGGCGTCGCTTGAATCGACTCTGGCGCGCAGCGCATTCAACAGGCCGGTTTCATACACAGTCGGTTGGCTTTCGCCCAGCACGCGGCGCAGCGCGGGGCGCGCCAGCAGATAGGTCGCCCCGGTGTGGCAAGAAATGCACGGGCCGCCGGTGGCCTTCGCTCGCGGCCACTCGAACCAGGACTTCTGCCTCGAATCCAGATAGTCGGCGGCAAGCCGGGGATCCCAATCCGCAGCCAGCAGCGGCCCTGCCGCCAGCAGCACGCCGATCAAACCGGAAACTCGCATCCCCTTATCATATCCGCACCGGGCTGTCACTCATATGCGCGGCCGCTTTCTCGCACCGGCGGAAATACGCCTGATCGTCGCGCCTCACGCGCGCCTCAATCCGCCGTCCGACCAACGGATGCGACTTAGCGTCTCCGAGCAGATGCGTGAACCCGGCGCGCGTCGCATTGGCCGGATTCGATGCGTCATCCCACGATGGAAACAGGTACCGCACCCGAACGCCTCGATAAGGTGAGTCGGGATGAAACCGATGAAAGTCCACGCAGGCCGCCAGCAAGAACTGCTCGATGACGGTGTTGGACTTTACACAACCCGTCCACGCGCGCGCGTGTTCCGGACGCAGAACCAGGTCGATCGCCGTCTGCGCGTAGTATCGGAGGAAATCCACGCGGTTGCCGCCGACAATGCCGCAGTTCTCCTCCCGGATGAAAACGTCGTCGCGAGACACCGCCCAGCGCCATTCGACGGGAAGATGCGCGTCGCCCAATGCGCGCTCGATTTCCCACGAGCGCCGCTGCACCCTCGGAAAATATTCCGGGCACTGCGCGAACACGGGAGCGACCGCCACCTCCGGTGGCAGCGGCTTCCACAGGAACGCGTCCGTGTCGATGTGCACGAACGGCCGGTCCTGCAAACTGTAAGCGACCAGTTTCCCCAGCGCCCACCAATCGGGATCAGCCTCGCTCAGACGCTCGAGCTCGGTCGACACGTTCGCGAACGGCAAACCGAGCGTATCGGCCAGCAGTTCTTTCCCGAACCGGTCGGTGACCAGCAGCGTGTCCGGATAGTGACGGCTGGCCGCCGCGACCGACAATCCCCACGCCAGCAGGTGGTGCAGCGGACTGCGCCACGCCCAGCCTTTTTGCGCCAGGAACGGCCTGCTCCAGAATGACCAGACAGCTCGCATTCGTCCTTACTGGATGACCTGGAACCCCGTGAGGGTGAAGTTAGCCGTGAACGTGCTGGTCGTGCCCACTGCGTTCGGCAGTGAGGCGACGATCTGAAATGCCTGGGCCGTCGCAACGCCCGTGTTCCGCACCGTTACCGGAAAACTCTTGGCCAGGGTGTTTCTGGAAACCGTCACGGTGGGGGGAACCGTCACCACTTGAGGAATCCCCGCCGGCGCGGTCACCGAAAGGTTGACCACCGCGTCGGCCATCGGCGCGTAGTTGAGCGTGACGGTCGCTGTCACCGCCGGGGGCGCCGGCGCGGTGGGCGTCAGAACAACTGCCGCCGGCGTCACGTTGAGCCCGGTAATGGTCAGGATCGGCGCCAGGTAGAACCAGCTTTCAAAATCGCTGGCGGCCTGCTGGGCTCCGGATGGGAATACCAGATCGGTGCGCGGCGTGACCCCGTCGTTGCGCATGCCCGTGGTCCCGAACGCCTCGCCGTCCAGGAACAACTGCGCCGACCCCGTTCCCGCGAAGATCTTGGCTCCGAGCAGCCGCACGCGCACGCGGGTGAAAGAGGCGTACGCCGCGCCCTGCAATAGCATGTTGTTCATGGTGGCGAGCGCCAGCATCTGGACTTGCGGAATCTGGCCCTTCGACAGGTAAGGAATGCTCCACGAGATTCCCGCTGTCTGCGAGGCCACGGATCCATCCAGCGGCATCGCGGTTCGCAGAACAATCGGCGCGAACCCTTCGAGTACCGCGGCTGCCTCAATCGGGCTGGCAACGGGGACTTCAAGTGTGACTGTGAATGAGGCCGAATCGACGTGGCCCGTAGCGGGCTGGTCGAGCGCGACCGTTAGGCCTTTCGCCAGCAGTTGATCGAACGTCATCACATCGTCGTTGCGCCAGTTGATCTGGGTTACGTGCAGCGCCGGCGTCGCCCCTCCCGCGACCGCCGTCAGGGCAGGGAAGAGCCGGCGGCAGTCCTCCACGTTGAACTGCTGCCCTTTGGGATCCCAGTGAATGCACGCGAGCGGCGCGCGGCGCAGGTCGATCCGGTGAGGCGGTTGCGCGGTGGCGCCGTCGCTGCCGCAAGGCGGCCACTCGATCTGCCCGGTGGCGGTTCTGGCAGGGATCAGCCAGTAGTCCCCCGGTTGATAGTTTCCCGCTGAGAACTGAATCTGAATGCCGTTTTCCAGTTCAAACCAGGACGGGGGAAGGGGAATCCCGCCGGGCCCCGCCGTCGGCCCGGACTGCTCCCAGCGCCGCATCCGCGCGTTGCGGGTCGGGTCGATCTGTGTAACTGGCCCAGTCATGGCGAGGCTCAACTGGCCGGGCGGGATGTTCTGGATCTGGAAAAGCTGGCCTGGCCGGTTCGCTGGCGTTCCGAACAGGTACGTATCGTCGCTGAGCTCCACCCAACCCCCGGTTGCAAAACTCAGGTTGGCGTCGAACCCCAGGCTGCTCACGGTCACCTGCGAGCCTGCGACCCCGGTCACCGCCACCACCACGGAGCCGTTTTCTCTCGACCATTTGAAGGTCGCCGTCTTCTCCGAGCCGCCCTGGTGGATCTCGACGCGGTAGAGCTGATTCTCCAGGCCGCGATATCCGGCCGCCGGCGTCGGCTGGCAGGAACAGTCGGTTGAACCGGTGCCGGGTTGGGCGCTAAGCTTCCCGGGCAGGAGCTGCAGCGGCTGCCGGTACATCCCCACGCAGCAATCCTCCACCACCGGAGGATTTGTCGTCACGACGGGAGGATTCACAACCGGCGGATTAACGACCGGAGGCGCTGCGACTGGCGGCGCAGCAACTGGCAGCGTCCCGACCGGCGGGGTGGCAACTGGCACGGTTCCAACCGGCGGGGCTGCCACCGGCGGCGCCTCCACCGGGATTGTGCCCACGGGCGACACTCCAACCCCGACCACCACCGGCGGCGCCAGCGTTGTGCCCAGCCTTGCCTCGAGCACGTCCCGCAGCCCACTGGCGAGATGCAGTCCACCGGACAGCGTTCCCAAGGTCGATGTGCTCGTCGTTGCCGCGATCGGCTGGGCAACCACGCGCCAGACCGTTTGCAGCCGCGCGGTCGTATCCGCCTGCCCCAGCGCCGGCTCGGCCAGGCACGGATCGTCCAAGGACGTCACCAGCCGTTGCCATACTTCGAGAAAGATCGGAATCGCCGAGACCGTGCCGTTCTGCAGCCCGCTGAGCAACTGGGAATCGCTGAGTGGTGGATTGATCAGAAACGGCTGGTTCATGAACCCGAGCTGGGTTTCGTTTTCGCACAGCAGCCCGTTCACGTAGTAGTGCCCCGCTCCGATCTGAATGGTGTTGCCGGTCACCGTAATGCCGAACCCGGCGTTCGTCTTCGGTCCGCCGAACGGGCCGATGATATCCACGTTCTCGGTATCGCGGATGTGCTCGGTGATGGCGCACTGCTCGTTGGCGTCCGCGTCGAGCGCGACACGGCCCTGCTGTTCCAAAACCGAGGTGTAATGCTTGTTCTGATTGAATCGAAGCCGGCTGAAGTCGCCTTTCATAATTCGTCTCCCGTTTCGTCAGATGAGATGGGCGCCGATCCCCATGAAGCCGGGATCGCTCTCCGGATCGCCGCAGGGGTCGAGCTTCCGGTAGCCATAGCCGTAGCCGGCGAGCGGCGCCGGGCGCACCACCGGAGCCGAAGGCTCCAGGAACACTCCGGCCTCCAGGTTGAATGGCAGGAACTCCGGAATCCGGAGCTGCACGTTGCGCACCGCCTCGGTTTCTTCCAGCGGTTTGTAGACTCCCATTTGCGACCCGTTGTCGGCCCCGGTCCAGATCGCCGCCGGGCAATCGCCGCTGAGCAGGCCGTACGACGGGCGGCCGTATTCCAGCGTCACGAACTTCGGCAGCAAAGCGTCGTCCAGGCTCGGGTCCTCCGGCAGGCAGCGGTAGCGCCGCGGAGTAATCGAATCCGTGGGCACGAAGCAAAAACGCATGCACCCGCTCTGCCGCCGGCTGCACCACACCGCGGCCAGCCAGGGATCGCCGGTGGCGCGCCGCGAAAGGAAAATCGTGCTCGAGGCCATTTCCATGGTGTGCACGCGCACTTTGCCGATCACCGTGCTGTCCTCGATGTGTAGATCCGCTCCCTCCGCTGTGAGGTCCGGCCCGGCGTA
>Ga0335081_10013878_pt1 | contig 13021 bp, 11 predicted proteins | sample Lox_Sample_35_FD_206713 | JGI IMG/M metagenome (GOLD analysis project Ga0335081, IMG submission 206713) | Soil microbial communities from Loxahatchee National Wildlife Refuge, Florida, United States - Lox_Sample_3.5 | ecosystem: Environmental > Terrestrial > Soil > Wetlands | place: USA...
AGAGCGCTGAGCGAGCTAGGCCTCGGGCCGGCTGCCGGCGGGACCGACAAAGATGCCTCTTCCCGGGCACCGGTCCCGGCGATGCGGAAGATTGCGGTTGACGCGCCAGCCGCATTTGACCGGGCCGCGGTGCCGCCGTCGGCGCTGACCTTGACTGCCGCCACGATTGGTCGCCTGCCCGCTGAGAGCACTGCGCTGGCGGAACCCGACGCACTCGCTGACACCGACCAGATGCGGCGACTGGAGACCATGTTCTCGCGCGAAACCCGGGGGCCGGTCGTCGGTCAGGCCAGGAGAGTTGCCGCCATGCGCGCCAAGGTCGGAGTCGGCATGCTGGTCGTGGCCGGGGTGATCGGCGTCCTCGTGGTCGTCACGATCGCCTGGGCCTGACCGGCGACCGGCGAGGCCGTCACGCCGGGTCGACCGCGACCGGCAGGGTGTCGAGGCCGCGCAGCGAGTTGTTCAGGCGCGGCCGCGGCTCGCCGGCCAGGTGCCAGGAGCCGGCCCGGGCGGCCAGGGCGCGCAGCACCGCCTCGCCCTCCATGCGCGCGATCACCTGCCCGACGCAGTTGTGCACCCCGACGCCGAAACCCAGGTGACCAGCGGCCTTGCGGCGGATGTCGAAGCGGTCGGGCTGCTCCCAGCGCCGCGGGTCACGGTTGGCCCCGGCGAACGAGACCAGCACCTTCACCCCCGCGGGCAGGCGGGTGCCGGCCAGGTCGGCGGGCTCGCTCGTGGTGCGGAAGAAGTTGGTGACGGGTGATTCGAGGCGCACCACCTCCTCGAAGGCGCCGCGGGCCAGCGACGGGTCCTCGCGCAGCGCCTGCCACTGATCGGGCCAGCGCACGAAGTCGAGCACGCCGAGGGCGATCGCGCTGACCGTGGTGTCCAGCCCGGCCGAAAGGAACGATCGGACCAGCAGCGCCGCCTCGTCCTCGGTCACCTCCCCGGCGTCGGCGCCCGCGTAGATCAGGGCCCCGAGGCCGTCCGGGCGCAGCGACGACCGCGCGCACTGCCGGGTGATCCAGCCGATCACCTCCCCGGCGCCAGCCATCGCCGACTCGAACAGGTGGTTGCGCGGGCCCATCCCGTTGAACACGATCGACCCGTAAGCCAGCAGCATGTCCCGGCCGTCCTCGGTGAGGCCGAACGCGTCCGGGAACACCCGGGTCGGGAAGATCTCGGCCAGGTCCGGCACGGCGTCGAACGATCCCCGGGCGACCAGGCTCGCGGCCAGCTCGCCCGCGCGGCGGTCGAAGATCTCCTGCAGGTAAGCCAGGGACCGCGGGGCGAGCGCTCGCGCGACCACCTTGCGGTTGCGGGTGTGCAGCGGCGGGTCGACCTCGAGCAGGATGCTGGGCTTGCGCCACGGGTTCGCCGTCGCGATGTTGGTGATACCGGTGCCGGCCGCTGAGGAGAACAGCAGCGGCTGCTTCAGGATCGCCTGGACCTGCTCGTACCGAGTGACCGCGTACACGTCGTAGCGGTCCAGGTACACGACCGGGCCCGCGTCCCGCAGCTCGGCCAGGAACGGGAACGGGTCAGCCAGGAATTCATCCGAGTACGGGTCGATGTCCGAGCGGGGGCAGCCAACGGGCTGCCGCGTTCCCGGTGGCATCACGGCCTCTCCCCTCTGCGGGCGCGGCGGCGCCGTCGCCATCGATGGTAGATGCGGCCGGCCGGGCCGCCCGCTAGCGATCCCGGATACGGCCGGTGAGCAGCCGGCCGGCCGGGCCGCCCGCTAGCGATCCCGGATACGGCCGGTGAGCAGCCGGCCGGCCCCGCTAGCGATGCCGGATACGGCCGGCGAGCAGCGCCGGCCCCGCTAGCGACGGAAGATGCGGCCGCCCAGCCGCCCCAGGGCCCCGCTGAGGCTGGTGTCGACCAGCTGGTCGCGCACGATGTAGGTCCAGGTCGCGCTGGGCCGCCGCAGCCCGGCGGCGTCCAGATCCACCCCCGCGTCGGTGATCGCCGCGCTCGCGAAGGTCTGCGCGGAGTCCTCCTGGACCTGGTCGAGCAGGCTGGCGAACAGCGTGACCGCCTCGGCCTGGAACTCGGCCACCGGGTCCAGGGCCATGCCGAACGGGTTCGGGCCCTGGCCGAGCGCGCGCAGGTGGATGCCCTCCCGGATGTCGGCCAGCACGGCCAGGTGGTCCGCCCAGCCACGGTCGAGGTGGTAAAGGACGATGGCCCGGGCCGCGGCGGCCAGGGCGTCGTGGTCGACGGTACCGGCGAGCTCCTGGTAGCGCTCGGGGCAGCGGGCGGCCAGGGCCTGCAGCGCCGCGTCACCGCGCAGCAGCCGGTCCCGGTGTGACAGCACGACCTGCCGCTGGTCCTCGACGAGCTTGCTGTAGCGGAACGTGTTGCGGTGGATCTGGAGGTTGGCGCCGTCGGCGGCCCGCTGCGCGTGGCCGACCGCCGCGCCGGCCCGGGGGTCAGACACCCGGCCGTCGGCGGTCACGCCGGCCAGGTCGGCGGCGGCGTCCGGCGCGAAGCTGGCGATCAGGTCGTCCTCCAGGCTGACGAAGAACACCGAGCGGCCCGGGTCGCCCTGGCGGCCGGAGCGCCCGCGCAGCTGGTCGTCGAGCCGGCGGCTGGCGTGCCGGCCGGTGCCGATCACGTACAGGCCGCCCAGCGCGGCGACCCGGTCGCGGTCGCCATCGCGGCCGCCCAGCCGGATGTCGGTGCCGCGCCCGGCCATCTGGGTCGACACCGTGATCGCGCCGAGCGTGCCGGCCTCGGCCACGATCGCCGCCTCGTCCGCGTCGTTCTTGGCGTTGAGCACCACGTGCGGCAGGCCGGCCGCGTCCAGGCGACGGCCGACACGCTCCGACTCGGCTATATCCAGGGTGCCGATCAGCACTGGCTGCCCGGCGAGGTGCGCGGCGGTCACCTCGGCGACGACCGACTTCTCCTTCTGCGGCAGGGTCGCGTACAGCCGGTCCGGCTTGTCGTCACGCACGCACGGCCGGTTCGGCGGGATCACCGCCACCTCCAGGCCGTAGAACTCCCTGAGCTCCTCGCCCACGCTCACCGCGGTGCCGGTCATCCCGCAGGCCCGCGGGTACCGCCGGACCAGGAACTCGACCGTGATGCTGTCCAGGACCTCGCCGCTGTCGCTGACCGCGATCGCCTCCTTGGCCTCGACCGCGGCCTGCAGGCCGTCCGGCCAGCGCTGCCGCTGGGCGACCCGGCCCCGGGAGGCGCTGATCAGGTGGACCAGGCCGTCGCGGACGATGTAGTCCACGTCCCGCCGCAGCAGGGCGCGGGCGTGCAGCGCCACGTTCAGCCGGGTCAGCGTGTCGAGCTGGTCGGCGGCGTACAGGTCGATCCCGCCCAGGGCTTGCTCGGCCGCGCGCGCCCCGGCCTCGGTCAGCGACGCGTTGCGCCCCTCGTCGTCGGTCTGGTAGTGCAGGCCGGGCCGCATGTCGCGCACGATCTCGGCCATGCCGAGGTCGGCGTCGGCCTGCCCGGTCGCGCCCGCGAGCACCAGCGGCACCAGCGCCTCGTCGATGAGCACCGAGTCGGCCTCGTCGATCAGCAGCACGTCGGGGCCGGGGGTGACGAGGTCGGCGACGTCCGCGGCGAGCCGGTCGCGCAGCACGTCGAAGCCGAGCTCGCTGACTGGCGCGTAGGTCACCTGGGCCGCGTAGGCACGCCGCCGCTCGGCCGGGGCCGACGCCTGGGTGATGCAGCCGACCGTGACGCCGAGCAGGTCGTAGACCGGGCCCATCCACCCGGCGTCCCGGCCCGCCAGGTAGTCGTTGACCGAGGTCACGTGCACCGAGTGGCCGCGCAGGGCGTAGCGGGCGGCGGCCAGCGCGCCGGACAGGGTCTTGCCCTCCCCGGTGGCCATCTCCGCGACGTGCCCGTCCAGCATGACCAGGGTGCCCAGGAGCTGGACGTCGTAGGGACGCTCGCCGAGCGCGCGGCGGGCGGCCTCCCGCCCGATCGCGCAGAACTCGGCGTCGTCGCCCGCGCCGCGGGCCAGGCCGGCCAGGTCCGCGTCCGCCACGGCGGCCAGTGCCTCCTCACGCGCGGCGATCGCGGGCAGCAGCCGCTGATACGGGGCCAGGTCGGTGGTGCCGGGCCGCTGCAGGAACCGCTGGATGCGCCGTTGCACCCGGCCCGGCTCCCGCCGCCGCGGGGGGCTCACGGCGCGCCGCTGGCCTGGGCGAGCACGGTCTCGATGATCTGCTGCGCCTCGGCCTGGATGCGGGCCAGGTGATCGGTCCCCTGGAACGACTCGGCGTAGAGCTTGTAGACGTCCTCGGTCCCGGACGGGCGGGCCGCGAACCAGCCCGACTCGGTGACGACCTTCAGGCCGCCGAGCGGCTCGCCGTTGCCCGGCGCGGTGGTGAGCCTGGCGATGATCTTCTCCCCGGCCAGCTCGGTCGCGCCGACCTGGTCCGGGCTGAGCCGGGCCAGGGCCGCCTTCTGCTCCCGGGTGGCCGGGGCGTCGATCCGGGCGTAGTCGGGCGCGCCGAGCCGCGCGGTGAGCTCGTCGTAATGCTCGGACGGCGTGCGGCCGGTGACCGCGGTGATCTCGGAGGCGAGCAGGGCCAGGATGATCCCGTCCTTGTCGGTGGTCCAGACCTGGCCGTCGCGGCGCAGGAACGAGGCCCCGGCGCTCTCTTCCCCGCCGAACGCCACCGTGCCGTCCAGCAGCCCGGGCACGAACCACTTGAACCCGACCGGCACCTCCATCAGCCGCCGCCCCGCCGCCTGCGCCACCCGGTCGATGATGGACGAGCTGACCATGGTCTTGCCGACGGCGGCGCCGGCGGGCCAGCCGGCCCGGTTGCGGTAGAGGTAGTCGATCGCGGCGGCCAGGTAGTGGTTCGGGTTGAGCAGCCCGGCCTGCGGGGTCACGATGCCGTGCCGGTCGGCGTCGGTGTCGTTGCCGGTCGCGATCGTGAACTCGCCGCGGCGGCCGATCAGCGACGCCATCGCGTACGGCGAGGAGCAGTCCATCCGGATCCGCCCGTCCCAGTCCAGGGTCATGAACCGGAACGTGGCGTCGACCACCGGGTTGACCACGGTCAGGTCCAGGCCGAACCGGTCGCCGATCTCGCCCCAGTAGGCCACGCTGGCCCCGCCGAGCGGGTCGGCGCCGATCCGCACCCCGGCCCGGCGGACCGCGTCCAGGTCGACCACGGCCGGCAGCTCCGACACGTACTCGCCGAGGAAGTCGTGGCCGCCGGCCGCGGCCCGGGCCCTCGCGTAGGAGATCCGGCGGACCTCGCGTAGCCCGCCGGCCAGCAGGTCGTTGGCGCGGTCCTGGATCGCCGCGGTGATCTGCGCGGCCGCCGGGCCGCCGTCGGGCGGGTTGTACTTGAAGCCGCCGTCCTCGGGCGGGTTGTGCGACGGCGTGACCACGATCCCGTCCGCCAGCCCGCCGTCGCGGCCCGCGTTGTGCACGAGGATCGCCCGCGACACCGCCGGCGTGGGCGTGTAGCCGTCCCGGCTGTCGGCCAGCCCGGCCACGTCGTTGGCGGCCAGCACCTCCAGCGCGGTGGCGAACGCGGGCTCGGACAGCGCGTGCGTGTCGCGCCCGATGAACAGCGGCCCGGTGATGCCGCTGCGCGCCCGGTAATCGCAGATCGCCTGGGTGGTCGCGGCGATGTGGTCGTCGTTGAACGACCGGCGCAGCGCCGAGCCGCGGTGCCCCGACGTGCCGAACGCGACCCGCTGCGCGGGGTCGGCCGGATCAGGATGCTCGACGTAGTACGCGGTCACCAGGCGGGCGACGTCCACGAGGTCGCCCGGCACGGCCGGCTGCCCTGCCCGCTCATCCATCACCGTCTCCTTGATCGCTAGCGGACCGGCGGCAGGACCTGCCCGCCGCCCAGCACGGTCCGGAACGGGTCACCGCGTTCGGCCAGGCGCTGGCCCACGGTGCGGATCGTGACGCCGTCCGGCCGCAGCCCCGGATCGTCCAGTTCCTCCCACTCGATCGGCGCGGAGACCGGCGCGCCGGCCGCGGGACGGGGGCTGTACGGCGCGACCAGCGTCTTGTTGATGACGTTCTGGGTGTAGTCGAGCCGGGCCCGGCCCTGGCGCGCCCGCACGTCCCACTCCCAGCTGACCAGGTCGGGCACGACCGCGCCGACGGCCCGCGACACCTGCTTTACCCACTCCCTGGTCTCGTCGAAACTGGGCCCGCGGGTGACCGGGACCCAGATCTGGATGCCGGTGTGGCCGGTCAGCTTGGGCTGGGCCCGCACGCCCAGGTGCTCCAGGGCGGTGCGGTGCAGCCGGGCCAGCGCCAGCACGTCGTCCCAGGTCGTGGCCGAGCCGGCGTCGATATCGATCAGCGCGTAGGTCGGCAGGCGCGGCTCGTCGGTGCACGAGGTCCAGGCGTGCCATTCCAGCGCGCCGAAGTTGGCCGCCCACACCAGCGCCGCCGGCTCGTCCACCACCAGGTAGGTCGTGACCTCGCCCCGGTCGGCGCCGGGGTTGTCCCAGCGCGGGATCCAGTCCGGCGCGTGCTCGGGCAGTTGCTTGTGCCAGAACCCCGCGGTCTGCGCGCCGCCGGGGAAGCGGTGCATGTTCAGCGCGCGGCCGGCCAGGTACGGCAGCACGACCGGGGCGATCCGCGCCGCGTAGCCGATGAACTCGCGCTTGGTCACCGGCGGCTCGCCGTCGCGGCCGGGGAAGATGACCTTATCCAGGTTGGTCACCCGGAGCCTGCGCCCGAACACCTCCCACGTGCCGCCGCCGGGTCCCAGTGCCGCGAGCGCGTCACGCTCGGCGGCGTCCGGGCCGTCCGGCACGGCCGGGACGAGAGGGACCGACGCCTGGGCGGCCGGCAGGTCGGACCGCCACATCCGGTGCGGGTCCGCCTTGACCTCATCGTTGGTGCGCCCGCTCAGCACCGACCGCGGGTGATCCTCCGGGTCCCAGCCGGCCACCGCGTACTCGTCCCGCTTATGCAGCAGCAGCCACTGGTTCTCATCCCCGCGGCCGCGGCCGCGCTGCACCAGGACCAGCCGGCCGCGCAGCTTTTGCCCGGTCACGTCGGCGTGCAGTTCCCCGGCCGCGACCGCGGCGGCCGGGTCGTCGGTGGCGTGCGGCTCCCAGGTCCCCCGGTCCCAGACGATCACGTCCCCGCCGCCGTACTCACCGCGCGGGATGATGCCCTCGAAGTTGAGGTACTCGATCGGATGGTCCTCGACGTGCACCGCGGTCCGCTTCACGTCCGGGTCCAGGGTCGGCCCCTTGGGCACGGCCCAGCTGGCCAGCACCCCGTCGATCTCGAACCGCAGGTCGTAGTGGAGCCGGCGGGCCCGGTGCCGCTGCACCACGAACCGGCGGGCTGGGCCGCCGTCCCCCGCCGCCGCGGCTGCCCGCTCCGGGGGGCCGCCGGGCGCGCCTTCCGGTTCCGGCGTGCGCCCGAAGTCCCGCTTGCGCTGGTACTCCCCCAGCCGCCCGGCGCCCCCCGCCCCGGCACCGGTCTTTCCCGCCCCGGCACCGGTCTTCGCATGGCTGTCTTTCCCCGTCACGCCCCGGCCCGGGGTCTGGCTCTGCTCGCGGCGCGGTCTGGGCATGCCGCTCACAGCCCCAGCAGCCGGGCGGCGTTGTCGTGGCAGACCGCGCGCAGCCACGGCGCGCCCAGGTCCAGCCGCGCCAGGGCCTCCAGCTGGTGCAGGTACGGATACGGGATGTTGGGGAAATCGGTGCCGAGCAGGATCCGGTCGGCCGCGTCGGCCAGCCGGGGCCGTAGCGCGGCCGGGAACGGGGCGATCCGGTTCAGGAAGTCGGTGAACGCCATCGTGGTGTCGAGGTGCACGCCGGGGTACGTGCCCGCGAGGCCGAGGAACTCGCCGTACTCGGGCGCCCCGAGGTGGGCGACGATCACGGTCAGCCGGGGATGGCGCGCGAGGACTTCGGATATCGGGCCGGGCCCGGTGTGCCGGCCCGGCGTTGGCCCCGAGCCGCAGTGCACGATCACCGGCACGCCCGCCTCGGCCAGGAGCCCCCAGACCGGGCTGAGCAGCGGGTCGCGCGGGTCGTACCCGCCGACCTGCAGGTGGGCCTTGAACAGCCGCGCCCCCGCGCCGACCGCCTCGGCCACGTAGCCGCCAGCGCCGGGCTCGGGGAAGAACGTGGCGCTGTGCAGGGAGTCGGGGGTCCGGGCCGCGAACTCCGCGGCCCACGTGTTGAGCCACGAGGCCATGCCGGGCTTGTGCGGGTAGGACAGCGTGCTGAACCGGCGCACGCCGAACGCCCGCAGCACCGCCACCCGTTCATCCTCGGGCTGGCGGTACGCGATCGGCCAGCGCTGCCCGGCCGGGCCGCGGCCTTCCTCGAAGAACGCCCACACCTTGGCCAGCACGTTGGGCGGCATGAAGTGCGTATGCACGTCGACCAGGCCAGGCAGGCCGAGAGCGGTCCAGAACGCGACGACCGCCGGGGGCTCGCCGTCCCCCGGGGGACCCGCCCGGGGGGCAGACGCAGCGTTCTGGTCGGTCACGACTCCCAGTCTGCCAGGCGGCCCCGGTCGCGCCGGCCACCGCGACCGCCGCCCCGGACGGAATTGAAACGTGTTCTAGCCGACTCGTAGGCTAGGCCCGTATACCGGCGGGAGGAACGGGAGGGACGGGTGATCCTTGATCGCTTCCGCGTGACCGGCCGGGTCGCGGTCGTGACCGGCGCGGGCCGGGGCATCGGCGCGGCCACCGCGATCGCGCTGGCCCAGGCCGGGGCGGACGTGGTGATCTCGGCGCGGACAACGGACCAGCTGGCCGGCGTCGCGCGCGAGGTCGAGGCGGCCGGCCGGCGCGCGGTCGTGGTGGCCGCCGACCTGACCGAGCCGGACACGGCCGAGGGGCTGGCGGCCACGGCGGCCGACGCGTTCGGCCGGCTGGACGTCGTGGTGAACAACGTCGGCGGGGCGATGCCGCGCCCGTTCCTGGCCACCAAGCCGCGGCACCTGACGGAGGCGTTCGGGTTCAACGTGGCCATCGCGCACCGGCTCACCGTGGCGGCCGTCCCGCACCTCCTGCGGGCCCCGGACCGGTCCGCCGCCGTGATCAACATCTCGTCGGTGCTCGGGCGGGTAGCCGGCCGCGGCTATCTCGCCTATGGCACCGCCAAGGCCGCCGTGGCCCACTACACCCGGCTGGCCGCGGCCGACCTCGCGCCCCGGATCCGGGTCAACGCGATCGCGGTCGGCTCGGTGGCGACGTCCGCGCTCGACCTGGTGCTCACCGACGACGCGCTGCGCGGCCAGATGGAACGGGCGACGCCGCTGGGCCGGATCGGCGACCCCGAGGACGTCGCGGCCGCCGCCGTGTTCCTGGCGTCGCCCGCGGGCGGTTACATCACGGGGAAGATCCTCGAGGTCGACGGCGGGCTGGAGCGGCCCAACCTCGACCTCGGCATCCCGGACCTGTGACCGAGCCGCCATCGCGATGCCAGATCGTAACCCGCGCCGCTCATCCGTTTCCGCAGGTCCGGCGTCGTATGAATGACGGGGATGGGGTCACGAAAGGAACACGTCCATGAGTACATCAGCTACCCGATCCTGACCGTGCTGTGGCGGGCCCAGCCGTGGCCAGGGCACGCGGGGCGGGCCTACTTCAGCCGGCTGACCTGGATCTTCACCGGCAAGCGCCCGGCGCACGTGCGGGTCAGCCAGACGTTCACGCTGCCGGGCCGGTAACCGGGAGCACCGCCCGTCTTCGCCTGGGGGAAACCCCCAGGCGAAGACCGCGGCGGCGGCCGTTACGGGGTCGCGATCATCACCTCGGTCGACTTGATCACGACGGACACCTGGTCGCCGGCCTTCAGGCCGAGGCGCTCCCGCGACGAGTCGGTGATCGCGGCCGTGACCGTGCCCGCGTCGACGTTCACCGTCACCTCGGCCATGACCGTGCCGGACTTGACGTTCTGGATCTTGCCGCTGAGCTGGTTGCGCGCGCTGAGCTCCATATCTGTCCCCCCTCGTTGTCTGGTATCCCCTGCCTGGCCCTGTCCTGTGATCTTTCCCCGGAGGCGCTACCCAGGCGGACACGCGATGTAACGTTAGTGTCACTTATAGTGATGACTGCGCAGCCGGGCGGGAGGCGGGGGGCCCATCGCTAGGCTTTGACGGTGCGCAAGGCCGGGGTGCTCGCCATAGCGCCGGTGATGCTGGCCGTCCTGGCATCGGCCGGCGCGGCGGCCGCCGCACCGGGGCCGCCCGCGGCGGCGTCCTGGACGGTGTACCACGCGGACCCGGCCGGCACCGGCGTCGCCGGGCCGGTGTCGGCGGTCGACACCAGGACCCGGGCCTGGACCTCCCCCGGGCTCGACGGTGAGATCTACGGCGAGCCGCTGGTCTTCGCCGGGCGGGTCTACGTGGCCACCGAGAACGACACCGTGTACGCGCTGTCGGCCGCCACCGGCGCGGTGGCCTGGTCGGCGCATCTCGGCACCCCGGTGCCCGCCAGCTCGCTGCCCTGCGGCGACATCGCGCCCACCGTCGGCATCACCGGCACGCCGGTGATCGACCCGTCCCGGGGCGAGATCTTCGTGGTCGCCGACGAGCTCGTGCGCGGGGCCCCCGTTCACGTGCTGGCCGGCCTGGCCACCGCCACCGGCAAGACCGAGCTGACCCAGGACGTGGACCCGCCGGGAGCCGACCCGGCCGCGCTGCTGCAGCGGACCGGGCTGACCCTGGACGACGGCCGGGTCGTGTTCGGCATGGGCGGGAACTTCGGCGACTGCGCCAGCTACCGGGGCCGGGTGATCGCGGTGCCCGAGGCCGGCGGCCGGCCCCGGGTCTTCACGGTCGACGCGGCCGGCGGCGACTCGCAGGGCGCGGTCTGGATGGGCGGCGCGGCCCCGGTCGTCGACGCGGCCGGGCGCGTCTGGGTCAGCACCGGGAACGGCTCGGTCCACGCGCCGGGCCAGCCCTACGACGACAGCGACGGGGTGCTCGAGCTGTCGCCGACCATGCGGCTGCTGCAGTACTTCGCGCCGGGCGACTGGCCCGCGAACAACGCCCAGGACCTGGACATGTCCACCGCGCCGGTGCTGCTGCCCGACGGCCAGGTGATCCTGGCCGGCAAGTCCCGCATCGTGTACCTGCTGGACGGCGCGCACCTGGGCGGCACCGGCCGCCCGCAGGCCACGCTGGGACCCGCCTGCGGCGCCGACATCGACGGCGGGATCGCCGTGTCGGGCATGACCGCCTACCTGCCCTGCGGCAGCGGCGTGATCGCGGTCCGGGCCGCCGCGTCCCCGCCCGCGCTGCACCTGTTGTGGAGCTCAGCCGCCGCCCCCGGACCGCCGGTCCTGGCCGCCGGGCTGGTCTGGACCATCGGCCAGAACGGTACGCTGTACGGGCTCAGCCCGGCCACCGGCGCGGTGCGCCAGACGGCGTTCGTCGGCGCGCCGGCCAATCACTTCCCGACCCCGAGCGTGGCGGGCGGCCTGCTGCTCGCCCCGGCCGCCCGGGACGTGGTCGCCTTCGCCGCGCCCGCCGGGACGCCCCCGGCCACCCCGGCCGCGCCCGCGCCGGCCACGCCCGTCCCGGCCAGCACCGCGGCCAGCGCGCCGCGGCAGGCCGCCGCGGGCGGGGGCCTGCCGCCCGGCGCGATCGCGGGCCTGTCGGTGTTCGGGCTGGCCGCCCTCGGCGGGATCGGCTGGCTGGTGTGGTGGCGGCGGAAGATCGGCCACAATTAGCGGAGCGTCACGCCCTGCGGAGGTTCGGTGCGCTTCTCCTATGCCGAGTCGATGGTCAGCCCCGCGTTCTACGCCCCGCTCGCGCGGGCGGCCGAGGACAGCGGCTACGACTCCATGATCGTGCCCGACTCGATCTGCTATCCGGAACGCTCCGTCAGCGTCTACCCGTTCAACCCGGACGGCAGCCGTGAGTTCCTCGAGGACAAGCCGTTCCTGGAGCCGTTCTCGCTCATTCCCGCGCTGGGCGCGGTCACCGAGCGGCTGCGGTTCATCACGTTCGTGCTCAAGCTCCCGGTGCGCAACCCGGTGCTGGTGGCCAAGCAGGCGACGTCGACGGCGGTGCTGACCGGGAACCGGCTGGTGCTCGGGGTGGGCACCAGCCCGTGGCGGGAGGACTACGAGGTGCTCGGCGTGCCCTGGGCGGGCCGGGGGCGGCGGATGGACGAGGAACTCGAGGTGATCCGCGGGCTGTCGGCTGGCGGGTACTTCTCCTTCCATGGGGAGATATTTGATGTGCCGGCGATCAAGCTGACCCCGGTGCCGACCGAGCCGCTCCCGATCCTCATCGGCGGGCACGGGGACGCCGCGCTGCGGCGGGCCGCCCGGGCCGGGGACGGCTGGCTGCACGGCGGCGGCGACCCGGCCGAGCTGCCCGGCCTGCTGGCCCGGCTGGCCGGGTTCCGCCGCCAGGAAGGCACCGCCGGCCGTCCGTTCGAGATCCACGTGATCTCCGCGGACGCTTATAGCGTGGATGGCGTGCGCCGCCTGGAGGACCAGGGCGTGACCGATGTGATCGTCGGTTTCCGCTGGCCGTACCACGTCGGCCCGGACCCCGAGCCGCTGGCCGGCAAGATCGCCCACCTGCGCCGGTTCGCCGACACGGTGATCGCCGCGGTCAGGGCCTGACCTCGCCGGACGGCCCGCTCCGGGACTAAGCCGGGCCCGGCGCGACAGCTAAGGCATCTACCCGATGCGGCGGGCCCGGCCTTACGGCGAGCCTCGTAACTGCCGGGCGCCAGACGCCCGGCCGGAAGGAGGAACCCGATGCGCATCGCACTGCGGGCCATGGCGCGGCGGGTGGGCGCGGTGGTCGCCGAATGCAACTACGCCCAGCGCCGGGTGACCATGATCCAAGCCCGCCCCGGACAGTACCTGCTGGCCGCGGGCCAGGCGCCCGATACCTATCAGGAGTTCCTGTTCCGCACGGCCGGGCCGCTGGTTCATGAGCCGCCCGCGGCCAAGCGGCACGGTCCGCTGCAAGTCGGCTAGCGCCGCCGCGGCGCAGCGCGCCCGGCCCGTTGATCGTGGAGACATTTCAGTATATAGCATCGTAAATTCTAAATCCTCC
>Ga0335081_10013879_pt1 | contig 13021 bp, 10 predicted proteins | sample Lox_Sample_35_FD_206713 | JGI IMG/M metagenome (GOLD analysis project Ga0335081, IMG submission 206713) | Soil microbial communities from Loxahatchee National Wildlife Refuge, Florida, United States - Lox_Sample_3.5 | ecosystem: Environmental > Terrestrial > Soil > Wetlands | place: USA...
CTTCCAGACGCAGCGAATCGAGGTATCCGCGCGCACGAGCCTGCTGGATCGCGGCACGCACATGGCGCACAGCCAGCGGGTATTCGGCGCGGATATACAGGAAGCCCTCGGCGGCGCCGATGGCGTACGCCGCAATCGCCAGGCCTTCCAGGACGCGATGCGGGTCGGATTCGAGAACGGCGCGGTCCATAAAGGCGCCGGGGTCGCCTTCGTCGCCGTTGCAGACGACATATTTGACGGGATCCGCCTGCGCGCGTCCGAGCGCCCATTTGCGTCCCGTGGGGAAACCCGCACCGCCGCGCCCGCGCAAGCCGGATTCGGTGATGGCAGCGATCACCTGTTCGGGTGACAATTGCTTGCGGCAGCGTTCCAGAGCGTGGTAGCCGTCGCGCGCCAAATAGTCATCGATGCTCAGCGGATCGATCTCGCCGCAGTTCTCCAGCACGATCCGATTTTGTTTGGCGAGGTAAGCCGCGGAGGCCGGTTCCGCCACGCGACCCTCGTCTTGGCGGGTCCATTTGGAAAGCCAGTCTCGCCGAATGTACCGGCGGGCGATGTGCTGCGCGGTCTCGATGGTCACGTTGCCGTAGAGGGTGATCCGCCCGTCGGGCTCCACCACCTGCACCAGCGGTTCGCGATGGCACATTCCATTGCAGCCGACTGTTTTGACGACGCCCGGCGTGCCCGCCCGTTCCGCCGCCTGCTGCAGAATGTCGCGCACCGGTTCTGCGCCGCTGGCGACGCCGCAGGAGCCGAGCCCGATTCGAATCTCGTCCGCGCCGGGATTCATACCTTCTCTGTCTCCACAAAACCGGCCAGGACAGCGCTGGCGCTCGACGGCGTCAGCCTGCCGGCGGTGCGGCCATCCAGCATCAGCACGGGGGCCAGGCTGCAGCAGCCCAGGCAGGCGACCTCGTCCATAGTGAACATGCGGGCTGGGTCGGTGTCCGCTCCTTCTGGGATCGCGAGGTAGCGCCGCAGTTCATCGGCGACCTGGCGCGCTCCGGCGACGTGACAGGCCGTGCCGTGGCAGACGCGCACTGTGTGCCTGCCGGCCGGGCTGCGGCGGAATTGGGCGTAAAAGGAGGATGTGCCGGCGAGTTGCGCAGGCGTGATTCCGGTTAGCTCCGTGAGGCGGCCGATGGCTTCGTCGGGGAGGTAGCGATAGTGTTTCTGGATGGCCTGGAGAAATGCGATGGCGTTCTCTTTGCCGCGGCCTTCTCTAGCTACGAGGTCGTCGATGAACGTGAGGTCTACGGTTGGCGCGGTAGGGGCGCTACGGCGAGGCGTGCTCGTGAGTGCCGGCGCGGCTTGCATCGGCCGGCGCGCTACAGGCCCGGAAACCTGCCCCACCATGCGCTTTGCAAAAGTGAGGAACACACTGGCGGCGCCGATCAGGACCCACGATACGGCGTTGTCTCGAGACTTTCGGGCACGGCGGGCAGTCGTGATCCTCTTCTGTTCAGCACCCAGATTGGCGGCCAGAGCGGCGTCGGACTTCACCTGCTGCTGCAGGTTTCTAATGAGCTTGTCGTCTCGCGGCGCCTGCCAGGTTGCTGCCGCATAGTCGGCGAGCAGAATCGCCACGCACGCCACAACAGCGGCGCCTGCGATCCACGTCCCGATTCGCGCGGTCATGATCTGGCCGGCTCCGCGGACAACGTCACTAACTGCGCCTTGGCTCGCGCCAGTTTACCGTCGCGGGGGCAGGCTGCATAGCATCGGGCGCAATACAGACAGTTGCGGCGCACGGCCCGCATCTTTTCGATGGCGCCATAAGGGCAGGCATCGGTGCACAGGCCGCAGTCCAGTTCCTTGTCGGGCGTGATGGTGACCCCGCGGCGCGCCACGCGCGTACACCAGTTAAGCAGAGCGCCGTACGGACACAAATAGCGGCAATACGGCCGCCCGACGAACAGGCCCGCCAACAGGAAAGCGCCGCCGATCATGAGCATGTGCGGGGCGCCGGTTCGTCGAAAGAAGCCCACGAAGGGATCGAAGCGGCAGATCAAGAAGTCGCGCGCCGGCTTCAACGCGAAGAAGATCGCCAGCCCGAGATAGACGTACTTCAGCAGGCCCAACGCCCGGTCCAGCCGCCGCGGCACCCGGACCGGCTTCAGCAGCACCAGTTCCTGAAGCGCGCCCAGAGCGCAGACACCCCCGCAGAAGGCGCGCCCAAAGAACACGGCCACGACTAGCGGCAGGAAGAAGGTGGCCGTCACTACCATCGGGATCGAGTACTGCGGATTCGTCAACGCTACAGCGACGTTCTGAATCGATCCGATCGGGCAAACACAGCCCTCGCGGTAGAAGCCGAAATAGGCCAGCGAACCGGCGGCCAATGCTACCAGGGCTTTTCGGCTGCGCCGCTTCAGCACCAGCCAGGACGAAATCGCCAGGGCCGCCGCCAGCACCGCAACATCCAGGAGCTGTAGCCAGGAGTTCCGCGGCAAGGGTTTCTGAGCCGCCGGTGTTTTGTAGCCGCCGCCGATGGTTTTTTCCTGCGGGGCAGTGTCGACGGGACGCTGATAAGGAATCGACTGTGCGGCGATAGTGGGCACGGCAACCGTAGCGAGGATGAATAGCGCCAGAATCGCTGCCACAGCGCGCCGTGTCGATGTGGCGTGCGCCATCTCAATGGACCCCGTCATTCCGCAGCCCCTGCTCCACCGGAACCTGGATGAGCGCGTCCTTGGGGCACGCCGTGGAGATGGCGCAGCGATTGCAGTCCACGCACCGGTTGTAGCGGATTCTCAGCACGATCGACCCCAGCCCCAGAGGCTCCTTGCACTGCATGACGCACTTGCCGCAACCGTCGCACTTTTCCTCGTCGATGAGGTACTCATAGAAATTGTTGGCGGGATCTTCGGGATCGGCCTTGCCGATCGGCCTGCGCGTAATGGCGTCGCGCGGGCACAGCTTCTCGCTCGGCAGTCCTCGATCGTCCACCGCGCTGGTGATGTTGAAATAGGCCGGACAGATGTTGCAGCGGCCGCAGCGGGAGTGCTCGTTCACGGCACGCACGGCCGACAGGGCGACGACGCACTCTGTGGTGCAAAGATTGCAAGCGGCCACACCCACCTCGCCGAGCCTGCTGTTCAGGCAGCGCGCCGCATCCACCTGCCAGACCACCTGTCCATGCGCTTTCCGGACCAGGAATCCGGCGCCACCGCCCAGGGTTGCCAGCACGGCCCCGCGGCCGGCCTTGTGCAGCAGATCGCGTCTAGTGAAATGTTCGCTCATACGGCCACCGCTTCAAAAATAAAGATCGCGAGCTTGACGGTATCGGCGACATACACGCGCCCTTGCCGGTCTACCGCGACGCTCATGTTCTTGCAGTTCGCATCGAAGACGTCCGCGGCGATCACCGCCTCCAGTTCCCCGCTGAAGTTGTAGACCTTGGCGCGCGGACCGGCCTTCTCCGTGACGTAAATGCGATCGCGCACCGCTATGTTGGTTGGATTGCAGCAGCCTCCGAACCCGGCCGCGTCGGTGCCGTGAAAATGTCCGATGTGCCCCAGCAATTCGCCGGCGGGCGTGTAGCGCTCCACGCGGTGCTTGCCCGGATTCGTCGCGTGGATGATGCCGTGCGCGTCCACGCCGAAGTCCACCACGCCGTTCGGGACAAGCAGCCCATTCAGCGGATTGTCCCTGCCGATGTTGTTGCGGAACTTGCCGCTAAGGTCAAAGCGGCGGATGGCGCGGCCCGTCGCGTCCCCGGCCAGCACGTCGCCATTGACGAAGCCGATGGCCGTCACGCGCCCCAGCAACGCCTCGTCACGCCAGGTGTTGATGAGTTTTCCCGCGCCGTCGAAAATCTCGATCTGGTGAATTTGGCCCGTGTATACTTTGCCGTCGCCAGCCACCGCCACTGAGTGTGCCGGTTGGGAAGTCGACCATCGCCGCCTCAGGCGGCCGGCGGCGTCGAAGACGGTGATCTGGGAGTCGTTGGCCGCATAGAGATTACCGGTCGCGTCGACCGCGATGCCGCGCAATGACGTGCCGAACTGGCCGGGTCCGGCGCCTTTGCCGCCGATGACGGCAACCTGCCGGTATTGCATAGCGTGCTCCCCCTTGCGCCCCTACCCCCGAAGGTCGAGGCAAATCATTCTGGTCAGATCCCGCAAGACCAGCTTTCCGTCCGACAACGCCATCGGCGCCCAGACTTCCTGCCCGGCTAGAACCTGCGCGCTGGCGATCTCGTTATACGCCGTGGTGCTCGCTTCGATCAGCCGCAGTGTGCCGCTGTTGCCATCGAGCGCCACGAACATGCCGTCGGCTAGCATGAAGCTGCCCAGACCGAACGACGCCTTCCCTTCACTGGTCCAGATTTCTTTGCCCTCGAAACTCAGGCAGGTGAACAGGCCGCGCTTCTTTTTGCCCACTGCGAACAAATGGCTCTGGTGCACGATCGGCGTATGCACTTCGGAATTCCACTCGTTGTTGTTCAGGTCGAACAGGCTCTCCGGCTGGAAAGTGACGCCGTTGCGCCGCACGCGAATCATGACGCTGCCCGCGTCGTAACTGGCGGTCATGAAGACCCGCTCGTCGTCCACCGCGATGGGCGACGGAGCCACCGCCACGTTGAACTTGCGCGGGAATTCCCACAACACCTTGCCGTCCTTGGAGGACACACCTAACGGGCCTTGCAGCGTTCCATAGAGATATTGCCGGACTCCGCCCAGCACCGCCGGCATCACCGAGGCGTGCGTCATCAAGTGCCGGCTCGGGTTCGGCGTGCGCCAGATTTCCTTGCCGGTGGTCTTGTCGAGCGCTACCAGGATGGCGGCGCCGCCGGTAGCCACGACGATCCGATCGGCTTCCTGAAAAGGGCATTGCCCGTTGTACCAGGAGGGGATGGTGGCCTGGTATTCAGTGACCAGGCTCTTACGCCAGATCGGTTTGCCGGTCCTAGCGTCCAGGCAATGCAGCACGGCCTTGGGGTCGAGCGAGCAGACGAACCGGCCGTCCACCGCGGGCACGGTGCGGGTTATGGCGTGATTCGGACGAATCTCGCGCGGCTCGCGGAACTGCCAGATCAGCCGGCCGTCGGCCAGCGAGCGGCAGTTGATGCACCACTCCGACTTGCCCTCGTCGTAGTCGTGATGATACACGCGGCCAGCCACGATCGCGGCGCCGGCATAGCCCTCGCCCACGGAGACCGACCAGAGCTGCTTCGGTCCGGCTGCCGGCCATTTGCGTGAAAGGCCGGTTTCTTTGGAGACGCCGTTCCGGTCCGGTCCGCGAAACTGCGGCCAGTCCAACCCGCGAGCCGGCGGCAACACGGCTGCAAGCCCGGCGGATCCCACCTCGATGATCCAAGCTCGCCGTGTGTACATTCCAAAGGCCCCCTCGACTGTCGAGAAGCGCAGCACTACTTGTAGTATATCTCGATATTCAGAGGTGAAATTATATAAATCGACGAGGCCAATGCCCGTTTGCGATCCGGCTGTTTACCCGTCACCGGCCGGCTGTTCGAAACTCGTGGAATGCCGCCTTCAGGGCAATTGTCTTCTCGTCCGTGCGAAGGATGCTTCCCCGCATAACCAGCCTCAGGCAACAGGAACCCTGAAGCAGGAAAGGCCAATTCACAGCCAGTTCGATCTGTCCGCCGGCCGGTACGACATCGTCCGCCTCAAAAAGGACGCCGTGCGTGCTGATGTTGAGGGTCCGGCCAAATCCCCGCAATTGGCTTTGGCCTCTCCTGATCAGCTTGTATTGCAGCGGTAATGTGATCGGATATCGCCGGTCGGAGCGCCGGTCCGAGGCATCAGGCCGTGCATGAACATTCGCCACGACGGAAGTGCTCCTGTACAGGCGCTTACTTACCGGCCGGCTTCAATTGTGCAATAACCGCCCTGGCTTCCTGGTCGAGAGCGGCGGCGATGGCTGTCTCGGTAGCGCCGGGCTGTTTGGCGGCTCCGGCCATACCGGGCATCCCGTTCGCTCCAGGCGCGCCCATCATGGAATTTGCTCCGGCTCCGCCCAGCATGGGATTCGCGCTGCGCAGGAACATGGACATGCCGCTCATCATCGGGTCCATGCCCATGGCTGGACCGGAGGTGCCGTGGCCGCTCATGAGAGCATTCATCATGGACGGGTTCAGCATGCCGCCACCACCGATCATTTTCGCCGCCATAGCCATCGGCATCACATTCGAGGCAAGACTGGCCGCAGCTTTCCAGTTGAAATTGCCGCCGCTTTTGCCGGTTGCCGAGGACGCCAGCACGGGCGACCCTCCGCCGGCGGGTACGAGCTTGTAGTCCACCCGAGCCTCCACCGTTTCGCCGCCGGTAACGCGACCGACTCCTGGCGCCTTATGGAGGAAGCCGCCAATTTTTCCACCGGCGGGGGGCTTTTCGGCAGCGGCCACGGCGTTGTAAAGAATGTAGTCGCACTGCCAGTCTTGCGCTTTCTGCGCGATGGCTTGGGGCGACCCGTCGGCTAGCGGCACAACGTCGAACTTCGCATCCTGCAGTTGTGCAAGCAGGTGCTCGTACGGAACCGAACTCTGATTCTGCCCAGGGGATTGGTTGTGCATGGCGACTACGCCGATCCGTGTGACGCCGGGCGTTTTCGTGGATGATTTCCGGTCGCCCGCTTTCAGCGAGGAATCCGTATAGCCGGCTGGAATCTCGAACAGTGCCGCTTCGAGAGGCGCCGCCGTCAGAGATGTCACGGACATGGTAAACGTGGAGGGCTTGCCATTCTCTCCGGCGGTGGTCATGGTGTAGGAGAGAGGAAAGCCGCGATTGACGCCACCGGCATCTTCCTGGCCACAGACGGACGCTTCTTTCAGATCGATATACCAGCCGTCCGTCTCGGTCTTGCTGCCGTCGGCTGCTTCGACTATTTTTAGGTGACGCGCCTTGTAACCGAACATATCTTTCTTTTCGCCTGTGTCTGTCACCTTCACCTGAGGCTTGGTAGCGTCCGGCTGTGGCGTCGGTAAACTGACATAAGTCTTGCCCTTGTCGTCAATCTGGATCACTCGCTTCTGGTCGCACTGCCGCACCAGGGTCAGACCCTCGTTGTATTCGTAGCGGAGCCGATCGCCCTTTGCAAATACTTTGGTTTCCGTGGTTTGGCCGTCAGAGATGTACTTTGCGACGATCTTGGTATCGCACAGAGCCGCGGATGCAGCGCCCAGCAGAACGATCAAAGCCCCAACTCCAGTTTTGTTCATCATTTGTTCCTCCGTCTCCCCTTTAGCGCCAACCAGGGGACAAACTGGCTCACGCGAATAGAATTTTTTTCCGAAGGCGGCAAATGACTGGAAACTCAGTACTATTTGGTACTCGGACCGGCCATTTTCGCTGGCGGCTGGGTTCCGGAATTCGGTTAAACTCATGGGAATGGAAGGTGGCAGTGGGCTGCCGCAGGCGGGGCAGATCACCGAACTACTTCGCGCCTGGGCCGCAGGAGAACCGGACGCACTGGACCGCCTTTTCCCCGACGTCTACGCCGAGTTAGGGCGCATCGCGGAAAACCGGCTCCGCGCTCGCCATCTGGGCGACACGATCGAACCCTCGACCCTGGTCCACGAAGCCTACCTGCGGTTCAGCCAGTCCGATCCGGTGCAATGGCAGGACCGGACCCATTTCTTCGCGGTCGCGGCCACGCTGATGCGTCGCATTCTCTTGGACCAAGCTCGCGCGCGCGGAGCAGCGAAGCGGGGTGGCGGTATGGAATTGACGCTGAGTGAGCCGGCACAGGAATCGAATGCGCTTGAGGCCGAACTGCTCGACGTCGACGCCGCCATAAAAGAATTGGCCAGTCTTGACCGGCAGCAGGCCAAAATTGTGGAGATGCGTTTTTTCGGCGGGCTCTCCATTGCCGAGACCGCATCGGCGCTCGGCATTTCTCCGGCTACCGTGAAACGGGACTGGGCGGTGGCCAAGACCTGGATACGCCGCCGGCTCACCCAACACTAACGAGAGATGAGCGGGATGAACCCGGAGGCTTGGCGGCAGATCTCCGAAGCATTTTCAGATTGCCTGAAGCTTTCCGCGCAGGATCGCGAAGGGCTTCTGGCGAAACTGGAAAACACCCAGCCGGAAATCGCTCGCGAGGTGCGAGAACTCCTCGCGGTCTACGATCAGGACCAGACATTTCTTGAGAAGCCAGGGCTCGACCAGATCACCAGTTGGGAGGCCGGAACCGCTGTCGACCCGCAGAAAGTCCCCATAAGACATTGGCTCGAGCACAGGCCCACCGCGTTCTGGGTTCTACTGGCGGTTAATATCCTCGCACTGGGGATCTATGTTTTCGGTGCCGTGCTGATTTACCGGTTCGGCCCGGTTACCACAACCATGGGCTGGGATGCCAACCTGGAAGGGAGCGGCTGGAAAGTCAACCGGGTGGATATCCCTGGCCCAGCGGCAAACAAGCTGAAGCTGGGTGACGTTCTGACGGCCGTGGACGGGAAACCCGCAGGCGCCGCGTTGAGCGTGGACCTGGAATCCATCCCGCCCGACCGTCCTTACACCGTCCGGATTTTCCGTGAAGGAGCCGAGCACGAATTCACTCTGACACAAAGGATCGTGCCGAACCCCCTCGGCGCCACGGGCACTTTTTCTTATCTGCTGGTGAGCCTTGCGTTCTTCTTTACGGCCGTCGTGCTGGCTCTGCTGAAACCGGATCAGCGCATTGCCCAACTGGCCTGGGCGGCCCTTTTAACGGAAGCCTTAACTCTGCTGAAATCGATTCTGGTTCACTATGAGGCATTCCTGCAAGGGCTGCCGCGCGCCGTGTATGAAGTTCTGCAACTCTTAGACGGTCCGCATTTCGCGCTGGCCTATCACTTCTATTCCCGGGCGTTCGCCCAACACATCAAGAAATGGCGTACGCCCTTGGTCGTCCTGTACGTATGGAGCGGCACGGTCGCGCTGGATCGTCTACTTCTTTCGAACCGGACCGCACTGGCATTCTTCGCCGCCCACCTATCGTTTTCCAATCGGCTGGACGTGATCTTATGGGCGTTTTACCTGGTGGCGCCGCTCAGCTCGTGTGTGGCGATCGTACGCAATTACCTGGTGGTGAAGGATCCCGACGAACACCGCCGCCTCCGCTGGATCGCCGTCGGTTCTCTGGCAGGTATGCTTCCGTATGCCGCGATCCGCGCCACCGGCCTCTTCGTCTACGTGATCGGCACTCCCTCCGAAGACCGCCTGCGCGCTTATCAGTTTGCACTCGCGCTGGCCGTCGCACCCGCCGTGATGATTCCCGTAGTAACGGGTTACGCGATCTTGAAGCATCGCCTCTTTGACATCAACGTTGTCATTCGAAGAAGCATTCAGTATTTACTGGCCAAGAGTGTTCTGCAATTTGTCCTCGCCCTCCCCGCTCTCGCGTTTTGCTATGCGCTGGTGACCAACGCACATCGCACCGTGGCTGACGTGATCCTGCACAACGGATTCTTCATCATTCTTGTCTTACTCATCGCAATCGTGCTGAACTACCGCGAACGGCTGAGAAATTGGGTGGACCGGAAGTTCTTCCGCGAAAGCTACCAGCAGGAGCGCCTGCTGATTGGTTTGACCGACACCATCAAGAAGCTGCATTCCGTGGTGGAGATGAGTGAACGGGTCGGAGTGGAACTGGCGGCGACATTTCATCCGGAGAGCGTGATCGTGTTCTATCACCGGCTGGAACAGCGGGCGTTCGTTACGGGATACTCTTCCAGCCAGAGAACCCAGGGATTACAGATTTCCGACCGTTCGGTCTTGGCAGCCGCCCTGGGGCGCAGCGAAGATCCCCAGGACTTGACGACGCTCCGGAACCGTCACGCCGACGCGCACGATCTGCTCCGGCTTGCCCGCCAAGGAATCGATCTGGTCGTCCCCCTGAGTGGAACCGACGGCGGCCTGGCAGGGTTCGTCCTGCTGGGGAGAAAGATGTCGGAAGAACCATACACGCCCACGGACCGCAAATTACTAAAAGCCTTGGCCGACCAGATGGCCATTTTGTACGAAAACATGTCGCTGCAAGAGCGATTACAGGAAGAGCGGAAAACCGCGCAGCAGATGCGCGCTCGGGTCGAGGCGCAAGGAATCCCGTGGCTGCAGGAGTGTCCGCAATGCGGGCGGTGCTTCGATTCGTCAGTGAGAAACTGCAGTGACGATGGCAGCGAACTGATCTTGTCCTGCCCGGTGCTGCAGGTGATCGACGACAGGTATCGTTTGGAACGCGCTCTCGGCAAGGGCGGTATGGGCGCCGTCTTTGAAGCTTCGGACCTGCGCTTGAAACGCACGGTCGCCATCAAACTGGTTCTGGCGAGTAAGGTGGGCGATCCCGGCGCGTTGCGGCGCCTTGGAAGGGAGGCCCGGGCGCTGGCGCGCCTGAGTCATCCGAACATTGTCGCCACTTACGACTTCGGCATGATCGAGACCGAGGCGGCTTACCTGGTGATGGAATTCGTGCCGGGGACCACGCTGCGGACCGAGATCACCCAGCGCCGCCTTCCTCCCGCGCTGGCGGCCGACTGGTTCAGCCAGTTGATGGAGGGAGTGAAGGCCGCGCACGCCGCGGGCGTCGTGCATCGCGACCTGAAACCGGAAAACGTGCTCATTTCGTCCCCGGCAAATGGAAAAAACCAGGTCAAAATTGCGGACTTCGGAATCGCGAAGTGGTCGCTTCCAGGGTCGGAGTCGACCAACCTGACCGCGCCGGGAACCGTCGTGGGGAGCTTTCACTACATGTCTCCGGAACAACTGTCGGGGCAATCGGTGGATGAGCGCAGCGACATTTTCTCGATCGGCGTGATGGTGTTCGAGACGCTCACCGGGCAAATTCCATTCAGAGGTAAAACCTACACGGAGCGCATCGTTTCTATTCTTCAGGACTCGCCGCAGCTTGAATCGGCGCTTCCCGGAGCCAGCGGATTGCACGCGGCACTCCAAAAGTGCCTGGCGAAAGATCCATCAGGAAGATTCACGTCCGCCGCGGAGTTGCAGGCTGAGATCATTCCCTTGATGACGAGTTATCGCGTTCCGGACGAGCACGCGAAGGCTTAGAAGCCAAGTCCGGATTGAACGCAAGCCGGCAATCTCTATTTAGCCCAGACCCTGAGGACCACCCCTCTTCAATCAAACGCGGAAGCGGCCGTCCGGCACTCCGCGAACCTGGGTCTGGATGGCGAACAAGCTGCCGGCCAGGCGGTCGCCGGCGTCGGTGGCCGACGCCGCGGTCGTCACGTAGAGGATGTTCAAATCTTTGCCGCCGAAGGTGCAGTTGGTTATATTCCGGGTCGGCATCTCGATCACCCGGTCGACCTGCCCGCTGGGCGCGACCCGCACGATGCAGTTGCCGCCCCACCGGCAGTTCCACACGTAGCCTTCCTCATCGATGGCGGAGCCGTCGGGCAGGCCTCGCGAGAATCCGGAAAAGTAGGGATTCGGTTTGCCGATCGACCCGGTCCGCGCGTCATAGTCGTACACCCAGATGGCGTTCTCCGGACTATCGCCAAAGTAGAATCGCTTCTTGTCCGGGCTCCAGACGAAAGTATTCGAGATCCGTATGTGGTCCTGAATCTCGTGTGCACCGCCGTCTGAATCGATTCGGTAGAGGACGCCGAGGGTTTGATCGATCGGGCTCTCGGAGCCGTCCGGATTCACGTTATTCTGCATGGAACCGGCCCAAAGCGATCCGCGCGGATCGACGCCGGCGTCGTTCATGCGCGCCGCCGGCCAGCCCGGAAGCCGGAATCCCTGGTCGCGCCGCGAATCGGAAGACGGCTCCCACCAAATGACTCGCGATCCCAGCACAACGGCGAGGGTGCCGTCGCGGTCGGTCAGCAGGATCGCCGTGACGGGTTCATCGAACAACCACGATTTCACGGATTCGTTGGCGGGGTCGAAACGGTGAATCAGGAAGCGGTTGATGTCCGTCCAATAGACCGCCTGTTCATCGGAGTGCCATACGATTCCTTCTCCGCATCGGTCTCCTGTCGGGGCGCAGCATATCGGGTCACTCGTAAAGTTCATCGCTCGTCCAGACTAGCGCAAATTGACCGCTCGCCGGCACGGGAGCCGCGGCACCGCGGGCCGTGCGCTAACGTCCAAAGCAATAGCCGGTTCCGAACAGCCGGGCGGTTCTCCGTTATAGACTTGGTATTCGCCGCGATGGTGCTGAAATGAGGTTGCGCAACTGTGCTGCCTGGACCCATCACACCTGGAAGCGAGTTTTCCTGGCAGCGAGCTGGGTCCTGTTAAGCAGTTGCCGCTCGCAGCCGGCCGCCGTTGAACCTTCCATCGAATTCACTCGGGTTCCTCAGGCAGACGAGGGCGGCCGGGAGAAGCACGACATCATTGAAGGACGCGTGGCCGGTGGGCGCCCCGGGCAGCAGATCGTTTTGTATGCCAGGAGCGGAGCATGGTGGGTGCAGCCGCTGCTCACTCAACCGTTCACCAAGATCGGACCAAATGCAAAATGGAGCAACGCCACCCACCTTGGAACGGAGTACGCGGCCCTGCTGGTCGAGCCGGGATATCAGCCGCCGGCCACGACCAATGTGCTGCCGGGCGTGAGCGGCGCCGTGTCCGCGGTGGCCATTGCCAAGGGCGCGGCTTCTCCTCCCTCGGCCTCGCTCCGCTTCAGCGGATACGAGTGGAGGATCCGCGACGCCCCCAGCAGCCGCGGAGGCTTGAACCTCTACGATCCATCCAACGCATGGACGGACCAGAATGGAGCTCTGCATCTGCGCATTGCGAAAGTGTCTGGTAACTGGACGTGCGCCGAAGTGAGCCTCACGCGCAGCCTGGGATATGGCACCTACTCGTTCGTTGTGCGGGACACCTCTCATCTGGAGCCGGCGGCCGTCTTCGGGATGTTCACCTGGGATTACTCAGGAACAGAACAGAACAACCGCGAAGTCGACATTGAGATCAGCCGCTTTGGCGATCCAACCAGCAAGAATGCCGAATACGTGGTCCAGCCGTACTACGTGCCGGCCAACGTCGCCCGATTCACGGAGCCTTCGGGCGTTCTCACGCATTCGTTTCACTGGGAGCCCGGGCGCATT
>Ga0335081_10013880_pt1 | contig 13021 bp, 11 predicted proteins | sample Lox_Sample_35_FD_206713 | JGI IMG/M metagenome (GOLD analysis project Ga0335081, IMG submission 206713) | Soil microbial communities from Loxahatchee National Wildlife Refuge, Florida, United States - Lox_Sample_3.5 | ecosystem: Environmental > Terrestrial > Soil > Wetlands | place: USA...
CAGGCGATCTTCACGCGTGAGAGCCTCATCGGCATGCTCGAGCGCTTGGGCGTCAACGCGCGCGACACGGCGCTCCGAACCAATAATGTCGCGGCCGTCATGGTTACGGCGACGCTGCCGCCCTTCGCGCGCCAGGGCGGGCGCATCGACGTCACCGTCTCGACGCTGGGCAACTCCAAGAGCCTGTTGGGCGGAACTCTGCTCGTGACGCCGCTTCTCGGCGCCGACGGCGAAGTCTACGCGGTGGCACAGGGCACTGTCGCGACGGGCGGCGTCGCCGCCAAGGGCGAAGGCGCATCGGTGACCAAAGGCGTTCCGACCGCGGGCCGTGTCGCAAGCGGCGCCATCGTCGAGCGTGAGATCGGCTTCGAGCTCTCCAATCTCCACAGCATGAACCTTATGCTGCGCAATCCCGACCTCACTACTGCGCGGCGTGTCGCCGAGGTCATCAACGCGCATCTGGGTCGCCAAGCCGCGGATGCGATCGACCCTTCGACCGTCGCACTCAAGTTCGACGCCAAGTCGAAGGACGGAGTGGTCGATCTCCTGACCAACATCGAGCAACTCAATGTCGAGCCCGATGAGGTGGCTCGTGTCGTCATCGACGAGGCCAACGGCATCATCGTCATGGGCGAAAGCGTACGCATCAGCACGGTTGCCGTGGCGCAAGGGAACCTCACCGTGCGCGTCACCGAGACGCCGCAGGTCTCGCAGCCCTCGCCCTTCTCTGCCGCAGGCACGACCGTGCCGACGGTTGGTGCCAATGGCGAGATCGAAACGCCGGGCCGGCGCGGCGTGCAGTTCGCGCCGTCGGGCGGCGCCCAGACCGTGGTCGTGCCGCGCACCAATCTCCAGGTCGACGAGGACAAGGACAAGCGTATGGCGTTGCTGCCCGCGGGCGTGAGCCTGCAGGAACTCGTCGATGGCCTCAATGCTCTGGGTGTCGGCCCGCGCGACATGATCAGCATCCTCCAGGCGATCAAGGCCGCGGGCGCGCTCCAGGCCGACATCGAGCTGATGTGATGGACCAAACCCCTGCCCTTTCGCCCGCAGCCACCGCGACCATCGCCGGCGGCCGCGGCGCGCCTGCACCGGGCGCCACGGCTGACCCCTCGGCGGCACTGAAGGCGGCGCAGGATTTCGAATCTTTCTTCTTGTCGCAGTCGTTCGAGACGATGTTCTCCGGTATCGGCACGGATGGGCTCTTCGGCGGCGGCAACGGCGAGTCCATTTACCGTTCGCTGCTCATCCAGGAATACAGCAAGATCGCCGCCAAGAGCGGCGGCATGGGCATCGCCGATGCGGTGCAGCGCGAAATCCTGCGCACACAGGAGATGAAATGACGCCCGCCCCTGCTCAAGCGGCGCCCGCCACCCCGCTCGATCCGGCCGAACTCCTTGCCATCGTGCGCGACCTCACGGTCCTGCTCGAGCGCGAAACGGCGCTCGTGCGCGGCCTCAAGATTGCCGAGATCGGGCCGCTCCAGGACGACAAGACGCGGCTCACGCAAACGCTGCGCAGACTGCTGAAGCAATGCGAGAACGGCGCGAATCTTCCGGCTGCCGCGCGGCTGAAATGGACCACGATGGGCGAGCGCCTCGTCGCCGCCGCGACCGACAACGAGCGTGCGCTCCGCGTCGGGCGGATGGCGACCGAGCGTCTCATCGGCGCCGTCGTCCGCGCGGTGCGCGAAAGCCGCCGCCCGCATGCGTGCTACGCGCCGCGAAAGCCCGCGACGCGCGATCTTGGTGTTTCGGGCGTCGCGCTCGATCGCCGCCTCTAGGAAGCGCCATGAGCCTCACAATTGCCCTCAACTATGCCCTCTCGGGCCTCACCGCGACCCAGTCGCAGCTGCAGGTCTTGGCCGGCAACATCGCCAACGCGCAAACGCCCGGCTATTCCGAAGAGACCCTGCCGCAGACCTCCGACGCGTTGACGAACGGCGGCGCCGGCGTCGTCACCGGCGAGATCCAGCGCCTCACCGACAGCGGCCTCCAAGGAGAAGTGCTCGGCCAGACCACGCTCTCGGGCGCCGCAAGCGCCGCCAACAGCTACCAGCAGCAGCTCCAGAGCCTCATCGGCAAGGTCGGCAGCGGCATCGGCATCTCCGACGTCCTCAACACCTTCACTGGCGCGATGCAGACCCTCGCCGCCACGCCCGAGGATCCGACCGCGCAGGCGAACGCCGTCAATGCCGGGCAGCAGCTCGCGAGCCAGCTCAACAACTTCTCGGACGGCATCCAAACCATGCGCCAGGGCGCCGACGCGCAAATTGCGACCGATGTCGGCATCGTCAACTCCGCCCTCACGAGCATCGGCCAACTCAACAATCAGATCAGCAAGCTCCAGTCGCTCGGGCAATCGACCGCAGCGCTCCAGGACCAGCGCGACCAGAAGCTGCAGCAGGTCGCTCAATATATCGGAGTGCAGAGCTTCGTCAGTCCGAACGGCATGATGTCGGTGCTAACCACGTCCGGCCAGTCGCTGGTCGACGACACCAACGTACAGCAATTCTCCTATTCGCAAAGCGGCTCGATCACGGCAGCAAGCACGCTTTCGCCGCTGACACTCAACGGCACCGACGTGACTGCGCAAACGACGACCGGCGAAATCGGAGCGCTACTCCAGGTGCGCGATACCACGCTCCCCAACCTCACCGCCCAACTCAACCAGGTTGCGAACAACCTCTTCGCCGCCTCGAGCGACGCCAGTCTTCAAACTACCAACAGCGGCCTCGGCGCGACCAACGACGCTCACAACATCTTCGCCAACGTCAACATCGCGGCCGGCGTGGACAACGCCGCGACGATCGAGGTCAATCCCAGCCTTCTCGCCAATCCCGGCCTGCTCGATCAGGGCGCTGCAGCGCCCGATCCGACCATCAGCGCCAACATCTCGCAAAATCTTCAAAACACTGCAGCCTTCGCCGCGGCAGGCAGTCTGCCGGCAACGAGTACGACGCTTTCGGACTACGTTGCGCACGTGATCGGCGCTGCCGCCAACTCGGCCTCGAGCGCGTCCTCGAATGCCACCGACCAGTCCGCGCTCCTGTCGCAGATGCAGTCGCAATACTCCTCGGCCGTGGGTGTCAATCTCGACACCGAGCTCAGCCAGCTCGTCGTCTACCAGAACGCCTACAGCGCCTCGGCACGGGTCATCTCGACCATACAATCGATGTTCGAAGTGCTGATGAATAGCTAGGAGCCGCCATGTCGGTCAGCACCATCGCCCAGATGCAGCAGGTCATCCAGAACCTGTCGCAACTCAACACCCAAGGCAACACGCTCGAGACCGAAATTTCGACCGGGCTCAAGAGCCAAACCTATTCCGGCATTGCCCCGCAGGCGGCGCAGCTCGTCAACCTCAACTCCGTGGCGACGCAGCAGCAGGGCTTCATCAACACCATCAACATTGTGAACCAGCAGCTCGGCAGCATGAGCCTTGTCACCTCGAACATCGCAACCTCTGTCGAGCAATTCGCGAGCCAACTCCAGACGAACGCCTTCAATACCACCGGTGCGACGATCCAGACGCAGGCACAGTCGCTCCTCGCGCAGATCGGCGACTATCTCAACACGCAAGGCGGAGAGGGCTATCTCTTCGGCGGCAGCGACACGACCCAGGCGCCATTCGACGCCGCTGGGCTGCCCAGTCCCGGCGATCTGACGACGCCCGTCAATGGCGCGCCACCGGCCGGCTATTACCAGGGCAACGATTCGATCGCCTCGGCCCAAATCGACAACAACCTCAATGTTCAGTACGGCGTGACCGCCGACAACTCGGGCTTCGAGCAGGCCATCCGCGTCCTCAATTTCCTCGCCAACTCGCCGCCGCTCGACCCGACCAACGCGACCGACGTCGCCAACGTCAACACGGCGCAGCAGATGCTGAGCTCCGCCGGGACGGCGTTGCAGCAGCTCACTTCCACCATCGGGTTGAACCAGTCCGAGCTCAATACCGAGCTGACGATGCATCAGCAGGCGCAGACGATGGCGCAGAGCAACATTGGCGACATTACGCAGGCCGACCCGGCGACCGTCATCACCCAGCTCGACACGCTTCAGACGCAGCTCGAGGCGAGCTACCAGTCCATCAACATGCTGCAGAACCTCTCGCTCGCGAACTACCTCAAATAGCAATCTCTTAACCAAGCTTCGGGATCATTGGGGCGCATGGCTAAAAGCACATCTCTCCTCGCGCGGGAGCGCGTCGCGCTCTTGCGGCCGGCGTCGGCGCCGTCGGCCAAGCCGGGTACGCCACAAAAGCCGCGGCTGCGCGACTTCGCCGAAGGCGATGAGGACGCCTATCGGCAGTTCGATCAGAAATCCGTCCTCGTCACTGGCGGGACCGGCTCGTTTGGCCGGCGCTTCATCGACGCGCTCCTGAAGCGGAGCCGCGCCCGCCGGGTCATTGTCTTCTCGCGCGACGAATACAAGCAGTACGAGATGCAGCAGCATCTCGGAGCGGAAGCGGCTCCGCGCATGCGCTTTTTCATCGGTGACGTGCGTGACGCCGAGCGGCTTGAGCTTGCGACTCGCGAGGTCGACTTCATCATTCACGCCGCCGCACTGAAACAGGTGCCGGCGGCCGAGTACAATCCGTTCGAATGCATCCGCACCAATGTATCGGGCGCCGAAAACGTCGTGCGCGCCGCCTTGCGTAATGGCATCCGCCGCGTAATCGCGCTTTCGACGGACAAAGCCGCCAATCCGATCAATCTCTATGGGGCCTCGAAGCTCGCCTCCGACAAGATCTTCATCGCCGCCAATAACCTCTCCGGCAAGAGCGATACGCGCTTTGCGGTCGTGCGCTACGGCAATGTCGTGGGCTCGCGCGGCAGCGTCATCCCGCTCTACCGCAAGCTCGTCAGCGAAGGCGCCGAATACCTGCCGGTCACGGACGAGCGCATGACGCGGTTCTGGATCACGCTGCAGCAGGGCGTCGATTTCGTCGCATCCTCGCTCCGCCTCATGAAGGGCGGCGAGATCTTCGTTCCGAAAATCCCGAGCATGCGCATCGCCGATCTTGCGCGGTGTCTTGCACCTGATCTGCCCGTCAAGATCGTCGGCATCCGCCCGGGCGAGAAACTGCACGAGGTCATGGTCACGGAAGACGATTCGCGCCAGACGCTCGCGCTCGCCGACCGCTTCGTGATCGAACCTTCCTTTGCCTGGTGGCGGCGCGAGAGCTACGCCTCGACCGGCGCGGTGCCGGTCGAACAGGGTTTCCGCTTCGCCTCCGACAGCAACGACGACTGGCTCGACGCCGAGCGGCTCGACGCGCTTCTCGCCGTCGCCTAAAACTTAGGCCGCGGCGAGGAGCCGCAGATCGGCGGACACGGAGCGGTCGGAAAGGCGTGCTTCGTCGATGCGACCGCGATTAATCGCGGCAAGCTCGGGATGCGCCGTAAGCGCCGCGAGCACGTCTTGCGTCGAAGCCTCCACGAACGGCTTCCTCAGGATCTCCGCGAGCGCGCAGAAGAACGAATAATCCTCGGTGTAATCGAGCGTCCAGCGCAAACGTTCGAGCCCGCCGCCCGGCCCATCGACACTGACCCGCCGCAGCGCGGCGTTGCGCCGAAGCCACGGCGTCACGTGCTCGCGTTCATAAGGATGTACCGCCTCGAGCGCGGCGCGCGCCAGATGCTCAGCCCAGAACGCCTCGCAGTCGAGCCCATGCGGCCACAGCGGCGGCATATTGTTGCAGACATAGTCAACGCCCTCGTCGCCGAGGGCGGCGAGAACCGCCCCGCATAGGAGCGGATCGATGAGCGGGCAATCGCTGGTGATGCGCATGACGCTTGTGGCACCGACGCAGCGCGCGGCCTGGTCGTAACGGTCGAGTACGTCCGCTTCGGCGCCCCGGAAGACGACCGCGCCGGCCGCTCGCGCGACGTCGGCCACTGGGTCGCTCGTCCGCTCGTCAGGGATGGCACACACGACAACGTCAATCCCTGGAATGCGGTGGCAACGCTCGAGCACCGAAACGAGCGCTGGCTGTCCGCCGATCGGCTGCAGCACCTTGCCCGGAAGGCGGGTTGAGCCGAAACGCGCCTGGACGATGACGGCGGCGGTCATGCCGCGCGCTCTCGCGCCAGCCGCGCCGCATTCCAATCGCGCTCGAGAATTCCGTAAAACAGCGAATCGTGCCAGGCACCCTCGGCCCAGTGCGTTTCGCGATGGCGGCCGTCGATCATGAACCCCAAGCGCGGTAACAGACTCTGCTTGGCCCGGTCGAAGTCATAGATCTCGCACCACACCCGGTGAAGGCCCAGCTCTTCGAACGCATAGCCAAGCAGCGCATCGGCGGCATCGGGCGCAAAGCGGTCATCGATATAGGCGCCGCCGTCGCCGATATAGATCGAGAAATCAGCGCTGCGATTGACCCAGTCGATGTAGCAGAGGCCGCACGCGCCGAGGAGCCGCCCACTCGCCCGCTCGACGATGGCGAACATGCGGGTCGCCGGGTCATTGAGTACGCGTTCCTCGTACCAGCGCTCCTGTTGCGCCATGCTCAGCTCACGGAACTCGCGAAAATTGCGCCTGAAGTCGGGCCGATTTCGCCACGCGAGCAAAGGCGCGAGATCGGCGCGCTCGATGGCGCGCAGGCCCACATCCGTACCCGCGATCATGCGGCGGCCGCGCTTGACGCGTCGAGATCGTCGGCGCGCAATTCCGCCCCCTTCTCACGCGCATGCTTGAGGCGCCTGCCGACGACGGCGTCGAGTTCCCACGGCGCGAAAGAACCAGCGGGCGCCGGGCGCAGCGCGACGAGGTCGTCAGGAGTGATCATTGCGCCGGCGCCGAGATCGCGGGCCAGACGCAGGCAACGGCGCTGCACCACTGCCGCGTCGCGCTCGTTCTCCTCGATGCGCTTGATGCCGTCGCCGAGCGCCGCCTCGAGCTCGCGCGCGCGCTCAACCATTTCGCGCCAGGACACGGGTGTCATTGAGAAACCGTGGTCGGGGCCGGCCCGCGTGCAATCGTCAGTGAAGTGCTTTTCGACGACGCGCGCACCAAGCGCGATCGCGCCGAGGACGGTCGCGTGGCCCGGCGTGTGGTCGGAGAGTCCGAGCGGCAGACCTGGCCAGTGGATGGCGTAGCTTTGCAGCACGCGCAGATTGACGAAACGCAGGTTCTCGAGTGAGCCCGTGTAGTTCGTGTTGCACTGGAGCAGGCAAAGCTGCGGATTGTGCTTCAACACGGCGGCAACTGCGCGTTCGACGTCCGGCAGCGCCGACGCGCCGGTCGCGAGCAGGACGGGCTTGCCCTTCGAGGCGATATGCTCGATCGATTGCGTCCAGGTCACGTCGCCGGAGCCGATCTTGAAGGCGGGCAGCAGGTCCGCCACGGCATCGGTCGCCTCGCGGTCATAAGGCGTCGTCATCCAGTCGATCCCCGCCTCGCGCGCCGTTGCAACGAGCGTCAGATCCCATTCGCGGTTGAGACTGTACTGGCGGTAGACCTCGAACACCGATTTCTTCCAAGCCGCTTGGTGCGCGATCTGCCCGCCGAGGCGGCGAAACCCCAAGTCGCTCACGATCTTCTCGGCGAGGAAATGCTGAAACTTCACGGCGTCGGCACCTGCCCCTTTGGCGCGCCAGATCAGGTCTTTTGCACGCTCGAGATCGCCGTCGTGGTTGGCAGCAAGATCGGCAATGAAATAGGTCGGGCGATCGAGCGCGATCTCGCGCCCGCCGATCATGAGGCGAGAGGAATAGCGCATTGCTCTTTCCAGTGGGAAACGAGGTTGTGGCAGACCCGCTCGGTATCGGGCAGCGCATAGCCGAGAAGGCGTTCGGCCTTCGTCACGTCGAGGCCAAGGCTTTCCGCGCGCGGCGGCACGAGGCTCAGGACGCTCGCGGGCTCGTCCCAGTCGAGCCTGATGTCGAGGGCGTGCGCGAGCGCGTGAACGAATGTACGCTTGCTTGCGACCGTGCGCGCCGCGAGATTGACGATGCCGTGCGCGCGCCGATCTATAAGATCAAACATCGCCGCGGCGAAGCTCGGCGTGTCGATGGTCGATGTGAAGAAATCGTCGAACAGGCGAAGGGGCTTGCGGCGCGTCAGCGCGTCGAGCGCCCATTCCGCGAAGGTTGGAACGTTCTGTCGGCCCCGCAGGCCGGTCACGTTGGTGCGCAGCACGAGCGCACCTGGCGCCACAAGCGCAAATCCTTCGGCCAAGTGCTTCGTGCGCGCATATTCGTTAAGAAGCGTTACCGGCGCGCCCTCGCCATGAGGCGCTGCGCCGTCGCCGGAAAAGAAATGGTCGGTCGAGATCTGCACGAAGCGGGCGGCAGCCGTTCGGCAATACTCGACGAGGATCGCCACGGCCGCGGTATTGACGCGGTAGGCCTGATGCCGGTCGCGCTCACACGCCCCGATTGAGGCGATCGCGGCCGCGTTTACGATAAGTTCGGGCCGAAGCGAACTCAGGAGCGCGCGGAGGCCGTCGGGATCACTGAGATCGACCACGCGGTCGGGACCGTGGCGTGAGACAGCGACGAGTGTCAGCCCTCGGCGCCGTGCCTCGGCCGAGATGGCCTGGCCCAGCATGCCGATAGCGCCCAACAACAAGATCGCCATGCAACGCGGCCTTAAGATCTTCCTCCAACCGCGGGAACTGTACCGGCGACGTGGTTACAAAGGTGTGAACGAGGCCCACCCCGTTAAGCCCCCCTAAACACGACAGCGCGAGAATGACGCGGGACATGGAGTGATACCGTGACCAGTCCGGTCTCTGCCGCAACGATTGCATATAACGGAAGCAGCGGGAGCACGCCGACCGCGCTCACCGTGTTGGCGCAGGTCTCGATCGCTGCGGCGCAGACCGCCACCACAGTCGAGCTGGCCAATATCAACAAGCTCATTCAGCATCGCCTTACCGACCAGATCGCGGCGCTCGAACCGTCGAGCGATGCCGCCGTCGGCAATGCGCTCTCGGCTCAGATCTCGAGCCTTCAGACGGAGCAGACTTCAACGCAGAAGCTGGAGGCGCAATGGGGCGCCAACGCCAACATCTTTCCAGGCTTGCAGGGACTTCTTTCGCAACTCCAAACCTATGCCGCGGCCGGCAATTCCGCTGCGTTCGATAGCACCCTCGCCGCCGCGAACGTCGATGTCTCCGACCTAAAGCTCATTGCCGCGCCGTCCCCTTACCAGCCCGACCAAGTCGGCAACCTGAAGGAGAACGGGCTCGGAATCGCCAGCAGCTCAACCTACGACCTTTCAACTCCATCGGGGCAGCTGGCGGCCGCGGCTGCCGTGAGTAGCGCGCAATCTTTCATTGGCCAGATCTTCGCGGTCACGCAAGCGAACCAGCTCGTCGCCGGCGACATCGTCTCCTCGCTTAGCACGCAGATCAGCAGCCTCACGTCGCTGCAACAGCAGGCGGAAAGCTCGAGCACCGCCGAAACGCAGAAACGGATCACGGCGCTTTCCCAGAATGCGCAGAACCAGGAGCATCTGATCGAGCTTTCGCTCGGCACGACGAGCGAGATCGCAAACATGGTGTCGAGTGTCGCTAACCCGCCGCAGCCCATAACCTCGGTATTTCAGGCGCTCCAGGCCTCAGTCGGTGCAACGCCGTCGAGCTACTCCTCGACCAAGTCTGCGCCGGCGATCCTGTCGCTTCTCACTTGAGCCGTCTCACTCCGCGGCTTGCGGCGCGCCCTCGGGCGCGCGAGACGAGATCTCGATAAGCGACGCGAAGAGCGCTTGCGTGCGCAGATCTATCGCATCGATCGTGGCACGGAATTCGCGGACATAGCGCTCGTAAAGGGTTCCCCGCACCTTAGGATCTGCGACACGGAAGCCGAAGAACATGGCGATGCGCGGCAACGCGCTGAGCGTGCCACTGATGATCGTCTCGGTCGCGTCATAGGTATCGCGAATTTCCGTCATCACTTCATTCGCCGCCTCGTAGGCCGAGGCGAAATCGGGCTCGGCCGAGGCGAGGTCCACCCCAAGCTGACGCAACCGGCCGAAAAGCTGTGTTGCCGATCGGGCCAGCGTCGCGAAATCGGTGCAATCCAGCATTTCGCCCGGCGCGAACGGGCGCAGATCGCGCATCAGCGCGGCCTTGAATTCGTATCGGTCGACCGGCGGCCCAGGCACAGCGAATGACTCCGGCACGCACGGGCGCGCGCCGGGGATGAGCGCCCCATCGCTGCAGTTGGTCACATTGGCACGATGTGCGCGGATCGAACCCGTCAGCATGAGGCGGCAGGCGTCATAGACCCAGTCGGTCCGTACAGTGCCGCCGAAATTACCTTCGAGTTCGATCGGATGCTCGCGCGCACGGTCCTTGTCCTGCCACAGGCCAAGATCGCGATAGATGGTGCCGTCCGCATGAACCTTGCCGCCCACGCGCACGCCGCAATCGGCACCAAAGAGCGCGAGCTTGGTGAACCCCATGTAGAGCGCCGCCGCAAAACCGAGATTGACGCATGTGGGCGCGCAGCCGGGCAGGATGCGGTAGCCACGGCCAATAATCTCCGTCGAGCTCACGGCGTCGCGGAAGAAAAGAATGGAGTCGCCGAAAAAGGGCGGTACGCGCGGATCGACGGTCGCCGACGCCACGAGCGTGACGCGCCGGAGGTCGCCATACTGCGCGGTCTCGGTCATGAGGTCGAAAACCTCCGGCACGTTCTCGAGCTCGCAGTGGAAATCCGGAACGAGACCATTGCGCAGAAGCGGCCGGAGCGAGGTTCCGCACGAGAAAAGGACGATGCGGTCGCGCACGCGGTGGAGCGTCTCGATCGCCTCGTCGAGCGAGGGGCCGGCGCCTATGATCGCCGCCGTCTCCGGGCGCTCGAGCCGGGGCTTGCCCTCGAGCAGATGAAAGGAGCGGCCGGCGACGTTCGCCACCGCATTCTCCATCATGCGCAACTCGTCCTCGAAGAAGCCGCGGTTGATGAAGGCGAACTCGATCGCCTCGTGCAGGCGCTTGCGCGCCTCACTGAAGGCCCAAAGCGGATAGTGGGTAAAGATCCAGCTGCCGTCAGCAAAGGCAATGCCGTGAGCGCCCATTGCGCGCACGACCGATGCCGCAATGGCGCCCGGATCGATTTCCGTGACGATGTGGACGCCGCCGCCGCGCTCCTCGAACAGGCCCACGATCTTCGGCCAATCGACGACGCGCAGCGAATGCTCGAAGAAACCGGGCAGCGGCTCAACCAGAATGAGCCAGCGCGCGTCACAACGGCGAGCCAGTTCCTCAACGTGATGGCCGAGCCCCAGACCGAACAAGACGAGGAAGCACGGACTGTCACTCGGATAGGTCGTGAGCTCCACGGCCGCGAGCTGCTCGTCGAGCGCATTCACGAGATCGATGCAGACGGGACTCACGAGCCCGGTATTGTCGAGTCGGTTCAAGAAGAGGCGAAGCGGCTTCTCAAAATAGGCATCGATCTGCGCACGAACGAAGGCGCGCGCGTCGCCGCCATACATGGCGCGGCCGTCGAAGGCGATGTCGGCTGGCACGCCGTCCTTGAGGACGAGCGCGAACTGGTCCGCGCCCGCCTGGGCGAGCCTCGAGGCGGCGTCCGGAAACCGCTCGGCGAAGAAGGCGCGCCGCGCCGCGACGAGCGTGTCGTCCCGGGTCATGCCGCCTGCCGCAGCGTGTGACGAACACGCTCCTCGATCTCCGTAGCAAAAGCCGCGGCATCGACTGCATCCACGGCCACGCGGGCCAGCGTCGGGCGCCGTATTTGCGTTAGGGCACAGCTCACATAGCCAGCTTCGTCCTTCCCGAGCATGTCTGACGCCACACCCGCGCCCGCGAGAAATGAACCATAAGGCTCCGCCGCGCTTTCGCCAGCGAAGGCCACGACCGGTACGCCGCATGCGAGCGCTTCGGCCGCCATGCGCGGAGAGGCGCCGCGGCGTGGAGCTAGGGCCACGTCGACACGAGCATAAAATTCCTCGAACCGCTCCGCCGCAACGAGGTCGATCCGCGCGGCATTCTCGCGGCCGAAGCGCGCGACAAGCCGATCGATCGTCGCGGCTCCATAGTCGCGAGCGCGCAGAAGCAGCCGCCCTTCCGGCTCGGCCCGCAGAAGTGCGCCCCAACACGAGACGGTAGCATCGTCGAGCTGGGCCAAACTCGCGTCGCTCCCGAATTGAAGGACCGCGCGATCGACCCGCGCGACGTCGTGCCGGACGCCGGCAAGCGGATAACCGCCGTCGATGCCCCACTCATTGCCGCTGGCCGCATGGTACGCCGTGATGCGAGCATCATAGATCGGTGCGCCGATGGCGCCCGGGTTGCCGAGCCACGACACGCGCAGTGCCGTCGTGCAGTGTGACAGCGCGACGAGCGTCGCGGGCGAAGCAAATCCCGCCGCGTCAATGATGGCGTGGACCCCGTCGTGACGGAAATAACGCGCGATCGTGGCGGGGTCGAGCTCGTTCACGTCCTTCCACACATCGAAGGCGCCGCTCAGGGGCGCGTTCTCGGTCCAGCTCTGCGCGCCGCTGGCATAGGCGATCGTCTTCGCAGAGCCGCGATGAGCGCTGGCGACGGCCGCAATCGCCGCCGCATCCTCGCGATCGAGCAATGCGGGCACGAGATAGGCTATGACGAGCGGGCCGCTGGGCACAGACAAAGCGCGCGGCCGCGCCGGCGCGGAATGATTCGCGGCCCACGTCTCGGCGAGCTTCGTGAGGGCCGGCGCTTCCTCGATCCAAGTTCCATCGGCAACATGCGCCGCCGCAATACCCGGATCCTCAGGTGCCAGCTCTGTCGCAACCGCATGCCAATGGCGCGCGCCCGGCGCATCCCCTGCCGCCGTCAAGCTTTGCGCGTAAAGCGCCGCGAGCGGCGCACTTTCCTGTGCCTCGTGCTCTATTTGACCAAGCGCCGCGGCGGCATCGCAGGGGCGTCCCGCGCGCAGCAAGAGCGCCACGTAAAAGCCGCGCCCGGCCACATCGCTCTCATCGATCGCGACGTGCTGGCGCGCACTCTCGAGCGCATCGCCAAACTTGCCGGCTGCAAGCTCGCTCTTCGCCTTCGCGAGCCG
>Ga0335081_10013881_pt1 | contig 13021 bp, 13 predicted proteins | sample Lox_Sample_35_FD_206713 | JGI IMG/M metagenome (GOLD analysis project Ga0335081, IMG submission 206713) | Soil microbial communities from Loxahatchee National Wildlife Refuge, Florida, United States - Lox_Sample_3.5 | ecosystem: Environmental > Terrestrial > Soil > Wetlands | place: USA...
GCCTCGGGAATGGCAGCGAGGATATCGAGGCAATCTCCCTGGTAAATCTTGATGCCGTGCCTGGGGTCGTGGAATGCCGGTTCGGGCAGCTTTCCAGGGGTTTCCTTTCCCGGATCAGTCCCCGCGAGCGGGACTGGAGACGGCTTGGAGGGCGCGCGGGACACGATCCCGGCGGATCGTTGATCGAGTTGTAACCGGTGTCAAGTTGAGATGAGGAGCAAAGATAACGCAGAGGCGCAGAGGACGCCGAGACGCGCAGCGGGAGATAGGACCGGGGAACGGCAAAGCGGCGTCGAGCCGCCCTTCGACTACGCTCAGGACAAGCGGCAGTCCGAAAAAAGCAAAGCGGCGTCGAGCCGCCGCACTCCAAAAGAGGCAAAGGGGCGTCGAGCCGCCCTTCGACTACGCTCAGGACAAGCCGCGCTCCAAAAAGACACCAGCGGGAACAGGAGGGAGCTTGTTTTGTTCCGTTACTGGCCGGCGGAGGAGGTGGTCCTGGGGCCGCGGGCGGTGAGTTCGGCGCGGACGGTGCCGAAGGGGGCTTCCGCCTCGATGAGCACGGGGGTTTGCGCCTTATCCTGCGCGAGACTGAGCCACACTTTCAGGTTAGGCACTTCCGCGCCGCCCTGGAGGACGCGGATGGAAATGCGGCGCACGATGAAATTGCCGGCGGCGACGGTGAGAGGCAGGCCTTCCGACTCGCGGTGCGCGTCCACCTCATAGAGCTTTCTGCCGTCGAAGACGGGGATGCGCAGTGCGGGCTCGCGGGCCCAGTCGTGCGCGCGCAGGCGGTAGAGCACGCCGACGGGGTCCTGCGTTCCGGCGAGGACCATGTAGAGGTGCGTGCCGCTGCGCGCGGGGTCGGGCCGGGTGGCCATGGGCACCACCAAGTCTTCCTTTTTGGTCTGCTCGCGGAGGTACATCTCGTACTGGCGGCATTCGAGCGTGGTGGCGTCGGTGTAGGAATCGAACTGGTCGTCGATCTGGTAGAGCATGCGGACGGGATCGATGGTCTGGGCCAGGGCCTGGAAGTGCCAGGCGGGGCGGCCGAAGAAATCGCGGCGCTCGACCACCTTCAATTCGAGAGTGGCGGCGGTGACGAATTTGTTCCATTGCGCGGCGTAGTCCAGGCGTTCGCCGGGAGCAAAGGGGACGGCGATGGGCTCGGGGGGAGGGGCGGGCTTCTTTCGTGTGTGTTTATGCTGGTGCGCGGAGGCGGCCCAGGCGCCGGCGGCCATGGCCAGCACGAGAAGCGCGGCTGCGGCGGCACGGCCGAAAATCCGGGAGGACGAGCGGGGATGGGCGCGGCCGGATGGCTTCATGTGCGTTCGCGGTCGGATTCGGTCCATGGGCGGGAGCGAGCGGTCCGGTGCAGGCGCTGCTTCTCTCTTTGCGGGGCAGGCCTGCTGGTGCGGCGCACGGACGGACCCGCGCGTGGCGTCTTGTTGCGCCTCGACTCACAGGATATAGTCATTTGGCACGGAATGCGAGCCGTCGCGGACGGCCCGGGACGCCGCAACCCTTCCCCGCGGGTCCCCTCGCGGTGATTTCCCAACTGGGAACGAGGCAGAACGAAGATGCGCGTGATCGTAACCGGCGGAGCGGGCTTCATCGGCTCGCACATCACGGAGGAACTGCTGCGGCGCGGGCATGCGGTCGTGGTGGTGGACGACTTCTCGGGCGGCAAGGAAGCGAACCTGGCGGGATTGAAGGGCGGGCTGGAGGTGGTGCGGCAGACGATAACGGAACTGGAGCCGCTGCAGCGGGCGTTTCGGGGAGCGGAGCTGGTGTTTCATCTGGCCGCGCGGACCTCGGTGCCGCGCTCGGTGGCCGACCCGATTGACACGAACCGCACGAATATCGACGGGACGGTGAACGTGCTGGTGGCGGCGCGGGACGCGGGAGTGCGGCGGATCGTGTACGCCGCGTCGTCGTCCGCGTACGGCGAAACGCCGACGCTGCCGAAGACGGAGGGCATGAGGCCGGAGCCGATTTCGCCGTACGGGGTGACGAAGTATGTGGGCGAGCTGTACGGGCAGGTATTCGGGCGATGCTACGGGCTGGAAAACGTGTCGCTCCGCTACTTCAACGTGTTCGGGCCGCGGCAGGATCCGGGCTCGCCGTATTCCGGCGTGCTGTCGCGGTTCATCACGGCGATGCTGGCCGGGGAGGCGCCGACGGTGTTCGGCGACGGGGAGCAATCGCGGGATTTTACGTACGTGGCGAACGTGGTGGACGCGACGGTGCGCGCGTCGGAAGCGTCCGGCGTATCGGGCATGGTGTTCAACGGCGGGACGGGCGCGCGCGTGACGCTGAATCAGACGCTGGCGCTGCTGGGCAAGATTACCGGCAAGCCGGTGAAGGCGAAATATGAGGCGCCGCGCGCGGGAGACATTCGCGATTCGCAGGCGGACGTGACGCTGGCGCGGCAGATGCTCGGCTACGTGCCCACCGTGGATTTTGAAGAGGGCCTGCGCCGCACCTGGGAGTGGTACAAATCCCAGCAGGGGTAGGCTGGACGCTCTTCGACGGCCGGTTTTTTCTCCTGCTACAATGCTGAACTTTCGCTGAGCAACAGGCCACAATCGAGACGCCACGATGGCTCGCATTTATCCCTTCCGTGCCTATCGCTACGACGCCGCGCGGTACGACCTGGCGCGCGTGCTGACGCAGCCCTACGACAAAATCACGCCCCAGATGCAGGAGCGCTACTACGCGCTCGACGCGCACAACCTGGTGCGCATCGAGAAGGGCAGAGAGGAGCCGGGAGATTCCGCGCAATCGAACGTGTACACGCGCGCCGCGGCGACGCTCGACCAGTGGATTCGCGAAGGCGTGCTGCGGCAGGATGCCGCGCCGTCGCTCTATGCGTGCTCGCAGGAATTCACGGTTCCGGGCACGGAGCAGAGGCGGACGCGGCGGGGTCTGGCCGCGCTGCTGGGGCTGGAGGATTACTCCGCGGGCGTGGTGTTCCGGCACGAGCAGACGCACAGCGCGGCGCGCACAGACCGCCTGGAAACGCTGCGGCACACGCGGGCGCACACCGGCCAGCTCATGATGCTGCATGACGACGCGGGCGGGCGCGTCAGCTCGCTGCTGGCGCCGGCGATGCGCGCCGCGGCGGCGAACGAGTTGAAGGACGAGTACGGCGTGGTGCACCGTCTCTGGCCGATCGCGGACCCGGCAACCGTTGCCGCGCTCGTCTCCGCGTTTGCCGATCGGAAGCTGCTGATCGCTGACGGGCATCACCGCTACGAAACTGCGCTGGCGTACCGCGATGAATGCCGCAGCCGGGGCGCGGGATCCGCGCCCGAGGCGCCGCACGAGAAAACGCTGGTGACGCTGTTTGCGGTGGACGATTCCGGCGTGGTGGTGCTGCCCACACATCGCGCCGCAGGCGGCCTCGATGGATTCGACTTCGCCGCCTTCCGCAAATCCCTGGAGGGGATCTTCGACTGGTACGCCTATCCGTTTGCGGAAGAAACCCAGCGCGGTCCGGCACTCGCCGAATTCCGGCACGATATGGCCGCGCGCGCGAAGGGCGACGCGGCGCGGCGGGCCATCGGCGTTTACCCCGGCGCGGGCGCGTTCTACCTGTTCGTGCTGCGGCCCAGCGCGGACCTGGGCACGCTGCTCGGCGATGCTGCTTCGGAACAACGCGCGCTGGACGTCGTGCTGCTGCATCGCCTGCTCCTGGAGCGCAAACTGGGCATCAGCGCGGCGGCCGTGGAGCACGAAAAAAACATCCGCTACTACCGCGACGCGGGGGAGGCGATTGCCGCGGTGGATTCCGGCGCGGCGCAGATCGCATTTCTGCTGAATGCGGTGCCGGCGCGCCAGGTGTACGAGATTGCGCTGGCCGGCAACGTGCTCCCGCAAAAATCCACGGACTTCTATCCTAAATTGCTGAGCGGGCTGGCCATCTACCGTCTGGAAGGCTGAACGCGCTCTACTGCCGCGCGCAAAAAAAGCGCGCCGGCCCCGCTTGCGGGACCGGCGCACCTGGAAATCCGGCCGGAGCTACTTCGCGAAGCTTTGAACCGCCGCCGCTTCCGAATCGAACACTTCGAAGACGGTGAGCAGCTTGGTGACCTGCAGCACTTCCTGGAATTTCTGTCCCAGGTTGGAGAGCTTGAGCACGGCGCCGTGGTTGCGCGCGCTGTGGAACGCGGCCACGAGTGTTCCCAGGCCCGCGCTGTCGATGTAGGTCACGTTGCCCATGTTCATTACGATTTTGCGGCGGTCTTCCGCCAGCAGGTTCTTCATGCGCTCGCGGAGGGAGTTGGACTCCTCGCCGAGAATGATCTTTCCCTCGAGCTCGAGCACCACCACACCGTCAGCGTCTTTGCTTGCAATCTTCAATGGCACGTCCTCGATCCCCCTTCCGCTTGATTTCCCGGCCGCGGCCCGTTGATGGCTTCTCCCGCATCGCCGCGCCCATGGCGCAAAACACCGAAATCTTTCGCCGCCGTCCGGCGTGACCCACGATCAGTAGTAGTCCGAGCAGGACATGAAGTAGCCGCAGCGCGTGCAAACCAGCTTGCATTTGTGCGGCAGGAGCGGCGCCGAACAGGACGGGCAATACTGAGAGGGTTCCTCCGCTGCCCGCTTCTCCGGCTGTTCCTCCGGGCTTTCCTTACTCTGGGAACGCCGCCCTTCTTCCATAAAGCCCCGTGGTTATAACACAAACCTGCCGCCAGCGGAAAGCGCAACCAATGACATGCCCGTTTTGGGCCGGCCGGACAGGCCCACAAGCAGTATGACACCGTTACGGAAAAGGCGTAGACTGCATCCAAAAGGTCAGGGAGTGAGTTGATGGGCAGGAAAGCCGCTATCGTTGCCGTCCTCGCCGGTCTCGGGGTTCTCCCGGTTTTTGCCCAGTCGCGATTCCACGCTCCGGCGCGCTCGTTTGCCCGGCGGCCGGTGGTTTCCGTGCGGCCGGTACGCAGCATTCCCACCCCCGTGCGCCCGCGAACCATTTCTCCCACGCCGCAAGGCCGGAACACGGCGGTGAATTCAGCCTTTTTCGGGGGCGGATTCTCCGCAGGGACGGTGCAGGATCTGTTTGGCTATCCGGTTCCCGGGCTGGGGTTCGACTACTCGGACTTCGCGGCGCTGAATGGCAACCTGGGCGTTCGCGCGCTGATCGATCCGGTAACCCAGCAGGAGATTGCGCTGGCGCTGCGGATTCGCGCGGCGACCGGAGGGGTGAGCCCGGTGTTCTTCTCCCCGTTCGGCGGCAGCCCGGTAGTGCTGGAGACGCCCGTGGTGGCTGCTCAGCCGGAGGCTCCGCAGCCCGCGCCCATCGTAGTGGTGGCCCCGCCGGCGCAGCAACCCGCACCCCAGCCACAGCCGGAAACGCAGCAGGAGCCGCTGCCGGATCCGGGCGAGTTCATCCTGGTACAGCGTGACGGCCGTCTGCTGTTTGCCGTGGCCTTTACGGGCGAACCCGGGCGGGTGATCTACGTGACGAAAGAAGGGCTGCGGCGCACAATTGCCCTGGCCCAGCTCGATGTGGACGCCACGCTGCGCATGAACGAAGAGCGCGGCACGTCCATCCAGCTCCCCAAATCCTGAAGCACCCTTTCCACCGCGCTTCCGTCCCTCAGCGGGCCTGGAAGGGTTCCGGCATGTAGAATTCCGCTTCCGCGGCCTGCCCGGCCCGCTCGAATTGAATGGTGGCGTGGGTGATGTGGAAGCGTTCGTCCAGCAGGGTGCGAATTCCGTCGAGGATTTTCTCGCTGGCCTCCAGCTCCATGTTGGGAATGCGCACGTGGCAGGAGATGGCGAACAGGTCGGTGCCCAGGGTCCAGATGTGGATGTCGTGCACTTCCTGGACGCCTTCCACGCCCAGCATGGCGCGCGCGACGTCTTCCAGTGCCATGTGGCGCGGGAGGCCCTCGAGCAGGATGTGGCTGCTTTCGCGGAGGATGCCGATGCTCGACCAGAGCACCAGCGCGCCGATGAGGATGCCCAGCAGGGCGTCGAGCCAGTAGGCGCCGGTGCGCTGGATGGCCCAGGCGCCGGCGAGGATGGCCACATTGGAGAGCGCATCGCCGGCGTTGTGAACCAGCACGGCGCGCAGGTTCAGATCCTTCCTGCCGCGCATCACGGCCAGAGTGATTCCCCCATTGACCAGGAGAGCCGCGGCCGAAATCCAGAACATGACGGCGCCCGCGACCGGAACCGGCGCGAGCAGACGTTCCACGCCCTCATAAAGCAGGAACACCGCCACTCCGGCGAGCAGCAGGGCGTTGGCAAACGCGGCGAGAATTCCGGCGCGGTGGTAGCCGTAGGTCTTCTCCTCGTCGGGCGGGCGCTCGGCCAGACGGAGGGCGAACCAGGAGACGAACAGCGTCGGCAGGTCGGAAAGATTGTGGATTCCGTCGCTGAGGAGGGCTACGGAACGCGCCAGAGCGCCGCCCACCAGTTCGGCCAGCACCAACCCGAGGGTGGCGGCCACGGACCAGAACATCACACCCTTCCAGCGTCCCGCGGACAGGGGGAAATGCGCGTGCCCGTGCGAGTGGCTGTGGCCGTGGAAGTGCGAGTGCCCGTGCAGGCTCGCCGGGACCCCGGTGTCTTCTGCCATGGTCCTAGTTTAACGCGCCTGCGGACCGGGAGGCCCGGCCGTCTGTGGGGTGGTAACCCGGGCGATAGCCCCAATTTTCGCTGGTTCCGGGCTCTCGCGGCGCTGCTCGGGTTCCATGCAGGCACCCGCCGGGAGGAAGGAAATTGACTTCCCACAGCCCTACCGCCTAGTATGACTGCCACCACGCGCGGCCGGAGTGGCGCGGTTCCGTTGCGTTCAGGGTAGAGCCGGGCATTACAGACGGGTGTCGGATGTCGCAAAAGACCGCAAAACTTACGTTTTGGGGAGTGCGTGGTTCGACCCCTACCGTGGACCGCAGCACGTGGCGCTATGGAGGCAACACACCCTGCCTCGAATTCGTCTCCACGGACGGAAAGCGCTTCATCCTGGACTGCGGCACGGGCCTTCGCCACCTGGGCCGGCGGTATATGGAATCGCTGGGGGAGGCGCCGCTGGACGCGGTGGTGCTGGTGACGCATTACCACTGGGATCACATCCAGGGGCTGCCGTTCTTCTTTCCCTTCGTGCCGGAACGCAACCACTTCCATTTCTTCAGCTTCCAGTCCAAGTACCTCGGTGAAGACAGCCTGAAGCGCGTGCTGCAAACGCAGATGGCCACTCCCTACTTCCCCGTGGATGTGAGCATCTTTCACTGCAAGCGCGAGTACACGGAGATCGCCGGCGGCGACGTGATCGAGTTCGGCGACACGCGCGTCAGCACGAAATGGCTGAATCATCCGCAGGGCTGCCTGGGCTTTCGCCTGGAAACCCCGGCGGGAACCGTGGTGTATGCCACGGACAACGAGCCGGGAGTCGCGGACATGGACCGGGACCTCCGCAAACTGGCCGAGGGCGCGGACATTTACATCCACGACGCGCAGTACACGCCGGAGCAGCTCCGCACCACGCAGAAGGGCTGGGGACATTCGACGTGGCTGGAAGGGATCAGCGTGGCCCGCGACGCCGGCGCGAAAAACCTGGTGCTCTTCCATCACGACCCCGATTCGAGCGACCGCGGCGTGGACGCCATCCTTCGCCAGACGCGCCAGCAGTACGCCAACGCCTGGGCCGCCTCGGAAGGCATGGTGATGTCGCTGGACTCGGGAAAAATGGACGTGGTGATGCGCGACAGCCGGGCCGGCCAGCGGCGCGAGGGATTCTTCCGCGCCACCATCGTGGGCTACTCGGAAGAGGGCCGCGCGTTCCAGGAAGAAACCATCATCCGCGACCTCACGCTGCATGGCGCGCTGCTCTACCTGGAGAACACGCCGCGGCTCCAATCCGAACTTCAGGTGATGATGGAAGCGCCGGTGGACGAACTGCACCCCGACGGGCGCATCCCGCTGCGCGGCTACGTGGTGCGCCGCGAGCCGGCCGAGGACGAGAACCGCAACGCGGTGGGCATCGTCTTCGCGGAAGAAGTGGAACCGGACCGGACCAACTCCTAGTTTTCCCCCTGCTATCTACTCAGCATCTGCTCCCAGGCCGGCGAGGCGGCGGCGGAGGTATTCCTGCTCGACGTGATTCGTGGCCAGCTCCAGTGCGCGCCTGTAGGCTTCGCGCGCTTCGGCGCGGCGGCCCAGCCGGCGGAGAATGTCGGCACGCGCGGCGGGCAGCAGGTGGTAACCCTCCAGCTCGCCGGACGCGGCCAGCGCATCCATCTGCGCCAGCCCTTTTTCCAGGCCCTCGCCCATGGCCACGGCCACCGCGCGGTTCAGCCGCACGACGGGAGAAGGAGCCAGGGATTCCAGCTCGAGGTAGGCCGCGGCGATTTGCGCCCAGTCCGTCTGGTCGGGCCGTGCGGCCTCCGCGTGCAGCGCGGCGATGACGGCCTGCAACTGGTAGGGCCCGGCGGCGCGGCGCACCAGCGCCTGCTGGAGCAGCCGCGAGCCTTCCGCAATCTGCCGGCGATTCCACAGCGAACGGTCCTGCTCTTCGAGGGAGACCAGCCGGCCGTGCGCGTCGGCGCGGGCGTGGCGGCGCGAATCGTGCAGCAGCATCAGCGCCAGCAGGCCCGCGTTTTCCGGTTCGGCGGGCAGCAACTCGCATAGCGTGCGTGCCAGGCGGATGGCTTCGGCGCACAGATCCTCGCGCACCAGCCGTTCGCCCGCGGTGGCGCTGTAGCCTTCGTTGAAAATCAGGTAGATGACGGCCTGCACCGCTTCCAGCCGCTCGGGAAGCAGGCCGGGAGGAGGGACCTCGTAGGGAATGTTGGCGTCGCGGATTTTCTGTTTGGCGCGGACCAGCCGCTGCGCCAGCGTGGGCTCCGCCACCAGAAAGGCGCGCGCAATTTCCGGGGTGGAGAGCCCTCCGAGCGTGCGCAGAGTCAGCGCCACCTGCGCCTCCCGGTTGAGCGCGGGATGGCAACAGGTGAAGATGAGCCGCAGCCGCTCGTCGGGATAGGTCACGGACAGCTCATCCACGGTGGGCTCGTCCTGCCGCGCCGCGTTCTGCAACTCGTAGCCGAGGGCGTCCTGGCTTTCGGTGCGCGTCTTCTGCCGCCGCGCGGAATCGATCAGCTTGCGATGGGCCACGGCGGTAATCCACGCGCCCGGCTTGGCGGGGATGCCGCGTTCCGGCCAGCTGGCCAGCGCGGAGGCGAAGGCCTCCTGCATGGCTTCTTCGGCGAGATCGAACGACCCGGAGATGCGGATGAGCGAGGCGACAATGCGGCCGGACTCCTCGCGGTACACGCGCTCGGCCGCGCCGGTGGCCTCTGCGGCGGCCGGCGGGCCGGAGGCGCTTCCCGGGGCTTTCGGACTTGCCGGCCCGGCCTCGTTGGATTGTGGAGGCATTGGCTGGTTCCCGCCCGCCAGAGTAGCGCCCATGCCTCCCCCGTTCCACTGTTGCGCCACGCGGAGCGGCTCTATGAGAACTTCATGATGGGCCGCACTTCAATGGAGCCGAAGCGCGCGCCCGGGATTTTCGCGGCGATGGCCAGGGCTTCGTCGCGGTCCTTGGCGTCGATGAGATAGAAGCCGCCGAGCTGTTCCTTGGTTTCGGCAAAAGGCCCGTCGGTGACCAGGGGCTTTGCGTTGCGCACGCGCACGGTGGCCGCCGTGGGGGTGGGCTGCAGCGCGTTGCCGCCCTTGATGGCCGCGGCGTGCGCCTTGCCGAACGCCATGTATTCACCCACTTCCTTGTCGATCGCCGCTTTGTCCCGGCCAGCCCAGCGCTTTTCATCCTCGTAGATCAGCAGCAGGTATTCCATGAACGTTTCCTCCTGTTGGTACGACGCGCGAGCAGTTCGAAATCGACAGCGGGAACGCAGAGAGCCGCAGCGGCCTAGGCCGAACGCGGGAAGCGGCTCGGCACGGAGCCGGGTGTTGCAAATGCGGGATCGCCGGGCTGCGGGATGGGAATGATCGGCCGGATCTCGATGCATCCCTCCCCGCCCTGGCAGGCGGTGGGAATTTTCGCCGCCCAACGGATGGCTTCGTCCAGATCCTTGCAGTCCAGGATGTAATAGCCGGCGAGCTGCTCCTTGGTTTCCGCGAAGGGCCCGTCGGTGATGAGCTGCTTGCCGCCGGAGACGCGCACGGTGGTGGCCGTGGCGGTGGGCTTGAGCGGCTCGGCCCCGCGGAAGATTCCGCATTTCGCGGTTTCGGACATCACCGCCCAGTGGCCTTCGCGGATTCCCCGTTCCTGCTCGGGCGTCAGCCTCTCCATCTCCGTCTCGCGCGAGTAAACCAGCAGCATGTACCGCATGGCAGTCCTCCTGGAGCGCGCGGGGAGCGCGCCCCGCGCCGCACTTGCGGAATTCTTCCGGCCCTCAGTGGGCCGGGAAATTCGGCTCTTCCTTCACCTCCAGAACCTGGCCCGTGTGGCGGGCGCTGTGGGCGCCGGCCGCGAGGATCCACTGGTAGCCGTCCCAGGGCCCCAGGATGGGATGGGGCACCACGCGGCCGCGCAGATTCGGAGAAGAGGAAAGCAGCGCCGCGGTGCGCGCCCGGTTGGCCAGAAAATCCTGGAGCGCCTGCCGGCCCGTGCGGCCTCCCAGCGGCGAAATGCGGTCCGGCGCTTTGTACTTGGGATGGCGCATGGAAACGGCCACCAGGACGGCCGCGTCCACCTGCTTCACGTCGCGGCCGGGCGCTTCCGCGGGGGCCTGCTCCATGCTTTTGATGATTTCCTGCACGCGCCCCTCGACGATGGCGATGTGTTCCATGTTTTCCGCAATCGACCAGCGCTCCCGGCTGGGCTTGAAGTTCCACTGCGCTTCCGAGAGGTCTTTCAGCGCCTCCTCCAGCCGGTCGCGCGTGACGGCCAGGTAGGCCGCCGCAAAATCGAGTTCCGCGGAGGTCAACGCGGCCGCCGGGGCCATCACCGCCTGTGTTTCGTTTCCCATTGCCTTCTCCCTTCGCGCCCCGCCGTGCGGGGCGGCTTCGGTAGCACTTTCATCCGTACGACGTGCGAGCCGGCGGAAATCGACATCGACCGGCTGGGACGGCGATCACTCCCCCAGGCAGGACGCCGCCACCACGGTCACATCGTCCTGGAACTCCCGGCCGCTGAAGCGCGTGGCGCTATCCAGCAGAAACTGCGGCCAGCGCTCCGCGCCCAGCGCGCCCACCGCGGCCAGGAGTTCCTCCAGACGCGTTACGCCGAACTCTTCGCCCTGCTCGTTGGCCGCTTCCGTCACCCCGTCGGTATAGAGCAGCAGCCTATCACCGGGCAGGAGCTGCTTTTCGGCAATTTCGCAGTCCCAGTCGTCTCCGAGGCCCAGCACAGTGGCGGTGGCGGCGAGCCGTTCCCCGGCGCCGTCCGGATGATAAAGCAGAGCCGGTGGATGGCCGCAATTCACGTAGCGGAGCCGGCGCTCGGCGTCGCAGTACTCGGCGAAAAACAGCGAGGCGTAACTGCCGGAGATGGTGCTCTCGTGGAACAGGCGGTCCACTGCGCGGAGCAGGCTGCCCAGATCGTCCAGCGCGAGCGCGCACTGGCTGCGCACGTGCGCCTGCAGATTGGCCATCAGCAGCGCCGCGGCAATGCCTTTTCCCGATACGTCGCCCACCGCGATGCCCAGGTAGCCGCGGCCCAGATCCAGAAAGTCGAAATAATCGCCGCCCACCAGGCCCGCGGGCAGGGAGATTCCGGAGTAGGCGAGCGTGTCGAGATGCGGCAGCCGCCGGGGGAAGAGGCCGGCCTGAACTTCGCGCGCCAGGCGCGCGTCGAGTTCCGCGCGCGCGGCCGCTCGTCTCGCCGCCGCCATGCCCGCTCCCTCGCTGCCTGCCAACGTGATCATGCCGCCTCGTGCGCAGCGCCGGGGCGCGCGCTTCTGTTCGCCTTCATCGGTACGACGCGGGAGAGGCGGCAAATCGACAGGCCGGCGGAAAAAAGCAGCCGGGATCAGGCGCCCGAGGCGGCGCGAGCCGACTCGGCGAGCGCGGGGCGGAGGGTCAGCCAGTCGGTGCGCACGCTGTCCCACTCCTGCGTCAGGAAGCCGTAGGATTCGATGAAGCTGCGGATCTGCGGCCGCTTCCAGCCCGCGATCATCTCCAGAATGGGGACGAGCACCACCAGGGCGCTCGCGCCGAGCACGGTGCGCTGCGCGATGTGCGCTACATGCCGGCTCTCGGAGACGGAAATGGTCAGGCCGTCGCGGGCATTCACGTGCAGCACCACATGGATATCGGAGCTTCCGTCGCCGGCGTAGATCACGTGGTCCGCGCCGATTTGCAGATTCTCCTGCAACTGGTCGAGCCGCGTCACTTTTCCGTAGCCGGCCGCGGCCCGCACGATGCGGTCGATCTCCCCGGCGCTCGTGTAGCTGAATTCGGTCCCGTAGATGCGCTCGGCCGGCACGATGCCGTCGAGCGCCGACTGGACGATCTCCACCGGCGCGGCCGAGAGAATCGAGAACTCGAAGTGATAGCCGGGAATCCCGTGGTCCAGGATTTCGAAGAGCAGGCCGATGTTGTCCTTCAGCCGGATGCGCTTCCCCACTTCGCGAAGATGCTCGCGGCGGACGCGGGATTTGAATTCGGGATCGTGCAGAAGCAGATAGGCGAGCTCGGCGCCCTGCTGCACCAGGTTCAGCCGCGCCATGCCTTCCGCCTTGCGCTTGAATTCGTCGGTGGGAATCCCCACGATTTCGCTCAACACGTATCCCGAGTCGTTGAACGTCAGCGTCTGGTCGAAATCGCTCACGAATAGATAGTTCTTCACCGGCGTCTCACTCATGGCTTTCCATGCTCCATTGTAGGTCGGGGGTGGATTGCGGCTGCGTTAAAGAATTGTTGCTTTGAATCGGTCAGTCCATTGGATGCCGCAGGCGCCCGGAAGGACGCACGGGAAAGGCTGCATGGCGTTCCATCCGCCAATCACGTACAGGACAGCGGGTTAATGGTAAAACGCGACGTCATTCATCGGGTAGTGCCGGCGGTTGCGCGTCCAGAGCTCCAGTTTGTGGATGGATGCAGTGGCGGC
>Ga0335081_10013882_pt1 | contig 13021 bp, 10 predicted proteins | sample Lox_Sample_35_FD_206713 | JGI IMG/M metagenome (GOLD analysis project Ga0335081, IMG submission 206713) | Soil microbial communities from Loxahatchee National Wildlife Refuge, Florida, United States - Lox_Sample_3.5 | ecosystem: Environmental > Terrestrial > Soil > Wetlands | place: USA...
TTTACTACATAATCTTAATAGATATTAGCTAATAAATTTTTTAATTATATTAAAGTAATAATAATAATAATAAAATCGTTAAAACGGTAATATTTTTTTCTGTCGATTTTAATCTACTTAACCAGTGATATCTACAGGTCAGACTAACCAACAGACTGACGAAAGACCTACTGCTAATGATTAGCTTATTGAATGAGTTAGGTTACATTTTTTTCATAACTCGATTTAGATTTGAATTACTAGAATTACTGTATTAATCAAGTTAATATTAATTTCGGTTAAGTCAAGCTCTTTCAGTGCATCACATCAAGCGGACCTGTTGAGTGGATTTACTAATCTGTAAATATATCAAGCAAGTTGGTCTCATTATATTATTGACTGGATAAATGTCGGTTGGGATAATCACCCTTCTCATTCCATCTCTCAAGTGTAACCCTGCCAACCAGAATGGCCAACCAGGACAGTGAAGTGAACCAGGATGACCATCAAGGAAGGTAAACTAGGATAACCAACCAGGATAGTGAATCAGGACCGCTAACCAGGATGACCAGCCAACCAAGACCCATTAACAGGGATGGCCGGCCAGGAGTGTTAACCAGGAATACGTGAGATGAATTATGAAACAACCTGAAAGGTTTATAGATTGAGAAATACAAGCTTAAATGTGTATTGGTGAGATCGGATTGATGCAAATTGCTGAGGTGTTTACATTCCTTCGCGACTTCGTTGTTGGACCGACTAGTTAACTATTGTCTGCATAAATGACCTGCTTATCACCACAACGCTATTCACGAACCTGACGTATATATATATCATCTCGCCTCGGGTTCGCCTGATCGTTTCTGTAGACTGCAGTTCCGTCGCGATGGATTGTCGATATTTATCTTCGCCATCCTGGGCCTTTTCTTCTTGCAATCACTCTAGCCCCCTGGTTGGACCCGTCCGTCATGTTCAATCCATCCGCGGCCTTGGTCTACTATTCCTCTATATCGCTGTACATGGATACGTCACAGACAATGCCCCTGAAGCCTTTGCCTCGTTCAACGTCTTCAATTACTCGTTTTGGCGAGAATTACTTTGTCGCTGGGGGGATCACAGTTCAGCGACCCCTTGAGGTGTTTTGTATCATTTGTGGCATTCGCATCTTTATCTGTCCCTTGACAACGCCTTTGTATATTTTGGCAAAAAGTGTCGGAGCATGAAGGCAGAGTTCAAACGTTACAGAGCGATTATATCCGAAAAAGGAAAGCACGGGCGGTGGAAGCGGTTCAAAATGTGTCGGAGATGTGTGTGGGAATTGCAAGTTTGATTAAATAAATGCGTTCATGATTATAAATCCCATGTTGACTTCTTTAAATTTGGAAGTTCAGGTGTTTTATCTGGAGCAAGATATCGTAGATGGGGATGCGACCAAATAATTGCGCCTCGAGGTCTCCGTAGCAAACCTTAATTTGAGTGGCTTCCGCCTGCCAATCCAATGAAATGCCAATCCCGCACACGTGCATCAAGGGTTCGTCCAAGGCTTGACGGCGCGGGTGAATTTTTTTTTTTTTATAGCCGATACACTGGATGTTTTATAAGGCATTTGGCCGATACGAAGCGGATACAGATGCAGTATCAAGATAAATGTGAGCCCTTGTGAAAGTATTTCGGGTTTCACGGCCCCCACAAATAGAGAGAACCTTGTGCATGCCACGCAGGCCAAGAAGGGAGCTCATTGATCAATTAAGGGGCGCTTCCGCTCCAAAATTACTAAAAGCCGTGTAAGAGCACATTAAAGTTCACGGTCCCGGGTCACGAGTGGCGCCTCTCAACAGTCGTCGGCCGAAAGGTTTTGGACCCACCCCACTCGACGGCGGTATATAATCATCCAATCTTCGCCCTTTCCGACAACAAGCTCCATATTCGCCGGTCATGCTCCGCGCAAGGACAGCGTGGGCTGCTGATGACCCTGATTCTGATCAAGCTTCATTGTCGTCGAGCAAATCCGTCGGTGCTGAGGCGAATTCAGAGCTCCGCGACAATGGATACCGCATGTGGCGGAGAACGCGTGGAAACAAGAGTTCTAATGATGCGAATGGTACGATTGATCCGTTCAATGGGCAAGAATACTTAATTTCGTATAGCCGGCGCTTCTCAGCCAGCTAACCGAGCCACCGGAGTTGACGAAGTTAGAACGCCAAGGTCCTCGTCAAGTCCAGGAATGACCTCTGTTCGCCCCGATTGCTCCTCCTCGAGACCGCTTGGCCCCATTACTCCACAAGACATCGACCTTCCCTCCACAGTGCAAGCAATTCGGATCCTGAACTTCCTAAAAGTTCATCTCGCTAATTCTTTCCACCAAAACCGTTTTGCCGCGCCGGATACTTCCGCAATTCACCGCCGAGACCCTTCTATCGTGGCCATGGCCCGGGAATGGATGCCCTACCTGGAAATCCTGGAACCAGACGGCATCCCCTCCGTCATCGACCCTCTCCACCACTTTTTCCAGTCTGGCATTGTGCTAACCTGGATTGAAGTCATGGCCACGGCAAAACAATTACGGATTGCACTTGAAACGGCAAGTGCGTTACGACGCTGGGCGGACGGAGCGAAGAAACACATCGAAACACAATTCCCCACGCTCCTGGACAAGTTAGAGATCATCCATTCGTGGGCCAAGGACGTTGCGTTCGTTATTATCCAGTTTGCGCCTTGTCTCAAAGTTCACCCGACCGAAATATATTACATTCCGCCTACGTTTTTGCCTAGGGGGAGTTTAATGAGAGTGGAATTGGAACGACGGCGATTCGAACGAGAAAAGAAGGATATACTTAACTTTTTCGAACGGGAGGACTGGGAACCGTATAAATTTGTTAAATTACCGGTTGCCGTTACCTCGGATTCCTGTTTCCTCTCCGAAGACATGGCCCGTTTCTGTTTCAATTCCAAGGGATCGTTACTTGCGTATCGCGGATTGCATCAAGTTGTCGTATTTGCGGCGTATACATCAACCGTTATTGCAACCTTTGAATTTCCGAAACGTCGGATTGCTTCGGCTTCGTTCGCCCCGCGAGCGCCTCATCTGTTGGTCATGCTTATGAACGGTGATTCTCAGGTTGTCGATTTGCGGAACGGAATTATCATGGAGGAGAATCCTGAGTCTTCTTCATCTTCACAGAGCCATGGCGGGTCATCCTCCTCGGAGAGTCGAAGCAACTACAGTTCGAGTGCTCGGGTGAGCGTGGCCGCGACCTTTCTCGAAGAACGAGCCTACGCCGCTGGACCAGATGGCCTCACCGCCTCGTTTAGTGTAGAAGGCGTATTCAAAGTTTCACGAGAGATGGGCGAGCCTTTATTTTCGCGCATCTTGCAAATGGATATCCCCGAGAAATCGAATAAGCCATTCCATCGGGGCTCATCAATGATCAGGCGCGGTCTATCCAAGAAGTGGAAAAGCAAAAACTCAGATTCAACTTCAGATCTAACACTCGCATCGATTTCGGAGAAACAGGACTTCAAAGAGGGGACCTCAACGAACGACTCACTGTCGAATGATAAGGACGTTCAATTCAAATGCTATGATATTTCGACAGTGACCTCCGAGGGAATCGTCATGGACCGACTTCTTCAAAAATGTCCCACAACAAATGAAAAAAGGTTCAAGCGTTTCAAAGAGAGTTCTAACAAGCAGTACTGAAAGTGGTTGCGAAATTACCTTTAACAATTCTGGTCTGGCGGCCATTCTGCATACAACAAATGCCTTCGGAGCAAATCTTGACGTCCTCCACGTAGCAAATCACTCCACGCAACAACTACATCTCGTGTATCCGCTCCCCCCTCAGCATATCGGCGGCTTCTCCGTCAGCTCCGAAGGGGATACAATTGCTTTAATGCCACAACACCGACGAACGATTTCTATTATCCGACTGGGCCATGGAATAGAACTTTACCGGATCGACGCAAGGCAACATTCCCTCTCCCCGATCGTGGGATTTACGTTTACCCCTGGCAACGCCAATATTATTATGACTGCGCATGCTGCAAATCACACCGTATATTGGGATATCAAACGTCTTGGCACAATGACGAATGTCGCGCCACTCACAAACAATCCGTACGCCAGCGGTGAGGTGCAGAGTATTTCATCGCAAGGAAATCGAATCCTGCTCAAATCTCCCGGCGAACCAGGAATCGGCCCCCTCCTCCTCCAAGTCGACTCAAACAATACGGTGGAACAAATCCCAATAAAAAGACCTCTTTTCAACCGCTGTCGCCAATCAAGTTCGCCGATCCTCCTTTCCCAAGAAGGCGCATCAGCACTTGTTGGTCAATACCTGTACACATTCTCTCCAAAGTCCGACATCCGCTCCTTCACAATCCCTAAAAACTCGCGAATCGTCCGATCTGCCATATTCGGTTCATCCACAGTTGCTTTTGCCGTCATCGAGCCCGATTCAACATCACACGTCCGTATCTACAATTGGGCCAGGATGCGGGGGAGTCAGGATTGGATCCCCGGCGCTCAGGTGTTGAATATCTGGGGGCTAGCCTTTGATGCTGAGGGCGAGTCCCTGGCAGTCGGTGCGCAAATGAAATCCAATCAATTAGATCGATTTACCGTGTTTTTACTTTCGCGAGGCAAAAGTGGGAAAGTGCGAATGATGGAGAAAATGGTGGACTGGGAATCCCTGGCTCCCATCTCCCTCGCCTTCCGCAAAGACGGCAGATTAATCGTCCTTACCCGCGGGGAAGAAATCTCCCAAACTTCCGCATCCTATTCCGTTCTCACCTTCAAAATTTCCGCCCTTGAAAACCCCGAGGGTCATGCGTTGCCACTTGTTCAGAGTATTCCTGTCGATCCGGTTATTACACCAGTTTTGGCTTCTAATGGGGAATTATTTTATTTTGGGGCTGGACGCACAGAAGGCTGGATTATCCAGCATGATATTCACGGCACGGCGGAGGACGAGAGGAAGATCGGGTACGTGCCGCTTTCATGGCGGCGGTTGGGCCAAATTAGGATTGTGAGTGGAGGGGAGGGGAACTCTGCGAACATTGTTTGTTTTAACAAAGTTTTTGGATCTGCGGTCATCAAGATGCCACTTGCCTCTTAATTTCTCTTCTCGGGGCAATGGGGTATTTTTAGCACACGTGTAGAAAAATGGATACTCGTGAAACGCAGTTTTTCGTTCGTCTCCAGGTTCAATTTTCTATTTCGAGATCGAGATTTCATTTCATGCACTGGATCAGATGCGCCACAGGACAAGAGTCTCGCGATTTGAGACCTCGTCCCCAGGCTCGAAACGGAGAGAGTTGTGATTCCCCTATGAAAAAGCAAATTGTGTGCTTCCTCTCCCGTGCAGCTGTAAATTTCGCTAATGAATGGAAGTCGGCGACCAGTAATTCAAAAGAAGGAAAACTCCAGCATCTAAAAACATAAATTTATAAAATGCCCTCGCCATACATGTAACAAAGCAAGGGTTCATCCCTGTCAATGTCTCAAAAGTAAATTCGGGACTCAGCCTGTAGCTGACCCTCTTATGCCGAAGTGTTACAAATTCAAAGAATGCAGAATTCTCGCCAACACAAATCAACATTAGAAATTCTGACTTCTACAACGTTTTAAGCATTTTCTATTTTCATTAAGAATTCTTTCAGTCTTATCATAAATTGTTATGAACAAATTTGTTAATGCAATTTAGAATCCTGGATTTAAAATCTTTGTTTTTATATGTTAGATTAGAAACATGAGTTTGAAATATTTAGATTTACAACTTTATATAAATAAATATATATTGATATCATACATTTTATGTAGAAGAAAAGAGGGGTCTCATAGACTGTTGGGATTGTTGGTACTGTGAAGAGAAAACAAACCCGCTCTTATCTCCTTTTAACTCCACAAATACGGTTATTCTTGAACACCGCATCGATTGCGCCCAAAATGTAGATATTCTGGGGTCATAATCCTATTATGTAATTTCGGTAGTGACGTTGGTTGGTTGGACGGCCTGTAGCCGAGGGGGCGAGCCAAAGTCGCGACGCTGCCCCAACCTTGGAAAGGGTGGTGGCCCACCCTCCCTTCGGCAGTAACTTTGGCCCGGGTAATAATCAATCCCGCAAAGATCTTAATTTAGAGCCGCCTGCTCCCCCCTTGGTCATTGTCCACCATTGCCCATTGCACGATTACGTCCCTGTCACCATCAGCCCGCTAGCAACCACCCCGCAAACCCCTTCTTACCCGGCGTGCCGCCAATAGATTAGGGGCCGAAGACTTAGGCAACGACGGCGACACCCGGGGCAGTGGCCGTCATCGCCCGACGACGCCCGACAAATGGAAGCCGTCCAGTATTATCCCCCGAGCGAAGCCTCGCAGCACACGCACACAACCCAAGGCCCCTTCTCCCCTCTATCCATCCGTCCAACCTACCCTGCCTCAACTACCTTCTCCGAATTTAGCGCAACATCAAACCAATCCCCTCCCGTCTCCCCAACAACGAAATACGCAACAACAGCAACTTCAGCACGAAGTCTCCCCCCCGCCACAGACTCACTCATCAACTCTGACCCTCAACAACCCTCCCTAACAGCCCGTCTCCACCGCCGAAAAAAGACGTACAAGGGTCCCACGGCACCAGCGACCAATTACTCTGCTCCCAATGATGGGTTGAGGGCGGCACGGTTAGCGTGGCGCTTACAGGAGGAGCATGCTGAGCAGGTGCGGTTGGAACGGGAGCAGATGAGGGCGTCCAGTGCCAGTTTTCAGCGGCAGCAACGGGAGTTGCAGGCTGCGCAGCAGCAGGTCCGCACGGCGGGGCCTATGCCGTCAAGGCCGCGGACGAAGAAGAAGGCGGTACGGAGTAAGTGGACGGCTTTTGTGGTTTGGTTTAAGTTATCTCTGTATCGGTTTACGAGAGGGTTGAAGAGCATCTTTCATTGATTTCCCGGGGAGACTTTGGGGGTTTGTTTACGATTACGAGATACGTTGATTGCACTCTGGAAGGAGGCTTTGTTTACAACGGATTTGATGCCCCTGCAATTACGAGTTAGAAGAGGATTTGTTTATATCTTGCGCACCCTTGTTTGGGGGTGCGTTTACTCTGGCCCCGCCATTACCCGCCACAGCACATCATCCATCATACGTTTTTATCTCCTCGCATCATCATGCACCCTCGCTCCGTTTCATACATACACGTCACGGTCGGTTTACCAGGCGGGGAAGGGTGGGTCACCATCATTATCATTTGTTTTACTTACATCGGAATTCGGATATTCGGTGGAACCTCGGTTGGGATCATTGTTATCTAGTTGACCTTTCTATTGAAAGAGGATATTTTTTATTTTTTCGATTCATGGACATGTATTTAGGGGATTTGGGGGGGGGAGCTTTCTGTGTATTTGCTCTCGTCCATCATTCAATTCATTTCAAGTGGTTACCTCGCGATACCCAGTTTCCATATTAATTGTGTGCCGGTGCGGAGGATGGTGTTCGGCCAAGGTTTGTCCGGGCTGCGTGCGGGATGCCAATGACTTCCGCGCGTGGGGGCAATTTCGCACGTGTTAAGCTTCGCGGTCGTCATTGAACCTCAGGACTCACTGATACTCACATTGAGAGCCACTCGATGATGGACCGCCATGCCTTGCACCCCGTCACGCCTACAGACCATGGTTCGAACTATATACTACACCCGTGACCCATTTCCTCCGGAAGTTTCAGAGGAATTTCGTTCCGGGGCGAGGCGGTCATAAGATAAGAATCGACGGGCTTCGCAAACACCTCGAGGTGCTGGAACTTGTAACTTCCGATTTTTAAAGTCCCCAAAAGACGCTTGTTCTTCGTCCACCTGGTTTCATCGCTGGTTCCAGTCTAAGATTAACCCCTGTTGTAAATTTAAATAACGCAAATTTTCTTCCTTCATAGGGTCACCTCTGACGGACATTCATTCTTTCTGACCAAACGATGGTTTGCATTTCGGAGGGGAGGGACTATAAATGTATATCTCGCGCTGAATGATATCTGTACGTTTTTGCGATTGGACCCTCGAGGCGGATTTAAGATCTGTATGTTTCTACAACTTGTACAGTAGAGAGGTAGCCTCGTCCGATAAATGATATCTCTGACCAAAGGTTCTTTTAGAAAACATCAAGTCGCACGCGACAACAAGCCTTTTTTGGCCTGTTACTCCTGCTAACCGTCTAGCCTGCCCCGTCCCAATTCATATTTACCCGCTCTCTGAATTCTTCCCCTGGGAACACCACCTCCAGCATCCCCATCTGTCGAACCCCCTGCGCTCATCCGACACGACAAAAGTCTCAAAATGGAACAAAACAATTTCATCTGTACCAAGGTTTCTCTAGAAATCAACTCTCACGCTGCTACTCGTGCCAATCCCCGTTGTTTCTCCGCAAGACTTTTTCAGCATGCCGATTTCAATATCTCGATTGAGGGGCGTGGGATTGGAAATCCAGGCCGAGAAGATTGAAAAAGGATGTTGTTCAGGCAAAGAACGTCTGTTACGAATGTTTACCGACCGTCCATACCATTTTGATAAGCGAGCAGTATGATAACACCGATCGCAAACTCGTAGAACGCGGGTTACAACGGATGTGAGCTTTAATTGAACAATTCACTCAAAGGGAATAAATACTGTCCATAATCCCTTGGTTGAGAGGGCACTTCTCTTATTTTCATCTCAAACGTTAATTCCACCTTGTCTGAAAGCTTTATTGACTACGGCCGCCCTATCCACGGCATTTTATCCGTGAAACTTACAAACGCCCGGCGTGCTTGACGATGATCTGAGTAAAGTCTGGAAAGTTTTGGACATTTTCGTATCGTCTGTCCTTGAACGCCCCCACCAGATGAATCCGGCACCCTTGTGTGGTTCTTCCACATTGGCGCCAAGCAGAATGCATGATTCATGATTCCTGAATTCCAGTGAACACCGCGGTTGTCCAATTCGCTCTTATAGAATATATTCCGACATGTTGCCTTTCTGAGGATCCTTGTCATAACCGTCTGACGTGATCCGCCTGTCGTTGCAAGCCGTCCCCGGTTCATGCATGGAACCAATCACCCTAGCGATGAGGTCGGCCCCGGAATTTGATCGGAAATTAAGATAAGAGTGAATTTGCCTGGTTACTTTGTTTAACAAATTTTATGTACTTGCTTTATCATCGATACGATTACGTATCGGTAGAGGGCACTTGGTCGCCCTCTCCGTCTCACAGAGCGATAGTACCTATGATTCCGTGCCTCAGTTCGTGGTCGATAATGTCGAGTGCCGTGGTGTGCAGTTGGTAGATCCATTAATCTCATCATCAAAAACAATCCGCAGCTGGACGGTCGATCTTGGTGGGTATTATCACTTTCGGAATAGAAAGAACGGTGCAAAATCTCCATCTCACATCAATAGTGAATCGGATGGGAGTAATTTTCATTGAAAGTGTTTATCTCAGACGAGAACAGGGACCCATGTCACCTTGCTCGTACATTTGTGTTGAAGCGATATCTCTACCGATCGCCGTAGCTTATTTTTCCATCCGAGCAGGGCATGGACAATGCCCCATCAGTTTGATGCTTCAACTGCTGATCTTAACCCCCCCCCCCTCTTTTATTTATTTTTATTAGTCTTCTACTCTCTTTATAGTTGATTTCCGATTAGTAAGGTCCAAATCAATCTCATTGAATTCGACAGGTGGGAGCGATCTCATCGGTCAAGTTACCTCTGCGACAAACAACAATATTCGCAAAATTAAAACTCCGTAATATAGCGTGACTTCCTTTTGCACACATTCAAGAACCTTTCAGGATCGTGCCGTCCCATCATTCTTGACAAGTATCATCACCGTTTAGCGGCAACTGGATGGTGGTTGAAACGGCTCATCATTGCGCTTTTGGTTTGGTTGGGTAATACATATTTAGCAAATCTGAGCACCTTAGGCTAGTTTATGGAATGAAAGGTCCAAGTCGAGGGCTGAGAGGAGTGTGATTGAGCCTCGGTTGACGACTCCGAAGTATGCAGTGGGGACACCGCCGAAATTAGTGGAGTTGAATTACAAAGAGGATCTGATGATGGATTTTGTGGGCGACGAACCAAAGGGCGTGTATGGACATTTCTTCAGGGGACAATTCAGGGCTGAACATTTCCACATAAAGTCTGGGAGGACGAAGAAATCGTTTCCGTTAAATGAGGTAGACTTTACAAATTGTTCATCCACAGGTTCATCAGCCCATGTCTCTGAATAAATTATGAAAATTTTGTTGGTTCCTATATGTTCAACAAGTTTAAGATAGCCTTCTCTTCCATGGTACTAATTTATGCGGATAGGAAGTGTCCGCCGCAAATGTGGCTCCCTCTGGAAGGCCGGCTTCTGCTGTACTAGGAAAGCCGTGGAGGGAGAAAGATGAGATGGTTACGCTTTGAAATACAAGCAGTGTTAGGGACGAAGCCGAACAACACAGCAGGATTTTTAGCGGGGAAAAGGGGATTCGGGAGCCAGAATTTCACTTGGGTCGCCGATAACACCGCCATCCCTTCGTGCTTTTCTGCTGTATTATCCTGTGCCTCCTTTTAAATCGAAACGACAGTCAATGTTCCCATAATTCACTTCGTATCGGAGGGCGGATGTTATATTTATATAGGACTGCAGACTCTGGAGTGGAATAGAAACGAGCTTCGATGTGGGGAAGTATTTAAAGTTTCCGTGTCGGCGTTTCTCGCCTTTCCCTACACATGATCCTCGGCTTCGGCAAAGCCCAAGGAGCTCAAAAACGGGACTTTGTTTCACATTTCATCGTATCATCTCAAAGCTTCTTGTAGGTATGAACTGGGCTGCCGTGGGATGAGGCGATTGGGGCTGTTTGCGTTCCTCAATGGTCTCACCTGCCCATTTCGCCGAAATATTCGGTCGCCCTTTTCCCAGAGTACGGGACAAACGCCAAAATACAGTAGACATATTCTTTCCGCATGTTTCTGGCGTTTTGGCCGACCTTGGCCCCAAATGTTCGCCAGGTCAGCTGGGATGCCAAACTCCGAAGCTGATCATTCGGTATCAATTTCAACCTTATTTCAGTGACAATTTGAGTGACACCCCTAGTTCCAGACTTCCTGCAGGCGAATGTTACACGACGACTGCATAATCACGTCATAATGAGGTGCCGGTCCGAATATCTCCGCACACGGAACAAATGCGAAGCCGAAACAGTCCCAAGCCCAGACACATTCGACGGCGGAGCCAAGGCAGTCGCAACGCCCGTGTTGCGCCATCGATCGCCTGATTCGTTCATGCTCGATAATTTAGCTATCAGCAAAATTTTAAACGCAAACCAACTTTCGGGAAGGGACCCCCCCAACGGACCCGAAGTCTTTCCCCCGCAGCCCTCAACGAGTCATATTCGGCCCCATTCTCCAATTGATAACGGCTTAAAAGGGACCGTGGCTTCCCTCCCAGCATTGGCGTCTCTGAACGACAATTGACTGCAATGGATCCCGCCGGCCCATTGTCCGATACGAAGACCCCACCGCACGATGCATTCGAATCCCCTACAACCTCAGAGGCTTCCTTCAACCACGCGCTCGAACTCAAAAAACTGTACCGCATTCTCGATATACGGATCATCCCCTGTCTATGGACTCTTTACTTCCTCGCTTCCTCGTCGCGATCGACGGTTGGTCTTGCGCTTACGATGAATACTTCTACACATGACGGTCTGGTGCAAGTCCTTGGGTTATCGGAACATCAGATTTCTACCGGCGTGGCTTTGTTTTATGTTGCCTATGTCATTTTCGAGGTTCCTAGTAACCTAGTTAGTACGTTCCCCTCCCCACTCCTTTCGCTGGTGCGGGTGGCCTTTTGTTGATTGCAGTGAGTCGGATTCGGCCGCATGTGTGGATTGCCAGGATTCAAATGTCCATTGGGATCGTGGCGGCCTGTCATGCTGCACTCAACTCAGTATGGTCCTTTTACCTCCTCCGATTCCTGCTCGGTGCATGCGAAGCCGGGGTCTGGCCTGGTATCCCAATTCCCCTCTTGTTCCCTAATCCTTTGTTCCCCTACATCTCGCTCAGATACTAATAGGGAAGGAATGACGTATTATCTCACATTGTGGTATCCCGCAAGTCGTATCGCCCACCGCATTGGCTGGTACTTCACTGCCGCACAACTCTCTGCCGCAGTAGTAGGCCTCGTCTCGGCCGGATTTCAAAAAATGAACGGCGACGGCGGACTCCGTGGATACGCTTGGATGTTCCTTCTCTACGGAATCATCACCTTTTTGGATGGCGTCGCAACCCTCTGGTGGCTCCCCGACCGCCCGTCCCCCATCCCCGAAAAATCTCGCTGGTGGGCCCTGGTCCCCAAACAAAGACCCCTGTTACAACCCGCGGGAGCAGAGCTCCATAAGCAAGATATGCAAGCCAATTCCGCCGATCTTGTTTACCACCGCTGGACCCTGGGCGACCTTGGACGGGTCCTGATTGACTGGCGCGTCTGGCCCATCGTAATAATGTACTTTGGCGTCGTCGGAGTCGGCGTCGGTCTGCAGAATTACGGCGGTTTGATAATCCAAGCCATAAACCCGCACTTCACAGGAATCGATATTTCCCTTTTGTACGCCCCCATCTGGCTTTGTGACGCCGCCGGGATTCTGCTGGTGACACCTTTCAGCGATAAGTATTATAAGCATAGGGCATTGTTTTTCTCGGGGAGTTGCTTGATCATTATAACGGGATTTTTGGTGACGACGTTGGCCGGTCCCCCTTGGGCGCGATATGCAGGACTGTTGATTGCGGGGTTTGGGTTGGGACCTACGGTGCCGATTTGTATGTGTTGGAGTGCGGAGTTGTTTGGGCCGCGGCATGGGGAGGTTGGTATTGCAGCGGCCTCGGCCCTTGTATCTGGGTTGGGGAATCTTGGGAGTGTTACCACCGTACACCTCCCCCCCGTACCCCCAGCCCAATATCCCCCCTTTACAGTGGTCTTTTGGAGCTAGACTGATGATAGACTTATGCGCTTTATACAGGATGGCCTGCCGATA
>Ga0335081_10013883_pt1 | contig 13020 bp, 13 predicted proteins | sample Lox_Sample_35_FD_206713 | JGI IMG/M metagenome (GOLD analysis project Ga0335081, IMG submission 206713) | Soil microbial communities from Loxahatchee National Wildlife Refuge, Florida, United States - Lox_Sample_3.5 | ecosystem: Environmental > Terrestrial > Soil > Wetlands | place: USA...
GAGGCTGCTCAAGCTCTCAAACGAGCAGGAGCACCAGAACCAGGAGCTGATCGACCTCTCCCGCCATATCCTCACCCTCACCAAGCAGGTTCGGGAGCTCGCCGGAAAGTCCGAGGAGGACGACCGGCAGAACAGGGAACTGCTCGATCTGTCCAAGCGCACCTTCGCGTTGACGCAGGACCTCCATCGCAGCGCACGATGATCAGCACGGGGAGTCGAGCGAGGCCCCCCACGGGGGGCTTCCGGTGCGGCCGGCCTACTGGCTCAGAGAGCAGAGGTTGCCCCAGGCCGCGCACATGAGGGCGGACAGCAGGGATTCGCGCTGCTCTTCGGTGCTCTGGTCGATGTCGTCGACGGCGCGCATCACGAGCGCCGCGAGGAGGATCGGGTCGAGCGGCTGGTGGTCGGGTTCCATCACGACATCGCTGGACGTGATTGGCCTCTTTGGATAACGGTCAAATAAAGAAGGCGGGGGGAGTTCATGGCGAGCTAAAGACCTTGTTCAAACCTCTACAAACGGCGCTGTCATTGGCTTGACAACCCGTCATTCTGGCAAGGGTTGCGGTCCGTTCCCCTGACGAGGGCGGCCCAATCTCCTCACGGCTTTTGGACATTTTGGCCAGGAGCCCGTCGCAACCTCGGCTTCGCGATGCACACCTCGCGTTCGCCCTGGGCACGGACGCTCCGGCCCTGCACCACCTGGCCCGGAGGCGGCTGAGCTTGCCACGACGCGGTCGGTGCGCCTCGCCCCCCGGCTCGCCGCCCGTCGGTACGCTGCCGCGACTTCACACACGCCGAAACGGAGGGAATGATGGCTCGGAAGGTCCTGGTCAACCTGGCCACGGGGCTCGAGGACGAAGAGCGCGTGACGATCGCGTTCCTGGTGGCGGGTGCCGCCCTCGAACAGGGCGACACGGTGGCGATCTGGCTGACCAAGGACGCGGTCCGCCTCGCGCTCCCCGGCCACGCGGAGGGCGTCGCGTGCGACGGTTGCCCGCCGCTCGCGAAGCTGTTCGAGCAGTTCTCGAGCGGCGGAGGCGAGTTGCTCGTGTGCCCGATCTGCTTCAACGCCCGCAAGCTCGACCAGGCCGCGATGGTCTCGAACGCCACGATCGCCGGCGCGACCCCGACCTTGGAGTGGATCGGCGAGGACCGCGCGCTGATCTTCAGCTACTGACCCGTCCCGGTCAGCTCGCGTGGGGCTCGCGCCACATCGTCGCCACCACGCGACTGCCGTCCGGCGTCGAGAACTCCCCCTTCCGCTCGAACCCGAGTCGTTCATAGCGAGCGTCGTTGCGGGGATTGCTCGACTCCAGGTAGGAGGGCATCCCCAGCTCGTCGATCTGCTCCAGGTTCTCGGCGAGCAGCCGCATCCCAAGGCCCGCCCCCCGGTGGTCGGGATGAGTGCCCAGCAGGCTGAGGTAGTGGTGCGGGCGGTCTCGGGGGTGAGAGCTCTCAAATCGTTCCATCAGCTCGACGACCTCAGGGGCGCGGGAACCCACGAGCTGGGCGAGCAGCGGCTCCACCTGTTCCTCCTCGCGTGGGGTGAGCTCGCTCCCGCCGGGCGGGATCCACACCGACACCGCCGTGTAGTCGCCGGCCACGAACACCGACGGGTAGCGCAGCGCGCTCCCGATCAGAAAGCGCCACCACGGCTTCATCGTGCGCCGATCGGGAAACGCCCAGCTCCACAGGGGGTCCTCCTGGAACGCTCCCCACAGCGTCTCGGTCAGGCCGGGAAGGTCCGACCGCGTGGCCACGCGCACCGGCACCGCTGTCTCCTCAGCCCCGCCAGATCCCATTGCGAGCGAGGGTAATGATCAAGTGTCTGCGGTGGGAACTGGTGCCGACGGGGGGCAGAGAACTGGTGCTGACGGGCCACACGCAGCCCTCCGAACGCGCATTACGCCCCTGCGGTAGAGTCGCGGACGTGGATCGCCAGAAGCTGATCAGCGGGCTCGCGGGCCTGCGGCTCGCGGTAGGGGTCTCGTCATGGGCCACGCCCCGCGCGGCCGGCAGGCTGTTCGGACTCGACGCCGACGCCAACCCTCAGGCGCCGTACCTCGCCAGGCTGTTCGGGATACGCGACGTGGCCCTCGCGTGGGGCGCGCTGAGCACCACGGGCTCCGCCCAACGCCAGTGGCTGGTGGCGGGTCTGGCGTGTGACGCGGCCGACGCGGTGGCTGGCGTCGTCGGCGGCCGCGCCGGCTATCTGTCCCAGGTGACGAGCGCGCTCGTCACCGGCACGGCGTTGTCGGCGGCGATGCTCGGCGCGGCGGCGCTCAACGACAGCGGCTCCCCGGAGGGCTGAGGCCGGTCCACATCCGCGGGCCCGCAACGGCGCCCGCGGATCGTCGTCACGTGCGGCTCAGCCGGTGAACTTCGGTTTGATCTTCGCCGGCCGCGGGTGCACGAACACGGCCGAGCGGGCGATTGGGGCACACGCACTCTGGCTCATCACGGTGGTCACCGACACCCGGTGGGCTCCGTAGCGAACCTTGGCGGGATCGATCCGCACGCCGAACTGGCCCTCGTTCGCCTGTGCGGCCGTCAGCGTCTTGAGCCTGTGGCCGTCGAGGTAGAACGTGATCTGCTTGATGCCCAGCGCTGCGATGTGAACCGTGAAGGGCCTGTGCTTGCTGCCGCTCGCACCGTGGAGCACGATCAGCGACTCCGAGATGGTGCACTTCGCCTGCACCAGCTGCACCGGCGTGGCGCTCCCCTGCTGCGCTGCCTGCACCGTCACCCTGTTAGAGGTCCCGATTCTCCCGGCCCCTTCGATCGTGGCTTCGTTCGTGTACGTCCCGGCACTCGCGAGCACGCGTTCGCAGGTGAACGTCTCCGAGCTCCCGACCGGCAGTTCGGTGGCGCCCGACGGCGAGATGCCGGTGCAGTTCGCGTCGGCCAGTGCCGAAAGCGCCAGCGGCACGTTGCCGGTGTTGCGCACCACGATCTCGTATTCGACCGTCTGCCCCACGGCCCCGGGGAGTTCCGCCTTCGTGAAGCCGGAGCCCGAGCCCTTGATCGCCTGGAGCTTTTCGATTTCGAAAGCCGGTTCGGCAGGCACGTTGGCGACCACCCTGTTCGAGGTCGCCTTCTTGATCACGCCCGCGGGCCCCGCGATGGCGTGGGAGCGCACCGCCTCGGGCAACTGCTCGCGCGCGAATTCACCTTCGATCTCGGCGACGTTCGACCATTCGCCCGCCACCGCGAGCGCGTGCTGGCAGGTGAACGTCTCGCTCTCATCCGGGTCGAGTTCGGTTGTTTCATCAGGCGAGATGTCCGTGCAGTCGGGATCCGACAGACGTGAGAAGGCAAGGGGCCGGTTGCCGGTGTTCGACACCACGATCTGGTAGTCGACCGTCTGGCCGAGCTTGGCGGTCAGTCCGTCGGTCGTGAAGGGGGCCTCGGTGCCGTCGACCCGCTGGGACTTTTCGATAGTGAATTCGGGTTCTTCGGGAACTTCGACGTACACGGTGTTGGACGTCTGCGATTCTTCGTCGGTTTCAATTTCGGCTTCGTTGCTCCAGGGGCCCGTTTCGGAGAGGGTTTCGTTGCAGGTGAAGGTCTCGCTTTCCCCGGGTTCGAGTTCCGTTTCACCCGCGGGCGAGATGCCGGTGCAGTCTTCGTCTTCGAGTTCAGCGAATTCGAGCGAGGAGTCGCTCGTGTTCGTCACGATGATCTCGTATTCGACCGACTGACCCACTTCAGCCGTGAGTTCGCCGGTGGTGAAGTCCTCGCCGGAGCCGGCGATCCGCTGGAGCTTTTCGATGGTGAATTCGGATCCCTCGTTCAAGGAGGGCCGCGCACCGAACGCTGTCCCCGTGATCACGCAGAAGGCGGCCATCGTGGCCAGCAGCAGAGCGACGGTGAGAGGCCCTCTGCGCCCGTTCCGAGGCACTCTGCGTCCGTTCCGCGGGGGACGAGCGCCCACGATTGTCGACACGGTGTCCGCTACCCGACGAGATCCATTCATGGCCCACATCTTCCTTGACGCGATTGCTGGGTCGAGCGCCACCTGAGGCGCGAGTAGTACTGGTGGACGAACGTACCACCGACCGCCCCGGACCCGCAACAGGCAACGGGACCAACCCTCACCACCGCCCGCCAGATCTCGTCAGGAGTACCCCGGCCGAGGGCGTTGCGCAAGCGATCCTGCATGCCGGCACCGCCCACTCCGACCACTCGCGGACCCTCGTCCTCGGTCAAATACGGGGGGAGAGCGTGGTGCATCGGGCGCAGCGGCCCGTGGGGCGTCGGGCGCGGCGGCCCGTGGACCGAGGCGCGCGCAGGAGAACATCGCCCCGCTGCGAAAGCCCTTCTCGTGGATGCCGCCCTGCTCTCGAGACGCCATACTGAGGGCTTCGTGTCGCAGGAGCCCCTGATATCGGACGGGCCGCCGCCGGACCCCGTGGAGGCCCTCGCTGAGGGCTGGCAGTACTGCCTCACGACCGAGGAGCTCTCTGCTGATCCCGGCCAGCGGCTCACGCAGCTGTTCGATCCCGCGGTCCGGCTGGACTTCTCCGAGCGGATCTTCAACCCGAGCGTCCACGAGGGCCACGCGGGCGTCCGGCAGTGGAGGACCGAGCTGTGCGAGATCTGGGAGTCCTTCCGGGTCGATACCCAGGAGCTCTTCAAGGGCGAGGACGTGTTCGTGGTGTTCGTGGCCGAGGTGTCGCGGGGCCGGCTCGGAGGTAGCGAGGCCACGCGCGAGACGGCGCTGCTGGGCAGGATCCGCGGCAACCGCATCGCCGAGCTGCGCTCCTATGTGGACCGGGCGAGGGCGCTCCGCGAGGCGGGCCTCGAGCGCGCCGTCAGCAACGCGCGCTAAAGCGCTCCTGAAGTCGCCACCGCTCGGTTGACGCGCGCGTCGCAGGCCGCGCGCCGCACACCCCTCGCACGACCGCTAGCACGGTTGCGCTATTGGCGAGCGGCGCGTGCACCGTAGGCCCTCGGACGGGGTTCGGAGATGCAGACAGATCTTCCAAACCCCCCGGAGGCCCGCTGATGATGGAACAGGATCACCCTCTCCCGAACACTCCGGCGTATGTCGACATGGTCCTGCGCGCGATCGACGACATCGACTCGCAAACGGCCGAACGCCGTGACTCCCTGCTCGCGGACCTGCTCTGCTCCTCGTGGGGGAGCGTCGTCGCCCAGAACCAGTGAAACGCCCGCTGTGAGAGCCGGCCGGCGAAGCCGCCACACGGCACCCGGCTCCCCCTAGCACCGTTGCGCGATCTACGCGCGGTGCACGCGACCACGAGCCTCCCCGGGGGTTCAACAGGTCGGGGCAGGATGGCCCCGTCAGAGGGGAGACACACGACCCACCTCCAGGGGTCGTGGCAGGGGGAGCTGAGCGCCCGGATAGCGCTCGCTCCCCCCGAGTTTCTCCGCCTCTTCCGCAGACGAGCGTTGCTAGGACGGCAGGCCGGCCGCGCGCCGTGCCTGGTCGGCGCTGTTGAAGTAGTCGAGACGGATGACCTTGCCGTCGCTCAGCCGATGCACTATCCCGTCCTGACGCTCGATCTCGATCCCGCTGGCGGCACCGGTGGCCTTCATCCTCAGGATCACCACCACGCAGTCCCCGGCGTCGATGAACTGCTCGGGCTCCATCGTGAAGTCCGACCACGCGCTCGACCAGTCGCTCACCCAGCGGCGCACCCCGTCCAGTCCGCGGTACTCGCCTGCGTCCATGATGTCGTGATCCACGATCAGCACCTCGGGGTGGGTCAGCTCCCAGTCCGGCTCACCCGTCGCGAGGAAGCGTTCGAAGGAGTGGCGTACAACCTCGAGATCCTCGCTGGACACGGTAGTTGATTATTACTATGCGCCATCCGCGCCGCCGGCGACCACCGGGAGCGATACGATCCGCCCGTGAGCTGCTCGGTGCGTCGCTTCGCACTGGCGGGGGCGCTGCTCGTCTCCGGGTTCGCCCTGCTCGTACCTGCTCTTGCCCCGGCCCAGCCCTTCACGCAGTGCCCGGCCGTAGGTGTCGACACCAGCTGCCAGTACCTGATCACGGTCACCAACGCCGGGACCGCCGTCGCGCAGGACGCCGCCCAGGGTCCCTACGAGACCTCCGACGACTCGCTCCTGGGCGTGCAGAACAACTCCTCCCGCGCGATCTCTGCGCTGCCCCTGTCGGCGGCCGGGCTGTTCTCCTTCGAGGAGGACGGCGAGTGCGATCCCGGCAGCGGGGCCGTGCCCCCCGGATGTGTGCCGGTTCCCGGATCGCCGGCCGGCACCACCTGCGGGTCGCAGTCGTTCGCCTGCTCGTTCCCGCCTCCCGCCGGTGAGCCCCCGAACTTCACCGAGTACTTCGAAGCCGGCCTCACGCCCCCGCTGCCATGGCCGAACGGGGACCGCCAGAACGGATACGAGGGTCCCACGTCGTGGTTCACGGTCTCGCCGACCGAACTCAACAGCGGGACCGTCAACTTCTCCCCCCCGATCGCCCCCGGCGGGTCGACGTATTTCTCGCTGGAGGCGCCCCCCGGCGCGAGCTCGCTCAAAGTCGGTGCTCCGTCGGGCACCACCCCCGGGTCCGGTGGGGCGCTGCCTCCCGCCTTCGGGCCGAACGGGGTCATCCGGGGACTGCCCTCGCCGAAGGTGTGCCTCTCCAAACGCCACTTCAAAATCCACATCCGCCGCCACACCGGCATCAGCTACGTCGAGGCGATCGTGTTCATCAACAAAAAGAAAACCAACGTCGCCCGCAGCCGCAACGGCCAGTTCACGTCCCCGATAGACCTGCGCGGCCTGCCCAAAGGGACCGTAGTCGTGAAGATCACCGTGATCACCACCACCGGCGCGATCATCGTGGGCACCCGCAGGTACCACACCTGCCACAGGAAAATCACCCCCAAAGGCCACGGGCGCCTGTAGCGCCTCGTCCCGGCCCCAGAGGCCTCAGGCGGCCTCAGCCCCGGCGCATGGGCCTCAGCCCCGGCGCATGGGCCTCAGCCCCGGCGCACGGCGCGCAGCAGCGCGAGGCCGGGGAGCTGTGCCAGGCGACGGACCGTGACCCGGTCGAAGCCGCTGTCGCGCAGCCAGTCGGAGACCTGCTCGGTGGAGTACGTGTCGGCGCCCGAGGTGAGGTGGAAGAACAGGCCCATGTAGGCGCCGTTGTCGGGTGACCGGCCGGCGGGGCGGTCGTACAGGTCGAGCACGCACACGGGCGCCCCCGGGCGCGACGCCGCTCCCACCCTCGTGAACAGCTCTCCGATCTGCTCGGGAGACAGGTGGTGGATGATGTTGAACACGAGTGCCCCGTCGTGGGGCCCGCCGAGGTCGGTCATGAACATGTCCCCTTCGACGTGGCGCACCCGGTCGGACATCCCCGCCGCGGCCACGATCTCGCGGCCGATGCGGGCGCTGCCCGGCAGGTCCACCACCGTCGCCGAAAGGCCGTCGTGCCGCCGACAGAGGGCCATCGAGAACTCGCCGTGCGCGCCTGCCACGTCGAGCAGCGAGCGCGACCCGTCCGGCAGCCGGACGGCCTTCGCAACCGCATCGCTCGACAGCTCCGCCAGCTGGTACTGCCCGGTGATGTAGGAGCGCCAGTACGGATCTTCGGGCGGCTTGTCGTGGAGCTCCACGGATCGACCTTCCGTGACCAACGCCTCGAGGTCCTGCCACCACTCCCAGTAATGGACGTTGTCGGCCAGGAAGTCCCCCACATATGTGGGGGAGTCGGGATCGAGCCACTTGCGCTGCCGGGGCGCGATCTCAAAGTGTTCCCCCTTGAGCTTCAGCACGCCGCCCGCGGTCAGGACTTCGAGCACGCGCTCGGTTCCCTGCTCGCGCAGGTCCAGGCGGCTCGCGAGCTCGGCGGCACTGGCCGGGCCGACGGCCAGCTCGCGGAGCATCCCGGTGCGCTGGGCGATCTGCAGCGAGCGCGCGGCCGGCATCGCGAACATCGACAGCCCGAGCGGCTCGGGGATCAGGTTGAGCATCCCCCCGACGCGCTCTTTGAGGTCGTCGTACCGGATACCCAGGCGCACGGCCGCACCCTAACCGCTGATCGCACAGCCGGCGTTTGACCTCCCGCCCAAACCCCGTAGGGAAAACCCTACGCGAACCCCGAAAAACCTCGCAAAATGGGGGTAAATCAGCGCTTTTCGGGCGTCGCCCCGGCTTGACCCGCTTGATAGCTTGTGTGCCGGAGAATGCAGATGCGCCACGGCCCGCTCGGCTGGGGGCCCCGGCGCGAAAACCTGGAGCGGCGTGGATTCATGGATGAGGATGCTAAGCCGGCTGCCGGCGGTCGCGGCAGCCTGACAAAGACGCCCGGCGGGCGTCGGATAGCCGTCGTGCGCGTCTCGGCCGCGACGCTCGCGCTCGCCCTCATCACCGGGCTCGTGATGGCGCTGGGCGCAGCCGGTGGCTCCGCCTCGACGCTGAAGCTGGTCCAGGGCAACGGCGGTACGCTCGGACCGCTCGCCCGCACGGCATCGGAGAGCGCGCCCGGCGGAGGGGCGGGGTGCGTGGTCAACTCGCTCCCCTCGTTCATGGACCAGGGCGAGTTCAGCAAGGCCTCGAGCATCGCCGACGTCGTCGAAGTCGAGTGCGAACCGGTGTACGCCGAGCACACCATCCGCTTCAGCTCCGAGGAGCTCTACAGCCGCTGCCAGCATCACCTGAGCTGGTCGCTGCCGTACCCCTACAAACCCCAGACCGGCTCGAGCTTCCCCGTCACGCTCGACAACGACGGCAACGCCACGGCTGTGATCTGGGGCGGACCCAGCTGTGCGGCCGGGGAAAGCCTGATCTCCGCACACATGGAACAGGCGCCATATCTCACCGTCACCACCCCGTTCGTGGTGCTCGCGCCTCGCACGACCCCGCCGGGCGTGTACGCGCTCCCCAGCGAAGAGGTGGAGAACGAGGAAACCAGCAGCGTGGCCACCATCGTCCACGTCGAGTTCCCGGCCGTATACGCCGAGGCGTACGTGAACATCAGCGCCGAACAGCTCTACGCCCGCTGTCGCATCCCGCCCAGACTCGTGTGGGTCGGCGCGGGCGGACAGAAGCTCGAAGGCGGCTCGCAGCTCAACGGGCTACAGCTCGACAACGACGGCAACGCTTTCGTCGTGCTGCTCGGCGGCGGGTCGTGTGCGAGCGGGTCCAGCGAGATCGAAGCGAGCCTCGAATCGGCGCCGTACACCACATACACCACCACCTTCACGATCCTTCCGCCCCAGCCCACGCTGCCGGTGGCACCGGAATTCACGATCGAAAAGCTCCAGCGACTGGAAGGCGAAGGGTCGTTCACCAAGAACGAACTCACGGGCCAGACCGGCCAGACGGTCGAATACGAGATCGTCGTCAGGAACACGGGCAACACGCCACTGCAGTTCAGCCACTTCCAGGACGCCAGATGCGAAGGCATCTCCGGCGGTCCCGGCGGCCAGTTCGTGCAGCCGGGCCAGAGCACCACGTTCACCTGCACGCACACGCTGACCGCACCGGGCACCTGGACGAACGCGGCCACCATCGAAGGCAACGAAGGCACGGGCAAAAAGGAATCCAACGAAGTGGTGGTCAAAGTCCCGCCGAGCCCGCCCGTCCCGGAATTCACGATCGAAAAGCTCCAGCGGCTCGGCGCAAGCGGCAGCTTCACAAAGAACGAACTCACGGGCGCCATCGGACAGACCGTCAACTACGAGATCATCGTCCACAACACCGGGGTCATCTCGATCAAGCTCTCGAACTTCGAAGACCAACACTGCGAAGGCATCGCCGGCGGCGCGAGCGAACTCTCCCCCGGCGGATCGACCACGTTCACCTGCCACCACCTGCTCACCGCGGTGGGCGTGTGGACGAACGTGGCCAGCGTCGAAGGGGGTGGCGTGCCGAAGCAGTCGAACGAAGTGGTCGTCAAAGTGCCGCCCAAGGGTGAACCCGCCTTCACGATCGAAAAGCTCCAGCGCCTCGACGAAACCGGCTCCTTCACCAAGGAAGAACTCACCGGGAAGATCGGCGAAGTCGTCAACTACGAGATCATCGTCAACAACGTCGGAAACGCCACGTTGACCTTCAAGAACTTCGTGGACACCGAATGCGAAGGCATCACGGGCGGACCTGGGCCGAGCGGCGAACTCAAAACCGGGCAGTCGGCCACCTGGACCTGCTACCACGTCCTCACGAGCACGGGCACCTGGCCCAACGTCGCCACGGTCGAAGGCAACATGGGCACCGGCACCCAGAAATCCAACGAAGTGGTGGTCAAAGTCCTGCCGGAACCGAGGCTCGCGATCGAAAAGAAGCAGGCGCTTCCCGGCCAAGCCTTCACGACCAACGAACTGACCGGCACAGTCGGCGAGGTCGTCAGCTACCAGATCATCGTCACCAACGTCGGCAACGTGGCGCTGACGCTGTCGAACTTCACCGACACCCAGTGCGCGGGGATCAGCGGCGGTGCACCCGAACTGGCCCCCGGCGACTTCACGATCTTCACGTGCATGCACGTGATCACCAGCGTCGGCCCGTACGTGAACGTGGCGGCGGTCGAAGGCACGCCGCCAGCCGGCCAGGGCCCGCCGGTCAGGGAAGAATCCAACCAGGTGGTCGTCAAAGCCGTCGAACCCGCGGTCAAGCCGGGGGGCGAAACCGTGAGCGCCAAATGCGCCGTGAAGCCCAGCACGCTCGTGCTGAAAGGCGTCGGCGGGCCCAAGCGCCACAAGTTCACCGTCGAGGTGAAGGCGAACGGCCTCAAGCAGGTGACGTTCTTCCTCGACGGCCGCAAGATCAAGACCTTCACCGCCTCGACCGCGTCTCGCCCGAAGTTCTTCAAGGTGAAAATCTACCCGGGCAAGCTCGGCAAGGGACCGCACCACATCTCGGCGGTCGGCGTGCTGGCGGACCCCCTGTGCGCCCCGGTGAAAGCCAGCGCGGTGTTCGTCAAGCCGGGCCCGGGTGCCAGGCGCCCGAACTTCACCGGCTGATCCTCGGGTCGCTGGCCGGCTGGTGCGTGGGCGGCCGGTGAGTCCCGGCCGGTGCACGGCGGCCGGTGCTACCGCTCAGACGATTTCCAGCGGTGTGCCGACTTCCACCATCGGCCACAGGCGGGTGATGTCGCCGTTGCGCATGCGGATGCAGCCGTGGGAGGGACGGCCGGGGATCAGCTGCGGTTCGTCGGTTCCGTGGATGCCGACCACGCCACCGCCGGGCCACTCGCTGAGGCTCGGAGCGTAGGCGCTGGTGCCGAGCGCATAGGGCCCGTACACCGGGCCACCGATCGCGAGCAGCTTCTCGGTGATGAAGAAGTGTCCCGCGGGCGTCGGCAGGCTGGGACGCCCCACTCCGACGGGGGCGGTGAAGACCACGTGCCCGTCCCGGTACAGACTCGCCCGCTCGCTCCGGCGGTTGATGCGCAGGTACTGATGCAGTTCGTGCAGTTCACTGAGGTCGCTCGCCACCACCCAGCCCACATGTCCGTTGGGCCGGCCCGGGAGCGGCACCTCGATCCACTCGTTCTTGCCGATCGTGTAGGAGCGCAGCGCGAGGTAGACCTGCGCCTGGCCGTCCGGGGTCAGGAACTGCAGGTGCCCCACGATCCGCGAGTGGGCGGAGGGGTACGCGTGCGCCGGCCCCGCCGCCTGCGGGTACGCCCAGCGGGTGAGCGTCTTGAGGTTCGACAGGGTGGCGACGGCCGCGGTCGTGCTTTCCGGCGGCGGCGAGCCGGCCTTCGCGGAGGTCGTCGCGGCGGAGGCCGCAACGGGTATCAGCATGGTCAACGTGGCCGCGGCGGCCGCCGCTGAGAAGGCGCAGGCCGCCCGGCGTGCGCCTGCGTGGATGTCCTTTCGCACACGGTGTCGCACGGTGAGGGACCACCAAGATACAGCTGTCCGCAATTTGCGGCGCAATCGCGCCATCACCTGCTTAGCCGATCACCCCGAAGTCCTGCGTGTACGTGGCTCCGGCCTGGCCGGATGCGAACGAGGCGGGAGCCTCTGCAGCGACCCCCATGCCCGTTTCGCGATATTCACCGTTGAGGATGTTTTCGCGGTGCTCGGGGGAGTTCATCCAGGCCGTGACGGTCGCCGCCGGGGTGGCGAGGTAGAGGGTTGCGCAGTCGATGTTCTCGCCCAGCATGTAGGCCTGGTTGTGCGTCACGTATCCGCTCGCGAGGATCCGAGTGTCGAAGGCTTCGCCGGTGGGGGTGGTGTGCGAGAAGTAATCGCGGCTGACCATGTCTTCGGAATGCCCCTGCGCGGCCGCCAACAGGCGGGCGTTTTCGCTGAGCGGCGCCTCGCCGTGCCCTCGGCGTTCGTGGTTGATCAGGCACAGGGTTGCCGCCCGCACTTCGGCGATGTTCGCGGGGGTCGGGATTAGTTCGGTGTCGGTGCAGGTTTCGGGCGCCGGGGTCGCGCTCGGCGCCGAAGCCGGGCTCGGTGTGGACGCCGCGGGTTCCTTCTGGACGGGCAGGTTGCGCCGCGAGTCGTTCGTGCGCCTGTGGTGGGAGGGCCGGTACCGGGCGCTGTGCCCGCAGCGCCGGGGGAGATGCCGGTGAGCGCGGGGGCTGTTGCAGTGGCGGAAGCTCGCGTGACGATGCGAGTGGGTGGCCGCCGTCGCATCGGTGCTCGCACCGAACGCGGCCCCGATCGCGACCACGCCGGCCGCGAGGACCGCGGTCGGCCGGAATGCGAGCTTGAAACGTGCGATTGGGTTCAAGGCCTCGTGAGCGATGTCGCGCCGGGGCCGGCAGGTGGGCCGGCCGCGTCGATGGTTCAGGGCTCACGGGGGCTATCGGCGGCCCCGGGGCACGCCGGACCCGGGGTGGGGCGTCATGGACGAATGGTCGGCAGGCCGGACAGGCGCGGCAGGCCGGACAGGCGGGGCAGGCTGGACAGGCGGGGCAGGCCGGACAGGCGGGGCAGGCCGGACAGGGGGGCAGGCCAGGCCGGACGGGCCGGACAGGCCGGGCAACACACGGGCTGGGCGGCCGGCGGCACGTGCCACCGCGAGCGCCGACGTCCCGGCGCCCACGGTGTTTGCTCGGGGTGCTCTACTCGC
>Ga0335081_10013884_pt1 | contig 13020 bp, 10 predicted proteins | sample Lox_Sample_35_FD_206713 | JGI IMG/M metagenome (GOLD analysis project Ga0335081, IMG submission 206713) | Soil microbial communities from Loxahatchee National Wildlife Refuge, Florida, United States - Lox_Sample_3.5 | ecosystem: Environmental > Terrestrial > Soil > Wetlands | place: USA...
TGACACTAGCTCAAACGGCCGGGCTTCGAACCGGCTGCATCACAGGACGTCAAAGCTCGGCGCTTTTTCGCCGCGCGCGCGAGATGAAGATGGAGTTCATTTACATGAAGCAGCCTGTAAAAATACCTGCGTATGAGGAAATTCTTCGAACGACGGGCGCGGCGGAATCTTCGGTCGCCTATGTCGGAGATGATCTTCCGGATCTTCCGGTATTGCGGCGAGTTGGCTTAGCGGTGGCGGTGGGGGACGCGGTTCCGGAGGTGAAACAGGCCGCGCACTATATTACGAAGGCACTTGCCGGTCACGGTGCGATTCGTGAAACGGTTGAACTCATTCTCAAATCAAAGGGCATTTGGGAAGCGCTGATCGACAAAGCGCGCGCGTGAATTGCACTTTTTTCGGATCCACTCTCGAGGCACGGACCCCCAGAATTCGGTATTGATCCGGAATCGGTAAGCCGTGGATTCGCATCCTTGGTTGGTGATGAAGCTGCCCTGTGATGAAGCAATAGTCCTTGCGGGAACTTCGACTGCTCCATGTTCCGGGAAGTCGCGTCCATGGATACTCGCTGCCACCATTCTCGGTTCGAGCATGGCATTTATCGACGGCACCGCGGTAAACGTGGCTTTGCCTGCCCTGCAATCTAGTCTTCACGCCACCGTTGTGGATGTCCAATGGGTGATTGAGTCGTACGGGCTATTCCTTTCTGCTCTGATCCTGGTTGGTGGGGCGTTGGGAGATTCTTTCGGGCGACGGGCTATGTTTCTGGCCGGAGTGGCTGGTTTTGCAGTTGCCTCGGCAGGGTGCGGGTTTTCATTTACCGTACGAGCACTCGTGCTATGGCGGTCCGTACAAGGGATCGCGGCCGCATTTATGGTGCCGGGCAGCCTCGCCATTATTACCTCAGCTTTTGACGAAGGCTCGCGCGGTGAAGCCATTGGGACGTGGGCTGCATTCACGACGATAACGACTGCCCTTGGTCCAGTCTTGGGCGGATGGTTGATCGAGCATGCTTCGTGGCATTGGGTCTTCTTCATTAACCTTCCATTGGCGGCTGCTGTGCTCCTGATCTCGGTCCGGCATGTGCCAGAATCGCGAGATTCCGAGAGAAGAAGCGTTGACTGGTGGGCCGCCGCGATTGTGACAGTTGGGTTGGCGGCGTTGGTATATGGGTTTTTGGAATCGGCAGTTCTTGGCTGGACAGATCGTCGCGTAATCGGCAGTTTGATTGTCGGCTTTGTTTCCCTGATTCTTTTTGTATTCGTCGAGAAAAAAGTAAGGGTACCGATGGTTCCGTTGGAGTTATTCCAATCCCCAAGCTTCAGTGGAGCAAATCTGATAACGCTCTTTCTCTATGCGGCATTGGGGATTTTTTTCTTTTTGTTTCCTTTGAACTTAATTCAGATTCAGAAGTACTCAGCGACTGCGACCGGTGCGGCTGCTCTTCCCATGATTTTGCTGATGTTCTTGCTGTCGCGCTGGTCCGGAGGGCTCATCACGCGGTACGGTGCGAGGATCCCGCTCGTTGTGGGTCCACTGATTGCGGCGGTTGGATTTTTGCTCTTTGTTGCGCCCGGTGGGCATGCTCGCTACTGGACTGGCTTTTTTCCTGCATTCATTGTTTTGGGATTGGGCATGGCAATCAGCGTGGCGCCGTTGACAACGGTGGTCATGAACTCGGTGGATCAAGAACGAGCCGGAACCGCATCCGGGTTTAACAATGCTGTGGCGCGAGTTGCAGGGGTTCTGGCAGTGGCAGTATTGGGCGTGGTCATGACGGCCGGTTTTGCCCACGCACTGCAGCGATCGATTCGGCGTTTGAATTTGAATGCCGACGTTGTTCGCGAACTCGAGTCGAATGTCGCGAAGCTTGGCAGCCTCGACGCGCCGGCCGGACTGGATTCGAAGACTGCGGCGGCGATTCGTTCGTCAATTGCCGAGGCGTTTGTGTTTGGTTTCCGCTTGATCGCGGTGATGTGCGCTGTCTTGGCTGTGACGAGCGCACTTGTAGCGTTGCGGAAGATACCGTCGGCATCGACGTGACTCGCCGACGTTTGGTAAGCTGTCGCTCACTGGTTAGTCTTTGCACTGGGGACCCTCGAAGTCGATTTTTCCAACAGGTAATGTCCAATGGCGTCGGACCCGATCAGCGCCCCTCCGTCAGCACCCGAAACGGCTGTTTCCCAGCTCGTTTCCTCGCCGCTCACTCGCTCTGCAATTTTTCTTGTGGTCACGATTAATCCGGGTGAAGAAAATCGCGCCAGCGTGCTTTCGCTTTGCGCCGACCTCTCAGCTCTTGAGCGGGCCGTTGGTTTTCGCGATATTGAGGGCACGCTTTCCTGCATCATGGGCATTGGAGACGATGCCTGGGACCGGCTCTTCGGCTCGCCACGTCCGGCCGAATTGCATAAGTTTCGCGAATTTCGCTCGGGGCCGCGGCATGCGGTTTCCACACCAGGCGACCTGATCTTTCATATCCGCGCCAAGCGCATGGATCTCTGTTTCGAACTGGCCACGCAGATTTTGGCGCGCTTGGCAGGAGCCGTCACGACCGTGGATGAGGTCCATGGCTTCCGCTTCTTCGATCAACGAGACCTGCTTGGCTTTGTGGATGGCACGGAGAATCCCACAAGAAATGCCGCGGCCGAAGCGGTCTTCATTCGGGATGAAGATCCCGCTTTCGCTGGGGGAAGCTACGTCATCGTGCAAAAGTACCTGCACAATCTGGATGCTTGGAACAACGTTTCTACCGAGGACCAGGAAAAGATCATCGGGCGCACCAAAGTCGCGGACATCGAACTCGACGATTCGGTCAAGCCAACGTCAGCGCACAACGCCCTCACGACTATCGAAGAGAATGGAAGAGAGATCAAAATCCTTCGCGACAACATGCCCTTCGGCCGGGCCGGCAAGGGCGAGTTTGGCACCTACTTCATCGGCTACAGCCGCTCGCCGCGCACGATCGAACAAATGCTCGAGAATATGTTTATCGGGCGCCCGCCGGGGAACTACGATCGCATCCTCGACTTCAGCACTGCGGTTACGGGGAATCTGTTTTACGTTCCGACGGCCACGTTCCTGGATAATGTGTCGCCGGATCAAGCTGCAACCGATGCAATCCCTGCTTCGCAAAATTCCGCGACGGAGTCAGCGTCGATTGAAACTTCTGCTTCGTCCCTCCCATCCAATGGTTCACTCGGCGTAGGTTCTCTGAAAGGAGAAAATTCCCATGAATAATCTGCATCGCGAGCTGGCTCCGATTTCCGATGCCGCCTGGGCTCAGATTGAACAAGAAACATCACGCACGATCAAGCGGTATCTAGCGGGCCGGCGCGTGGTGGATTTTCATGGACCGGCAGGTTCTGCGCTCTCGGCTGTGGGCACAGGGCACGAGCACAAGATCAAGGCTCCCGGAGACGGGATCAGCGCGCAACAGCGCGAGGTGAAAGCTCTTGTCGAATTGCGGGTTCCCTTTGAACTCGAGAGGCAAATGATTGACGATGTGGAACGCGGAGCTAACGATTCGGATTGGCAACCCGCGAAAGATGCTGCGCGCAAGCTCGCCTTCGCAGAGGACCGCGCTATTTTCGAAGGCTACGATGCGGCGGGAATCGTAGGAGTCCGCCAAGGCACGAGTAATCCGAAGAAATCTCTGCCGGCTGACGTGCGCAAATACCCAGAAGCTTTCGCGCAGGCATTGAGCCAGTTGCGCCTGGTGGGTGTAAACGGCCCGTATTCCATTCTGCTCAGCGCGGATGCTTATACCGAACTTGCCGAAACGAGCGATTATGGCTATCCAGTCCTCGAACATGTGAAACGTCTGGTCGAAGGCAAGATTATCTGGGCTCCTGCCATTGACGGCGCTTTCGTGGTCACCACGCGCGGCGGCGATCTCAACCTTCATATTGGACAGGATGCCGCCATCGGGTATTTGAGTCACACGGACACGCACATCCGGCTCTATTTGCAAGAAACGTTTACGTTCCTTTACCTCACCTCCGAATCCAGTGTTGCGTTAGCGTCGCCCTCCAAGTCCCGTTCTTGAGGCGTGCTGTCACCTCAGCCTGAATATTGAGCATGCAGGCGCAAACAAGAGGCCTCACTTGAAGCGGGACGACGATTGAAGTTGTGGAGAAGAGTGCCATGCCTGACGCGGCAATCAAACGGAATGAAGCCGACCCTCCACAGGCATCGTTTGAGGAAGGCGATGTTGAGGCCGGAAATCCACTGCCGATTGGGGGTGCGCATCAGTACGGTGATGGAGTTAACTTCGTTCTGTTTAGTCGTCACGCGACCGGCGTCCGACTAGAACTTTATGAAAGTGCTGGAGACTCTTTGCCGGCGAGGATCATCGATTTGGATCCGGTGCGTCATCGGACCGGCGACTTGTGGCATGTGTGGTTAAGAGGGCTTCGATCCGGACAACTCTACGGCTATCGAATCGACGGACCCTATCAACCAGAAGAAGGCCACCGCTTCAATCGACATCGGTTGCTGCTGGATCCGTTTGCAAGAGCGATTGCTGGCGTCAAAGATTGGGATTTCTCCGCTGCCCACGGCTACGATGCGGCCAGCAGCCTTCGTGACCTGAGCTTTTCGACTGTCGATGATGCCGGCACCACGCCGAAATGCATTTTCACCAACGAGTATTTCGACTGGGAGGGGGAAGTACCTCCCAAGCTGTCCGCCACCGATACGGTCATTTATGAGACACACGTTCGCGGATTCACAATCCATCCCAGCTCGGGAGTAGCGAATCCGGGCACATTCCTTGGCTTGACCGAGAAAATACCTTATCTTCAGGACCTCGGAGTAACCGCCATTGAACTGGTGCCGGTTCTCGAATTCAACGAAAACGAATCGAACCGGCTCAATCCAATCACGAAGGAGAGACTGAGAAATTACTGGGGCTACAATCCGGTGGCGTTCTTTGCTCCAAAACAATCTTATGCGGTTGCGGGACCGCAGCATGCGCAGATTCGGGAATTCCGAGAGATGGTCAAGGCCTTTCATCGCGCCGGCATTGGAGTGATCCTCGACATCGTATTGAACCATACGGCCGAGGAAGACGAACTGGGACCCACGATTTGTCTGCGCGGCATTGAGAACTCAATCTTTTATATGTTGCAGCGGGACCGCCGGTACTACAAAGACTTTACCGGTGTCGGCAATACGCTCAACGCAAATCATCCGATTGTGCGCGACTTCGTCATGGATGTGCTCCGTTATTGGGTCATGCACATGCACGTGGACGGTTTTCGGTTCGATCTTGCGTCCGTTCTGGGGCGGGATGAGGATGGGAATATCCTGCGCAACGCTCCACTTCTGGAAAGCATTGCCGAGGATCCGATTCTGCGCGATGCGAAGCTCATTGCGGAAGCGTGGGATGCGGGCGGCGCATATCAGGTGGGAAGTTTTTCCACGGAGCGTTGGCGAGAATGGAATGGCCGCTTCCGCGACGATGTGCGCCGATTCTGGATTGGCGACGCGGGCATGATGGGAGCTTTCGCCAGCCGCATCAGTGGGAGTTCGGATCTATACCAAGCGTCGGGCAAGGGACCGGCGGGCAGCCTCAACTTCGTAACTTCTCATGACGGGTTCACGCTGAACGATTTGGTGAGCTACCGGCAGAAGCACAATGACGAAAACGGGGATTACAACCGCGACGGAACCGATGCCAACTACAGCGACAATTGCGGTGTGGAGGGACCGAGCGACAATCCCGCTGTGGAAGGGATGAGGAACCGGCTGATCAAGAATTTCCTGTTAACCCTGTTTATCTCCAGAGGAGTTCCGATGCTGCTTGGTGGAGACGAGTTTCGCCGAACCCAGCGCGGCAATAATAACGCGTACTGCCAGGATAACGGGGTGAGCTGGTTTGACTGGAGCCTGTTAGAAAAGCACAAAGAGATTCACCACTTCACGCGAGGGATGATCGCGTTTCGTCGAGCGCATCCCGTTTTACGACAGGAAGTTTTCTATACCGACGCTGACATAAAGTGGTTCGCGCCAAACAGCGTCACTCTTGACTGGGGAGACCAGCGGCAGAAATCTATTGGGTGTCTGATTTTTGGACAGACGGAAGCCGATTTGTTCCTCATGTTTAATGCTGATCCCAAACCCGTTGATTTCTCCATTCCCCGGTTGACGGGTGCCAAGACCTGGCATTTGGCAGTGGATACTTCGCGAAACGCTCCTGACGATCTCTATGAAGCTGGGAAAGAACCGTCGTTGCCAGTCCATAAGCAAGGCCAGATCAGTTTTCGGGTTGAAGCTCGATCGAGCGCGATTCTGTTGACCCATGATGAAGGAATTTCATAACGAGGTGCAAAGTGAAAATTAATGCTGCTGCCGGGAAGCCGGCTGATCCATCAATCCTGGTAAATGTTCCAAAGCTAATTACCGCCTACTACGAGTTGCGGCCCGATCCAAATGATCCGAGACAGCGGGTTGTGTTCGGAACGTCGGGCCATCGCGGATCTGCTTTCGACGTGGCGTTTAACGAGTGGCATATCCTCGCCATCACTCAGGCAATTTGTGACTATCGCGAACAGCAGAAGATCGACGGTCCGCTGTTCCTTGGAATCGATACCCATGCCCTTTCCGAGCCGGCATTTGCGAGCGCGCTGGAAGTGCTTGCGGCAAACAATGTTGAGGTAATGCTCTCCGAGGGGACACCGTACACGCCGACCCCGGCCGTCTCGCACGCGATTCTGCGTTACAACCAGCAGCGAAAGAGCGGGCTTGCCGACGGCATCGTAATCACACCTTCTCATAACCCTCCCGACGACGGTGGCTTTAAATACGATCCGCCTCATGGAGGACCGGCGAGTTCGAGCGTGACTTCGTGGATCGAATCAAAGGCCAACGATTTTCTGGAGCACGGGATTCAGGATGTGAAGCGAATGCTGTTTGCGAAAGCGCTGCGCGCATCAACCACGCACAAACACGACTTCCTGCATGCGTATGTGAGCGATCTGAACAGTGTTGTGGATATGGAGGCGGTGCGCGACGCGAAGATCAAGCTGGGAGTCGATCCCCTGGGCGGCGCAGGGATCGATTATTGGCCGCGGATCGCGGAGCAGTACGGTCTTGATCTAACGATCGTGAACAAAGCGGTTGATCCGACATTTCGTTTTATGACCGTGGACTGGGACGGGAAAATCCGCATGGACCCTTCGTCGCCCTATGCCATGCAGAGACTCATCGGGTTGAAGGACAAGTTCGATATCGCCTTCGCCAGCGATACCGACCACGACCGGCATGGTGTCGTCACGAAGGGAAGTGGATTACTACCTCCGAATCATTACCTCTCGGTGTGCGTCAGCTACCTGTTCGCAAACCGGCAGAACTGGGGCAAGGATGTTGCGGTCGGAAAGACTGTCGTGAGCAGCAGCATGATCGACCGGGTCAGCGCGCGACTGGGGCGGCAGCTTTATGAGGTGCCGGTGGGCTTTAAGTGGTTTGTGGAAGGCTTGCTCGATGGGAAGTTGGGTTTCGGCGGTGAAGAAAGCGCGGGTTCTTCTTTTCTCAGGCGCAATGGCACAGTGTGGACCACCGACAAGGACGGAATCATTCCGTGTCTGCTCTCGGCAGAAATCACGGCTCGAGAGGGGAGAGATCCCGGCGAGATCTATCGACAACTCACGCAAGGGCTGGGAGATCCCATTTATGAACGCATCGACGCTCCCGCCACCCCTGAACAAAAAGCAGCGCTCGCAAAGTTGTCCTCATCCGATATTCAGGCCACCAAACTCGCTGGTGAACAGATCCAGCGCACACTGACCACCGCTCCCGGAGACGGTAACCCTATCGGGGGAATCAAAGTGATTGCCAACAATGGCTGGTTCGCAGCGCGTCCATCGGGCACGGAAGAAATCTACAAAATCTACGCCGAGAGTTTCCTTGGACAGGAACATCTAGGGCAAATCGAAGACGAAGCCCAGGCGATTGTTACGGAAACGCTTGCCCGCAGCACGCGCGCGGCTTAAGGCGGTGAGCTTGAGAAGGAGTTGTTTATGAGTGCTTCTACATATGTTGATCGCCCGCTTGTTGAGCGACGGCTGGATCCGGCTATTTCAGATGCGCTTACCGACCTGGCCCTGGACCTGCGCTGGTCGTTCAACCACTCGGCGGATGAACTTTGGGAGCGACTCGACCCTGAACTCTGGGAACTGACTCACAATCCGTGGGTGATGCTGCAAACCGTGTCGCGTGAAAAATTGCAGCTTGTTACTGCCGACCCAAACTTTCAAAAACTGCTGACTGAACTCCGCCAGGAGAAAGCGACGCGGGAGAAGTCGGACGCATGGTTTCAAAAAGCGTATCCACATAGTCGCCTCACGACGGTCGCATATTTTTCGATGGAATTCATGTTGAGCGAGGCGCTGCCGATTTATTCGGGCGGCCTGGGCAATGTTGCGGGTGATCAACTGAAGGCAGCGAGCAACCTCGGTGTGCCGGTGGTTGGAATCGGCCTTCTGTATCAGCAAGGTTATTTTCGGCAGGAGATCGACGCGCAGGGTCAGCAGCAGGCGCTCTATCCATTCAACGATCCGGGCCAGTTGCCAATCCAACCACTTCGCCAGCCAAATGGGGAGTGGCTGCGAGTGCCGATTCACGCACCCGGATTTACGATATGGCTCCGCGCGTGGCAGGTGCAGGTCGGCCGGGCGAAATTGTACCTGCTCGACACGAACGATCCCGCGAACCTTCCTCCATATCGCGGCATTACAACTGAGCTTTATGGTGGAGGCCCGGAGCTGCGATTAAAGCAGGAGTTGGTTCTTGGTATCGGCGGCTGGCGGCTTTTGGGCGCACTCGGATTGCAACCCGAAGTTTGCCATCTGAATGAAGGTCACGCTGCGTTTGCAGTATTCGAACGAGCGCGCTCTTACATGAAAGAGAGCGGCACTCCTTTCGATGTGGCGTTCACGGTCACACGGGCAGGCAATCTTTTCACGACCCACACTCCTGTCGAAGCAGGCTTTGACCGTTTCGCTCCCAGCCTCATGGAGCGCTATCTCAAAGCGTACGCAGAAGAAGCCCTTTCCATCTCATTCGACGATCTGATGGCATTAGGGCGCCGCGATCGCAGAGACTCGTCGGAACCATTCAATATGGCTTATCTGGCGATCCGAGGAAGTGGCGCCGTGAACGGCGTGAGCAAACTTCACGGTGAGGTGAGCCGGCGGCTCTTTCAAACCCTCTTTCCGAGATGGCCGGAGCCCGAAGTGCCCGTCACGTACGTCACCAACGGTGTCCATACACCCACTTGGGATTCGCCCGAAGCTGATCGACTGTGGGAGCGGATGTGCGGAAAAGAGTGCTGGAGCGACACGATGGAGAATGTCGGAAGAGACATTCGTGCGGCCAGCGACTCCGAGTTGTGGCAACTCCGTGCCGAGGGCCGCAAGACTCTCGTGGAGTATGTCCGCAGATTTCATACCCGGCAAATTGCCGGGCGGGGAGCGTCGGCTGAGGAGCTGGCGCAAGCAGCGATGAGGCTTGATAGCGACGTATTGACTCTTGGATTTGCGCGTCGCTTCGCGACGTATAAACGCCCAAATCTTTTGCTGCACGATCCGCAACGGCTTCTCAACATCCTGACGAATCATGAGCGTCCCGTCCAGCTCGTGCTGGCCGGCAAGGCGCACCCTCAGGATACTCAGGGGCAGGAGATGATACGCGAGTGGATTGAATTTGCGCGCCGCCCGGAAGCTCGACCACGGGTGGTTTTCCTCGCCGATTACGACGTTCTCATGGCGGAGCACCTGGTTCAGGGCGTGGACGTTTGGGTGAACACTCCGCGAAGGCCCTGGGAAGCGAGTGGCACCAGCGGCATGAAGGTGCTGGTGAACGGAGGGTTGAATCTTTCCGAACTCGATGGCTGGTGGGCGGAGGCATATTCGCCGGAAGTCGGCTGGGCGATCGGGGATGGGCGGGAACATGGGGATGATCCTTCATGGGACACGGCTGACGCTGAAAGTCTCTATGCCGTGCTCGAAAAAGAGGTGATCCCAGAGTTTTATTCGCGCGACGAGCATGGAATTCCGAGGCGCTGGGTGGCTCGCATGCGTGAGAGCATGGCTCGACTGACTCCGGCGTTCTCGACGAATCGAGTAGTCCGGCAATACACCGATGAACACTATGTCTCGGCCGCGGCTGCTTTTCGCGAGCGAGCGGAAAACCGCGGTTCCTTAGGCGCAGACTTGGTCGCCTGGGAGGCCGAACTGGCGAAACACTGGCCGGGGCTGCGATTCGGTTCCGCGACAGTTCAACAAGAGGGGGAACAGTACCATTTTCAGGTACAAGTTTTTCTGGACGATCTCAATCCTGATTCCATAAATGTCGAACTCTACGCGGACGCGGAGAAAGACGCGGCCGCAATCACGCGGCCGATGAATCGGGGTGAGCGCCTGGTGGGTGCGGCAAGTGGCTTCACGTATACCGCGACTCTCCCGGCCAGACGTCCACTCGCTGATTACACACCGCGCATTGTACCGCGGCACGTGGGGGCGCTGGTGCCGTTAGAAGCCAATTTCATTCTGTGGCATGGGGCACCCTCCTGGCGCTGAATTGGGGCTGTGCTCAAAGTCCGGCACGGAAGAAAACCTGGTTTGCTAGTCGAACGTATGACTGGAGAAGCTTGAGAGTGATCTCCGAAAAGAACTGTGCTCAAAACGATCGCGCAAGAGACCGGATAACGGCCGGATAACGAGAGCAGGCCGCAGCAAGCCAATGCCCGATCAACTCAAGGCGCCGGATAAACAACAACGGTTGGAACTCACGACCGACTATCTAGGTGAGGCTCGGCATGAGTTCGTGGCAAAACTGGCTTACAAGCTTTGGGAAGAGAGGGGTCGGCCGCTCGGTTCACCTGAAGTCGATTGGTTTGCAGCAGAGCGAGCTGTGTACTCAGCGTTAGTCGCGTCGGGTTTGGTCACCCCATCCAGGAATGACTCGCAACACATGTCAGGAAAGATTTACTGGTAATTTTCGATGTTGTTTGTCGCCCAATCAGTAGGGGCATTCACGCGGTGACCAAACTATTCCGCTCAAACGCTTAGAACCGGAGTAGACATGGCGCAAATGATTGCGTAGGCGTGTATCCGAAGGTTTCCGCTTGATGGAAAGCAGTCCAAAACCAGCAAATCGGCTTTAATTTTGCTCGCCATTTCACTGAGCACCTTTGGCACGTCGCCGCTGCCAACGAGCAAATCGGCGCTGATACCCAGATTATTCTGTAGTTCTGCAAGCCTGTGAGACGCATCCTCGACCAGATCTTGTTGCCACTTGGGATTGGCCCAACTGCCACCGGGAGCAAAAATCGCCATTGATTGAGTGACGTTGCTCAATGTGAGGCGGGCTCCAAACTCCGTAGCTAGCTGTCCGGCCCAGGATGCTGCTGCTTGACTATGAGGGCCCAGATCAACGGCACAGAGGATGTTGTGAATCGAGAAGTCCTTGGCTGACTGGTCTTCGGTGTGCGCTCCCGTCCATATTGGGCACTCTTTCCGCCCCAACACTTTCGTAGTCACCGATCCGAGGAGGAACTCGCCGAATGTTTCGCCGTGGGAGGACATCATGATCAAGTCGGCGTTCCCGACCTGCGCCGCGTGCACAATCTGTTTTGCAGGATCACCTTGAACCACCAGAGAACCAGCCACCAGCCTCTGGAGTTTTGTGCGAAGCGATTGGTCAATCGAGTCGCCGGCTTTTTGAAGAATCTCGGCAAGCAGATTCCAGTTCGCGAGACTGCGGTCGTCCGCTGGCACACCGGCTGCAATACTTTCGGGCGTGGACACGTGCAGCATCGCAAGCTCGGCCTGGAAACGCTCAGCTAATGTGACACCCTGTTGAAAGACCGACACGGAGGTGGCTGGAAAATCAACCGGAAGAAGAATCCTCTGGATCAGCAAGGTTTTCGCCCACCTTTCTCAAACTTGACGAACCCAGCATCATGGCCATAGATGTGATGTTAAGGGTGGATATGTAGATGCCGCAACGCAGAAGCTGTGGCGACGGCGCGGAGTCACCTTTCGAACGAGATTGTAGAGCACAATTGAGATTAAAATCGCCAGCACCGCTGAAGTAACGAAACCAAATGACCAGTGAGGCTAAACCATGTGTTTTTCAGCGACCGTAAATTTCGCTGGCAGCGCTGTTCTCGGTGTGGCTGGAGTTGCCACGTTGACGAAAGTCAAGCACCGCCGCGAACTGTTATTTGCTTCGATGCCTTTGCTGTTTGCCATTCATCAGTTCATTGAAGGATTTGTCTGGCTGGGATTGGATGGAATTCTTTCGCCCGCGGTAGCCCATGATATGGGTGCTGCGTTCATGCTTTATGCGCAGGGGCTCTTGCCTTTATTGGCTCCGCTTAGCGTCGTGCTATTCGAGCCGAATGCCAAGAGCCGCCGCCGCATGCTGCCGTTTGCGGTGCTCGGCGGAGCCGTCGCTCTGTATATTTTGTGGGCGCTTACGGCATTTCCCCTGCAGGTCTATGTCGAGCAACACAGCATCGTGTACGTCAATCCGGCGACTAACAATATTCTAATTGCGCTTCTCTATATCATCGTCACCTGTGGGTCGCTGTTTTTCTCGCAAATCCGGATGATGGTGGTTTTCGGCGCGGCCAATCTGGTGCTCTTGCTAACGGTAATGGAGATTAAGCGGTATGCCTTCACGTCAGTGTGGTGCGCTTACGCGGCTGTCGCCAGCGCGATAATCCTCGCCTATTTTTGGACCAGCCAGGAAGAGCGCCCTTTTCCCTACAACGGACAGAGCGCGTAAAGACTTAAAGAAAAGATGCCGAAGGCTTGCCTGTTTCCTGGAATGCGAGCGGTCGACATTATTTACATCCTCCCAGTCGATTTCGTCATCTGCATCGACAGGAGCGCGACTGCCCATCCCAGCAAGCTTCTCTTTCAGTCGCGGAACCCGGCTGCCTAATCTCGCTGGGACTTAAGTTGGAGGTGCGAAATGAACGCCAAGCAAACAACTTGGGAACCTTACGAAGAG
>Ga0335081_10013886_pt1 | contig 13018 bp, 9 predicted proteins | sample Lox_Sample_35_FD_206713 | JGI IMG/M metagenome (GOLD analysis project Ga0335081, IMG submission 206713) | Soil microbial communities from Loxahatchee National Wildlife Refuge, Florida, United States - Lox_Sample_3.5 | ecosystem: Environmental > Terrestrial > Soil > Wetlands | place: USA: Florida...
CGGCGCGAGCGGCGAGGTCCACTATGGCGCCGCGATCACGCTCGAGACCCACCGCCTGCTGTGGTTGCGCGTGCAGGCGCTCGACGTGATCACCAGCGCGGTCGACGGTGGGTTCTCCCACGTGCTCGAGGTCCAGCTGGGGGTCGTGACCAGACTCGGCCGCCGCGATCGCTGGTAGTGATACGATGCAGCCGTGAACTGCCCGGTGTGCATGGAGCGTCCCGCGGAGGTCGGCGTGCTGTGCGAGGAGTGCCGCGATGACCTGTCCAGTCCGATCCGGATCAGCCCCGAGCAGATCCAGCTCCGCGTGCAGCGCCCGACCACCGCCGCGCTGATCGATCTATGGGGCCGCGCGCACCAGCTCGACGCGCGCACCCTGGTCGGCCGCCAGATCGAGAACCACGGCCTGGCCGTGCTCGAGCCGAGCGTGTCGCGCCACCACGCCCACCTCACGTTCGACAACGCGGTGTGGACGCTGCGCGACCTCGGTTCGGCCAACGGCACGTTCCTCGACGACCGCCTGATCGACGCGCCGGTCGAGGTCCGCGACGCCACGCGCGTGCGGTTCGGCCACATCGCGTTCTACATGATCGCCGACGTCACCCGGCTGCCGCCGCCCAAGGTCAGCCGCACGATCACCACGACGATCAAGCCGCCGAACGTGCCGATCCCGCTGCCGCCGCCGGTGCAGGTGCCGGCGCCGGTCGCGGCCGATGACGACGACGCGTTCGGCGAGGAGCGCACCGACGTCGGCCTGCCCGAGATGGAGTTCCACATGCATGAGCCGACCGGCGGCGGCGGCGGGCTGATCGAGGTCGACGGCAAGCAGGTCCAGCTGACCACCACGCAGTTCGAGCTGATGGCGCTGATGATCAAGCGGATGGCGGCCGAGCGTCACCAGCCCGAGCTGGTGCGCGGCTTCGTGCGATCGTCCGAGCTGATCGCCGACCTGTCGTGGGACACCCGCGAGCCCAGCGAGAACCACGTCAAGCAGCTGGTCCGGCGCGTCCGCCGGGCGCTGATGAAGTCGGAGATCGGCGATCTGATCGAGTCCCGCCACCGCTTCGGGTACCGTCTACGCGCGATTCCCAAACCTGCGTGAGGTGAACCATGAAGCGCGTAGTGATCGCGGCCGCGGTGGCGGCCGTGAGCGGCACCGCCTTGGCCGACGACGTCGTCAAGGTCGGCGAGGATCCGAAGTTCGTGTTCGCGAAGCCCGACGACGCCAAGCCGGTCAAGGACATCGAGTGGCACGCGGCGATCGAGGGCGGCCTGTTGATCGCGACCGGGAACGCCGAGACCACCAACGTCTCGGCCGGCTTCAAGGTGTCGCGCCGGCAGGACGCCAACAAGCTCGCGCTCGAGGCCGCGATCGCCTACGCCAAGGCCGGCCTGCTCGTGCTCGACGACCGCAACGGCAACGGCCTGATCGACAACCAGACCGAGATCATCCAGCAGCAGTCGATCACCGCCGAGACGTTCGACGCGCGCCTGCGCTACGACCGGTTCCTCACCAACTACAACTCGCTCTACGCCGCCGCGCTCGCCGGGCGCGATGTCCCGGCCGGCAAGCTCGCGGTGCTCGGCGGCCAGATCGGCTACAGCCGGCGGCTCTACAAGTCCAAGACCGCCGAGGCGGTCGCCGAGGTCGGCGGCGACTACTCGCACGAGCACCTGGTGACCGGGTCGCCGGTGAACGTGGTGTCGGTGCGCGGCTTCGTCGGCGACAAGACCGCGCTGACCGAGGGCACCGACTTCGAGGCCTCGCTCGAGGCGCTCACCAACCTCAACCACGAGACCTTGCCGACCATGCAGGACGGCAGCGCGTTCGAGGACACGCGGATGAACCTCCACCTCGCGATCTCGGCCAAGATCGGCAAGAACCTCGCGGTGTCGACCTCGTTCGACGCCAAGTACGACCACCGCCCCGGGCCGCTCTCGATCAAGAACCTCGCGATGGACTACGTGCCCGCGGCCGCGCCGCTCGAGACGATCATGAAGGCGCAGCTGATCTACACGTTCGCGACCGGCACGCCGCCACCGCCGCCGCCCAAGAAGGACGACGCCGGCACCCCGTCAAAGTAGCTCGCGGGCGAGCAGCACCGCGCCGACCGCGGCGAACACGATCGCGGCGACGATCCGCGTGACCTTGGGATCGAGCAGCTTGCCGGCGCGGTTGCCGATCGTCACCGCGATCGCGGTCACCGCCCACAGCGCCGCGACCGAGCCGAGCATGACGGTCGGCCAGCTGCGATAGCGCGCCTGGAGCGCCGCCGTGCCGATCTGCGTCAGGTCACCCCACTCGGCGATGAAGATGACCACGAACGTGGTGGCGAGCGACTTCCAGAACCCGCCCTGCGGCCGGGTGTCGTCGAGCTCGCCGCGGTCGGCCTGGCGCAGCAGCATCACCGCCGCGCACGCCAGGAACAGCACGCCCGAGCCGATCCGCACCCAGCGCGCATCGAGCTCGCCGAGCAGCGAGCCCGCGCCGACCGCGATCACGCTCTGCACCGACAGCGCGAACGCCGCCCCGAGGAACACCGGCAGCGCGCGATGCCGGGTCGCGAGCACGAGCGAGGCCAGCGCGGTCTTGTCGGGCAGCTCCGCGACGAAGATGATCCCGAAGACGCTGGCGAGCAGCTCGAGCGACATCCACGCCGAGCTTAGCGCCGAACGTGACGCGCGCCGTTGCGCACCGCGGGACGTTCCTCGACGGTGGACGCCAGCTCCTCGAGCAGCGCGCGCAGCGACTTCATCTTCTTCGAGCCGAGCCGCGTGGCCCAGCGCGCCTCGGTGGCGGCGGCGACGCGGCGGACCTCGGCGGCCCACACCTTGCCCTTGGGGCCGAGCCGGACCCGCTTGATCACGCCGTGATCGGGATCGGGGAAGCGCTCGACCATGCGCATGGTCTCGAGGTCGTCGATCAGATCGCCGACGGTCTGCTTCGGCAGCGACACCGCGCTCACCAGCTCGGCGAGCCGAACGCCGTCGGGGCCGATCGCCCCGAGGAGCTGGACGTGCGCCGGGCGGAGGGTCGGGAAGCCGAGGCGCTGCAAGCGGGTCGCGAGCTGGGCCTGGAGATCGTGCTGGGGAACGTGGAGCAGCGTACGGAGGTCACGGCCCCGGGAGGCCGTGCTGGTGGGTCGAGTCTTCGTCATGAGCACGAGCGCCGCGGGGGATTCGCGTCATACCAAAGCGCGCCGACGGTCGACAACCCTGATCGCGCGCAAATCGGCGCGCTCCGGAGCGCAAGCCGAGTACGCGCCATCACGCGAATGTCAAGGCGGCGTGTGCTTGCTCGACACCGCGTGCAGATCGACGACGCCGACCTCGCTCGCGCCGCGATCGATCGGTGTGCTCGAACCGAACAGCCGCTTGGCCTTCGCGGCCAGGTCATCGAACCACGTGTAGATGACCGGGATCGCGACCAGCGTGAGCAGCAGGGACAGGGTCTGTCCGCCGACCACCACCGACGCCATCGCCTTGGAGAACCCCGAGCCGATGCCCTGGGTCGTGATCAGCGGCAGCATGCCCGCGACGAACGCGAACGTCGTCATCAGGATCGGGCGCAGCCGGTCGCGGCTCGCGGCGAGCACCGCCTCGGTGCGCGGCAGGCCCTGCCGGCGCAGGCCGTTCGCGTGATCGACCTGCAGGATCGCGTTCTTCTTCACCATCGCGAACAGCACGATGATGCCGAGCATCGAGAAGATGTTGAGCGAGCCCCCGGTCAGGTAGAGCGACCACACCGCGAACGGCAAGGTCAGCGGCAAGGCGAGCATGATCACGAACGGATGGAGCAGCGACTCGAACTGCGCCGCGAGCACGAGGTACATGAACACCACGGCGAGGAAGATCGCGAACAGGAACGCGTTCTTCATCTTGCCGAACTCCTTGCTCCGGCCGAACGGCTCCCAGGTGTAGCCCGGGGGCATGTTCAGGTCCTTGAGCGCCTGCTCGATCTTGCTCGACACGTCGCCCTCGTTGAACCCGGGCGAGACGTTGCAGGTGATCGTGACCGCACGCTCGCGGCTCTGCCGCGTGATCTTCGAGATCGCCTGGTTGCCGCCGACGCGGATCACGTCGGACAGCGGGACCTGACCCAGCGTGCGCGACGGCACCGAGATCAGCGTGAGCGCGTTCGGATCGTCGCGATAGCGGTCGGCGGCGCGCAGGAACACCTGGTACTCGTCGCCGCGGTCCTCGAACGTCGACACGTCGACGCCGCCGATCAGCACCGACAGCGTGTTCGTGATGTCGGCGGGATCGACGCCGAGCCGCGCCGCGCGGTCGAGGTCCGGCCGCACCAGGGTCTCGCCGAGCGGATCGACCAGGCTCGAGTCCTGATCGACCACGCCCGGGATCTTGTTCATGGTGTCGATGATCGAGTGGCCGAACCGCGTGAGCTTGTCGAGGTCGGGGCCGGAGATCACGTACGACACCACCGCGTTCTGCCCGCCGATCGAGAAGTCGTTCACCTGCTGGACCGCGACGTGATAGGTCTTCGGCAGCCCGGCCAGGATGTTCTTGCGCACGTCCTCCATCACGACCGCCTCGCTGCGCGTCCGCTTGTCGGGGTCGGTCATGTGGACGTAGATGCTGCCGACGTTGGCCTGGCGCTGATCGCCGCCGGCGATCGTGACCAGCGTGGAGTCGACCTCGGGCAGGTCGCGGGTGCGCCGCGCGATCCGCTCGGCGAACAGCGTGGTCGCCTCGAGCGTCGTGCCCTCGGGCGTCTGGATGTAGATCTCGAACTGGGCCTCGTCGTTGGGCGGCAGGAAGTCGCCGCCGACCTTCTTGACGATGCCGATGCACGACGCGAACGCGGCGAAGATCGCGAGGCCGACGACCCAGCGGTGGCGCAGGCAGAACGCCAGCACGCCGGAGTACACCCGCGCGATCGGCCGGTACACCGCGTCGCTGCCGCGCTCGAGCAGCGACTTGCGGCGGTGCTGGCCCTCGGCCGGCGGCGCCGGCAACAGGCGCGCCGCCATCATCGGGGTCAGCGAGAACGCGACCACCATCGACACGCCGATCGCGAACGCCATCGTGAGGCCGAAGCTGTACAGGAACCGCCCGACGATGCCGCTCATGAACGCGACCGGCAGGAACACCGCCATCAACGACAGCGTGGTCGCGAGCACCGCGAGCCCGATCTCCTTGGTCGCCTGGATCGCGGCCGGGAACGGCTTCATGCGCTTCTCGTCGATGAACCGGTAGATGTTCTCGAGCACGACGATCGCGTCGTCGATCACGATGCCGACCGCGAGCGCGAGCGCGAGCAGGGTCATGAGGTTCAGCGTGAAGTGCGCGATCATCATCAGGCCGAACGTCGAGATGATCGACGTCGGGATCGCGAGCGCGGCAATGATCGTCGACCGCAAGCTGCCGAGGAACAGCAGCACGACCAGCGCGGCGAGCCCGGCGCCGATGATCAGGTGCTCCTTGACCTGATCGGCCGACGTGCGGATCTGGATCGAGTTGTCGCGCACGACGTCGACCGAGTAGCCGGGCGGCATGCTCCTGGACAGCTGCGCGACCGCGTCCTTGACCGAGTCGACCACCGCGACCGTGTTGGTGCCGGTCTGCTTGCGGATCGACAGCGCGATCGCGGGCACGCCGTTGCGCACCGCGGCGGTGTCGGCGTCCTCCATGCCGTCCTCGACCTCGGCGACGTCGCCGACCCGCACCGGGTGATCGCCCTGTGCCCGCACGACGATCTTCGCGATGTCGCGCGGATCGACCGCGCGGCCCTCGATGCGCAGCGTCGAGTTGTTCGAGCCGAGCTCGAGCGTGCCGCCGGGGACGTTGGCGTTGCCCGCGTTGATCGCGCGCTCGACCTCGAGCGCCGACACGCCCGCCGCGGCCAGCCGGATCGCGTCGAGCCGCACGTTGATCTGGCGGTCGCGCTTGCCGAGGATCACCGCCTGGCCGACGCCGGCGAGCCGCTCGATCCGGCTCTTGACCTGCTTGTCGGCGAACCGCGTGAGGTCGCGATCCGACGTGCCGGGCGGACCCTTGACCGACAGCACGACGACCGGCGCGGCGTCGGGATCGGCCTTGCGGACCTCGGGGCGGGTCCCGGGCGGCAGATCGCGCAGCACGGTCGCGAGGTGCTCGTTGATGTCCTGCGCGGCCTTGTCGGGATCGACCTCGAGATCGAACTGCGCGATCACGAGCGACACGCCCTCGGTCGACGACGACGTCAGGGTGTCGAGCCCGCTCACCGTGTTGACCGCCTCCTCGACCTTCTCGGTGACGTCGGTCTCGACCGCGCTCGGCGACGCGCCGGGATACGGCGTGACGATCGTGACCAGCGGGAAGTCGACCTTGGGGAACTTGTCGACGCCGAGGCTGCGGTAGCCGACCACGCCGACCACGACCAGCACCGCGACCAGCACGCAGGCGAAGATCGGGCGGCGGACGCAGACGTTTGCGAGCCACTGCACGGGCTACTCCACGACCTTGGCGCCGTCGACGACCGCGTCGGTGATGTCGGTGACCACCTTGTCGCCCTTGGCGACGCCCTTGACGATCGCGACCCGGTCGGGCGCGGGCGGCTCGCCGACCTGGACGATGCGCTCCTCGAGCTCGCCCTTGACCACGACGTAGACCCGCAGGCCCTTGCCGCGCTTGTCGGTGACCGCGCTCGCGGGGATGACCGGCAGCGTGATCTGGCCCTTGACCAGCGTGGCCTCGACGAACATGCCGGGCACGAGCGGCGAGCCCTTGTCGAGCGTGGCCTCGACGATCAGCGAGCGCTGCTTGCCGATCTCGCCGCCGAGCCGGGTGACCTTGGCCTGGTACTTGTCGGGCGCGGCGACCGCCTTGACGGTGACCGGCTCGTCCTTCTTGACCGCGAGCACCGCGGCCTCGGGCACCGACAGCTCGACCTTGAGCGGATCGTCGTCGACCAGCGTGAACAGCGCCTTGCCGGGCTGCACCCACTCGCCGGGCGACACCATCTTCTCGGACACCACGCCGTCGAACGGCGCGCGCACCATGCCGTCGGTCACCGACTTCATCATCATGTCGGTGCGCGCCTGCGCCGCCGCGACCTGCTCGAGCGACGACGTGCACTGCTCCATCTGGCGGTCGTACTCGTCCTTGGTGATCGCGCCCTTGTCGAGCAGCTGCTTGGTGCGCGCGCACTCCTGCTCGGCGAGCTCCTTCTGGGCGCGTGCCGCGGCGAGGTTGGCCTGCGCCTCGCGCGCCGACAGCGCGGCGTTGCGCACGTCGAGCTGGATCACCGCCTGCCCGAGCTTCACCCGGTCGCCGCGCTGGATCATCACGTTGAGGACCTTGCCCTGGGTGTCGGCGGTGACGTCCGATCGCTGATCCGCCGCGACCGTGCCGGTCAAGACCAGCACGTCGGGGACCGGCGCCTCGACCGCGACCGCGGTCTGCACCTTGATCGGCGGCGCGCTCGGCTTGGCAGCTTGCGAGGCATCGCCGCCCTTCTTGCAAGCGAGCCCCAGGACTGCGACCGCGACGAACAGGAAGGTCCGCATCGTGCGCCTACGATGCACGGACCCTGCCAGCGGGTCCAGCGCGGGCTCACGGGCTTAGCGTCGCAGGAGCTGTCGGAACGCCATACAACTGTCGAGGTATCGCGTAGCTAGCTCACCGGCTGGCGTCGTCGCCGATCGCGTGGGTGAGCTGCGCCAGCGCGACCCGCAGATCGATGCGAGCGTTGAGCGCGGTGATCCGCGCGCGCGTCAGGTCGGTCTGCGCGTCGACGAGCTCGACCGCGGTGGCGCGCTCGGCGAGCAGCAGCTCGCGGCGCACCCGGTAGCTCTCCTCGGCGGCGGCCAGGCCCTTCTGCGAGGTCGATAGTGCGTGCACCGCGATCCGCACCGCCTGGATCGCGGACAGCACCTCGATGCGCGTACCGCGTACGAGGTTCTCGCGGTCGGCGCGCAGCTCGTCGGTCTCGGCGGCGAGCCGGTCTCGCGTGGTCATCGTGGTCAGCGCGTCGTTGAGCGTCCAGGTCAGCTCGACGCCGGCATCCCACGTGAACTTGAACTGATCGGTCTGCGGGAAGTAGCGCTGGTTCGGCCGGGCGTCCTCGACCGTGCCGTACGCCGACAGCTTCGGGTAGTAGCTCGACTCCTCGGCCGCGCGCTGCTTCTCCTTGGCCTCGATGCCGATGTCGAGCACGCGGAAGTCGAGCCGGCGGTGCTCGGCGCGCTGGACCAGATCATCGAGCCCGGCCACCGCCGGCGCGGCGAGGTCCTTGCGGATGTCCTCGCCGATCGCGAGCGGCTCGTCCTCGCGCGCGCCGATCAGGAGGCGGAGCTGCTCCTCGCGCAGCTCGGACAGGTTGGTCAGCTGATCGAGCGTCTGCTCGGCCTCGGCCTCCTGCGACTGGATGCGCATGAGATCGGCCTTCGACACGCGCTGCACGTCGAACAGCGACTGCTCCTGGACGAGGGTGGCCTGGACCTGTCCGAGCTGGCGCTGCGCGATGAGCACCTGGAGCCGCGCGCGCACCCACTCGTAGTAGGCCAGCCGCGCGTCTTCGCCGGCGTCGACCTCCGCCGACAGCTTGTTGGCGCGCGCGGCGTCCTCGGCCAGGTGCGCGGCGTCGAGCAGGCGCGGGAAGCGCACGACGTAGTCCGAGATCGGGACGACGAGGTTGGCCTGCGCGTCGTAGCTGTTCTGAAAGAACTGGATCGGGATCGGCGGCACGCCCGGGATCGCGATCGTGAACGGCGGGATGAACGACAGCCGGGTGTAGCTGAGCTTGCCGTTGAGCTGCGGGACCAGCTGGAGCTCGGTCGCGGTCGCCTCGGCGGTCGAGGCCTCGAGCTCGGCGACCTTGCGCAAGACCGTCGGCGACACCTTGCCGGCGCGCGCCGCCGCCTGGTCCGCGGTCAGCCCGCCCGCGGTGAACAGCGCGTCGAGATCCTTCTCGAACGCGGCCATGTCATCGGGCGGCACGGGCTGGGCGGGCTGCGCGAGCGCCGGTGCGGCGGCCAGCAGGGTGAGCGCGAAGGCGAACCGATGCGTCATGCCGGCGACCAAAGCACCCGGCGTGCCACCGCGCCAGCTATCCGGACGCGAGACTTGTCGCACGGAGCCGCGAGATCTGTCGGCCGGCCATACAGCCGACAGTCACGTTTCGTGACGGTTCGGGTCACGTTTCGATCGCGTCCCGCGCAACGTGCGATCCACGCTAGAGTCGCGGCATGGCCGCCGCTGGCACGACGCTGGCAAACGATCGACGCGTGTCCGAGTCCGAGTCGCGCGCCGAGGTCTGGCGCGGCCAGCGCAACCTGTTCCTGCTCGAAGAGGTGCAGGGCATGCCGAGATGGCTGATGGGCGTGGGCGCGGCGCTTCACCTGCTCGTGCTCGGCATCCTCGTTCACGCCGGCTATCCGACCTGGCGCGTGATCGCGGTCGGCCTGGTGTTCGTCGTGTTCGCCGCGGTGCAGCGCACGTTCGCCAGGCACGCGCGCCAGGCGCGCTGCATCGAGGGCGCGTTCATCGCGATCAACGTGGGCGCGCAGCTGTTCGTGGTCGGCTCGGCGGCGCTGACCGGCGGCGTGCACTCGCCGTTTCTGCCCAACGTGGTGTTGCCCGCGATCGTCTCGCTGTTCTTCTTCGGCCCGGTGCCGGCGTCGCGCTGGATCGCGTTCGGCAACTTCTGGCTGATCGTCGCGATGCTGGCCCTGCCCGGCGACATCGTCGGCGCCGCGCTGCCCGATGCGCAGTACACCTTCGCGATCCTGCTCGAGCTCGGCTGGGCGCTGTTCATGCTGCACAAGCTGGCCGGCAAGCTCGCGATCGCGGCGAGCCGCGCCGGCGACTCGTACGCGTGCCTGCGCGAGGAGCGCGTCGCCGAGGCCGAGGCCCAGCTGCGCCGGCTGCAGTCGGTGGGTGCGAAGGTCGCGCACGAGCTCAAGAACCCGCTCGCCGCGATCAAGGGGTTGTGCCAGCTGGTGTCGCGCACGCCCGAGAGCGAGCGCACCCAGGAGCGGCTCGCCGTGGTCGCGTCCGAGATCAGCCGGATGGAGACCATCCTCAACGAGTACCTGTCGTTCTCGCGGCCGCTCGAGGACCTCCAGCCCGAGGGGATCGACCTCGCCGAGATCGCGCGCGACGTGCTCGACGTGCTCGCCGGCCGCGCCGATCAGGCCGGGGTCGAGCTCACGCTCGACGGCACCGCCGCGCCGGCCAAGGGCGATCCGCGGCGACTCAAGGAGGCGCTGATCAACCTCGTCGCCAACGCGATCGAGGCCACGCCGAACGGCGGCTCGGTCATGCTGCGCGTGCGCAACGGCGGCGACACGGTGACGGTCGACGTCAAGGACACCGGGCGCGGCATCGCACCCGAAGACCTCGAGCGGCTCGGCACCTCGTTCTTCACGACCCGGCCCAACGGCACGGGGCTGGGCGTGGTGCTCGCGCAGGGCGTGATCACCCAGCACGGCGGCACGCTCGCGTACGACAGCGCGGTCGGTCACGGCACGACCGCGCGGATCACGCTGCCCGCGGCCACCGCGGCGACGCCCGAGCCGGCCGCGCGCGCCGCGATGGTCGAGGCCCGCGCCTGATGAGCTGCATCCTGCTCGTGGACGACGAGCCCGGCGTGCTGTTCACCCTGAGCGAGCTGCTCGCGGAGCGCGGCCATCGCGTGGTGACCGCGCGCTCGGGCGCCGAGGCGCTGACCAAGCTCGACGACGCCGACGCGGTGGTGACCGACCTGTCGATGCCCGGCATGGACGGGCTGGAGCTGATGGGGCAAGTGGTCGCGCGCGACCCCACGCTGCCGGTCCTGCTGCTCACCGCGCACGGCAGCGAGCGGGTCGCGGTCGCGGCGATGAAGCAGGGCGCGTACGACTACCTGACCAAGCCGTTCGACATCGACGAGGTCGCGCTGGTGATCGAGCGCGCGCTCGAGGCGCGCAAGCTGCGGGTCGACAACCGCCGGCTCGCCGCCGAACAGACGCTCGGCCGGCGGATCGTCGGCGCGTCGCGGCCGATGCGCCGGCTGCTCGAGGCGACCAGCCGGGTCGCCGGCAAGGATGTCACCGTGCTGGTGCGCGGCGAGACCGGCACCGGCAAGGAGTTCGTCGCAGAGCTGTTACATGCCCAGTCGGCGCGCGCCGGCAAGCCGCTGGTCCGGTTCAACTGCGCCGCCCTGCCCGCCGAGCTCGCCGACGCCGAGCTGTTCGGGCACGCCCGTGGCGCGTTCACCGGCGCCCAGGCCAGCCGGCCCGGGTTCTTCGCGCAGGCGCACGGCGGCACGCTGATCCTCGACGAGGTCGGCGAGCTACCGCCCGTGGTCCAGGCCAAGCTGCTGCGCGCGCTCCAGGAGGGCGAGATCCAGCCGGTCGGCTCGGGGCGGATCGACAAGGTCGACGTCCGCGTGGTCGCGTCGACCAATCGCGACCTCGCCGCCGACGTCAAGGCCGGCACGTTCCGCGAGGATCTGTACTACCGGCTCGCCGTGGTCGAGCTGGTCGTCCCGCCGCTGCGCGATCGCAAGGACGACATCCCGGCGCTCGCCGAGGAGTTCGCGCGGCGCTACGGCGAGCGCTTCGGGCTGGGCGCGATCACGCTCGAGCCGGCGCTGATCGAGGCGCTCACCGCGGCCGACTGGCCGGGCAACGTGCGCCAGCTCGAGAACACGATCGCCAGGCTCGCCGCGCTGTCGACCGGCGGCGTGATCGGGCTCTCCGATTTCCACGCATCCGACACCAGCGCACTCCCACCGCCGCCGCCCGAGAGCCCGAGCGACGAGCCCGCGCTCGACGCCCGCAACGGACCGTCGCTCAAGGAGCAGGTCGAGGCGTTCGAGCGCGGCCTGGTGTCGCGCGCGCTCGAGGGCGCCGGCGGCAACCAGTCCGAGGCGGCGCGCCGGCTCGGTGTGTCGCGCGTCACCTTGATCGACAAGCTCAAGAAGTACGGCCTCGGATCGCGCCAGCGTTAGTCGGGGCTTTCACCCGCGCTGCGTTGCAGTCGGACCGCCGCGCCCTCTACACTGGCGCGGGAAGGTAATGTCGTCGGGCTCGCCGTTACCGGAACAGTTCGACAAGTATTCCATCCTCGGTCATCTGGCGACCGGCGGCATGGCCGAGGTCTATCTCGCGCGCCAGGGCGGCCTCGAGGGCTTCGAGAAGATCGTCGTGATCAAGCGCGTCCGCCCCGATCTCATGGGCGATCGCGAGGTCACGAGCTCGTTCCTCGACGAGGCGCGCCTGGTCGCGACCCTGCAGCACCCGAACATCGCGCAGGTCTACGAGGTCGGCTTCGTCAGCGACTCGTACTTCCTCGTCATGGAGTACGTCCACGGCGCCGACCTGCGCCAGGTCATGCAGCGCGCGACCGAGCTCAAGCGGCCGATCTCGCTCGCCAACGCGCTGCACGTCGTGGCGCAGGTGTGCGAGGGCATCCATTACGCCCACGAGAAGCGCGACCTGCGCGGCCGGCCGCTCGAGATCGTGCATCGCGACATCACGCCGTCGAACGTGCTGATCAGCCACGACGGCGCGGTCAAGGTGTGCGACTTCGGCGTGGCCAAGGCGACCAACAAGAGCACCGAGACCGCGCGCGGCGTGCTCAAGGGCAAGTACTCGTACATGTCGCCCGAGCAGTGCCGCGGTCAGGCGCTCGATCGCCGCAGCGACATCTTCTCGCTCGGCATCGTGCTCTACGAGCTGACCACCCTGACCAAGCTGTTCACCGGCGAGAGCGACTTCGAGCGGCTGCGCAAGATCGTCGACGGCGAGGTGCCGCGGCCGGCGAGCCGGGTCAAGCACTACCCGCGCGAGCTCGAGGCGATCGTGCTGCGCGCGCTCGCCAAGGATCCGGCGCAGCGCTACCAGACCGCGCGCGGGCTGCAGGTCGCGCTCGACGAGTTCGCGCGCGATCTGCGGCTGATCCAGTCGTCCGCGAGCATCCAGACCGTGATGAACGACCTGTTCGACGACCGGCTCGAGCCGTGGCTCGCGGCCCAGAAGCAGGGCAAGCAGCTCGGCGACTTCCTCGTCGACACCTCGGTGCGCTCGGAGCC
>Ga0335081_10013887_pt1 | contig 13017 bp, 13 predicted proteins | sample Lox_Sample_35_FD_206713 | JGI IMG/M metagenome (GOLD analysis project Ga0335081, IMG submission 206713) | Soil microbial communities from Loxahatchee National Wildlife Refuge, Florida, United States - Lox_Sample_3.5 | ecosystem: Environmental > Terrestrial > Soil > Wetlands | place: USA...
CGCTGTAATGGCCCGTCGCCGTGAACGCCTGCATTGCTCCATTGTCTGCGATCTTCGGGTACTGCGGGTTTACCACCAGCCGCAGGAGGGTAACAGAAGAACCTGTCACCGTGAGCGTCGTCGAACCGCTGATGCCGCCGAGAGTCGCTTGAATGGTCGTGGACCCAGGGCCCACACTCGTGGCAAGTCCGTTCAAACTGGCGGCATTGCTGATCGTGGCAACCGTTGTTACGGTTGAGGTCCAGATCACGGACGTCGTGATGTTCTGCGTGCTGGAGTCCGAGTAGGTACCGGTGGCGGTGAACTGCTCGGTCTGGCCCTGTGTGATCGTGGGATTCGCTGGCGTCACCGCGATGGAGACTAAACTCGGTTGAACGGTGAGTTTCGTGGACCCGCTCATGCCGTTTTGAGTTGCTTGAATTGTCGTTGATCCCGAACCAACGCTCATGGCGAGGCCGTTCGAGCCAGCAGCGTTGCTGATCGTTGCAACGCTCGGTGTCAATGAAGTCCAGGTAACGGAGGTCGTCAGGTTTTGCATGCTTCCGTCCGAGTAGGTGCCGGTGGCGGTGAACTGCTCGGTCTGGCCCTGTGTGATCGTGGGATTCGCTGGTGTCACCTTGATCGAGGTTAGAGATGGAGGCGTCTGAACGGTAGTCGATGCGGAGTTACACGAAGGCATATACGTCACACCGATAATGGATACCACCAACAGCGTCCACTTGAACTTCACTGACGCTGAGCGCCGCATGCGATCAAACCTCGCCAAAAGCCCACACTTCCGCGTTTCTATCGAAACCAAGGCGAAACCCCTTATAAACAAGGACATGCAGTGGGTCCAAGTTTTTAAACATACCGCATTTCTGCGCGTGCTACCACTGGCCTTTCCAACCAGTTGTTCACAACTGATTGCGTCTCTGCAATTTTCCCTGGTCCTGCACCTTCGTCGCGGATGCCTTTCTTCTATTGCCGCAAGTCCCGCTCGACGAAATCGATTCGGTGTGAAGCAATCCGAGTGCAGTCGTATTGAAGGCGTGGATGACGATGCGGGTCCTCCCGAAAGCATGCTGGTAAACGAGCTTCAGACAGCGAAAACCAAAGGACTTGCGGTGCGACTGTCTTGAGCAACACGGGGTTGTTAAGTTCGCCGTTCGCAATCCGGACGCCAGGAAAGAATTCGCCACTATAAGTAAATGTTTTCCATTCATGTCTCTCTGGCAGGCCCGCTGGGACGCCCAACATCGAAGTAACTGGCCCATTTTCAGCGTAATACAGGATAGACGCATGTTGCCGCCATGTCCCATCTTGGTAGGCAGATTGCGTTCTAGACAGTCGTGCCGCCCGGAGTGTGTCAATAGGAGTCGCCTGATCACAACCAAACCCATACCGCCAAGGCCAACCCTCCAAAGGCATATCACGTACGCGATACTCATCGCCGGCTCAGCACTGGTGTGTTATGGGAGGCTTACGGCTCTCGCGACGTACGGCATGAGCCACGATTCGAGTTCGCAGATTCTGCTCATCCCATTCGTCGCCTTGTATCTCGTCTGGCTCTCGCGAAAAAGGATTTTCGCGGTGACCAGCTTCAGTATGCTCCCTGGGGGCGCAGTGATCCTCGCCGGCGGGATTCTGTTCTGGATCTCCGGCCGAACATCTTTGGGCCTGCCGGGAAACGAGGCCCTCTGCCTAGCTGCGTTGTCGCTTGTTCTGATTTGGACGGGGGCATTCCTTCTTTGCTATGGATTCGCCGCTGTACGGGCTGCGGCCTTTCCGCTCTTGTTTTTGTTGCTCATGATTCCGTTGCCCGACCCGATCTTGGATAGGATCATTTACCTGCTGCAACAAGGATCGACCGCGATCACGTGTCTGATTTTCAGAACATTGGGCGTTCCCGTCTTTCGCCAGGGATTTCTGCTGACCGTGCCAGGTCTAACGATTGAAGTTGCTAAGGAATGCAGTAGTATCCGCTCGAGCATCGCTCTCGTCATTACCTGCTTGATCGCTGTTCACTTCTACCTGCGGACTTGGTGGAAGGCACTGCTGTTCGTGCTGCTTAGCTTGCCCTTGTCCGTCGTCAAGAATGGCATCCGGATCGCAACCCTGACACTCCTCAGTCTGTATGTGGATCCTAGTTTTCTGCGAGGAAACCTGCACCGCGACGGAGGATTCGTATTCTTTCTTTTGGCCCTCCTAATGCTGTGGCCCGTGTTGGTCGGTCTGGAGAAATCAGATCGGAGAAGCGCCCAGTCGCCTTCCCCTGTTGGCGCGCCCTCGGAAGTGCTCGAGAAGGGCTGAGACTCCATACGCAGATCGCTCGCAGGATACTTGTTGTTTCTGGAATGCCACTGAGCGGAACGTCCAGGATGAGCGAGCGATGCGGCGGGCGCTTCGAACTTAGGTAGCGCGGGTTGTCGCTGAAACTTTGTCGCGGAAGTATTCGTAGGTCAGCCGCAGTCCTTGTTCCAAACCGATCTTCGGCTCCCACTTCAGAATTCTCCGCGCCTTCGTGATATCGGGACATCGCTGCTTCGGATCATCCTGCGGCAACGGCCGAAAGACGATCGGCGCGGCCGAACCGACGAGTGACCTCACCCGCTCTGCGAATTCGAGAATCGTGATTTCGTGCGGATTGCCGATGTTCACCGGCTCGTGCTCGTTCGATTCCAGCAACCGGTAGATACCGTCGATCAGATCGGAGACGTAGCAAAAACTGCGGGTTTGCTTGCCGTCGCCGTAAACGGTGATTTGCTGTCCCGTGAGCGCCTGATACAGAAAATTCGGGAGTGCCCGTCCGTCGTTCAAGCGCATTCGCGGGCCATACGTGTTGAATATTCGTACGATTCTCGTATCCAGGCCGTGATAACGGTGATACGCCATGGTTATTGCTTCGGCAAAGCGCTTCGCTTCGTCGTACACGCCCCGCGGCCCGATCGGGTTCACGTGGCCCCAATAGCTTTCCGGTTGCGGACTCACCTCCGGGTCGCCGTAGCATTCTGATGTCGACGCGAGAAGGAACTTGGCCTTTTTCGTTAGCGCCAGCCCAAGGGCGTTGTGGCTCCCCAGCGCGCCAACCTTCAGCGTCTGAATCGGCAGCTTCAGATAATCCGGAGGGCTTGCAGGCGAAGCGAAGTGCAGAACGGCCTCGACGGGCCCAGGCACGTCGATGTACTTCGAGACATCCTGTCGAACAATGCGAAAGCCCGCCCTCGGGATCAGGTGTGCAACGTTTGAATCAGAACCGGTCACGAGACTGTCGATACAGAGAACGTCCCAACCCTTGTCCAGAAAGAGCTCGCATAAATGCGAGCCAAGGAACCCAGCTCCGCCCGTGATGACCGCTCGCATCCTTGGGACTCCTCCGCATGATAGTTTGAAGACCAGTCGAGGGGCCATTATCTCCGAAAAAACCCCGCGAGGGCAAAGGCCAGTACAGCATCGGTATTCCGGAATCGCTGACCTAGCCGAAGATCCAGTCCTTAAGGTCGCAGGCTCTCGGCGGTGCGGCGTTTTTTTCCACCCGGAAGTTCTGGGAGAGCTGCTGTGTGCCAGTCCTGCCCTGATGGGACGCTTCCAACTCCGGCTGCGTAAATGACATCCTCCGTTATGCCGTCGATTCCAAGGTCTTTTTCGATCCGGGACTGCGAGAGCGCCATCGTACAGAACGGCGCGAGCCCCAGCCAACTGGCGACCAGGCAAAATGTTTGGCAGAGATGTCCTGCCTCAGTCAGCACGACGCGATAAGCCCCGGGCGAATGGTACTTCCACTGCGTTCGCGGAAATACGGCGGTCATTAGAATCAGAGCTGCGGCATTCGAAAACCACCATTGGCCTGCCAGGTAACCGGTGACTTGGCGGCTCGTCGCACCACGCCGCAGCAATTCCAGATGGTGGCGCTCCGAATTGTAATGGTAGAGACCCGGCGCTAGCTCTTTGACGCGCCGCGCCAAGACGTAGGCTTCGATGGGATGCAATGCTCCGCCGGAGGGCGATGTCTTGAGCGCCAGGCGTCCCACACCCGGCACGGAAACCCATTCACGAACACCCCACGTGAGTCCGAGCAAGGTACCGAGGTCTGAGAGCGACAGTGGCTGGCGCGAGAATCTTCGCCAAGTGTGCCGCCCTAGCAGCGCACGCGCGAATTCGCCATGAGTCCGAGGCGGTGGGAGACGCATCTGTGGAGCGCGAACATAGCGCTTGACCGGTTTCGGCATCGGCACCCTGCGAGCCAACTGGCGGACACCGCGAGTGAGGGCTACCCAATCGGTTTCGTACGAGAAATTTCGAGTGGAGAAATGAAAGAAGCCAGCCGCCGGATTCCAGTCTTTCCAGGAGGATAAGAGCCGTTCGGTGCGGCTCTCTTTACGGTCGGAGCGATTCAAGAAGGAATGCCTGACCAGGAGGTCAATGGCCTCTCGCAGAGCATCCGGATCATATTCATTCAGGTGCGAAAAGAGCGCTTGGGCGGGGCGCCAACAGTCAAAGAAGTTCAGAACTTCACATGCAATCGGCGCGGCACTCGCGCACACGCCCGTTGCAAAGTTCTCGAAAACGAGTCGCCTGCCTTGCCAGTAGGAAACGACGAACGGGGAACGCTGGAAAGTCAGTTGGGCTGCTGTTCGCATGCCTCATGGCGAGGGGAAGCGTGGCCGACCAGCACAGCTCCGGCTACCTTGACCCGGGAAACCCCACAAAACAATAATTCGGAATCACTGCCTTAGCGTTGCGCAGAAGACGAAGTTCCAGGTCTATTTTTTTCTTGTCTGCCTTGCCGACACGCGAGCGGAGTGCCCGTAGTTTCCCTTCGACTTTGCTGATTTCATTCCGAATCGAACGCACCGAAACCTGAACCTTGTTCACATTCACCTCCCGGCAAGAGTTGTTTCAGAGTGGATGCTTCGGGGCCTTGAATCGACTTCTTCCCGCCTCGCGGGCCAGATGGGCCGAAGTCTAGTCCCCCCGGTTGATGCGGTCAAGGCGAATTGCCCGACGGCCACAATCGTCTCTCCCGGAGTGTCGGCGCATTGACCTAGAGGCCCATCCGGCGAACCAAGGCCTCGAAGCGCGGATCGGAGCGAAGGCTTGCGAATCTCGGATGCACATTGATGTTAATCACGCGGATGGCTTCTTCCTCATACGCTTTGTTCAGCCACTCGAGCGTCTGATCCTTGTCGCCTAGGCCGGCATAGACAAGAGCGAGATTGTACGAAGAAACGTACTGTTTGGTGGAAAGCGCCACCAACTCTCCCAAAATCGCGCGTGCCGCCTGCTTCCTTCCTGCCACTGCGTAAGCGTTCGCAAGCTCCGCCTTGTAGGAGGTTTCATCCCCGGAGAGAGAAAGCGCTTTTCGCAGTTCTTGAAAGGCCTCTTCGAATTTTCCCTTCTCAAGATACGCCTGCCCAAGATACCCGTGAGCCACGGGAAAGTTCGGGTCCAGGTCCAGCGTCCTGCGAGCCTGTTCGATGGACTCGTCATACTTCCCTGCCAGATAAAAGCACCAGGCAACATTTGCGTTGATGATCAGCGAGCGCGGATCGAGTTCTTGCGCTAGCCGGATTTCGGCGATCGCTTGTTCGTTCTTTCCGGCAACGGAAAGGGCTAGAGCGTTCCAGTGATGAGCGTTGGCATCGCCGGGACTCAATTCGATGGCGCGCTGGAACTGGGCGAGAACAGCCGCCCAGTCGAGGCGGGATTCCTGAATTAGACCAAGGGCGGCGTGAGCCTGGGCAAGACCGTCGTCGAGCTGCAAAGCCTTTTGGGCTGCCGCTTCGGCATCCCGCAGCACGGGTGCAGGCGGCACGTCTTTATAGTCGGGCAGCACAGCCAACGCTCCGGCGAGGCCCGCATACGCGGGAGCGTAGGTGGGATCGAGCTGGATTGCGTGTTGGTAATCCGATACCGATTGGCTCAATGCCTCGCCGGTGCGCTGGGCCGACTCGTAGCGCCCTTGGAGATATGCATCGTACGCGGCAGGCACAACGGGGCGGCTGGTGGCGAGTCGAGCCTGCTCCTGCTGTGTCAGCCGAATCTGGATCTGGTCGACGATGTCGCGGGCCACGTCGTTTTGAAGGGAGAGAACATCGATGAAGGGGCGTTCATAGCTCTGCGCCCAGAGATTTTGCTGCGTATCGCCACGGACCAGTTCCGCCGAAATGCGCACTCGATCATCCGAGCGCAACACCGATCCTTCCACGACGGCGTCCACGCGAAGTTCCTTCGCGATCTGCGAAACGGGCAGGTGCACACCCCGGTATTGCATCACCGAGGTACGCGAGATCACGCGCAGCTCCTTGATCTGCGAGAGGTCGGTAATCAATGCGTCACTCATGCCGTCAGCGAAGTAGTCCTGCTTCGGATCATCCGAGAGGTTGTCGAGTGGAAGCACCGCGAGCGATCGAATGGGGGCGACAACACTCCCGGTCGGCCGCCGCTTCATCGCAAACTGCTTCCCCACCACCAGTCCCACAACTAGCACGACAAGCAACAACCCGAAAACAACCACCGAAACGAGCCATTGACGGCGCCCGCGCGAGCTGGTGGCTCTGCCTTCGTGCACAGTTCCGTTCAGGGGAGGAATCACGGCCGATGATGCGAGGGTCTCCAAAGCGGCACGCACTTCGCTCGCATGTTGGTAACGCCCCGACGGTTCCTTGGCCAAGCAGCGCTCCATCACCGTTCGAAGCCCCGGAGAAACGTTTGTAGGCAAAGGCTCAGGCGATCCCTGGAGGATGGCCGAACTCAAATCGTACGCCGTCCTCCCGCGAAAGGGGCGGTGCCCCACTGCCATCTCATAGAGGACGACTCCGAGCGACCAAATGTCACTCCGGGCATCCGCGGGCTCGCCACGAAAAACCTCCGGGGCAATGTAGGGGAGCGTGCCAGCAACCGTACGTTCGTCGCTCCGGGATTCAAGCGACAGTGTTTTCGCGCCGATTTCAGCTCTCGCGATGCCCTTCGCCAACCCGAAGTCAAGAACCTTGGCGCGTCCCTCCGGCGTGATGATGACGTTCGAGCTTTTGAGGTCGCGGTGCACGATGCCATGCTGATGTGCATGGGACAACGCGTCGGAGATTTGGCCAGCGTAGCGAATCACGGTTTCCTTGGGGAGGCCCCCTTCGCGAATTTGTTCGGCGAGTGGCCGACCCTTCACAAACTCCATGACGAGGTATGTTTGGCCGCCTTCCTCGCAGACGTCGTAAATAGTGCAGATATTGGGATGGTTCAAGGCCGAAGCCGTGCGGGCCTCGCGGATGAGCCGACCCCGGGCAGACAGATCGTCGCCAAATTCGGCGGGAAGGAACTTCAGCGCGACATCGCGGTTTAGGCGGTCGTCATGAGCGCGGTAGACGACGCCCATCCCACCTTCCCCGATTTTTTCAATGATGCGGTAATGCGAGACGATCGGGTCCATGAGAGATAGCGATCCCGTGTTTGGCTGCATCATAGGCTGGCGCTCAAAGACAAGTCAACGAACAAGCGGGATAGGGGATAGGCGGCTCTGAAACTGCCCTCTTTGCACCAAAATGGTGCATTTCTAGGAGATAGTGCGCGCCGAAAGTGCGCCTCGGAGACCTAGTTTCCAGTTAGCGCGTTACTCGGGACTTTGCTGGCAGAATCACACAATTGCTTACAAACAGGATTATACATAGACGGTGACAGTACCTTAGTTAAATGCCTTGAAGTACGTGCGACTTTCTTTGGCATTGGCTACGGCGTCTATCAAAAAGATGGTGTTCACCTTTACTTTGCGCCCGTCAACCTTCTTGGTTTCTGGCACATACCAGACTTTGATTATCCGTCCGACGGGGATATCGGACATTTTCAGCGGTCGAGTCGGGCCGTTATGTTCGTGGACTAGATAGCCGTCTTCAGGTGCGCCAACGAAAGTCTGAGACTTTCCGTTGTGTGTATAGGAAAGGGTGATTTCGCGAGTGTGCTCGTTCGCAGATACGACCTGGCCGGTCCATGTATCGCCTTCGTATCCAGATGGGTAGTAGCCATTTTCAGCCGTGCCGTGCTGCGCCAACGCAGAGCTTGCAAAAGCAAATAAAGCTATCAGCAGGAAAAGAATGCTTTTCATCGGCAATCTCGCTTTCGAATGTCGCCAAAGGTCAGCCGACTGGAAAGATGCGTTCCACCATATGTGATTCGCTTTTGATGCACCCAGCCCGACATAATAGGTGATGGATGGATTACTTGACAATGCCTGCTAAAGTGTCGCGCACCGAGAGGCGCATTTGTCGCGGCGCGCACTATCTCCTAGAAATGCACCATTTTGGTGCAAAGAGGGCAGTTTCAGAGCCGCCTATCCCCTATCCCGTCAACGAACAAGCAGGCGGCGCTTGAGTGGTCGGAACCGATCGCCGGAGCTATCAAAGGTTGAGATTGTTGACGATCACGGGGAGGGTCGCCATGGCACTCATCTCAGTTCAGAATTCTCCCCGCCTTCGTAATGTCCGGACATCGTTGCTTCGGATCGTCCTGCGGCAACCGTAATATAGATTCCCTATTTTTTCTCTTGCCCGCCGTCTTCCTCGATTGGAAGCACCTTCATGATTGACGTTAGCCAGTCGCGAATCATCGGGAAGCGAAATCCGTTTCGCTCTATTGCTTCGGTAATGAACTTATGGGCTTCGTATGGCTCGACATCCAAGAAATATCCGTTCGCTCGGAGGATGGTATCTGTCATGACAAAACTGATTCGTTTGTTCCCGTCAATGAAGGCGTGATTATTTGCCAGCGATTCCATCAAAGCAGATGCTTCCTCGATAAGGCCGCCGTAGTAGCCGCTCTGCGGACGCAGAACAGCGGACTCCAGCAATCCCATATCGCGAATGCCGCGGAGTCCGCCGAATTCCTCGATTAGCAAACGGTGGGTTCCGATGGTTTCAGCCACAGTCGGGTAAATGCGCCGCGGCATCTACTGAGCCAAAAGCTGAAGTAACCTTCGGTTCTTATCCATGGACCGCCGCACGTGCGCCATAATTTCGGGGCGCACAACGCTCTGTGTTGGAGCAACAAACTGAATGTAGTGTTCTACCGCTTGCTCCAAAACATACGTCGTCGTCTGACCATTGTCCTTCGCGAGCTTTGTCAGATCATCATAGAGAGTGGCCCGCATCTTGAGTCCAACTTGCTTTCTAGCTTCCCTGGCCATCCTGGCTTCTCCTCACACGTCTTCTGTTAATTCTAGCGCACAGCCCATTCGTGTCAAGATGAATCTAGGCGAGTCTTGATGGGTCAAGATAGCCGAGCGTCGTTTCTCTCATCTCTTTCCTCACTTGAGCTACGGGAGGGGTTCCACATGGAGATGGATTCGCCGATGACATGCACTGCAAAGGGTGATGAGATTCTCTTCCACATCGCCTCCCAGAAGACTGCGGGGCCGCCTATGATGGACTTCGAGATGGTTCGAACTCCCGCATCCTTGGCATCGCCAGCCATCGCGCTCGAGCACTTGCTGGCAAAGCCTCTCGTAAGACTTGGAATCCAATCGCAGCCTCGATTGTCTTGAGCTCATGACGCCTTCGGGATCCGCTGCAAGAACTCCCGCTGCTGAGAGTTCGGCAGCAGCAGGTAGATTCGGCTGAGTGCTAAGAAAAGAGAGTCCGAACGGCCCGAGGCGTCCAGGTTGGCGCCCGCCAGAAAATCCGCGCAGATCATCTCGAGACAATAGCCCCGCGCCTTCTGGCCGCCCAACATCAACGAAGCCGTCTCGAGGGCCTGCTCGATGACGGCCAGCTGGCTCTTGTACACCTTGAAATAGAGCAGCTCCCACGGCTCGGTCTCCTGGCCCGTCAGGTGCCTTTCCACCTCCCGCTTGAACTGTTCCTTTGGCATCCGCTTGGCTTTGTGCAACCAGGTTGCACGATCGAAGCTCTGCCCCCCCCCAGCGATCTTGGCGAGGTCGGTTGCCTTCGCCCATCCGATCTCTTTTAGGTCGCGATGGACCTGCCGCGGCAGCTGCTCGTGGATCGCCATCAGGTAATAGGCCTTGCGCCGGGACTCCGGAAATTTCCGTTCGAGGAACTCATCAAAGGACTTCAGGTTGTCAACCCTCCAGTACTGTCCGGCACGCACTTCGCACAGGTAACGGCCGAGCTCGATGAAGCGTGTATCGCGCTCCCGATCCGCCGCCCGCTCGAGCGACAAGATCTCATCGATCTTTCCTAAAACGAACAAGGCGCGACGCTGATTCAGTTTCGGTGCCACGAGTGGCTGCCCGTTACTCCTCAAGCTGGTCAAGCCAATCAAGATCGCTCGCTCCCGGCTGGCGTATGAGCTTTGTATCGACGAGTTCCGGACTCCCAAGGCAGAGGCCAAGGTGCGCGCAGCTCATGCAGCCATTCATCGGAAAGCGAATGCCGCTATGCCTCAGGAACTGACTCGCTTCGATTTGGCCGACCGTCGCTTCCACGAGCTCGCCGAATTCCTTGTGCTGCCCCTCGGTGATCGAAGCCTTCAGGTACTGGATCTCGGGATTGTGTTTCCGCACGAACACGACCAGAGCGACCTCGCGAATCCCGCTGATCCAGGAGTAGCAGACGAGTTGCGGATCGAGTGCCAGCAGCCCTTCGGGCTCTTCCGGATAGCGGCTCGTCGTCGTTTTCCAGTCGATCAGGAAACGTTGACCGTCGATCTCGCCGATGGCGTCGATATAGGCCATGAACTCGCTGCCACTTCGAAGCGACCGAACCATCTTCAACTGGAGATTCTCCTTGGGACGGTGGATGCGGACGCGATCGTCCTGAGCCAGCTTGTGAAGCAGGTGGATTCCTTGATGAACGAGCTTGTCCCAAGAGTCGCTCTTACCGTAATCGAGGGGCACGTCACGGTACACTCCCCATTCCTTAAACAGAACGGCAGCGCTGTCCTCCCGGCAGAAGTAGGCCGCCAACGCCTTTTCGAAGCAGCGGCCAAAGATCATGGCTGCGCGGGTGTCTTTTTCCCTCCAGCCATCGAGGTAGCGGTGCCGGTAGCTGCGAGGACAACGGAGATACCGACTGATCTGGGTGTAGCTATAGATCATCGGCGTTCTCCCTGCTCATCCCCGTTCCCGATGGCGGAGACGGTAAGCTCCTCCCACTCCCCTGCGGGTGCGAAGGCTTCGAGATTCAGGAAAGAACGACCCTTCCTTGTTGTGCGCGAGGTCTTGACTACTCCGGTCAGGCCGAGCAGGGCTTTCTCATCGACCTCATCCCGGGCGAACAGGTCGTTGTCATAGCCATAATCCCGCAGGAACGCGAACAGATGAAGCCGCTTTTTGACGCCGGGATTCAGAGAGGAAAACTCCGGGAGGTGGACCTGACCGGGAAATCCGACCAGCTCCTGTTCTAGATCGATGACATTGTTCGAATCTCGGCCAACTACCTATTTGATTAGAGATTTATGTGATACGTATCTATGTAGGGCCTGAATACAGTTTCCGCTGTTTGCGGCGTCACTCGCATGGCCAATGGCAGAGGTCGAATCGCCGCGAGGAAGGCAGAATTGCAAAACGAACTGTCCTAAGCCCTGTAAATGCAACGGACTAGCAAATCGAGAGATGCTGATTTTGCCCGGGGAATGGTACAGTTTATCCGCTCCAAAAAGCCTAGTATATTCCTTTCATCGAACAGGCGAAGATATTGGCCGAACCGGTCCACGAGTGATTTTGGAGCACGACGGCCTGAGCCGGAAAGACCACGGAGTGAGTCGGACGCATTCGACGGAGCGCCAATAGGCTCCCTCCTTCACTCATTACTCTTGACGTAACGCGTAATTCTGGCATTCTTGACTAGTGATCGTCAGTTATCGGGACAAGAGGACCAGAGACTTCGCCGCTGGGAAATGGGTCAAGGCATTCTCTGGATTTGAACGCTCCGCACGCCTGAAGCTCGACCGTTTAGAGTCGGCTGCGTCACTGAACGATCTTGCCGCGCTACCTGGCAATCGTTTTGAGGTACTGCTTGGCGACCGCAGAGGGCAGTACAGCATCCGTATTAACGATCAATGGCGGATCTGTTTTGAGTGGCCGGACCAATCGCCGGGGCCATCAAACGTCGAGATTGTTGACTATCACTAGGAGGGTTGCTATGGCACTCATCGCTATTCATCCGGGTGAACACCTGGCCGAAGAACTCAAAGCGCTTGATATGAGCGCGGCTGAACTGGCCCGAAAGATCGAAGTGCCGACCAATCGCGTCACCCAAATCTTGAATGGAACGCGCGCTATTACGGGCGACACCGCTCTGCGCCTCGCTCATTTCTTTGGCACGAGCGCGCAGTTTTGGCTCAATCTACAGAGTCTTTACGATCTGAGGCTCGCCGAGGCGAAGGCCGGGAAATCCATCAAGGGACTTCCCCGGCTGAAACGTCATGAGCCTGTCCACGCATAATGGATTCACATGAGTGAATCTGGGAAACGTGATTATTTTCCTCTCCTCGAACAGGTGGAGATATCGGGCAAACCGGTCCACAGTGATTTTGGAGCACGACGGCCTGAGCCGGAAACACCACAGCGTGAGCCGGGCGAGAACTGAACCTCAGCAGATATCATCAGAGTCCCATGGAATTCAAAACACTGGGAACGACGCAAGTTCAACTGCCTGAGATCGGGCTTGGCACGTGGAATTACGCAGCAGGCACCGGGCCGCTGCTTGCCGGCATGGATCATGGCGCCAGCTTCATCGACACAGCCGAAATTTACGGAACCGAAGAGATTGTCGGCCGCGCCGTTAAGGACTGTCGCAATCGCGTGTTCTTGGCCACGAAGGTTTCGCCTCGCAATTTTCGCGCGCGAGATTTAATCGCGGCAGCCGAGAGAAGCTTACAGCGATTACAGACGGATTATATCGACCTTTACCAGCTTCATTGGCCCAACTACAGGGTTCCTATCGAAGAGACGATGGAGGCGATGGAACAGCTGGTGGACGCCGGGAAGATTCGGTTCATTGGCGTTAGTAATTTTTCCGTTGGTGAGCTAAGAAGAGCGCGGGCTGCGCTCACAAGGCACAAAATCGTCTCGAACCAATTACGCTACAG
>Ga0335081_10013889_pt1 | contig 13015 bp, 8 predicted proteins | sample Lox_Sample_35_FD_206713 | JGI IMG/M metagenome (GOLD analysis project Ga0335081, IMG submission 206713) | Soil microbial communities from Loxahatchee National Wildlife Refuge, Florida, United States - Lox_Sample_3.5 | ecosystem: Environmental > Terrestrial > Soil > Wetlands | place: USA: Florida...
AGTTCCAGCAGCCTGGCGTTGAGCTCCTCGATGCGCCCCTGCTCGTTAACACGAATGATCCCCTGCGACGCAGTCTCGAAGTAGGCCCGAAGCTTCGCGGAACTCACGGCTATGGCGTTTTCGGCAAGTTTCTGTTCGGTTACATCGGCGAACGTGCCCACCCATTCGCGAAACGACCCGTCGGCGTTCAACACCGGGATTCCGCGGACGGTAAAGCTCCGGTAAGAGCCCTGCCGGGTGCGAACCCGGTAGTCGCTCTTGAGTGTGCTTTTGGTCTCGACCGCTTCCTTCCATTGGCGCTGGACGCGCTGCCGGTCGTCCGGATGCACCGCATCGAGCCAATTCCATCCGGCACTCTCGTCGCGCGATTGTCCGGTGATTTCCGACCACCACAGCCGGCTCGTCTCATCCCGCCGGCCGGAACTGTCGGCGGTCCAGACTACCTGGCCGGATGCCTCGATCAACGCCCGGTAGCGCGCCTCGCTCATCGACAGCTCGCGCTCGGCCCTCTTCCTCGCCGTGATGTCACGGCAGGAGAAGAAATAAAAACCCGGGAGGTGGCGCGACGAGGAACTCCACTCCAGATCGATCAGCCGGCCATCGGCGGATGTCACGGCAAACTCCACGGGGGCCGAGGGAGGCGCTTTGAGCCTGGCCAGGGCGCTCACGGTTTCAGCCAGGCTTCCCGGTGGAACGAAATCCAGGAATCGCGCACCGATCAGGCGCTCGCGGGGAGCCCCCAGGAGGTGGCAAAAGCTCTCGTTGACATCAACGAACTTTCCACCATCGTCGACGATCAGGATGCCATCCTGGGTGGCCTCGAAGAGCGCGCGGTAGCGTTCTTCGCTGGCGCCCAGCGACTCTAGCAGCTCGGGCACTAGCATCCATGATAAAGACTGGCAAGGCTTGCCGACAACCCCCATCCCGCGGTGTACGGAATCGGACCATTCCGTCGCATCGGCAAGCTGATAGAATTGACCACAACATGCGGCGCCCGACCCCGGTCTGTCTCGCCACGCTCCTGATCGTACCCACCGGACTCTGCGCGCAGGAGGGTGCCTGGCGGATCGATTCCAATCACAGCGCCGCTTATTTCAGTGTCCGTCACCTGATGATCTCCACCGTGCGCGGCGAGTTCAGCGGCATCAACGGCGTGATGCGTTTCAATCCCAAACGCCCCACCGAGGCGCGCGTGGAAGCCACCATCGATTGCTCGACGCTGAATAGCGGTGTGGCGGCACGTGACGCGCAGATGAAAGGTCCGGACTTCTTCGACGTGAAGAAGTATCCCGTCATGAAATTCGTCAGCACCCGCGTGGAGGAAGCCGGGCAGGGCAAACTCCGGGTCGCCGGCGATCTCACCATCAACGCCACCACCAGGCCGGTAGTTCTGGAGGTGGAGGGTCCCTCCGAGGTGGTGAAAGACGCACGCGGCCGGGAAAAGGTCGGGCTCAGCGCCGCCACGAAAATCAACCGCAAGGAATGGGGCATCGTCTGGAACGAAGTCCTCGAGACCGGCGGCCTGGCGGTGGCCGATGAAGTCTCGATCTCGCTCGACATCGAGTTTATCCGCGAGTGATGGGGCGGTACCAATTGCACCTCGCTGTCAAGCGCGGCAATCTCCCGCGTGTCCGCGAACTGCTGGCAGCGGGTGCGGACATCAACGCAGCCGATCGCACCGGCTTCACGCCGCTGATGTACGCGCTCCAGAGCCCGGCGGCTACCGTCGAATTAGTGGCACTGCTCCTCGATCGCGGCGGTGCAGTGGCCGGGAGCATGCCTTTCGAAGGCATGCCGCACAACCTTGCAGGCGTATGTCTGCGCGGCGGGGACCCTCTCAAACTGGCGCTCGTGCTGGAGCGGGGCGCGGACATCCACTATGCGGACCAGCACGGCTACGATGCGCTCATGGATGCGGTTTTCACCCGCCATGCCGGACGCGATCCGCGGCTCCTCGACGTTCTGCGAATGTTGATTTCGCGCGGCGTGGCGCTCAACGGCACCAGCAGCTACCAGGAGTCGGCTCTGCGGGTCCTCTACCGCATCGGCCGTTTCGACGGTGTCCGCCTGCTGCTGGAGGCCGGCGCCGACGAGTCGCAACTCGCCTGGACTCCGCTCCACCGCGCCGTGGCGCTCGGCACGCCAGCGGAGGTAAGAGCTCTCGTCGAAGATGGTGAGTACCTCGAGCCCCTCGACTGGTGGCAGCGCACCCCCTGGCTGGTAGCCGTCAAGACCGGCGACGTCGAGAAGGCGCGCTACCTCGTCGATTGCGGCGCCGATTTCACGGTCACCGGAAGGGGCGGCGTAACGCCGCTCGAACTCGCCATCGATAGCTTCCACACTCCGATGCTCGAATGGCTTCTCGCACTGGGCATGAGCCCCGATCCCGACACCGACTGCAACACCCCTCTCATGACTGCGGTGAAGGCCGGAAATGCCGAAGCGGTGGACCTGCTGATCGCGGCAGGCGCGGATGTCAACAGGCAAACCGCGTGCGGCACCGCGCTGGGCAGCGTCGAGAGTCGCGAGATCGCCATCCGCCTGCTGGACGCGGGCGCCGATCCAGCCCAACTTTCTTTCGAAGGCCGCCGCGCGATTCTGGGCCTCGAGCCGCAGCCCGACGACCTGCTGTTCGAGGCGACGCCGGAAGATTTTCGCCGGGCACCATCCGCCTGCTGGGGTGATCGGAATCCCGAACGGATGGATGAGCCCTTCTGGCAGGCCATGATCCGGTCGGGGATCAACGCCTACGCCGGCGCGCAACTGGTGGGCGGAAGCCGCGACGACTGTCCGGTTTGGTGCGCCCAGCGGTTCGGCCAGTCTCTGACGCTGCTCCCCGATGGCCGCGCGATTCAGATCGGCGGCGAGCACGAGGACTCTTACGACCCCGACTTCTGCATCTACAACGACGTTTTCGTGCACTACCCCGACGGTCGAATCGAGATCTTCTGCTACCCCGAAGAGGTCTTTCCGCCCACCGACTTTCACACTGCGACACTCATTGGGGATGCGATCCACATCATCGGCAGTCTTGGGTATCAGGGCGAGCGCCGTTTCGGGGAAACACCGGTCTACTGCCTCGATACCAGGACCTTCGAGATCCACCTTTTGGAGACTACGGGAGATTCGCCTGGTTGGATCTCGCGCCATCGCGCCCGGCTGAACGGCCCGAACGAGATCTTCGTCTGGGCGGGCAAGATTGCGGCGGAAGCCGGGGATGCGGAGGCTTATGAGGACAACCAGCGGGCGTGGGTCCTCGACGTGGCCCGCGGGCAATGGCGGCTGGATGCCTGACTCGGGACGCTTGGCCGGGCGGACAATAGTGGCCGCCGCCGGTGAGGAAGTCCGGGCCGCTTACTTTTGCGGCTGTTTCTCTGGCTGTGGTTGGTGCGCCTGCTGCTGCTCGACAACATCCGGCGCCCGCGACTCGCGATTCACCTTTCCGGCCAATCCCTCCTCGAGCGTGATGTTGTACCGGTCGAGGCTATCCCCCAAGCCTTGATCCAGCGCCGCGCGGGCATGCTGGTAGGAGGTGCGGGCGCTCACTTCGGCAAGCTGCGCGGTGATCAGTTGGCGTTGATCCGCCATGATCGCGTTGAAGGTCTGGGGGCCCGAAGAGCGTTTCTTCTCCGCTTCCAGGAGCTGCTCCTGCAGAACCCGCGTGTCGCGGGCCACCTGGTATCGAGAGTGGGCCTGACGGACCGCATTGATGCGGCTGGCCAGATCTACCACGATCTGGTTCGTGTCGCGTTGCCCGCTGACCTGCGACTGCCGGAACTGCAACTGGTCGATGCCGTAGTCGGCTTGCGCCTGGCGGTTGTGAAATGGAACGGAGAAGTTCGCCACCATCGTTTCACTCGGAAAATCGCGCCGCAGGATCTGTTCGACCGCCGAGCCATACCCGCCTTTGAAGTAGGGATTCGCTCCCTCGCCAGCCGGTGTCCCCGCAGTTCCACGGTCGTACATTCTGCCGGTGACCGTGAGCGACGGAAGAAGCGGGTTGGTGGTGCCGGGAAGATTCATCTCCGTGGTCTGGTCCCGGAAATTCGATACCGCCACGTCGGGCCGCTTGGCGAGCGCGGTCGTGACCGCCTGCCGGAGGGCAGGCAGTTCCACAGTTTCGGGGATCTCGATACGGTCCAGGGGAATCACTTCCGCGGCGTCCAGCTCGGGGACATCGGTATGGGTCAGGGCGTCCTTCAACAGGATGGCTCGCTGCCGCACGTCGGCTTCGGCCACCGCCAGATCCTGGCGGCGTGTTCCGTACTCGGATTCGGCCCGCGGCATCTCCACCCCGGCGATCGCGCCGACCGAGATTTCGTACTTGGTGTCCGCCACGAACTGCCGGGTGATCTCGAGGGCATATTGGCGGGCCTTCAACTCCTCGCGGGCGCTGACCAGGTCCCAGTACAGATTCACCACCTGGGTGACCAGGTTGAACAGGGTCAGCCGGAACACTTCGCGCGACGCCGTTGTATTGACCTGCGCAATGCGGATACCGCGGTTGTTGAGGCCCATTCCGAAGCCCTGCAGCAGGTTGTGCTGCAGATAAAGATCCATGTGAGGGCCGACGGCGGGATTGAACAGGTCTCCGGGCGAGTTTTCGTGCAGGTATTGCTCGTAGTTGGTGTACTGGACGAGCCCCCCGCTGATGAGCCGCTGGACGAGCGTGGTGTTGTAGGTGTGGAAGGTGGAGACCAGCGAGGTGACGCCGCTGTACACGGTATTTGCCTGCGGAGAAGTCTGGTGGCTGAAGACCGTGGTGTCCTGAAGGTACGGATCGAGAACAGGAGTGATCGCGCCGATCTGTTGAATCGCAGCTCCACCGTTGCCACCCCCGCCTCCGCCTCCTCCTCCGCCGCCGAAGCCGGCGCTGAGAAGACCGCCGGCCACACCCAGACCGGCATCCGCGCTGGTAATCACCGAGTTTACGTTGGGAACGCCGCGCAACGGTCCGCCCGCTTTGGCGCGTTCCAATGCGCTGTCCGCGAGCATCGGTCCGTAGCGGGCAATCTCCAGGTTCAAATTGTTCTCGATGGCCAAGGCGAGCGCGTCTTCCAGTGTCAGGTACAGGCTGCCGGCCCGGATCAGACTCGTGAGGCGATTGGTATTCGTCAAACGGATCGGCGGGATGTGAGGAGCAACGTACGGACGAATCGTCGCGGGCAGGTTCGAGCGGCTGATCGTGTAGGGTTGGTCCTGGCCAGGCGCGGGGACCACGAGGCAGGCGCAGGCAATCCAGCAGACGACAGTTTGCGTTCTCATTTGCTGGCTCCCGGCATTCTCGCGGGCGGAATGTTCGCGGGAAGTACCGATTCCCTGGCGACGTGGCCCGACTTCGCCTCTTCCATGGAAATGTGGTTAACCTCCAGCGCCCGGCCGAGCGCCAGGTCGAAGGCGATCTTGTTGTGGGTGTAGTTGGCCATGGCCTGCACTTCGCTGTCCTGTGTGCCGGAGAGGGCCTGTTGCGCCTGAATCACCAGCGCGACGCTTCCGACGCCGGCCTGGAAGCGCTTCTGCTCGGCTTCCAGTGTCTGCTCGGCCAGCACACGTCCCGCCACGGCCGTCTCGTAGCGCGATCGAGCCTGCTGCAGGCCGATGACGTTGGTCTTCACGTCTACCCGAACCTGGTTGATGGCCCTCTGCAATTGCAGTTGCGCCTGGCGGACCTGCAGTTCGTCGGTAACGTAGTCCGCCTGGGCTGCCCGGTTGCGGAACGGGATGCTTAGGGAGAAGCCGGCGGAATAGTTGGGAAATGCCCGCCCCAACAGTTGCGCGAACACGCTGGTGTTGCCTCCCAGAAAATAGGGATTGGGAGGACCGCAGTTATCCGCCGGATTGGTATCGCCGGCGCATCGTGACACATAGAGCGGGTTGATGGGCCCGCCCAATCCGTTGTTGGTGAATTCGGCGAAGGCCGACAAGCTGGGCAGGAGTCCGTTCCTGTCCCCCTTGAGCAGGATTTGCTGGCTCACGAGGTTGATCTTGTCGCGCTGCAACTCCAGGCGGTTCGTCAGAGCCTCTTCAATCAGGTCCTGGATCGGCCGGATTTCTTCGGTCTTGGGAACTTCGATCCGGTCGAGGGGGATGATGTGAACGTCATCCAGCCAGGTGTTCGCGATGCCATTGCGGTTGAGCATGTTCTTGAGAACGATCTCCTGCTGCGCCACATTGGTCTGCGCGATGAGCAGGTCCGCTTTGCTCACCGAGACGGCCGCCGCGGCGCGGGTGATTTCGATGCCCGCCATCGCGCCGATCGCCACCTGCTTCTTGTTGCCTTCGTACAAGTCCTGCGCAACTTCGAGCGCCCGCTCCTTGATGCGCACGGCTTCGTTGAAGCTGACCAGGTCCCAATAGAGGTTCAGCGCTGACGAGACGGTGGTGGCCACCTGCAGCTTCATGAGCAGGTCGCTGATTTTCATGTTGTTCTTGGCGACGCGGATATCGCGGTTATTGACCGCGATGCTCATTCCCTGCAACAACGGCTGGTTGATCGTCAGATCGAAATATCCGCTCAACGTCGGGTTGAACAGCACCGACGAGCTGTTCACCAGGCTGCGGCTGTTGACGAAGGTGACGGCGAAGTTGGTTCCGGTAATGAATGTCTGGGCGTACTGAGTGGCGAAACTTCGATAGGTGTTGGTATAGGCTTCTGTCCCAAGCAGCAGGGTGTTGGTCTGCGGGGTGGTGGTATGACCCGCCTGAACTTGGAGGAAGAGGCCGGGGTCGAGGCTGGGAGGAGTCGGTCCGATCTGGGTGACGATGCCGCCGCCGCCGGCCAGCGCCCCCGTTCCCAATCCGGTGGCATTGCTGCTGATTCCGGCGGTGCTGACGCTGGTCGGTCCGGCGACTACCGGGGTGTCCACACCGCGCAGAAAGCCGCCGCCCTCGGTCCGGCGCAGAACTTCCCGGGCCAGAAACGGGCCATAGCGCTGAACGGCTATATCGAGATTGTTCTCCAAGGTGAGAGCGATGACGTCCTGTACGGACAGGTAGAGGCTGCCTCCGCGAACCAGCGATTCGAGGCGCGGAGTATTGGTCAGTTTCGCCGGCGCCACGATGCGCTTTTCGAAGTGGAAAGGCCGTAGAAACCGGCCGACTACGGGCTTCTCCGGCGGATTGGTGACGGAAACCTCGGACTCCTGGGCGAAGAGCGGGACGCCCCAGACCATCAGCAGAACGGGGAAAAGGCCTGGCACGCAACTCTTTCTCCCACGGGGACTTCCGAGCGGTAACGGCCCCGGATGCTGAGGGCTGACATTTATTGGCGTAGGCACACGATTCTCTTTCCTCAAGATTTGGCTTTCAGGCTCTTGGACTACGGCTAGTGATGAGCGGTTTGCAATTCCAATTCCAGAGGCGGCTGTCGAAACAGGGCAGTTTGCCCAATACTGCGGCTGTGGGCGGAGACGGATCGTCAAAGTGCGGCGCGGGCTTCCCGAAGTGAGGTGTCCGATATTGAGACAGGCTGTTCGGATTCGGCCTTGGCCTATCGATCAGTAGCCTATAACGCGCTCGATCCTTCGAAACATCTGGAACCAGGCACCCAACAGCGCCAACAGGGCGGCCAGCAGCAGGTAGCCGGCAGTCCTGGCTTCACCGGCGGCAAAGTGATAGCCGCTGAAAATATAGCCCCTCGCCAGGAGCACCGCCACTGCCAGCGCCCAGAGGAAGAACAAAATCCGCAGTCTGCCGCGAAAGGCGAGAACCAGCGTCAGCAATCCGAATAGCGAACCGAAAAACACCACCAGCGTCAGAGTGGAGCCCGTCCACGGGAGCATACCGAGGTGCAGGTTTTGTCCTCCCGACACGAGAGTCAGACCCGAGACGGCCAACAGGAACAACACCAAAAGGAAGTGGAACAGATAACTGAAAAAGCGCAGCAGCGTCTTCACTACCCCCACACCGGCACCTCCTGATCCGAATCGAATCGCTATTCTAACAAGTCGCTGACAAAGGGGTGTCCGGATGTGGAATCGCGATAGATCAGTCCCGCTTGCCGTTAGGGACCGTCGCGCAGGCAACCGTTCCGTCGCGGTGGCGGCTCAGGAGCCCCATGCAGCGGCCCAAAGCGGGATCCTCAGGAAGCGGGCTGCCGGCGTTGGATGACCCATAGCGCTGCGAGCGCGAGCGTGGGAAGCACGAGAAATCCGGTGCGGGGCTCCGGGGCGATGTCGAAGGTTCCGCTTCCCGCTGCCAGTCCGTCTCCATACGTGTAGGTGCCGGTAAACCGGGTCATTCCCACAAAATCGGGAAGCAGCGCGTTAATGGCGGCCTGCTGCCCGGCAATCGTGCATCCGGTGCAATAGGCAGCGTCCGCATTGCCGGATCCTCGGCCCACGATCTCATCGACCAACTGGCTGCTGGGTCCGCTGGTGACATACGTCGGCCCGCCGGGCCCGTTGATAATGCCCACATAATTACTGGAGTAAGTGTAGCTGCCTTGCGCAAAGCTGAAGCCGAGAAGATTCCCCGGGTCGTTGCTGAATGCCGTGAACGAGAGCTGATCGATGCTGATTTTTTGCCCGTCCCCGGTAATCACAACGCCGAACAGCGGACGGTTCCCGAGTTCGTTGGCGTAAGCCGGGCCAAAAACGGTGCCGGGATCTGCCTGGCCTTCCCAACTGGGAAAACCCGTTACGATCATGTCGCTGGTTTCGAGGACCGGCGTTTGTTGGTAATAACTCGGCGTCCCGGGGGTTCCGTAGGACGCCAGTCCATTTTCGAGGGCGGTGGTGGCGTTGCTGACGTAGTCAGCGTAACTTGGCGACCCATACGCATTCGGCGCCACGGACGGAAAGACGATGATGGTAAGGGCGCTCGCGACGCACGGACATCCCGCTGCGCAAGCGAGCAACAAAACGATATTTTTCATGGCGGAAAGTCGCGGCGGAAGCTCCAGAAGCCTTCCGGTATTTCGGCGGTTTGGGTCGCGCAGGATCCGGCTGACGGCGGATTCGGGCGGCAGGAGTGGCCGGCAGCGTGCCTGCAAATCGGCAACCGTGCCAGCCGAGGCTCCTTACCTCAACCCCGGCAAACTGCAAAGATACGCCAGGAGGCTAACACGCTTCTGAGCGCCCGGCCATAATTGCTTCCGATATCGTGGTTCTATTAGTCCCACTGGCGCCCGGTTCACGCGGGTTTGTGCAACAGGTCCACGATCTCCTGAAAGAGCTTGGACTTTACGGCATTACGCTGAGGCGCCCGGGTAATGTATCGAACCACCACCTCGAGCCCGTTGATCCCGGGACGGAGATTGACGGCCGGGCCCGCTGAGAAATCGCCCGCCGCGTGCTGATAGGTGGCGCGATGCCAGTCCTTGGCCGCCTCGGCGGCATCCGCCTGGGTTTCGCGCTCGACCATCCGGCGGATCTGGTCTGTCGTCCCGTAGGGGTCGCCGGAAACCGGCAGTGTCACGACCAGCTCGTCCCACAGCCACTGCCCGGAGGTCGAGAAGTTAAAGTAGTGGCCTTCCATGGCGAAACTGTTCGAGAAGGCCACCCGGCGCCCGGTCGGGTGGCCGGTCTCCGTCCAGTTCCCCAGCTCCAGTAGCACCGTTTTGAGCAGCCCGATCTCGATGACCGTGCCGGACACACCTTCGATCTCCACCCAATCTCCCACGCTGAGGCCGTTCTTTCCCATCAGAGTGAACCAGCCGAAGAACGCCACGATGAAATCTTTCATGACCACTGTGAGACCCGCCGTGATGAGGCCGATCAGGGTGGAGATCTGCGTAGGCGGTCCGAAGACGATCAGCAGAATGGCCAACACCGCGGCCACCTGCAGCGTGATGCGGGAGATCACTCGAATTTGATGGGCCCTGCGCCGGTCCGCCACGACGAACGCCCGGCGTACCGCACTGTTCAGCAGGACCGCCGCCAGCAAGATGCCCACGATTGCCGCCAGAGAGCCCAGAATCCCATGCAGGGCGCCGTGCTGCCGGGCCCTGACCAGCTCGCTCCAGCGCTGATATACGGCCGCCAGTTGGATGGTATCTTCCGCGCGTTGGTCGAGGCCGGTAAGCGTCTTCTGTTGCGCGGCCATCTGCCGCAACCGCGCCGTGGAGGTGGAAGCCGCCTGCTCTTCGGGTGTCTGGCGCTGGAGCGCGTTATGTTGATCGAGCAGAGCCAGGCTTTGCGCGGCAGCCGACTGCCCGGCGGCTTCGAGCTGGCGTTGGTATTCACGAAGCGAGAGCGCCGCGCGGATCTGTTCGCTCATGGTTCGCGTGGGCTCTGGCGTGCCAAACTTGAGCGCCTGATCGGCAACTTTGTCGGAAGCTTCGTGCTCCTGCAGCAAACGCTGCAGTGCGGCGCGTTTGTCGCCTCCCTGCCGCGCCAGATCCTGCTGCGCATCGTCCAATTCGTCCTGGTCGAGATCGAGCTGGGCTTGCGCCTGGTCCAGCGCCCCCGCGGTGTCATTTGCGAGTTCACCGACGCGCTTCTTGTCCGCCTCGACGCGCGCCTGCCGCTGTGCGATCCGGGCGCTGAGCTGCAGGAGCGGACCGGTGGCGGGCAGGGCCGCTTGCGCTTCGGCCTGGCGTATGGCTGCGGCAAACCTCACGTCGAGTTCGTGGTCCGCCAGCCTCCAGGCCTCGCGGGACTGTGCCTGCTCGCCGGGCGTGGCGGCCAAAGCGGAAAGCCGGACGGCAGTCTCCAGAAGGTTTGTGTCCACCAGAGGCTGCCGTGCGCCCGGCACGGACGCGGGCGCCTCGGAGTTGCGTGTGAAGAAATAGGCAAACAGGCAAGCCAGCAGCAGGGTTCCCAGAACAACGGCGGGCAGGTTCTCGAGCGCCTTCATGAGACGTGTCTCATTCCAGAGTACGCGGCTCCGGCAGGTGCGCGGCTGGAAGCTTCGTGAAAGGAATCACGAAACCGGCGGCACGTTCACCAGGCGTGCCACCCCTCACGTGCCGCAGGCCGTCTTCACGTACTTTTTACATTCTGCCAACACACGGCGCCCGCGGGGTATCGGATCCTGGTGTTAGCATGACCAAAATGCCCAGGAAGAAAATCGTCTTCTTTTTCCCCGCATTTTCGAGTCAGGAGGCGACGGCGCCGCTGGGCATTCTCGCGGTGTCCACGCCACTCGAGCGGGCCGGATATGAGATCAAGCTGATCGATTCCACCATCACCCCCAATTTCCAGCGCCGGGTGATTGAGGAATTGAAGGACGCGCTCTGCCTGGCAGTCTCGCTGGTGACCGGGCCGATGATTCGCGAAACCGTGCAGGTGGCTCGCGAGGTGAAGCGGCTCTATCCTCGCTTGCCGGTGATTCTGGGCGGATGGCATACTTCTCTACTCCCGGATCAGACGTTGGCGACCGACTGCGTCGATGTGGTGGTGGTCGGGCAGGGCGAAGACGCCTTGCTCGAAGTGGTGCAGCACATCGAGGCCGGCGAATCGCTGCGCGGCATTCCCGGAGTCGGATACAAGGAAGACGGCCGGATCCGGTTCAATCCCACGCGGCCGTTGCGGCCCTTGAAGGAGATGCCGCCGAAGGCGTATCATCTGGCGGATTTCGACGCATACGAGCGGGTGTGCGGCCGCCGCTGGGCGATGTACACGTCGAGCCTGGCGTGCCCATACAACTGCGGCTACTGCACCAACGACGGTGTCTATGGCCGCAAATGGAATGCGCTCGATCCCGAGCAGGTGGTGGCGGAGACCACCGACCTGGTGAGCCGCTATCGCCTCGAGCTCCTGTGGATCGTGGATGACAATTTTCTGATCGACCGCGAGCGCGCGCTGGGGATCGCGGAGGGTTTGGTGCGGCGCGGCGTGAAATTCGACTGGAGCATCCAGGCGTCCACCAACCTGGTGAACCGGCTCAGCGTGGAAGAGTGGAAGCTCTTGAAGCGGTCGGGGCTGTCGCAGGTCTCGCAGGGCGCCGACACCGGCTCGCTCAAAATGATGAGCCTGATGAACAAGGATTTCCAGGACCTGGACTGCATTTACGGCGCGGCCGAGAAGCTCACCGCCGCGGGTGTCCGGCCCAGCTTCAACCTGATCTTCGGATACCCGGGCGAGGGCGAGAAGGAGCGGCGGGAATCCGTGGCGCTGATGATGAACATTTGCCGGCGCTATCCGGGCGCGGAGTTCTGGACGAACATCTTCACTCCGTATCCCGGCTCGCCGATCATGAAACGGGCTTTCGAGTTGGGCATCGAAGTCCCGAAAACGCTGGAGGGCTGGGCGGATTTCTTCCCGCGCTACACGGTGCTGCCATGGCTCAAGGGGAAGCAGCACGTGCGCGTGCAGAATATGCGGGAATATATGCGGGTGGCGTTTCACCGGGTGCCGATCGGCAAGTATCGCGTTCGGGCGCTGAATCAGTTGATCTACAGCCTGATCAGCATCCCGGCGCGATGGCGGCTGGATCATCACGTGTACGCGTTTCCGGTGGATTTGTGGCTGCGCAATGCCGCGCAAAAGATGATCGCTCCGCCCAAGCCGAAGGTGGATGCCCACCAGCTTTCCGCGGAGCCGGTAACGTGCTGATGAGAAGACGTTGCGGGTGCCAGACTGGCGTGGCGCGGGCACTCGTGCCGGCCGCGTCCTGGCTCATCGGGGTGCTTGTCGGGCGTGCACATTGCCGCTGGCGGCCGACAAGCGCCGAGATGAGTCCCGGCGCGGCAGGCAGGAGTGCCTGCGCCACGGTTGTAGAGGAGGCCGATCATGGTTGATGTTCTGCTGACGCATTCTAACCACCTCTACAACGACCGGAAACAGGTGCGGAAGATGCAGCCATATCCTCCGCTGCAGACCCTGATGGCAGCGGCCTGTCTGCGGCGGTCGGGGTATTCCGTAGCGCTGTTCGATCCCACTCTGGAAGCGCCCGAACCTGGGTTCGAGCGCGCCTTGGCGTGCCATCGCCCGCGGCTGGTGGCCATCATCGAGGACAACTTCAACTACCTGACCAAAATGTGCCTGCTGCGGAATCGCGAGCTGGCGTGGTGGATGGCGGGACAGGCGAACCGCGCGGGGATTCCTGCCATTGTGAACGGCTCCGATGCGAG
>Ga0335081_10013890_pt1 | contig 13015 bp, 7 predicted proteins | sample Lox_Sample_35_FD_206713 | JGI IMG/M metagenome (GOLD analysis project Ga0335081, IMG submission 206713) | Soil microbial communities from Loxahatchee National Wildlife Refuge, Florida, United States - Lox_Sample_3.5 | ecosystem: Environmental > Terrestrial > Soil > Wetlands | place: USA: Florida...
TTGCATTCGACGCTCGCCGGCAAATACTCGACGTGGCCAACATCAAGGACATCTCGCCCGAGATGGAAAAATCGCGCAAGGGCCTGGGCAACGGTCCCGGTTTCAACACAAAGGAATACTATGGTTCATTGTCGCTTGCGCCGGTTCCCTCAAAACGTGAATTAAAACAATACACGCAAACCGCGCTGGCGAATTTGCGCTACCCGCTTCTGGCGCTGGCAAAACTGCCCCCGCGCGCGGATCGCCCGGCGCAACCGGTGCCGGAGCGCGCCGGCGAGCCGAGCGTCCTTAGGCACGTCATTTATATCATCAAGGAGAATCGCACTTATGATCAAGTATTCGGCGACATAGCCGAAGGCAACGGCAATGCGGACTTGTGCGTTTTTGGCGAGCGCGTCACTCCCAACCAGCATAAATTCGTCCGCGACTTCACGTTGTTGGATAACACTTATTGCTCCGGCATTTTGAGCGCCGAGGGGCATCAATGGACCGACAGCGGCATCGCCAACGATTACGTGGAACGTTCGTTTGCCGGCTGGCCGCGGAGCTATCCCGGCGGCGCCGCGCCGGAGGGACGTGACGCGATGGCGTATTCGCCGGCAGGGTTCATCTGGAACGACGCCGCCGAACATGGCAAGACCGTCGCCAACTTCGGCGAGTTCACCACCGCGCACCATGTCTGGAAAGCTTCGGGACGGCCGGCAACCAACTGGTCTGATTTATACCACGATTTTAACGGCGGCTCGAACGCGATCAGTTATTGGGCTGAACCGGACATTGAATCATTGCAGCCTTACATCATGACCAATTATGTCGGGTTTGATTTAAACGTTCCCGACGCCGTTCGCGCCGCGCAATTCATCAAAGACCTGAAGCACTATGAGGCGGAAAATTCCTTCCCCGACCTCACCATCGTCTGGCTGCCGGACGACCACACCGGCGGAACGAAATTTGGCGAACCCACGCCCGAAGCCATGGTGGCCGACAACGACCTCGCGTTCGGAGAAATCGTGGAGGCTGTGAGCCACTCGCCGTTCTGGACCAATACGTGCATTTTTGCCATCGAAGACGATCCCCAGGACGGCTGGGACCACGTCAGCGGCTATCGTACGACCGCCTATGTCATCAGTCCTTACAACCGGCGCCACGCCGTGGTGAACACGCAATACAACACTACCAGTCTGCTGCGCACGATTGAATTGATTCTGGGCCTGCCACCCATGAATCAGATGGACGCGACGGCCACGCCCATGTTTGATTGTTTCACCAACAAGCCGGATTTTACCGCGTATGACGCCGTCACGAATAATGTGCCTTTGGACGAAATGAATCCGAATCCAAAGGACATCAAAGGCGCGCAATTGCGCCGGGACGCCTACGTTTCCGCGAAATTGCCGCTGGAAAAGGAGGATCAATGCCCGGAGGATTTGTTCAACCACATCTTATGGCGGGCGGTCAAGGGTTCGCGAACGCCGTATCCTGATTGGGCGGTGAAATGGGACGACGATTGAGAAATTGAGGTGCGCGGCGCGCGAGCCTACGCGCGCCCGGTCACGCGAATTTGAAGGCACCGACACCAAGACACATTTCGCATAAGCCGCACAAACCATTTTGTTTTTGTGATTGGCAAACCGGGATTTTCCTGCCAATCCAATGGCCTGACAAAAATGGATTCCCTTGCGATCCCAACCAATCGGAGCCGGACGGATTCCGGAGCTTTCATTCGGTCGTTTGTCATTCTGTTCACAGTCGCTTTGTTGGTCGTTTCATTTCGCGCGTTGGGAAGTTCAACGCCATCTGCGCTGGACGCCGCGCGCGGTTTGATTCAACGGGTTGTTCCAAGACAAGCGGAACAGTTTGTCGTCGAACTCATTCCCGCCGACCATGGCCGCGATGTTTTTGAAATTGAAAGCCGTGGCGATAAAATCCTTTTGCGTGGCAACAACGTCGTTTCCATTGCCTCCGCGTTGAACTGGTATTTGGAAAACGATTGTCATTGCGATGTTTCCTGGAACTGCGGCGACCAGTTAAATATGCCGAAGCCACTGACGCCAGTGCCCATCAAAGCCCGCATCGTCGGCCCATACCCATTTCGTTACGCCTACAATTTTTGCACCTATGGCTACACGATGGCATGGTGGGACTGGCCAAAATGGGAACACGAACTGGATTTTCTGGCCATGAACGGCGTCAGTCTCGCGCTCGTCATTGAAGGCCAGGAATCCACGTGGATTGACACCTTTACGAACTTCAATTACACAGCCGCCGACATCCGCGGCTGGGTGGTGGACCCGGCGCATCTGCCGTGGATGGAAATGGACAACATGGAAAGCTACAGCGGGCCGCTTTCGCCGCCACTCGTCGCGCGGCGGCTTGCGCTGGGCCAAAAAATCATCGCCCGGATGCGCGAACTCGGCATCGAACCGGTGCTGCCGGGCTATTACGGAATGGTGCCGCCGGATTTCCGAGAAAAATTTCCGCACGCGAACATTCGTATTCAGGGAAATTGGGCGTGGCTCAAGCGGCCTGACATTCTCGACCCGACGGATCCGATTTTCGCGGAAGTTGCCGCGGCCTACTATGCGGCGCAAAATAATTTGTTCGGCGGCGCGAAATTTTACGATGCCGATCCCTTTCACGAGGGTGGCACGACGAAGAACATTGACGTCGCCGCCGCCGGCCGCGCCATTCAGAAAGCGATGGGCGACGCAACCTGGGTGCTGCAGTCGTGGCAGAAAAATCCGCGCCAGGAGATGGTGGACGCGCTCGACAAGGACAGAACACTCGTGCTGGACCTGTATTGCGAAGACCACGAAAACTGGCGGCTGCGGAATAATTTCAACGGCGCGCCGTGGCTCTGGTGCGCCATCAACTGTTTCGGCGGCAACTTGAAGCTCGGCGGCCGCCTGGCATGGATGGCTCAAGGCCCGGATGACGCATTGGCGGATCCAAACAAAGGCCGCATGTCGGGCATCGGCGCGCTCATGGAGGGCACCGGTGTCAATCCGGTGCTCTGGGAAATGCTGCTGGAGAACGCCTGGCGCACGAACACGCCCGATTTGCAAACATGGCTGGAGGATTATGCGCGCCGCCGCTATGGTGCGAAAATTCCCGCTACGGAACAGGCCTGGAAAATCCTGGCGGAAACCGCTTATGCCGAACCTCCGCCATCCACCGAACACTCGATCAAGCCGGCCGTTTGTTCCCGTCCGATTTTAGAGCAGCCGAAACTGCCCACCACCATGCCGCAACCCATTCGGAATCGGCCCATCACAAAACCACATTACGATCCGGTGCAGTTGGTCAAGGCGTGGAAACTTCTGCTCGACGCCGCGCCGCAGGCAAAATCGTCGGACGGCTACCGCTTTGATCTCTGCGACGTAGGCCGGCAGGTGCTCGCTGATTTAAGCACGCGCTACAACCGGCAAATTATCGCGGCGTTTGAAGCGCACGACAGAAAACGGCTTCGCGATTTAAGCGACAAAATGCTTGGATTGATCCGCGACATGGACAAGCTGGCCGGCACGCGGCGTGAATGGCTGCTTGGCGTCTGGCTGGCCGATGCGCGGTCGTGGGGCGCGACGCCAGCAGAAAAGGACTTATGCGAGCGCAACGCCCGTGAACTGCTGACGACCTGGACGAGCCATGACAACATCACCGATTACGCCGACCGGCAGTGGAACGGATTGCTCGGCGATTTTTATTATCAACGCTGGGCCATCTGGTTGAAGGCGCTGAACGATTCGCTGACCGACGGGAAATCTTTGGATGAAAACGACACGCGGAGTCGTATCCGCGATTGGGAATTGTCGTGGACTCGGCAAACAAACGGCCATTTCGCCGTCAAACCGCGCGGTGATGCCATTGCCATTTCCAGAGAACTTTTCAAAAAATACCTGGCTGACGCTTCGCAACCCGTCTCGCCCGAGAAATAGAAGCGCAAAAATTGAATCTTTAATTTGTGAGCGACAGAAGATTTTTGGTTGGGGCGGGATTATTTCTCGCCGGTTTGCTTGTTTTAGCAATGGGTTGCCGCACCCCCTCCAGGGTGCCGCGCGCTAAAGAGGTGTGGCGCGGTGTTCATGTGCCGGTTTTTAGCGACAGCCAACTGGCCAGGCTGCAAAGTGAATTGCCCGGTCTGGCTGTTATCGGCGTCAACGTGCTGGTTGTTCAGGTGGATTACCATTTTGATTTTCGATCGCATCCCGAACTGCGCGCCAAAGGAGAATTCATTACCCGGGACCAGGCGCGTGCATTTGCCGCTGCCGCGCGAAAGCTGGGCATTCGCGTCATTCCGGAACTGGATTGTCTGGGCCATCAATCATTGGCCGGAACGACATGGCCGTTGCTCGCCAAATATCCGCAGTTTGACGAAACCCTCGGCCAGTTTCCCGGCAACAAAGGAATTTATTGCCGAAGCTGGTGTCCCCAGAGTCCCGGCCTGAACCAAATCGTTGATGCGTTGATTGACGAACTGGTTGATGCGTTTTGGGCGGACGCATTTCATGTTGGCATGGACGAAGTTTTTTTCATCGCCAATGAACATTGCCCGCGTTGCCACGGCGAGGATCCGGCGATACTTTTTGCGAAAGCCGTAAGCGATTTGCACCACCACATTGTTGACGAACGCCAGCTGACGATGCTGATGTGGGGCGACCGGTTGCTGGACGCGAAGACGATGGGCTACGGCCGATGGGAATCCGCCGAGAACGGCACTGCCCCGGCGGTGGATCTGATTCCCAAGGACATCATTATCTGCGACTGGCATTATGTTGCGCAGACAAATTATCCGTCCATTCCCATTCTGCTCAAGAAAGGTTTTCGCGTCTGGCCGTCGGGTTTCAAGTCGCTGGAAGCGGCCAAGGCACTCAGCCAATTTTCGCTGGAGCAGAGACAAGATAATCCGCGGCTCATCGGCTATCTTTGCACGACGTGGAGCAAGTCTCAAACCGTGGACTTTGCCACTTGGCCGCCGATTGCCGAAATTTTGCCGAAATGGAAATAACTCATCTGAAAGAAACCGACCTGCCTGCCATTATTTGCCGCGACAGTTGTCGTGTTCTTCGCGGAGTCGCCTTGGCCGACGGGGCTGGCGCTGCCCACGACAAGTGTGATGCGACTTGACGCACATCTCAAATGCAAGCTAGCCAAATCAAGTTTGCGTCTAAACCCGAAAAATTGCACCGCGCAAACAACTCCAAAACCAACCCATGAAGCGCAATATTCTTTCTTTGATCACCGTCGCCTTTTGTTTCCATCTCGCCGGCGCGGTGCCCGGAAATTCCGCTGAAACCAATCCACCTTCCGTAACCTCGCCCAGCGGCCAGATTGAATTGCGGACGTCATTTGAATCTTCGCCGAACCGCAAGGCATCAGGATTTCACATTTTCTTCCAGGGAAAGGAATTGTTATGGGGCAAACTGGGCTTGTGCGTCAGCGGAACCAATCTGTTGGATGATGCGGTTCCAAAATCATCCCGCCTCCACGAGTTCGATTCCACTTACAACCTGCCCTATGGAAAGAGCAATCCAATCCGAAATCATTATCGGGAATTGACCCTGAATTTGGAAAATGACGCCGCGCCCGTACGGAAGTTTCAAGTAATCTTCCGTGCTTACAACGACGGTGTGGCCTATCGTTACGTCTTTCCCAAACAGCGCGGTGTCAAGTCCATCGAGGTGACAGATGAACCGGGAACATTTCAATTCATCGGCGATCCGCAGGTGTGGCCGCTGTATTTCAAAGGTTACGTCAACAGCCATGAAGGTATTTACGATCCGGCTCCGTTCTCAATGCTGGCCACCAATCGGCTCATGGACGTGCCTTTGCTGGCGGAGTTTGTGGATGGCGTCAGCGTGTCCTTCACTGAAGCGAATCTGCAAAATTACGCGGGATTGTATGTCAAAGCGAAGGAAACGAACGGACAACGATACTTGTATTGTGATTTGTCTCCGTTGCCGGGCGAACCGGGGATCACAGTCCGGTCGCGCCTGCCGCTATCGTCACCTTGGCGCGTGTTTCTCATTGGCACAGCGCCGGGCAAATTGATTGAATCCGATCTGCTTTTGAATTTGAACGATCCCTGTGCCATTGCCGACACGTCATGGCTCAAGGCAGGCAAGACCTCTTTCTACTGGTGGAGCGGCGTTCAGGAGCCGGTGGACCCGCACCAGGCTTTCGAGTGGGAAAAGAAGTATATTGATTTTTGCGCCAGCAATAACATCCCCTTTCACGCCGTCATCGGCACCGTGGAGAACCGCCCGTGGTTTTATCAGACCACAGGCCATTACAATCCGCCGGGACCGGACGCGGACCTGGCACGCCCGCGACCGGGTTTTTCGATGGCTGAACTTGTCAAGTATGCCCGCTCCAAAGGCGTCGGCATCCGGGTCTGGATTCCTTGGAAACCGTTGAAAGGACATCTGGAAACCACGTTTGCGCAATATCAAAAATGGGGACTGTCAGGCGTGATGGTGGATTTTCTGGACCGTAATGATCAGGAGATGGTGAATTTTGCCAACAACGTTGTGAAATCGGCCGCCCGGCATCATTTGGACGTTAATTTCCACGGCATCTGGGCACCCACCGGCTTGGAGCGGACTTATCCGAATTTATTCAACCACGAAGGCGTGCTGAACCAGGAATATCTCAAAGGCACCGGCCGCTGCACTCCCAAGCACGATGTCACCGTGCCCTTCACGCGCATGGTTGCCGGGCCAATGGATTACCATCTGGGCGGGTTTCGCGGGGCCTACCGCGACCAGTTCAAGCCTCGCAACGTCAGGCCTATCCTCATGGGCACGCGCTGTTTCCAACTGGCCATGTATGTCGTCTATGAAAATCCATTGCCGATGGTGTGCGACACACCGGACAGTTACACAGGCCAGCCCGGATTTGATTTTCTGCGCAAAGTTCCCACGACATGGGATGAAACGCGCGTCTTAGGCGGACAAGTGGGCGAGTATATTGTCGTGGCCCGGCGCAAAGGCACTGATTGGTATGTGGGCGCAATGACCGATTGGACGCCGCGCGAGCTGTCCGTGTCGTTGAACTTTCTGCCGCCGGGCGAATATCGAGTCGAAACGTGGGCGGATGTCAAAGGAGACCCGGACGCAAATCACCTTGCCTACAAAAGTCGTCAAATGCGGGCGAACGACACGCTGAGCTTGAACCTCAACAGCGGCGGCGGCGAAGTGATTCATATTCTTCCTGTGGAAAAGTAATAACAGACCTGCAAGGGATGTACGGACATTGGAGTGCCCGGATGGAGGAAAAGGAGCGTGGAAACGATTCCAGCCAGCTTGCGTCTTGAAATTCTTCTGCTGCAAAGCATAAATAAAATGACGCAAAACCACAATGACAGTTATGCCATCACTTGGTAGCTTGTTGCCAAGCTGCACGTTATCACCCGATTGGGTGGTTTGTGTTTTGCCGTAATTATAAAGCATTGAATGAATGCTCCTGCGAATCCGTCACCTACGGATGCAAGTCATTGCGTCCTGCGGATGGAGCATATAACAAAATCATTTTCCGGGGTAATGGCGCTAAATGGTGTTCAACTCAAGGTGGCTCGCGGCGAAGTTCATGCCTTGTTGGGCGAAAACGGCGCCGGCAAATCCACGCTGATGAAAATTCTTTCCGGCCTGGTGCAAAAGGATGGCGGCGAGATTTACCTCGACGAAAACCAGGTCGAAATCAAATCGCCAAAAGCCGCGCTGGACCTGGGCATTTCCATGATCCATCAGGAATTGAATCCGGTGCGCGCCATGACGGTTTCCGAAAATATTTTTCTGGGCAAGGAACCGTGTTTCCGTTTCACCAATGTTGTCAATCGCCGAAAGCAGCGCGAACTCACCAGGGCGCTTTTCGGCGAAATGGACGTTTCCATCAATCCCGACAAAAAAATGTCGGACCTGTTGGTGGCCGAAATGCAGTTGGTGGAAATCGTCAAGGCTGTTTCCTACAACGCCCGCATCATTATCATGGACGAGCCGACTTCGGCGATTACCGGGCGCGAAGTGGAAAAATTATTCGCCATCATCCGCAGCCTCAAGTCCAAGGGCATTGCCATTATTTACATTTCGCACAAGATGGACGAAATCTTTCGCATCTCCGACACCATCACCGTGCTGCGCGACGGACAATATGTCGAGACCCGTCCGGCTAAGGAATTAGACCGTGATACGTTGGTGAAGTTGATGGTCGGCCGAAAAATCAGCGAGTTATTTCCCAAGGTAAAGTCCGAGAAAGGCGAAGTTGCCTTTGAAGTGGAAGGTTTGACGAAGCACGGCTTGTTTGAAAACATCAGCTTCAAGGTAAGAAAGGGCGAAGTCTTCGGTCTCGCCGGATTGATGGGCGCAGGCAGGACGGAAGTCATGGAAACGGTTTTCGGCCTGCGGCGCGCGGATGCCGGCAAAATCAAAATCAACGGACGCGAAGTTCGCCTGCAATCGCCGGCCGCCGCCATCCGCCACCGGCTCGCGCTCATCACCGAAGACCGGCAGATGAAAGGATTGAATTTGAAGGCGTCGGTCCGCGACAACATCACGCTGTCCAACTTGAAAAGTTTCAGCCGGTTCGGCCAGGTGCTGCAATTCCAAAGGGAGAACCAGGCGGCGGACGCAGAGATGGAAAAATTGCGGATCAAGGCGCGCAATCGTGGACAGATTGTCAAGACTTTGAGTGGCGGCAATCAGCAGAAGGTTGTTCTCGCGAAGTGGCTGTTGAACAATCCGGAAATAATTATTTTGGACGAGCCGACGCGCGGCATTGACATTGGAGCAAAGGCCGAAATTTACAAAATCATCGCTCAACTGGCCGAACAAGGCCGGACCATCATTATGATATCGTCCGAGCTGGAGGAGATTATGGGGCTGTGCGACCGCGTCGTGGTTTTGTACCACGGAAAAGTCAGCGCGGAATTTGGGCGCCACGCCTTCAGTCAGGAAACCATTATCAAAGCCGCCATGGGCACGAATTAAAATTTTCAATATGGAACTACGTTCAAACGCCTGGCAAACGACAGCCGCTTTTTTTTCAAAATACGGAATCTATTTCGCCTTCGTGCTGTTGGCGGGCATTTTGGCCATAACTTCGCCTCCATTTCGGACGCTCTCGAATGTTGAAAACATCCTCCAGCAGGTTTCCGTCAATGGCATCATCGCCATGGGGATGACGTTGGTGATTATTACGGCGGGAATTGATTTGTCGGTTGGATCGGTTCTTGCCCTGTCGGCGGTGGTCGCGACTTCCTTTGCCCATCCTGACGAACACCTGTTAATTGTGCCGGTGGCGATCGGCATTCTGGTCGGGCTGGCGTGCGGCACGGTCAACGGCGTGTTGATTGCCAAGAAGCGGCTCGCGCCGTTTATTGTGACTCTCGGCATGATGACGGTCGCGCGTGGGGTGGCGCTGGTTTATACCAGCGGACGGCCGGTCATCAATTTGAGCGATCCTTACAATGAAATCGGCGGCGGATCGTTTGCGGATATTCCGTTTCCGGCGATGATTTTTTTCGCCGTGATTTTGCTGGGTATTTTCATTCTGCACTTCACCCGTTTTGGCCGGCATGTTTACGCCGTTGGTGGAAATGAATTGGCGGCAAAAGTCTCGGGCGTGAACACGGACAGAGTCTTAATCGGTGTTTATGCGCTGACGGGCGCGTTGGCGGGACTGGCAGGAATTGTTTTGTCGTCGCGCATCATGTCCGGCCCGCCCGCAACAGGGGTGGGTTATGAACTGGACGCCATTGCCGCCGTCGTCATCGGCGGCACGAGCCTGAGCGGCGGCGTCGGCTCCATCGCCGGCACGATTGTCGGCGTGCTGATCATCGGTGTGATGAACAACGGGCTGGACCTGCTCAACGTCTCGTCCTACTGGCAGCAAATCGTCAAGGGCGTCATCATCGTACTCGCGGTGCTGCTGGACAAAAAAGCCAAGCAATGAAATGCGGACCGTCGCCGGAACATTTTTTTGCCTGACGGCTTTGGCCGCCGCCGCTCACGCCGCGGAATTCCACGTGGCCGCCAACGGCAACGACGCCAATCCCGGTACGCGGAAATTGCCGCTCCGCACGATTCAGCGCGCCGCGGACTTGGCGCAGCCGGGCGATGTCATCACCGTCCACGCCGGCATTTACCGCGAGCGCGTCAGTCCGCCACGCGGCGGCGAGTCCGACGCCAAACGCATCGTTTATCAAGCCGCGCCGGGAGAAAAGGTCGTCATCACCGGCTCGGAACTCGTTGCGAACTGGACGAAAGTTCAGGACGATGTCTGGCGGGTGACAATTCCTGATTCGTTCTTCGGCGATTTCAATCCCTACACCAATCTCATTCACGGCGATTGGTTTAATCCTCAAGGCCGCGCCCACCACACCGGCGCGGTTTATCTGAATGGCGATTGGCTGACCGAAGCCGCGCGGCTGGACGATGTGCTCAAGCCGGCCGGCGGCGACGCGCTTTGGTTCGCGCAGGTGGACGAAACGAACACCACGATTTGGGCGCATTTCAAAGGCGTCAACCCCAATCGGCGGCGCGTGGAAATCAACGCGCGGGAGACCGTGTTTTATCCGCAAAAATCCGGCGTCAATTTCATCACCGTGCGCGGGTTCACGCTGGAAGACGCCGCCACGCCGTGGGCGCCGCCGGTCGCCGAGCAGATCGGCGTGATTGGCCCGCATTGGAGCAAGGGCTGGATCATCGAGGGCAACGCGGTGCTTTATTCGATTTGTTCCGGCATTTCGCTCGGCAAATACGGCGACCAATGGGACAACACCTCGGGCAAAACCGCGGAAGGTTACGTGCTGACCATCCGGCGCGCGCTCACCAACGGCTGGAACGGCGAAACCATCGGCCACCACCTCGTCCACGGCAATCTCATCGCGCATTGCGGCCAGGCCGGCATCGTCGGCAGCCTCGGCGCGGCGTTCAGCACGGTCGCCAGCAACACGATTTACGACATCCACGAACACGACCTGTCGTTCGGCGGCGCGGAAATGGCGGGCATCAAATTCCACGGCGCGATTGATGTCACCATCCGCCACAACCACATTTACCGGACGTGCTTGGGTCTCTGGCTGGACTGGATGGCGCAGGGCGCGCGCGTTTCGGGAAATCTTTTTCACGACAACGGGCTGGACGTCTTTGTCGAGGTGGACCACGGGCCGTTCGTGTTTGACAACAATCTGTTCCTCTCGCCCGCATCGCTGGCCGACAATTCGCAGGGCGGCGCCTACGTTCACAATCTGTTCGCCGGCGCCATCCGCGTTTATCATTTCGACGCCCGCCAGACGCCGTTCATGCAGGCCCATGCCACTGCGCTCGCCGGCTTTCACGACAATCCACGCGGCGATGACCGCTTTTTCAACAATCTGTTCGTCCAACGCGCTGATCTGAGCCGGTATGACAACGCGCCGTTGCCCATGTGGATGGACGGCAACGTGTTCCTGAAAAGTGCCAGGCCTTCGCGGTTTGAAACGAACGCCATCGTCGAACCGGATTTTGACCCGGTGCTCCGGCTGATGGAGAAGCCCGGCGGCTTTTATTTGAAGATGAAATTCGACAAGGCTTGGACCGCCGGACGAACTCGCAAACTCGTGACCCGCGAACTGCTGGGAAAGGCTGTCATTCCGAATCTTCCATTTGAACAACCGGATGGCGCGCCAATCTGTATCACGACCGATTACTTTGGCAAGCAGCGCAATGAAACAAGCCCAACGCCCGGCCCGTTCGCAAATCCCGGGACCGGACTGCGCCAGCTCAAAGTCTGGAAAAAGCATGGCGGCTGAATCTATGTCCCAAAATAATTCAGCCATGCAAAGCCACCAGAGCACCAGACTCCTTTGGGGAAATTTGGTTGTCGCCTGTTTTATGGTTGTTGCAGTGAAACCGGCTTTTGCCGACGAAACGGACCTGATTGAAACCGGGGCTTTTCAGGTTGAGACGTTGCCATTTTTAAGAACTGACATGCAGACACATCAGTTTTGCTCTTATGACCGCGCCGGCGACAATTTTGACTGGGAGTATTTCCCGCTATACACGGAGACGAACGGCGGGTGCGTAATTTTCGATGCCATGGGCCCCGGCTGTCTTTATCGCCAGCACATGAACATCTGGCATGGCGACCCGATTTACAAGGGCATTCATATCCGATATTATTTTGACGATGAGCCAAAGTCACGCATTGACATGGATGTCTCCACCTTCTTCAGCACGAACAATCCGCTGGGAATTTTTCAGCCGCCTTTGGGATGGATAGGGACGGACCCGCGAAACGGAAAGTGCAGTTTCCGGATTTTATATCATCCCATGTTCTTCAAGAGGCGATTGAAGGTTGTCTTGAGTGCTGTGCCTCGCCATAATTACCGGCATTGGTATGAATACACCTATCAATTGTTCACCGAGGATCCCGGGCTGGATTCTTGGACTCCTGAGGCTGGCCGTCGCATGATGCCTGCCTTGCTTAGGGCATGGAACCTCCAGGACGCGCACGCCAGGGCGATCCAAGGCTGCAAGAAGAAAGCAGCAACCCGCAAAATCAAATCCGGGAAAACGGCAACGCTTTGGAAAGCACGCCATGCGGGGGCAATCACGGCATTGCACTTCCAGATTGCTCCCACAAACAATGTGGACGCGCTGTTCGATTCCTGGCTCAAGATTACCTTTGACGGAGCATCCCGTCCGCAAATCGAGGCGCCGCTGGGTTGCTTTTTTGGAGCTTATCGAACCAGCCTCATGAGCTCGTATGCTTCATTGCTCCTGGGCTATTCCAACGACCAGGTTTATTATTATTTTCCCATGCCGTTCTGGAAATCCGCGGTGATTCAAATTGAAAACCGCAGTCATGAAAAGATTGCCGTGGCTGCCACGATTAATTACAAGACCCCGTCCGCGATGCCATATCCGCGGCAAAAATGCGGTTATCTATTTGCGCGTTACCACCGGGAAGATCCGCGCGTTGAAGGCAGGGATTATACCTATTTGGAAACGAGCGATTGTTCCGGCCAGGTCGTCGGTCA
>Ga0335081_10013892_pt1 | contig 13013 bp, 10 predicted proteins | sample Lox_Sample_35_FD_206713 | JGI IMG/M metagenome (GOLD analysis project Ga0335081, IMG submission 206713) | Soil microbial communities from Loxahatchee National Wildlife Refuge, Florida, United States - Lox_Sample_3.5 | ecosystem: Environmental > Terrestrial > Soil > Wetlands | place: USA...
CTACAGTCCAATTCAAGGGGTTGATTGCACCGCGCGGCTCCGCGTAAGCGACACCAGATGCGGCACTTAGTGGATTGGCCCTGCTTCTTGCAAAGCAGGTGCTCTCCCAGCTGAGCTACACGCCCACCGTAACTTCATGATTTTAATAGATTGCTCTGGCAAATGGCTACAAATGACCGCCTGCTCTGAAAGCAGGTGCTCTCGCAGACCGAGCTGCGAACGGACCGTTTGCAACCGTCACTGTGTGAGGCATTTACAAGAATTCCCTGAACAGCGTTAACCCTGTTGCTCGGTCCTGTTCGGTTCAAGAGCGCGCTTTCTCAAAGCAACTAGAGCGCTGAGCAGCTCCTGCCGAATCGAAGCTGGAACGTTCGTGAGCTCTTCTGTTTTGGCGAGAGGTCATTGAACCAAATGCTGGGTAGATGTTAACAAGTACGAAGGATATAGAACATCGAGTTGCGGAGAGGACCAATGGGATCACCGTCGTCACCTTGCGTTGTCTGCGGAAGGATTCATATTCATGTAGAAGTCCTACTGTCGTGTGACTACGTACCTCGCGAGCGGGACGCCGGTTCACTCGGCGGTTCGCGAACTTTTCAGCTACAGGTTGGCTGTCTCTTTCTCGATTATCCTATTTCACTTTCCTGTAAATATCAGGAGCGGCTGGCCCCTCAACGCTAAGGAGGCCCATGGCGCCGCGGTCGACTCGGAAAATAGCATGGTCCACGAGGGTATAATTGCCGGGCACTTGTGGCTGGAAATCGACTACGGAAGCTCCGCCCGGCGGCACCAGAGTGGTCTGGATGTTATGCGCTGGATCGGTGAGACCTCCTTCGCGGTAGACTCGATCGAAGATCACTCCGATGATGTGAAATGAGGAGATCTTGTTCGGCCCAATATTGCCGAAGTAGATTCGCACCGTCTCGCCGACTCGAGCTTTGAGCGCCCCACGGCCCATCAAGGACGAAACATTGCCATTGAACACAATGTATTCCGGAGTTTCCGCAGCGGCCTTGCGCGAAGAATACGCCTGCAGGCCAGGTTTGCCCACGGCGCCCTCGGTGTAGAACTCGCTCTGCATCACGTAGAACTCTCGATCCACTTTTGGCAAGCCGCCCTCGGGTTCGACTAACACAAGACCATAGAGCCCATTGGCCATGTGCGCGGGCATGGGATTAGCCGCGCAGTGGTAAATGAATAGGCCCGGCTTGAGCGCTTTGAATTCTCCAACCGATTCCTGCCCCGGATTGGCCATTAGCACCGAGGCACCGCCGCCCGGACCGCTGACAAAATGAAAATCGACCGTGTGTGCCTTGTCGCTCGATCGATTCTTCAAGTGGACTTCAGCGGTATCGCCCACGCGGACTCGAATAAAAGGGCCAGGTACATGTCCGTTGTACATCCAGAAGTTGTAAATGACGCCCCGGGCTAATTCGCCGTTCTGCTCCGTGACCTCCAGATTGACGACTACCCTTGTTGGCTGCGATCTGGTAATAGGAGGCGGAACTTGCGGTGCAAAGGCTACCTCGGCTGGACCTGGCGGTTGATTGGCAAAGCTCTGGCACCCCACAGCGGCGCCGAGCAGGCTGACAGTTATGATTATCCAAACTACTTTCGCGATCCCGCTCTTTCGAACTCGGCTTGGCTTCGTGGCGACCATGGCTAGCCCGCTCCGGAAGCCTGTGCAGTTTGGCTCTTCAGGATGAAGTCAGCTCTTGTTGGCTTACCCGCTTCCACAACGATTTCCTGCTCGCTTGCGCCAAGGCTCTCGCTCCAAACCCTCAAGTGGTAGTGACCCGTCGGGACTCCGTCCAGCCTGTACTTTCCGCCGTTCCCACTAATTGCGTAGTACGGATTTTTGGCAACTACCACGTAGGCTTGCATCCATCCGTGCAAGTCGCAGCGAACACTGATCACGTCGGGGTGCAGGAAGCTGAGGGAGACGTCGCTCTGCAACGGACTCATGGACTCGTTATAGTCCCGATGGTGCTGCGCGTGAGTGTGTACGCTGTGGGGGATTGGATCTTGACTGGTGATACTCAGGTCGCCTGCCTGCATGACCACTACGCGAGGAAGAAAAGTACAATTCTTCTGCTCAATGTGAGCCGGCGGAAAGGAAAAGGCTTTCCCGCGCTGGATATCGTCGATCCAGACGACAGCATCATCTACACCGCCGTTCTCCACTCGCACCGGATAGACTTCGCGGACTTCCCCGCAGACGTCGGCATCCTGTGCGACTTGGATCCTCTTGGGTTGCGGTGGCGCACCCTGCAATTGAACTCTGCCCTCGACGACACTTCCCGGTAGTTCCTGCACCGTATATTGCGAGGTACTTTGTTCCTTTGATCTTCCACATCCGAAAAGCACGGCAGACACTATAGTCGCCGCCCAGACCCGGCGGTCCATCGAACGATGCCTACAAAGGGTCCATCTCGATCTTGATTCCGAGCGCATCGAACCTACTCCTGTGTCCCACTACGTCCGTCTCGCACTCGGCTCGCTAACGGCTCACTCGCGCAGGTGCCGGCGGGACCGATGCCTCGTTGACTTGCGCGGGCGAAGCTTGCGGCAGGGACTCCTCGCGTGCGTATTTGATGATCCAGGCCATCGAAAGCGAAAACAGCGCTAGAAAGATGAACGTGATGAAACCGATGGCGTAACCGGGCTGGCCGAGATTGCGCACGGCAAAAGCCATCACTGGTGGAATCACGAATCCTCCGAATGCTCCGAGGCCGCCCACCCATCCGGCGGCACCTCCCACGGCCTGCGGGATTGCCTGAGGCACAATCTTGAAAACTGCGGCGTTGCAGATGCCCATGCCGAATGCCATCAGAATCTCCCCTGGAACGGAAAGCTCAAACTGGTGGGAACTGACCATCACCAACGCTCCGACGAGCGTGATCAGCAGGGCCAGGATTGCCGTGTTTTCTCCGCCCTCCTGCAACTGATCCGAGAGAACGCCGCCCGCCACGCGGATCAGCGACGCGACGATCGAATAGACGGCGGTCAGCATCAGGGCGTGCTCGACGCTCACGCCGAAGAAGCGCGTCCAGTAGATGGGCAGCCACGCCGTGAGCGCCATGAAACCACCGAAGGTTGTGAAGTAGATCCAGACGAGAGCCCAGGTTCGCCACACTCGAGCGGAGATTCGCAGGCTGTCCTTTAGATTCCCGGTCGGAAACAGATCCTGCCCTAGTTCGTGTGCGTAAGCCCGGGCATCTGCAGGCGCCAGCCCCTTCTTCAGCAACTGGAAATAAGGGCTATTCTTTCCGAGGAGCGCGTAGAGAATCGTCCCGGTGCCAAGGATGCATAGCCATAGCAGGTAGCAGAAGGCAAGGCCAAACCGGTTCAGGGCAAACGGCACGAGCAGCAAGAAGATGCCCGGTGCAACATTACCGACTCCCGCAAAGATGGCGAGCGCACGGCCTTGTCTTCGCTGCGAGAACCAGTAGGAAACCTGGCTGATGCCCACGGAAAAAACTGCGATTCCGCAGCCGCTCAAGGCACCCAGAATCATGAGCAGCGGATAGTTCTTGTATGTGAGGTGTGCGGGATAGAGGAAACGAGCGACCACAGCCAGGCCGGTCATGCCAACCACGGAAAGAGTCAGCAGCCAGAGAAACGGCTTTCGGCCACCGCTCGTGTCCACCCAGGCCGAGAACGGAATGCGCAGGAGCGAACCCGAAAGAGACGGTACGGCCACCAGAAACCCAAGAGCCAGGGGGCCGAGCCCCATGACTTGCTGGAATCGGTTCGCGGACGGTCCGAAGAGCGCGACTGCGGCAAAACCGACGAAGAACCCGAGCGTCGCGCTCCACAGCGCCTTCCTGGGTGAGCCTACTATGGAGTCCATTTCTTGCTCCTCCGTACTGCCTCGCGCCACGGTCCCACAGCTTCAGAAGCGAAGATTTGTCTCGACGTATGCAAATTGACCGTTGGGATCCTTGGGATAAATGCTTGCGATCACTGCTTTGCCCCAGGCGTGCGCGTAATAAAGTCCGAGAGCGAAGTCCCGCGTTACTTGATAGTCGGCGCTGAGATCCCAAACGTTCGCGAAACTCCGATTGCCGCCGCTGGGCCGTCCCGTGTAACCGAACGTTTGCGGCTGAAAGGCGCCACCGCCCAGATACCAGAGGTCGTTTCGGCTGGCGAGGCGCAACGCATGCAACTCGCTGCGGATTGCCAGTTTCGAGTGCGGTCGAAGGTTGAGCGCGCCGTAGAAGTCTTCGTTGTTCTCCATGTTATAGAACGGCATGCGCGCATAAAGCCGCGGAGTCGGAAGCACCTGGAAGAATGTCCCGTGGACTGAGTTGCTGGAGCTGCCGTTGCCGTCGCCGCTTCCGTAAGAGTACCCAGCGCTCAGCCAAGGCTTCAGGGACTTCACCGGCGGCTGCCAGCCGAATTCACCGACGAAGGCGCCCGCGCGTTGCGTGAGCCGCCCCCACGAGCCCGTCTGAACTGCGCCCCAGACAAGGAAGTCGAACTTGCCGGATGCGTCTGTGTTGAAAACGTGGAGGTAGTCTCCACCGTAGGTTCCGATTTGAATCTCGCCATGGTCGGCCTTGCGGTCGCCTTGCGAACGGTTGTCCGTCTTGAGCACGCCCGTGCGGTGATCGATGTAGCCCAGGCCAAATAACCGCAGCTCGCCCGCGCTGTGCTTGGTCGCTGTGGGCACGGCAAAAGCGCCGTAGTAGACATCCACAGCCAGCTCGCCCATGCCATCGATTTGATAGACGCCCCTCGTCGTTCGGGCGCCAAATAGGGTCAGATTATTCTTGGCGAAGCTGTGCCTGAACTGTGCGCCGTCATAGCTTCTTTGAACCGCTGAAAAGCTGAAGTTGCCAATCAGCCGCTGAGCGATCCGAGTCTGCACGAGTGCGGCGAGCGTAGCGTCCTTTGGTTTAACCTCGGTGCCATCGAAGAATTCGAAACGTCCCAGCTTCAGTTTGCTCTCTCCCAAACGATCGATCTGGAAGTAGGCCTGTTTTACGAATGCGTTGACGTTGTTGCGGCCGCTTCCGTTCGCTGCGTAGTATGTTCCGCCCGGCCCGAGCTGTCCCTGCGCTGCTGGTGCGACTACGATGGCCTGCCTGGGCAGGAAAAGGATGGCGTCCTGCGCGACTTCTACTTGCCACGCAAAGTCCTCTTTTTGTTGGCCGATTGCAACTCGCAGCAACGAATGAGGAAAAGCGTAGGAGTTCTGCCCCGAGTTGCCCTCGAACCAGTCCCACCCCTCCACGCGCACGCGCCAATTGCCGGAGATGTCCAGCGGACCCAGCTTGTAACTGCTCGCCTGCGCCGGATCGGATTGTGACTGAGATTGCGACTGGCCTTGCACCGCCGAAGACCAACTTGATGCCGAGCACAACAGAACCATTGCGGCGGCCGCACTGACCGCACAGCGGCCCCCGACTTCGCTCCAAAGCCTTCTCGACAAGCACCGCAGACCGCTCACGAGATTTCCTCCGGAGCGCGATACCAGCGCACCACTTGGTTCTTCCGCCAAAAGTATGGGTTCGGTGCGACGAGGATGTGCACGAGCCGAGTGAACGGCGCCACACCGATCAAGGTGTATGCCATTACGATGTGAAATTTCACGACTAGCGGCATCGCGGTGATGAAGCCGAGATCGGGGTTAAGCTTGACGAGCGACCAGAGATATGGCGCGACCGCCGCCGCGAACCAAGAAGAACCCCAAGGATGGAAGACCGCGACATACACCCCGCTCGCCACCTGCACAAGCAACAGCGTGAAGACGATCCAGTCCATCGGGGTTGTGACCGCACGGACCTTCGAGAAAGTCAGCCTCCGGTGAATCGCGCCACAAAGACCGACCAACGTCAGCAGTCCGAACACGAGCGCAGACGCTTCCAGCACGTAGAGACGCAGCGGTCGGCTGTTCCACGCCAGAATCTCGCGCGGGATCAGAAATGCGACGATATGCCCGAGCAGAACGGCGACAATGCCATAGTGAAACGGCACAAGGCCCCAGAAGTGCTGTTTGTTTTCAAGAAACTGCGAAGAGAAACTCGAATACGTGAAAGGAGCCTTGCGGTATCGCATGATGGTCCCAAGGAAGAAGACGAACATCGCAAGATACGGAAGCACCATGAAGAATAGGCCGTTTGCGAAAGGCAGCATGGTAGTCATCACCATCCCTTCGAATCCAGAATGCGAAATGCGGGTCCTGCCGAAACCATTGCAGGTTCGGGCCGTGGGTAGCGGAGTTCCAGCAATCGCGCAGCGGCAAGGAGCACGTTTTCGAATGGATTCGATTTGCCGTTGATTCCTGCGGCCATCTTACCCAGCGCAGGAAACAGACATGCCGCCGCAAAATCCGCAGCTTCCTCTGATTCCATCCGGCCGAGCGCTTCGAGCGCATGCGAGAGATGATCCGGAAGCTCCGTGGACTCTTTCACGCCGAGCCGGCGCAGCTCTCCGCGCATCCGCACCAGGAATTCTCCGCGTTCATAGTTTTCACCGAACAGATGCCAGCCGACTTCGAGCGAACAAACCGGATCGAGATCAAAAGTCGCTGTGTAAAGCACCTGCAGATCTTCGAGAGAGAGACTGTGTGTCTGCTCGACGAAGTCTTGGAGCTGCAAGCCGATTTCCGGAGCGTCGTTGGCAAGGACGTTACAGCAACGGACCGCTTCGCTCGCGTAGTCCTCTGCCGGATAGCGCAACAGCGCTGCGAGCAGTTCGAACTCGTTTGCGTCCGCCATCACATTCCCCTTTTCGGGCCGGAAAGGAACCCGAACCCTACGCCTTGTTTGTGCTCGAGCGGGTCTTCCATCATCTGAATCGCTTCCTCCCGGTGCATCGGCGGGATGACGAAGCGGTCATCAAATGTGCAAAGTGAAGTGAGCTGGTAGATCGCCTCGGCTTCTTCCACCGAACAGTCCGCCTCGCGCAGCATGCGCAGAGCGGTGCTCTCATCCACGTCACCGACCGTCTTGAAGCGGCGGTACCAGCGGACCGCTTTCTGCTTGCGCAGCGCATAACGCAGCGGGCCTTCCTCGCCCGCACCGAATAGATTCGCGAGGAACTTCATCGGCACGCGCGCCTCTTCGATGTCATGAAAGAGGTCATCCGAAACGTGATCGAGCGAGCCGTTGGATCGGTTCGACATCACAGGGGACATCGGCGGCACGTAGAAAAGCATGGGCATCGTCCGATATTCCAGGTGCGGTGGAAGCGCCAGTTTCCAGTCTTTGACGAATCGATAGACGGGCGAACGCTTCGCCGACTCGATGACGGAATCGTGCACACCGTTTCTGCGCGCGGCCGAGATGACCTCGGGATCGTTCGGGTCGAGGATGAGCGAGCGCTGGCCTTCGATCAGTTTCTCGCTTGGCAGGCTGGCGACTTCTTCAATCCGCGATGCGTCGTAGAGCAGCACACCGAGATAGCGAATGCGGCCCACGCAGGAATGGAAGCAGGCCGGCGCCTGGCCTGTCTCAAGGCGCGGGAAGCAAAGAATACACTTCTCTGATTTGCCCGTGTTCCAGTTGTAGAACATCTTCTTGTACGGGCATGCCGCCACGCAGGCGCGCCAGCCGCGGCAGCGCGTTTGGTCCACGAGGACGATGCCGTCTTCGCCGCGCTTATATAGTGCTCCTGATGGGCACGACGCAACACAGGAAGGATTCAGGCAGTGATTGCAGATGCGCGGGAAATAGAAGAACACCAGGCGTTCGATCGCGAAGAGCTGTTGCTGGGTATCCTGGTTGAGGCCCTTCAGGTTAGGGTCGCTCGCCGCGTAGATGGGAGAGCCGCCTAGGTCATCGTCCCAGTTCGGTCCGGCCTCGATGTTGATCAGCTCGCCGGTGACCATCGAGACCGGCCGTGCCGTCGGCTGGTCGGTCCCCGCCGGAGCGTTGAATAGCTCCTCGTATTTGTAGGTCCACGGTTCGTAATAGTCGTCCATCGTGGGCATGGACGGGTTGTGGTAGATGTTGAAGAGCGTCTTTGCCTTGCCGGTGGACTTCAGTCGAAGTTTGCCGTCGTGGAGTTCCCATCCACCGTGATATCTGTCCTGATCTTCCCAATCGGTGGGAAAACCGGTGCCGGGCTTCGTCTCAACATTGTTCCACCACATGTATTCGGTGCCCTTGCGATCGGTCCAGATGTTCTTGCAGGCGATGCTGCAGGTGTGGCAGCCAATGCATTTGTCGAGATGGAAGACCATCGAAATTTGAGAGCGGACATTCATCGCATGGCTCCTTTGCCTACCATTTCAATTCTGGAAGCTTGCGCACGAAAACGTGCGTATCGCGGTTGCAGCCGGTGGGTCCCCAATAGTTGAAGTGGTATGTAAACTGGCCGTAGCCGCCGACCATCAGGTTTGGCTTCAGCCGCGTGCGCGTTAGGCTGTTGTGGCCTCCAGCACGGCGTCCTTTCCGCAGTGGTGATTTCGGCACGGAAAGCGTGCGCTCCGGCGAGTGATACTGAATGCAGATTCCCCGCGGAATGCGCGCGCTGACGGCGGCGCGGGTCACCACGACGCCGTTGTCGTTGTGCACCTCGACCCAATCGTTGTCCACGATGGCGATGTCGGCCGCGTCTTTGTCATTCATCCACAGAGGCTCGACGCCGCGCGACAGCGTGGTCATACGATGGTTGTCTCCGTAGGTCGAATGGATGTGCCACTTACCGTGCGGAGTCAGATAGTTCAGCATTTTCGTCGGGCCCACCTCTTGGCTAACGCGCAGGTCGGCGTACTGTGTCGGCGACGGCTTCGGCTTGTACGTGGGCAGATGTTCGCCGAATTGCAGATAGCCTTCGTGATCGAGGTAGAAATGCTGCCTTCCCGTGAGCGTCCGCCACGGTACGAGACATTCAACGTTATACGTGAATGGCGAATACGCCCGGCCGTCCTCCACCAGACCTGACCACATGGGACTGTTCAACAGGCGCTGCGGGCGCGCCTGCAAGCCTTTGTAGTCCACGCGCACCGAGCGGCTCTTCTCCGCCAGACGCGTGAGCGGAAGGCCGACTTTCTCCTCGATGTCCTTGTATGAACGGTAGGCAAGCTCCCCGTTCGTCACGGTAGCGAACCGCAAAATAAGGTTGCAGGCGTCCTCGTCGGCCGCAATCGACGGGTAGCGTTTGCCGTCCCATTCGACCGAGGGGAGCGTCCGCAGGGTCTCGTCATACAAGTCGTCGACGGCATAGTGGGTGCCGTGAGCGCCCAATCCATTCGCACGCACAGATGGACCAAGCGAGACGAACTGGTTGTACAGATTCGAATAATCGCGCGCGACGAGCTTCAGCCCTGGCATCGACTTGCCGGGAACTGGTTCGACGTCTCCGTCTTTCCAATCCACGATTTTGGGCTGCGCGATCTCCGCGGGCGTGTCGTGCGCGAGCGGCGACGTCACTAAGTCCCAGACCGGTTTCGGGAAATGCCGCGACGCGAGTTCCGAAAACCGCTTCGCAACTGCTTCGAAGATTTGCCAGTCGCTCTTCGATTCCCAGCATGGGGGCACGGCCGCCGACAACGGATGAATGAAGCTGTGCATGTCGGTCGAGTTGAGGTCTGCCTTTTCATACCAGGTCGCGGCCGGCAGGACGATGTCTGAATACAGAGCGGACGTGTCCATCCGGAAGTTCAAATCAACGATCAGGTCCATCTTTCCGACGGGCGCTGTCTCGTGCCAGGCGATCTCTTGAACTGAGTCCGCAGCCATGTCTTCGGCAATGGCATTCGTATGAGTGCCAAGGTAGTGCTTCAGGAAGAACTCGTGTCCTTTCGCGCTGGCCATCAGGGCGTTGCCCCGCCAGATGAACCAAACGCGCGGCCAGTTCTCCGGCGCATCGGGGTCTTCCACGGAGAATTTCAGCCTGTTGTCGCGGAGCTGGCGCACGACGTGCGAGTAGATCTCAGCTTCGTTCTTTGCTCCGGCGCTTTCGGCTTGCTTAACAAGATCGAGAGGGTTCGCGTTGAATTGTGGGTAGAAGGGCAGCCAGCCATTGCGCACCGCACGCACCTGCGTATCGGCGGTGTGACCGTTCGCGAGTGAACCTCCTTGCTGATTCGCTGGCACCGTGTGGTAATCGGTGAAGCTCTTTTCGTAGCGCCACTGGTCCGTATGGATGTAATGCCAGCTCGGCGCATTCTGGAGACGGGAGGCCGGAAACCAATCCCGCGCGAAAGCGATCGCCGACCATGGCTCCATCGGCGCGAGCTTTTCCTGACCGACGTAATGAGCCAGGCCACCGCCGTTCACGCCAACGCAACCGCAGAACATCAGCGCGTGAATCGCGGCGCGGTACATCAGGTTCGCGTGATACCAGTGATTCACTCCCGCGCCGATGATTACCGTGCACTTGCCTTTCGTCAGTTCGGCCGTCGTGGCCCATTCGCGGGCGAAGCGGATCACCATATCGCGGCTCATGCCCGTGTACTTCTCCGACCAAGCAGGTGTGTAGGGCTGTGAATCGTCGTTGTAGTCCTTCGGATAATCGCCGGGCAGTCCGCGTGACACGCCGTACTGCGCCATCAGCAGGTCGTATACGGTTGCGACCGTCGCGGTCTTGCCATCGGCGGTGCGAATCTTCTTGATGGGGACGCCGCGCTGAACCGCACGTCCTTCACCGAAATCGTCGAAGCGTACCTGGAAGATTCCGTCGTTCGACGGCAGGAAAGTGAGGACCGGATCGATCTCGCTGCCATCCGCGCCGTCTTTCAGCAGTAAGTTCCACTTTCCTTTTTCCTTGCCCCACCTGAATCCGGAGCTACCCATCGGCATTTTGGGGCGCGAGTCCTTCGCATCCCACATCAGGAATTTCCAATCGCCGTTTTCGGCACTCGAATATGCTCCGAGTCGATTGGCGCGGAGAAGCTGGCCCGGCTGGAAAACGCCGCCCTTCTCATGCAGCTCGACCAGATAGGGAGAATCCGTGTACTTCTTCGCGTAGTCGAGAAAGTAGGGAGTCTGTTTTTCGTGGTGTGCTTCCTTAAGCAGGACGTGATTCACGGCCATCCACCATGCGCCATCCTGCCCGGCGTTGATGGCCACCCACTCGTCGGCGTATTTCGACACTTGGCTGAAGTCCGGCGAGAAGACCCACATCTTCGTGCCGTTGTGGCGAGCCTCGGCCGCAAAATGGCAGTCGGGCGTGCGCGTCATGTTCAGGTTCGAGCCCATCACCGCGAGCAATTTCGCGTTGTACCAGTCGGCGGACTCGTGTACGTCGGTCTGCTCGCCCCACGTTTCCGGCGAAGCGCTCGGCAGGTCGGAATACCAGTCGTAGAAGGAAAGCGAAACGCCTCCCAGCAACTGCAGGAAGCGCGAGCCCGCCGCGTAACTGACCATCGACATCGCCGGAATCGGCGAAAACCCGTTGATGCGATCGGGGCCGTGCTTCTTGGCCGTGTACACGCAGGACGCGGCAATTATTTCGAGGGCCGTGTCCCAGCTGGCGCGCCGGAAACCTCCCTTGCCTCGGGCCTGTTGCCAACGCTGGCGCGCTTCCGGATTTTCGACGAGCGACGCCCAGGCCTCCACTGGATCTCCATAGGTGGCCCGCGCTTCCTTCCACAGATCGATGAGCGCGCCACGCATGTAGGGGTGTTTCACTCGCAGAGGGCTGTAGATGTACCAGGAATATGAAATACCGCGCTGGCAGCCGCGTGGCTCGTAGGGAGGCAAGCCGGCTTCCAAGGAAGGATAATCGAGGCCCTGCATCTCCCACGTGACGATTCCGTCTTTCACATAGATCTGCCAGGTGCATCCCCCTGTGCAATTCACGCCGTGCGTGCTACGCACGATCTTGTCGTGCTGCCAGCGATTGCGATAGAACTCCTCCCATCCCCGGAGTTGCGGTGTGGATTCATCGCGAATCCATGAAAGAGCGTCTTTGCGTTTCATTGCGCACCTCGCACATGTGCTCGGACAATGGATCGACGGACGGACCGGATTCGTCCTCGCCAGGCAAGCTGGAGCAGAGCGAGACCAGCGAGCATCCCGCCGAAACCAAATGCGACAAATTTCAGAATCGAGGACCGATCCGCAGGCTGGCTACGGTTGTTCGCATCATCGATCACGGCAAGCAGTGGAAGAATCTCTTCCGGCTGAAGGGCACGCTTGCCGAAGACCGATTGCATGGTCGGCGTGGGCGGTCCAGATAGCCAAGCGCCGAGGCCCTTGCGCCCTCCAAGCCGGTCAAACACGTTCGTCAGATCCGGACCAAGTCGCCCACCGCCTAGTCCGCCGATCGTTCCCAGGGTGTGGCAAGAAACGCAGGCCGAACCGCCATTCTCGAAGGCCCGCTCGCCAAGGAAGAGCTGCCGCCCGAGAGCAAGATCGTCGGCTGTGAACGGCCGGTCGCTTATGACGGCACCGGCGGGCTGGGGCTTCGCTGCGGCAGTCCCTCCTTCGATATAGTCGAGTAAAGCGCTGGCCAAATCCGGGCTCATGCCCGCGACCGTCGGCATCACCATATGGCCGGGCGCGTCCTGCACGAGCTGCGCGGCGTACGGATCGCCGCTATCGATCATGGCCTTGGGACTCTGAAGGAATTTGACCAGCCAGGCGCGATCCTTGCGTTTCGTTACGCCTTGCAGATCGGGGCCGATTATGTGGCCTCCTCCGATCGTGTGGCAGGCTGAGCAGTTCTGTCGAAAAAAGCTGCCCGCGTCTTGGGCGTCGGCCACCATTGGCCTGCTCAAGCACACGCACAGCCCGGCCACGAGAATTCCGACTCGTACGCTCCAAACAGATTTCATCGGCGGACCTGCCTTTCAGGGACGATATCGCCGGAAAGCGGGCCGCTTCTCTCAGCCACGAGTCGCTGGACCGATCCTTGTTGGCCTTGAGTCTCCGCGAGTTCCCGCAGGAGCGTCGCAAGGGTGGTCCCTTCCAGTAGTTTTTGGAATTCGTCTCGCAGGGGCACCCACCTGCCGTGGAGTGGGCAAGGGTTGCTCGGTGAGCAGTTGCCGATTCCCAGGGCGCACCGATTCACGTCGGCGGGACCGTCCGTTGCACACACTAGGGACCACAGCGTGA
>Ga0335081_10013893_pt1 | contig 13013 bp, 10 predicted proteins | sample Lox_Sample_35_FD_206713 | JGI IMG/M metagenome (GOLD analysis project Ga0335081, IMG submission 206713) | Soil microbial communities from Loxahatchee National Wildlife Refuge, Florida, United States - Lox_Sample_3.5 | ecosystem: Environmental > Terrestrial > Soil > Wetlands | place: USA...
CTTTACCTCCTGGGGGTTGGACGCGATCATCTCCACTACTTCGGGGGACAAGAAGCGCTCGAGCGCCGAACGCTGCATCGCGTGCTCGGCAAGTTCGGCGTGGGCGTGAGCGCTGTCGATCGCAGTGGCCGCCTGGGCGGCGACCACGGTCAACACATCCAGCTCATCCTGGGTGAATGCTGCAGTCTTGTTTAGGTTGTCCACGTAGAGCACGCCTGCCAACCGGTTCTGCGCGATCAGCGGCGCGCAGATGGCCGAACGCAGGCCGGAGATCATCATGCTCTCACTGGTACGGAAACGCTCGTCCGCGGAAAGGTCCGTGATCAGGATGGGCTGCAGCTCAGCCTTCATTCGCTCCAGGACTGCCCGGCTGAGGATAATCTGGGGCTGCTCCTTGGCCGGTGCGACACGGTAGCGAACCTCGGTCTGCCGGGCCACGTCGCCGTTCTCGTCGAACAGCATGATGAAACCCCGCTCCACGCCTTCCACGCGGAAAGCCAGGTTCATCACTTCGGCAGCGATGTCGTCGATGGAAAGCTTGGCGTGGAGCGCCTTGCCGGCATCGTAGAGCATACGGAGGAGGAAGTTTTCCCGCTCCAGAGTTTCAATTGTGGCGCGTGACTGCCTCTCGACGCCGGAATCCAGTTTGACAGCCTCACTGGCCAGCCCGCCACGCAGCACGTGCTCGATGGCTGAGGGAACGTTGGCACGGCGAATCTGCAAAACGGAATCATCCACCGACTCGAAGACCAACTCGTAGGCTCCAATGCGTGCCCGGTCTCCCTTGCGCAACTCGACCTCGGAGGTAATCCGCGTGCCGTTCACCATCACTCCGTTGGTGCTGCCGCGGTCGGCGATCACCACCGCTCCATCCGGCGATTGCTTCACCACCGCATGCAAACGGGAGACGCTGGGGTCATGGAGCACCAGATCGTTGGCATTGCCGCGGCCGACGGTGATGACCGGCTTGGTGAGTTCCAGGATGCCGCGCTTACCGTCCGGCGCCGAGATGATGAGTCTCGCCATGGCCCGCTGCGACTATTCCTTCTCCAGAACTTCCTCTACACCGACGGTCTTGCCTTTTTCGATTTCGACGGGGCGGTGCACGGTCTTATAGCCCGGCAGGATGATGGCGAGGTCATACTTGCCAGGTTTGACGGCCACTTTGGAAGGAGTGGTATCGGGCGCTGCTGCGTCGTTCAGAGTAATGTGAGCCCCGTCGGGATGGGTCGTCACTTCCAGGGTTCCCATGTCCGCAGGAGACGTGCCGCCCTTGAACAGCCGCTTCAGCTTGTTTCCTTTTGCGGGCGCGAGCTTGGGAGACAAGTTCAGGGTTTGGCCCTCAGCCAGTTGAACGACTGTAATCTCGTCCTTAAAGCCCTCCATACGCAGGCGGATCTTGTGCTCACCTTGCGGAATCGCCAGCCGCGCCGGAGTGAACTTGTTGGTAGGCTTATCGTCCAGAACGATGGCGGCGCCGGTTGGATCGCTCTGCACTTCGACTACCGCACCGGAAACCGACAGCGTTACCTCCAGGTTGGCGGTTTTACCGGCAACCACATCGACCTTGCGCTGCACAGTGCCCCATCCCAGCTTCGAAACGCTGAAGACGTGGGTGCCCGGTGGGAGCGGTGGAGAATCGAAGGGAGTGACGTAAGAGCCGCTGCCATCGATGGTAACGGCTGCGCCGAAGGGAACCGAGGTTACGTGGACCGTGCCGGTGTCCGCCGCCGCGGCAGCCGGCGCCGGTGCAGGCTGGGCGGGGGGCGCCGCCGGAACTGATTTCGCTTTCGACTTTGGAGCGGGTCGCGCGGCTGGCTGAGGCTGGGCTGCCTCAGGAGCAGGAGCCGCGGATGGCGGCTCAGGTGGCGCAGCCGGCGCAGGAGGCGCAGTTTCCGCGGGAGGCGCCGGCGGCGGCGCTGCGGTCGGTTGCTGCCCCGGTGAGGCCTGGGCACTGCTGGCTTCCCGGGCTTGCTGCTGGTGGCTTCGATAGATCCGCCAGGCGGCGAGGATTGCAATCAGCAGTAGAAGCAGGACACCGGCCAGTACGCGCAGGTTGGTTCCCGGCGCGGAAGTCACCCGGACGGTCGGCGTCGGTCGCGCCTGCGGGGGTACCACCGCAGCCGGTGTTGCGGGCGCAAACGCCTCCCTTGGATTCGCCGCCTGGGTTACCAGGGTCCGGTCGCCAACTGCCGGAAAAGCGGTTGTGGAAATCGACTGAACGGCGCCCGCGGCACTTCCGAATGATTTGTAGTTCGCCAGGTCGGCTGCCAGCGCGGCCCCCGTTTGATAGCGCTCATCGGGAGACTTGGCCAACGCCTGGGTCACCACGGCGCTCAGGCCCGGATGAATCGTGACGTCCAGTTCGCGCGGCGGGATGGGGTCCTCAGAAACGATCTTGTAGATAATCGTCGTGACGTTTTGCCCGTCGAAGGGTTTTTCGCCGGTCAGCATTTCGTAAAGCAGCACGCCAACGCTGAACAGGTCGGAGCGGCCGTCGATGGGCTTGCCCTTCACCTGCTCCGGGGACATGTAATTGGGGGATCCCAGCACCTGGCCGGTAGCGGTCATCGAGCCCCCGGCCTTGGCGATGCCGAAATCCATCACTTTGACGGTGCCGCTGGACGCCAGCATCACGTTCGCCGGTTTGACGTCCCGATGGATCACGCCATGAGCATGCGCATAATCGAGCCCGGCGCAGACCTGGCGCACAATCTCTATGATTCTGTCGACCGGCAGGGAGCGGTGCTGGCTCAGCAGAGCGTGCAGAGTCTCGCCCTCGAGATACTCCATGGCAATGTAGAAAATGCAGTCCTGTTCGCCGGCGTCATAGATGGTAACGATGTTGGGATGGTTCAGGGTTCCGGCGGTGCGCGCTTCGTTGCGGAACCGTCGCAGCAGTTCCTCTGTCTCCAGGCCGTGGGCGTCGAGCCGCGTGGTCTTGAGGGCGACGGTGCGGCCAATGTTGGGGTCGGTGGCCTTGTAGACCACGCCCATGGCTCCCCTGCCCAGTTCTCCCGTGATGTTGTAGCGCCCGATCTTCTGTGGGGTCATGGCTCGGAGGCTTAAGAAAATATCACCAACCCGCTTCTCGCGGACAGGGCGGCGTCGTTTTCTGATGGTGCAGTTGCAGGAGGGCAGTCCAGAAAAGCAAAAAGCCCGGCCGAAGCCGGGCCCGAAGTTGTTCCCAAGTTACTATGCGATCTTCTGTTTCCCGCCGGTCGTTGACGCGGCCTTCCTCTGCAGGGCAGCAAGGAAGGGCCGGCCCATGAGCTCGCCCGAGCCTTCCAGTTGCGGATGCTGCGCATAGCCGTTTTTCTGCAGCGCCGCACGCGTGCGCACCACCGCCTGTTCGAGGATTTGGGTTAGTCCATTGGGTGCCGAAAGTGTCTGCAGGAAGTAAAAGGTTAGGGCGCCGTTGGGGCGGCCGTTGATCTCGGCGTCGGCGGAGGTCTCGCGCGAGCCGCACCCGGAGACGAGCACCAGGTTCAGGTTCTTGACTATGTGCTCGAATCCATGAGGCTCGATGCCCTTGGTCTCGGCTGTGCGCATCCGCCAGGCGATATCGGCCGGCATCGGCAAGGCCTTGATCCGGCGCTTCGGCGGCAGTAACTCCCTCGCCAGATCGCCGGAGAAGCAGGAATCGGAAACCCAGGCAAACTCCACGCCTTGTGGTACGGGCGAGAAGAGTTCGTTGAATTGTTTGTCGCGGATGGCGTGCTGCTCCGTCCAATCGAAGTCGACGGGGCAGATGCATTCGTCTATGCGTGTCACTTTGCCGGTGTTGTCGCGGATGGGGAATTGTGCACCGTGGCCGCTGTAGTGGAACGCGATCCGGTCGCCCGCTTTTACGCCGTCGATCAACCAGTTCAGGCGCTCCAGGATCGCACCGGTAGTCGCACGAGCGTCGGTCAGGAGTCGGATGTCGCCCTCTTCGAAGCCGCAATGGCTGACCAAAAAGTCGGCCATATCGGTCACGTCGTTAACACAGCCTTCTAACTCATTACCGGGATATGCGTTGATACCAACAAGCAGAGCTCGGTTCATGTCGCCTCCTCGTTCGTTTTTTGGGCGAACTTCAATTGGTAGGATGCTTCTCACTGTTTCGGGGTTAACTCTTGTGAGTAGTTGCCAACCGGCACTTAATGGGAACACGCCGAGGGAGCTAGGGATCATCTGGTGCTCTTTTGTTCTGAAAGCCGAACAGGCCTCTTTGCAAGCCGGCATTCAACCTATAGGAAAGAGGCCGGTTAGGGGTCAAGGACCATCATCGCTAGATCCGCCATAGCTTTGCCCGGCCGACGCTGAGGATTTCCGATTTCCGAACAAGCCTTCGTATTAGTGCCCTACGCCGCACTCTGGTTCCGAGCACACCGGCGGAGTAATCTGTGTCGTAAGCTGGTAATATCCGCGCATCCGGGGGGACGGTTGCAAGAACGATTCATGCGGCGCGCTATTGCGCTCTCACTGGAAAACGTGAGATCGGGCCGGGGAGGCCCCTTTGGCGCCGTGGTGGTGCGGGGCGATGAAGTCCTCGCGGAAGGCACGAACCAGGTCACCTCCACCAAGGATCCCAGCGCTCACGCGGAAGTGCTGGCGGTGCGCGCGGCCTGCCAGGCGCTCGGGCATTTCCAACTGGCAGGATGCGAAATCTACACCAGTTGCGAGCCTTGCCCGATGTGCCTGGGATTGATTTACTGGGCGCGGCCGGACCGGGTCTATTACGCTAATACGGCGGAAGATGCGGCCGCCATCGGCTTCGACGACTCCCGTATCTACCGCGAACTGGCCGCTCCCCCCGCCGGCCGCAGCATCGCCATGGTGCAGATGCTGCGCAATGAAGCTTTGGCCGCGTTTCGCGCCTGGCAGGCCAAGGCGGATAAAGTTCCTTATTGATGGCGCCACCGTCAACCGCCATGTCCGGACGATTCATTGGCAAGTCCATCGCGCGCAAGGAAGGTCGCCAGAAGGTCACCGGTCGCGCTGTGTACGTCGACGATATGGAGATGCCGGGCATGCTCCGCGGCGCAACGGTTCGTAGCCCGGTGGCGCGCGGACGGCTTCGCGATATCCGCTTGGGGAACGGCATTCCCTGGGACGAGTTCACCATCGTCACCGCTAAGGACATCCCCGGCAAGAACTGCATAGCGCTCATTCTTGACGACCAGCCCTGCCTTGCTGATCAGACGGTCAACCACGTCGAGGAACCGGTCGTTTTGCTGGCGCACGAAGATCCCTACCTTCTGGAAGAAGCCCGCCGCGCGGTTGAACTCGATATTGAGCCGCTGCCGCCCGTGTTTACCATCGACGAATCGCTGGCGCAAAAGCAGGTGATCATGGGCGAAGACAACGTGTTCAAGGCGTTTCTGGTGGAATCGGGGGACGTAGAGGCCGCATGGAACCGAGCCCACCTGATCGTCGAGAGCGAGTACGAGACCGCCTCCCAGGAACAGCTGTACATCGAGCCGCAAGGGATGATCGCGAGTTTTGACTCGGAGCAGGGCCTGACCGTGTGGGGCTCGATGCAATGTCCGTTCTACGTCCATCGCGCACTGATGACACTGCTGGCTTTGCCCGTCAACAACGTGCGTGTGATCCAGACTGAAACCGGGGGCGGCTTCGGCGGCAAGGAAGAGTATCCGTCGATGATCGCCGGGCACGCCGCGCTGCTGGCGTGGAAGTCCGGCAAGCCGGTGAAGATCGTCTACGACCGCATGGAGGACATGGCAGCGACCACCAAGCGCCATCCTTCGCGGACCCGGCATCGCACCGCCGTAACCCGCGACGGTAAGCTGCTGGCGATGGATATCGAGTTCATCGTCGATGGTGGCGCCTATGCCACGCTATCCTCCGTGGTATTGTCGCGTGGCACCATCCATGCTGCCGGGCCATATTTCTGCCCCAACGTGCGCATCCGCAGCAAGGCCGTGGCCACCAACTTCCCCCCGCACGGAGCCTTTCGCGGCTTCGGAGCGCCGCAGAGCATCTTCGCGCTCGAACGGCAGATGGACCAGGTCGCCAAAGCGCTGGACATGGCGCCCGAGGAATTTCGCCGCCGCAACTTCGTCAGGGAAGGTGAGACGCTTGCCGTCGGCCAGATAGTGCGCGAGAAGATCGATCTGCCGGCGCTGATGGACCGCGCCCTCGAGCTGAGCGACTACCACGCCAAGCGCCAGCGCTTTGCCGAAGAAAATCCGCGGCGCCAGGTCAAGCGCGGCATCGGCTTGGCGTCTTTTCTTCACGGCGGAGGCTTCACCGGCTCGGGCGAACGCTACATGGCGTCGGTGGTCGGCGCCGAAGCCACGCCGGAAGGCCAGGTGCGCGTGCTGGCCGCCAGCACCGAGATGGGGCAAGGCACGAACACGGTGTTTACGCAGATCGCCGCCGAGGCGCTCGAGGTCGATTACGATCTCATCGAGATCGCGCAGCCGGACACCTCCATCGTGCCTAACAGCGGTCCCACCGTGGCGTCGCGAACCTGCATGGTGGTGGGCAAACTGGTGGAGGCGGCGGTACTGGGAATCCGCCAGCAACTGGTTACCACCGGTCTGCTGCCGCTCCGGGGATACACCTCGGAGCAATTTCGCACGGCTTGCCGCGAGTACATCCAGCGGCACAGCGCGCTCAAAGCCACCAGCGAATATAGCGCCCCTCCCAATGTCTATTGGGACGACGAGAAGTACAAGGGCGATGCCTACGGCGCCTACGCCTGGGCGGTGTACGTGGCCGAGGTATCCGTGGATACGACTACATATGAAATTCGAGTCGATGATTTCGTCGCCGTGCAGGAAGTGGGACGCGTCATCAATCCGGTGCTGGCGACCGGTCAGATCGAGGGCGGCGTGGCGCAGGGAGTGGGCTTCGCGCTCTACGAGAACGTGGTCTGGCGGGAAGGACGCATGGTCAACAGCCAGATGACGAACTACATCATGCCGACCTCCGCCGATCTGCCGCGCATTCGCGTGTTCTTCGAGGAGGTGCCTTACGCGCATGGGCCAGGCGGGGCCAAAGGAATTGGCGAGCTGCCCATCGACGGACCGGCGCCGGCCATCGTGAATGCCATCGAAAACGCCGTCGGCGTGAGCATTAAGCGCATTCCGGTTACGCCCGAGGCGCTGATGGAAGCGCTCGAGAACGTACATGCCTGAGACGGCGAAATTAGCAGTCAGCTTCCAGGTCAACGGTCAGCCGCACACGGTCGAGGCTTATCCTATGGCCCGGCTGCTCGACGTGCTGCGCCGCGATCTGCGCCTCACCGGCGCCAAGGAAGGGTGCGGCGAAGGCGAGTGCGGCGCCTGCGCGGTGCTCATCGACGATGAACTGGTGAACAGTTGCCTGGTACCGGTGGCTCAGGTAGAAGGATGCAAGATCACCACCATCGAAGGCATCGCGGGCGAAACCCTGCATGCCGTGCAAGAGGCCTTCATCGAGTGCGGCGCGGCGCAATGCGGCATCTGCACCCCGGGGATGGTGCTGGCTGCGGTCGCCCTGCTCGAGCGCCACTCCGCTCAGCCTACGGAAGACGACATACGTAGCGGCTTGGCCGGTAACTTATGCCGTTGCACAGGATACATGCGAATATTTGAAGCGATTCTTCAGGCTTGCGAAAAGCGTGCCGGGGCCGACGCATGAGATCCTTCCTGCCGGCCTACGATATGCGCGTTCCGCTCGAACTTGACGAAGCGCTGGAAACCATGGCGCGTGAACCCGGAGAATGGAAACCGTTCGCCGGTGGCACCGACATCATGGTGCTGCTCGAACAAGGCAAGCTCGCGGATAGAAAGTTTCTGAGCATCGCCCGGCTGAAGGGGCTTCGCGGTTTCACGGTGAGCGATGATCACGTCACGCTCGGCGCCATGATGACGTACCGCCAGGTGCAGGCAACCACCATCCTGCAGCAGGAATTCCCCCTGCTCTGCCGCGCCGCCTGTGAGACTGGCGGCATCGCCACCCAGAACCGCGGCACGCTGGGCGGCAACATTGCCAACGCCTCGCCGGCGGCAGATTCGCCGCCCGCGCTGCTGATTTACGATGCCGAGCTGGAGCTGGTTTCGGCGCAGGGAGCGCGCTGGGTTCCCTACGCCGGTTTCCATGTCGGCTACAAGAAGATGAACATGCGTCCCGAAGAAATGATCCGAAACATTCGCCTGCCGCGCACCAAGAAGAACTGGCGGCAGTACTATCGCAAGGTGGGCACCCGGAGGGCGCAAGCCATTTCCAAGGTCTGCTTTGCGGGCGCGGCGCTGGTCGACAACGGCGGGATCACCGGCGCGCGCATCGCGCTGGGCAGTGTCGCGCCCATCCCGCTGCGCTGTCGCAAAACCGAAGCCCTTCTGCAGGGCCCGCTCAGTACGGAAATGATCCAGGCCTCTGCCGACCAACTCGAGCGGGAGATCCAGCCCATCGACGACTTCCGCTCGACGGCCCGTTACCGCGCGCGCGTGGGGCAGAAGCTGCTGGAGGAATTCCTTCTGGGACTCATGACGACACCGGCGGGCAGACCGGCATGAGCAGGCTCGTCATCCGCAGCCAGCGTGTCCTCATTGAAGGCGGGCTGTACCCGGCTTCGATTACGGCGAAGGATGGCGTCATCAGCGCCATCAACCCTTTCGAGGATTTCGGCTCCGGCAGCGATCACCAGGATTTTGATGAGGCCATCATTATGCCCGGCCTGGTGGACACGCATGTTCACATCAACGAACCCGGCCGCGCCGAGTGGGAGGGCTTCGCGACCGCCACCCGCGCCGCGGCTGCCGGCGGCGTCACCACCCTGATTGAGATGCCGCTCAACAGCATCCCGGCAACCACGACCCGCGATGCGCTTGAGATCAAAGTGGCAGCCGCCTTGGGCAGGCTCGCGGTCGACGTCGGCTTCTGGGGAGGAGTGGTTCCGGGAAACGCGGCGGATTTGCGCGGTCTTTACGATGCCGGCGTGTTCGGCTTCAAGTGCTTCCTGGTGCCTTCGGGCGTGCCGGAGTTCGCCCACGTTGGCGAGCCGGAATTGCGAGAGGCGCTGCCGGCGCTGTCTTCACTGAACGCCGTGTTGCTGGTTCACAGCGAGTTGCCGGAGCCGATCGCGGAAGCCACGAGCGAGGTTCGCGGCGATGATCCGCGCCGCTATTCGACCTGGCTCAAATCGCGTCCCCGCGCCGCGGAGAACGAGGCCATTGCCCTGCTTATCCGTCTGAGCCGCGAGTTCAACGCACACATTCACGTGGTGCATCTCTCTTCGTCAGACGCCCTCGCCTGCCTTCGCCAGGCGCGGGCTGAGGGCGCCAAGATTACGGTCGAGACTTGTCCCCACTATCTGACGTTTACGGCGGAGGAAATCCGTACCGGCGCCACCGAGTTCAAGTGCGCGCCACCGATCCGCCGCCGCACCAATCGCGAGCAGCTCTGGCAGGCGCTTGCCGATGGCTCCATCGATCTGGTGGCCACCGATCACTCTCCCTGTCCGACGGCGATGAAGTGCCGCGAGACCGGTGACTTCATGCGCGCCTGGGGCGGAATCTCTTCCCTGGAACTCAGTCTGCCGGTCATGTGGACCGAGGCCCGATCGCGCGGAGCCAGCGTGGCGCAGCTAGCGCGCTGGCTTTCGGAAGCGCCTTCCCGGCTGGCCGGCTTACACCGAAAAGGAGCGATTGCGGTGGGCTACCACGCCGACTTCGTCGTCTGGGATCCAGAGGCGGAATTTCGTGTCGAGGCTGGCAGGCTTCATCAGCGGCACAAGCTCACGCCCTATGCCGGCCGCAAGCTTCGCGGCTTGGTGCAGGCCACCTTCCTGCGCGGACAGAAAATCTATGACCGCGGCACCTTCCCTGACCCCGCGGCGGGATGCGTACTCCGGCGAGGCCAGGCATGAGCGACTTCACCCGCTGCATCGACCTCGCCTCCGAGCGCGTGGGTGGACGCGTGCTGACGGCGAACGATGAGTTCTTCGCGGCGAAAGAAAATCTGTTGAAAGCGGTCGTTCCAGTGTGGATTGAAGGCAAGTACACGGAACGCGGCAAATGGATGGATGGCTGGGAAACGCGGCGGCGACGCACTCCGGGGTTCGACTGGTGCGTGCTGCAGCTTGGGATTCCGGGCGTGCTGCGCGGGGTGGTTGTGGATACCAGCCACTTCAAGGGTAACTATCCGCCGCATTGTTCCATCGAGGCCTGCGCGCTTCAGAGCGACTCTTCGGCGGAGGAATTGAGCTCGGTTCGCTGGGCCGAGGTCCTTCCCAAGTCGCTCCTGAAAGGCGATAGCCGCAACCGCTTCGAGATCGGCGATCCATACCGCTACACTCATTTGCGCTTTAACATTCATCCCGATGGTGGAGTGGCGCGGCTGCGGGTGCACGGGGAGGCTCTCCCCGACTGGAAACGCGTACTGGCCGAGGGCGCTTGTATCGATCTCGCCGCCATCGCCCATGGCGGCCGAGTGGTCGATGCGAGCGACATGTTCTTCAGCGCGCCACAAAACCTGATCATGCCTGGCGCGTCGGCGAACATGGGCGACGGCTGGGAAACCCAGCGGCGGCGCGGTCCGGGGCACGACTGGGTGATCGTCCGGCTGGGGATCGCCGGCATCCTCCGCCAGGTCGAGGTCGATACGTCGCACTTCAAGGGCAACTTTCCCGAGAGCTGCTCGCTGGAGGTGAGTGATGGCTCATCGGGGCCCTGGAGCGTGGTCCTTCCGCGCACCCCGCTGAAGCCCGATTCGCTGCACAGGTTCGACATTGCGGAAACCGGTTGCGCTCGCGAAGTGCGTTTCAACATCTATCCCGATGGCGGCGTGGCGCGACTACGGATCTACGGCGTTCCCACCCGCGAAGGGCGTACCGGTGAAGCTCTGCGCTGGCTTAATGCCATGCCGGATGAAAGCGCGCGCGCCGCCTTTCTGAATTGCTGCGGATCAAGCGTCTGGGCAGACCGCCTTCGAGCGCGGCGTCCTTTTCATGACGGCGCGCAGCTGCTCGATACTGCAGGGGAAGAATGGGAAAAGCTCAGCAAGGATGACTGGCTCGAAGCCTTCAGCCATCATCCCAAGATCGGCGAAGGCGAGGCCGCAAGCGCCCAGGCGGAGCAGGCGCGGCGCTGGTCCGAGCAGGAGCAGCGCGCGGTCGCCAACTCAGCTCCGCATGTGCTCAATGAGCTTGCCCGTGGCAACCAGCGTTATCATGCTCGCTTCGGTCATATCTACATCGTGTGCGCCAGCGGCAAAAGCTCCGAGGAGATGCTGGCCTTGCTCAACCAGCGGATGAACAACGATCCCGAAAGCGAGCTCCGCGTGGCTGCCGGCGAGCAGCGGAAGATCACGCGGCTGCGACTGGAGAAGATGCTGGAGCTATGAGCGCGATCAGCACACACGTGCTGGATACCACTACCGGCCGCCCCGCCGCGGGTATGCCTGTGACCCTCGAGAAGCAATCCGGCGGCGGCTGGCACAGCGCGGGCCAGGGCGTGACCAACCAGGATGGGCGGGTTCCGGATTTGCTTGCCGGCACCGAGCTCGTGGCCGGAACGTACCGTTTGATTTTCGATACCGCCGCCTACTTCGGCGTGAAAAGGCAATCGTGCTTTTATCCTCAAGTGCAGGTGACGTTCTCGGTGGCCGACCCGGCCCAGCGCTATCATGTTCCGTTGCTGCTGAGCCCGTTCGGATACTCTACTTATCGGGGGAGCTGAAACATGGGAATCAGGCTCTCGACCAACAACTACGGTAAATCGCAAGTCCGGCTGGTGCGCATTACGCGCGACAGCGGGCAACACCATCTGAAAGACATTTCCGTCGATATCCAATTCGAAGGCGATTTCGAAGCGGTCCATGTCCACGGAGACAACCGCAAGGTGCTGCCCACCGACACGATGAAGAACACCGTCTATGCGCTGGCGGGCCAGGCGCCGGTGGGTGAAATTGAGGAATTCGGGCTGCGCCTTACCGGCCATTTTCTGGAGAACAACCCGCAAATCAGGCATACGCGCGTTGCCCTGACGGAGAGACAGTGGATGCGGGTCCCGGTCGACGGCCAGCCGCATCCCTGGGCCTTTGTCGCCAGCCGTCCGGACCGGCGTACCGCACTGGTTGCCGCCACACGTGGCGGGTATTCGGTCCAGGCCGGCATCGAAGATCTGCTCGTGCTCAAGAGCAATGAGTCCGCGTTTGAAGGCTATATCCAGGACCAGTACACGACGCTTCCCGAAACCCGCGACCGTATCTTCGCCACTATGATCAAGGCGAACTGGAGTTACGGGAGGAAAGACGTCGCCTACAGCCGCTGCTGGGAGGGAGCCCGTAGCGTGCTGCTCCAGACCTTCGCCCGGCACCGCAGCGAGTCGGTGCAGCATACGCTCTACGCCATGGCCGGAGCGTTGCTGGACGCTTTCGGAGAGGTCGACGCCATCCGCCTCTCCATGCCCAACAAGCACCACCTGGCGGTGGACCTGGCGCCCTTCGGGATGGAAAACAACCACGAAGTCTTCGTCGCGACCGATGAGCCTCACGGACTGATCGAAGCGGTAGTGCGCAGAGAACCAGGCCTCTGAAACGCGCGTTGGCCGTCACGTATAATCGAAGTTCCCATGAGCTACCAGGTACTGGCGCGCAAGTACCGGCCGCAACGCTTCTCCGACGTGATCGGGCAGGACCACGTAACCCGCACGCTGCAAAATGCCATCTCCCAGCGGCGGATCGCCCATGGATACATCTTCAGCGGGCATCGCGGGATCGGTAAAACCACCATCGCGCGCATTCTGGCTATGGCCCTCAACTGCCGCTCTAAGAACCATCCCGTGGAAGAACCCTGCGGAGTGTGCGACTCCTGCGTGGAGATTCGCGAAGGCCGTTCCGTCGACGTGATAGAAATCGACGCCGCCACCAACCGCGGCATCGACGAAATTCGCGAGTTGCGCGAGGCCGCGCGTTACCAGCCGGCACGCGACCGCTACAAAATCTGGATCCTCGACGAGGCCCACCAGATCACCGACGCCGCCTTTAACGCCCTGCTCAAGACGCTGGAAGAGCCGCCC
>Ga0335081_10013894_pt1 | contig 13012 bp, 11 predicted proteins | sample Lox_Sample_35_FD_206713 | JGI IMG/M metagenome (GOLD analysis project Ga0335081, IMG submission 206713) | Soil microbial communities from Loxahatchee National Wildlife Refuge, Florida, United States - Lox_Sample_3.5 | ecosystem: Environmental > Terrestrial > Soil > Wetlands | place: USA...
TGCGCAGATCTCCGCCTACAGCATTCCTCAGCTTAGGGCCGAGCAGTGTAGACGACGTGATGCCGAGGCGGCAGGTGGAGGTGCCGGGACAGGCAACTACGTTGTCACCCGCGTCCGGTTCGCGTAATCCCAGCGCTGCGATCGCACTGCGCAGCGAATCGAGTTCGGCTTCGGGCACATTGATCACCATTAAGTTCTGGTCCTGGGTAGTGCGGATTTCATCCAAACGGTGCGCTTCAAGCGCCTTGGCAATGCCGCGTAATTGTTTCGCATTCAGGTGCCCAATGGGCACACTGATGGGAAGCAACGCAAGGCCCTGCTGCTTTTGCGGCACAACGTGGCGCGGAGCACCCGGTCCGCAGATTTCTCCGTCGCCACCGATTTTCCATACCCCTTTGGTATAAGATTGGTTGGCTAGCGCTTGCTTAATTCGTGCCAGTTCCTCGCGGTATTTTTCAATGAAGCCTTCGGGCCCGAACTTATCCACCAGAAACTTGATGCGAGATTTCGCGCGCTTAGTGCGGTCTGAATACTTATTGTGCAGCGTGACGATCGCTTCCATTGTGTGCAGCAGGTCTTTTTCCTCAATGAATTCTTCAACCACGATGGCTTCGTGCGGTTTGTGTCCGAGTCCGCCGCCCGCCAGGACCTTGAATCCGAAGCGGTCGCCTTTTTTTACTGCGATGATCCCCATGCAATGCAGCATGCCTTGCGCGCAATCGGCCTCGCAGCCGGATAAGCTGATCTTGAATTTTCGCGGCAGCTGCTGATTAAGCGGATTGCGCAAAAAATGGTTCACTGCGCCGTCCAGGTGTCGGGTCACATCAGTATGTTCCCGCGGGCAGATTCCTGCCATAGGGCAGGCCGTAATATTACGAATGGTATTGCCGCACGCTTCCCGGGTGGTCAGCCCGGCGTCCGCAAGTTTCCTCAGCACCGTCGGGGTATCGTGAGTCGGGACGTAGTGCATCTGAATATCCTGCCGCGTGGTGATATGCACCAGGCCGTGCTTTGAATACTTTTCCAGTAACTCTGCAATCGCATTCAGCTGCGACGCGTGCAGTCGCCCGCCGGGGATTTTGATGCGCACCATGTGCACGCCCTCCTGGCGCTGGCCGTACACGCCCATCTGCAGGCGCGTCGCAGTGAAGCGGTCGGCATCCAGTTTGAGATTTAGAAAATCCTCAACTGCCTGAGCGTAAGCCTGGATTTCCTCTCGGTTTGCCAAATTGTGAAAAGCCATCAGCGTGACTCCTGGTTATCAGATTTCACCACGCCAGCCTACCGCCGATGACTACCAGGACGCTGGCGAGATCCCTTCTCAACGTCCGTTCCGGAATTTGTGCGCCGACATCACTGGTGAAATAAATGCCCCGTAGCGAGCCGCCGCCGACGCCCGTAAGCCCGACGATAAAGCCGACTGCAAAACCCGATATCCTGTAAAAGAAGTCCATTTTTGCAACCAGTTGATATTTCTTGCCGGAAACAGAGATTCCTAACGGAATGAAATGGTATCAACTCCCTTATATATTCCAAAATAACATTATGTTAGGATGTTATAACTAATTGTTATTTGGGGAGCAAGAATGAAATTGCAGCAGCTGCGCTATTTGTGCGAAGTCGTGCGCCAAAACCTAAACGTTTCTGGAGCCGCGCAGAAACTCCATACGTCGCAGCCGGGAATCAGCAAACAAATCCGACTTCTGGAAGAAGAGCTTGGGGTACAGATTTTCGTCCGCAACGGCAAGCGGGTCGTCGAAATGACCCCGCCCGGCAAAGTTATTCATTCCATCGCGCAGCAGATATTGCAGGAAACCGACAATCTAAAACGAGTTGGCGAAGAGTTCACGAATGAAGCAACAGGCAGCCTAAAAATAGCCACCACTCACACCCAGGCACGTTATGCTCTTCCACCCGCGATAAGCAAATTCACCGACCGCTACCCCAAAGTGAAGCTCAGCCTGCACCAGGGCAGTCCCACGCAAATTGCCCAATACGTGGCGTCCGGCGAGGCGGACATCGCGATCGCAACAGAAGCCATTGAACTCTTCAAGGATCTTGTAATGCTGCCTTGCTACCAGTGGAACCGTTGCGTGGTTACGCGACCCGATCATCCGCTCCTGAAACAACGACTGCTGACGCTCGAGGAACTGGCTAAATATCCAATCATTACCTACGACTTTGCCTTCGCCGGCCGCTCCAAGATTAACGGCGCCTTCGCCGCAAGGCGGCTAACGCCGAACGTGGTGTTGACCGCGATCGACTCGGACGTCATTAAACATTATGTGGAGCTGGGGCTCGGCGTGGGAATACTCGCAAAAATGGCGTTCGACCCCGAGCACGACAAGAACCTGCGCGCAATCGACGCAAGTCATTTGTTTGAATCGAGCACTACTCGCATCGGCATTCGCCGCGGCGCCTATTTGCGCGGCTATGTTTACGATTTTATCGAGTTATTTGCGCCGCATCTCACGCGCAAGGCGGTAGCGGCGGCAATGAGCGAAAACAAAGGATCTGATTATCAGCTGTAACGCATTACGCCGCACGTTTGGCAAAATCTTTGAACCTGAAACCCAGCGCCCACAGCGCGGCGAAGTAGCAGAGCGCGCCAAGGAAAACCACCCAGGTTAGTTTTCCCGCGCGGCTCAAACTTGAAGCCTGAAGCCAAGCGTGGTCGGCACCTGAAACCATCCACAGCACCGTGGCCATAAAATAAATTGCAACCCCGACTTTAAACGCGAATATTCCCCATCCCGGTTGCGGCTGGTAGATGCCATGCTTGCGCAAATGCGTGTATAGCAGCCCGGCATTGAGGCATGCCCCTAGCGCAATCGCCAGCGCCAGACCTGCATGCTTTAGATGCCAGATAAAGATCAGGTTCATGATTTGCGTGCTGACGAGCGTCGCGATCGCGATTTTCACAGGTGTCTTGATGTTCTGCCGGGCATAAAAACCCGGCGCCAGTACTTTCACGAATATCATACCCAACAAGCCCACGCTGTATGCGACCACCGCTTTTCTCGTCATCCATACATCGTTCGCGGTAAACGCCCCGTGGTAAAACAAGGTTGCAATCAGAGGCACCGCAAGCAGCGCGAGGGCTACTGCGGCCGGCAGCGCCAGCAGCAGGGTCAAGCGCAAACCCCAATCCAGGAGCTTCGTGTATTCTTCGCGCGATTGATCAACGTAATGTTTGGAAAGGCTCGGTAGCAGTATCGTGCCGAGGGCCACGCCCAGCATACCGGCAGGGAACTCCATCAGCCGATCGGCATAATAAAGCCACGACACGCTGCCGGTTACCAGAAACGAGGCGAAAATGGTGTTAATGACCAAGCTCACCTGGCTAATCGAGACACCGAACACAGCGGGACCCATGAGCCTGAGAATCCTCCATACGCCTTCATCGCCGAGATTAAGGCTAAAGCGCGGGAGCATCTTCAGTCGCGCAAGATGGGGGACTTGATATGCGAGCTGCAACACTCCGCCTATGAACACCGCCCACGCCAGCGCCTTGACCGGAGGATGTACGTAGGGAGCAAGCCAAAACGCGCAAGCAATAAATGAGAGATTGAGCAACACCGGGGTAAATGCCGGCACCGAAAACCGGCTGTAGGTGTTAAGTATCCCGCCCGCCAACGATACCAGTGAGATGAAAAGAATATAAGGAAACGTAATGCGCAATAACTGGACAGTTACCGCGAACTTTTCCGGTATTTCGGAAAAACCGGGGGCGGTGATGTAGACAATGAGCGGCGCAATAATCACGCCGAGCAAAGTCACCACGAACAGGCTTAGCGCCAGCAGGCCCGACACGTGATCCACCATCAACTTGGTGGCCTTATCCCCGCGCTGATTTTTGTATTCGGCAAGAATCGGCACGAACGCCTGTGAAAAAGCGCCTTCTGCGAACAGGCGGCGCAAAAGGTTCGGTATACGGAAGGCGACGAAAAATGCGTCGGAGAATAGGCCCGCTCCGAAAAAGCGCGCGATCACGGCATCTCTGATAAAGCCCAAGATGCGCGATATCAGAGTCATGCTGCTGACGGTCGCCAGCGCTCGCAGTAAATTCATCGAGCCGTATGGTAACCCGAATGCAGCATCATGCGCACCGGGTTTTAAGCGCAGCCCTCGGTTGCAAAGAGGCGCGAAGAAACGTATCATTCACCGCTTCAAGAATTGCATCACAGATCGCATGGCCAATATCGCATCCGCAAAAAAGCGCGCCAAACAGGCCGAATTCCGGCGTCGTCACAACTCGGGTCTGCACAGCACGTTGCGCAGCGCCGTGAAAAATGTGCGAAAAGCGATCGCTTCCGGCAACAAGGCGGCTGCGCAAGCGGCATTCAGGGAATCAGTGGGCATCATTGATTCCGTCGCCGACAAAAGGATCGTTCACAAAAACCAGGCGGCCCGGCACAAGAGCCGGCTCTCGCAGGCCGTTAAGGCGATGGCTTAGTGTTCTCTTAATTTCGGTTTGCCATTTCCTGACTTCGCGAACGCTCGAAAAGCGTTCAGGTCGAATATCGGGGGTTGCAATGCGCGTGCAATTGGCGCATAAAGCGGCTTTTTGAGGCCTGAAAATCTCGAATGCGCAAACCGGTCAGCCACATCCTCGTTATCAACGATGAAAATCTGGTATTGAAGGAGCTCATAAAGGGCCTCAATGCCGCCGCCCGTTCGCTCGACAATCCCCTGGGGATCAGCTTTACCGGAGTTACCACCGTGCGCGAAGCGTTACGCACCATCGAAGAAGACGGCGATCTCCAGGCAGTGGTGGTTGACGACACGCTCTATTCTTTGAAAATTGACAATAAGAATGGCTCGCGCAGCAAGCAGATGTCTGCGCTCAAGCTGGTGCAGAGAATCACCCGTTTCCGTCCGGAACTCGACATCTATATCTTGATAGCCAAGGAACAGGAAGATCAGGTGGTGGACCATCTGTTCGCCGAATCTGTGGACGGGTACTTCTACCGGGAAGAGCGCGACTACCGCGGCATGTACCGGATACTTAATGCGCAGATCCAGGAAAAAGCGCGCACGCCGTTTTACGACCAGTTGAAAAGCTACGTTTTAATGGCCAAGGATGCCTGGCATTCGCCCGGACACTCCAGCGGCGACAGCCTGCGCGACAGCCCTTGGGCCAGTGATTTTTACGAATTCATCGGCGAGCACGTATTCGATGCCGATCTGTCCGTGTCGGTGCCAATGCTGGATTCGCTGATGCAACCCAGCGGCGTAATACTGGAAGCGCAGAAAATCGCCGCCAAAGCGTTTGGCGCGCGGCGCACTTTTTTCGCAACCAACGGGACTTCTACCGCAAACAAGGTAATTTTCCAGACATTGATTGCGCCCGGAGAAAAGCTGCTGCTCGACCGCAATTGTCATAAGTCAGTGCACCATGGAGTGGTGCTGTCGGGCGCGCACCCAATCTATCTGGATTCCTCGGTCAACAAAAAATTTAGCTTGTTCGGTCCAGTGCCGAAGCGCGCCATTTTAAAAGCTGTCGAGGACCATCCCGACGCTCAGGCGCTGGTGCTAACGAGCTGTACTTACGACGGCCTGCGGTATGATTTGCAACCCATTATCGAAGCGGCGCACGGCCGGGGTATCAAGGTGGTAATTGACGAAGCCTGGTACGGTTTCGCCCGTTTCCACCCCGAGTTTCGTCCGACCGCGCTTGAATCAGGCGCGGACTACGCCACGCAAAGCACGCACAAAGTCCTTTCTGCGTTTTCCCAAGCAAGCATGATTCACGTCAACGACGCCGAATTCAATGAACATATTTTCCGTGAAAATTTCAATATGCACACGTCCACCAGTCCGCAATACACGATAATCGCGAGCTTGGACATCGCCCGCAAACAGGCGGTGATGGAAGGCTACAAGCTACTTTCCAGAACGCTGGCGTTGGCCAAGGAGCTGCGCGCGCAGATTAACTCCACCAAAGTGTTCCGCGTGCTGGAACTGGACGATCTGTTACCGGACGACGTGCGCGCGGACAACATCAAGCTCGATCCCACAAAGGTGACCGTGGATATTTCTGGTTGCGGCTACACCGTGGAGGATTTGCAGCAGGAATTGTTCGAGCGCTACAACATCCAGGTTGAGAAATCGACCTTCAATACGCTGACGCTGTTGCTCACCATTGGGACCACACGCAGCAAGGTATCGCGGCTGTATGACGCACTGATGCGCATTGCACGCGAGGGACGCGCCCCGCGCAGGCTCTACCAAACGCCCGAAATACCGCGCTTTACTAAGCTCAAGTACCTTCCCCGCGACGCGTTTTACTGCGGCGGCGAACTCGCGCCGCTGGTTGACGAAAAAGACCGGATTAACACGGCGCTGTTAGGGAGAGTGTGCGCCGACCAGATCGTGCCCTACCCTCCCGGTATTCCGGTTCTGGCGCCGGGACAGGTCATTACCGCCGAGATCATCCATTACCTGGTGGGACTGCTGCGCAGCCAGAAAAGAGTTGAATTGCATGGCATCGTATTTGACGGGTATCTGCCCACTCTGCGCATCCTGACCAAGCCCGAAGAAAAAGGTCTCAAGAAGCTGAAGGAATAAAATTTTATTCTCATCAAGAGTATAATTGCCCGTTTTTGAGCAAACACCATGTCTCATTTGATGAACACCTACGCAAGATTACCGATCGGCTTCGTCCGCGGCGAAGGGGTTTGGCTGTGGGACGGCCGCGGCAAGCGCTACCTGGACGCCGTATCCGGCATCGCCGTAAATACCCTTGGGCACGCGCACCCGAGGCTGGCCAAAGCGCTCACCGAGCAGGTACGCACCCTTATTCATACGTCCAATTTGTACCAAGTGCCGAAACAGGAAGAACTGGCGGCACGGCTCGTGGGCCTCGCCAATATGGACAACGCCTTCTTCTGTAATTCAGGAGCGGAAGCCAACGAAGCGGCCATCAAGCTTGCGCGCCTCTATGGCCATCAAAAAGGCATAGATAACCCGACCATTATCGTCATGGAAAAAAGCTTCCACGGGCGCACGATGGCGACATTAAGCGCCACCGGCTCGCGCCGGGTACAAGCGGGGTTCGAGCCGCTGCTGGGCGGATTCGCGCGGGTTCCCTACAACGACGTGAATGCAGTGGCGCAGGTAGCTGGCCATAACAAAAACATCGTTGCAATTTTGGTGGAGCCGATTCAGGGTGAAGCCGGAATCCGCGTGCCGCTGCCACTGCCCGATTACTTGCGCGGATTGCGCCGCATCTGCGATGAACACGAGTGGCTCTTGATGCTGGATGAAGTGCAATGCGGGATTGGCCGTACCGGCAAATGGTTTGCGCATCAATATTCCGGAGTCAAGCCCGACGTGATGACACTCGCCAAAGGTTTAGGATCCGGTGTGCCGATCGGCGCCTGCGTCGGGGCGGGGGCCGCGGGGGACGTTTTCAAACCCGGCAGTCACGGTTCGACTTTTGGCGGCAACCCGCTCGCCTGCGTCGCCGCGCTCACCACGCTTGCCGTCATTGAGGAAGAAAATCTTATGCCGCATGCGCTAAAGCTCGGCGCATTCATCCGCGATGGCCTGGCGCAAGCATTGGCGGGCGTCAACAATGTGGTCCAGATTCGCGGTGAGGGATTGATGATCGGTATCGAGCTGGCGCAGCCGTGCGGCGAGATCGCGGAACTGGCGCTGGAGCGGGGGCTGTTGATCAACGTCGCAGGGGAAAACGTAATTCGTTTGCTGCCGCCGCTGGTGATGCAGCAAGCGGAGGCGCAGCAATTAATTGATGGTCTTGGCGGACTGATTCTGGATTTTTCCCGGCAAACGGCTTCCGCCAATGCCCGCGCCTGACATCGATCATGCATACCCGGCATTTCTTGCAACTCAAGGATTTTGAGTTTCCAGAATTCGAATATTTGTTCGAGCGCACGCGCGTTCTTAAGGCCAAGCGGTCGCGTGGCGAACTCTATCAGCCTCTTCATGGCAAGACGCTCGCGATGATCTTCGAAAAACACTCAACCCGCACCCGGGTTTCCTTTGAAGCCGGAATGAACCAGCTCGGCGGTTCGGCGATGTTTTTGTCTCCGCGCGACACCCAGGTTTCCAGGGGCGAACCCATCGAAGACGTGGCGCAGGTAATTTCGCGCATGGTCGACATAGTGATGATACGCACATTCGAGCAAAGCATGATCGAGCGCTTTGCCGAGCACTCGCGGGTGCCGGTTATCAACGGCTTAACCAACGAATATCATCCATGCCAGATCCTGGGCGATATTTTTACCTACCTGGAACACCGCGGCTCGATCCACGGCAAAACCGTGGCATGGGTCGGCGACTCCAACAACGTTTGTAATTCGTGGCTGCAAGCAGCGAAGATTTTCAATTTCAATTTTCACGTTTCCTGCCCGCCCGGGTACGAGCTCGAGCCCAGGCGTGGCGAAAGCTATGCCAGCATGCACCTTGAATGCTTCGAAGATCCCCACGCAGCTGTATCCGGGGCCGACCTGGTCACCACCGACGTGTGGACCAGCATGGGCTACGAAAAAGAGAAGGAAGAGCGGAAAAGAGTGTTCGCTGACTTCAGGGTAGATGCGGAAATGATGGCATTAGCCAAACCCAGCGCATTGTTCATGCACTGTCTGCCTGCCCACCGCGGCGAAGAGGTCGCGGCTGAGATCATCGACGGCCCGCAGTCCGTGGTATGGGATGAAGCCGAAAATCGGCTACACACTCAGAAGGCACTGATGGAGTATCTGCTGCTGGGAAAGATTAAAGGCTAGTTTCACCGCAGAGGACGCCGAGGAAAAATATACTCAATAATTGGGTTTGCATTCCTCTGCGCCCTTGGGGTTCTCCGCGGTTCAAGATTTTTATGGATAAATCATGAGCGAAATTAAAAAAGTGGTACTCGCCTACTCGGGCGGGCTGGATACATCGGTCATCCTAAAATGGCTGCAGGTTACCTATAAGTGCGAAGTGGTGACATTCACCGCGGATATCGGCCAGAGCGAGGAACTTGAACCGGCGCGCGCTAAAGCCAAACAACTCGGTGTGAAGGAAATTTTCGTCAGCGACCTGCGCGAGGAATTCGTGCGCGATTTCGTATTTCCGATGTTCCGCGCAAACGCGATCTATGAAGGCGAATATCTGCTCGGCACCAGCGTTGCGCGCCCGCTCATTGCCAAAAAGCAAATTGAAATCGCGCGGCAAACCAGAGCGGACGCGGTCGCGCACGGTGCGACCGGGAAAGGCAATGATCAGGTGCGATTCGAACTCGGCTATTACGCGCTGCAGCCGGACATCCGGGTTATTGCGCCCTGGCGCGAGTGGGATTTGACATCGCGCGAAACGCTTGTGGCCTACGCAAAAAAACACGGTATTCCGGTGGAGGCGCAGCAGGCCGGCGGATCGCCATACAGCATGGACGCCAATCTGCTGCACATTTCCTACGAAGGACGCGGCCTGGAAGATCCCTCGAGGGAGCCTGAGGAAGGCATGTGGCGCTGGACAGTTTCGCCCGAGAAAGCGCCGGATAAAGCGGAATATCTCGAGCTTGAATATGCGCAAGGCGATATCGTCGCCATCAACGGCGCCCGGCTTAATCCCGCGGAAGTGCTGGGGGCGCTCAACCACGCAGGTGCCAAGCACGGCATCGGACGTCTGGACCTGGTGGAAAACCGCTACGTCGGCATGAAGTCGCGCGGCTGCTATGAAACACCGGGCGGTACCATCATGCTGAAAGCGCATCGCGCGATCGAATCCGTAACCCTCGACCGCGAAGTAGCGCATCTCAAGGACGAATTGATGCCGCGCTACGCGTCGCTGATTTACAACGGCTACTGGTGGAGTCCCGAGCGCAAGCTGATGCAGGAAATGATCGACAGCTCGCAAGCCAACGTAAACGGCCGGGTGCGGGTCAAGCTCTACAAGGGCAATGTCATCATCGCCGGGCGCGCTTCAAAGACCGATTCGCTGTTCGACCCGAAAATCGCAACCTTTGAAGACGATCAGGGCGCTTATAATCAAAAAGACGCGGCCGGCTTCATCAAGCTCAACGCGCTGCGGATGCGCATCGCCGCGAAACTAAAAAGCAAATCGTAATTGCAAAGGCGCAGAGCGAACTAAAATAGAATTCCGTCTCCGCGTCTGTGCGGTTAAATCACTCCCAAGGAGCAGATCATGCCGTCATTTGACATCGTCTCACAGGTCAACCAGCAAGAAGTGAGAAACGCGCTCGATCAGTGCAACCGCGAGATTTCCAACCGGTTCGATTTTAAAGGGTCGGATGCGCGCGTGGAGCAGAACGAGTACGTATTGACGGCGTATTCCGACGACGACTTCAAGCTTAAACAGTTGCTGGATGTGCTCAACGGCAAGCTCACCAAGCGCGGAATAGACCTCCGCTGCCTGCAAAAAGGTTCGATCGAAAAAGTGAGCGGCAACAAAGTAAAACAAATCCTTACCCTAAAAGTCGGGGTCGACGCCGAACTCGCCAAAAAAATTGTGAAGCTGATAAAAGACAGCAAGCTCAAGGTGCAAGCCAGCATCCAGGGCGATGCGGTGCGCGTTTCCGGCGCGAAGAAAGACACCCTGCAGGAAGCCATTCAACTGGCGAAAAAGTCCATCTCCGATTTTCCTCTGCAATTCGTGAATTTCAGAGATTAGACGGCGTGCGTCTCTGTTTCTTACGATAGCCCGCCGCTATGTCCATTGACGAAATAAACACCGAGCTTGAAGCCACCGACCTGGAGTGCGTGCGCGGTCGTCGCAGGCTATTTAGCGGCATGAATTTCGTGCTGCGCCCTGGCGATTTATTGCGCGTGACGGGTGCGAACGGCAGCGGTAAAACCAGCTTGCTCCGCATATTGTGCGGCCTGCTTTCGCCCGTCTACGGCAGTGTGCGATGGCGGGGCGCCGACATTCGCTCATTGCGGGAGGAGTACTGGCAGCAGATGTTGTACCTGGGACACGCACATGCAGTAAAAGGCGAGTTGACCGCGTTGGAAAATCTCGTTATTTCCAGTACCCTTGTCGGGCTTAAAGTAAACAGGAAACAGGCGCTTGTGGCTCTGTCCAGCCTTGGCTTGGCTGGATACGAGGCGTTGCCAGTCAAAATATTATCGCGCGGCCAGCAACGGCGCGTTGCACTGGCCCGGCTTTTTCTGTCTGAACAAATCCCGTTGTGGATTCTTGACGAGCCGTTCGACGCGCTCGACAGCCAAGCCGTGGATTGCGTCCGGCTGTTGATCACGCGACATCTCGCGCGCGGCGGGCGCGTAGTGCTCACGACCCACCAGGAGGTCAGTATCGAAAATCCGCGGTTGCAGTGTATAAGCCTCGACCCGCGGACAAACTGAATGTTTACAGTACTGCGCTGCGTAATCTATCGCGACCTGCTGCTCGCCGTCCGCAGATGGTCGGACGTGCTCACCGCTCTCCTATTCTTTGTCATCGCGGTAAGCCTGTTTCCGCTCGGTATCGGGCCCGAGCCGAATTTGCTGCGGACGATCGCGCCGGGCGTCATCTGGGTCGCCGCACTGCTCGCGTCGATGCTGTCTTTAAGCCGAATGTTTGCGGCCGATTACGCCGACGGCACATTGGAGCAAATGTTGCTGAGCGTCGCGCCTCTGGGCACAATCGTGGCCGCAAAAATAGTCGGACATTGGCTGGTTACAGGCCTGCTCCTGGTGCTGGTCACCCCGATTTTGGCGCTGCAATTTGATCTGCCTCAAAAACTTTTGGCGACCCTCACCCTATCCTTGCTGCTGGGAACGCCCGTGCTCAGTATGATCGGCGCTATCGGCGCTGCACTGACATTAGGTTTGCGCGGCGGTGGCGCGCTGCTGTCGTTATTAGTGCTCCCGCTTTACATTCCCGTGCTGATTATAGGCGCCGGTACCGTAGACACCGCTGCTGCGGGTTTGGACACCGAAGCGCATTTTCTGCTGCTTGCCGCCCTGCTCCTGGTGGCTGCGGCATTAGCACCTTGGGCAGCAGCGGCGGCGTTACGGATTTCGGCGGAATAAATAGGGTATCATGTTGTCAGACTTCGATTCGCCGCATTGGGGCAGGTCTCAGGAAATCAGGATTATTTGAATATGATGTATGTGACACCTGAAAACACGGTGGCGGGACAACAACAGCTCGTCGGCCATTTCAGCTGGTTCAAGTACTCATCGCCGCAAACGTTCTTCCGGCTGGCCGGGAAGCTCGCGCCCTGGTTCGCAGTCGCGGCGCTGGTTTTCGCCGTGGCGGGATTGTATCTCGCGTTTTTTGTCGCTCCCACGGACAGCCAGCAAGGCGAGGTCTACCGTATCATTTTCATCCACGTGCCCGCTGCCTGGATGTCCATGTTCATTTATGTCGTTATGGCGTTCTGGTCCGGCATGGGGTTGACATTCAATACGCGGCTGTCCGGCATGATGGCGAGCGCTCTCGCGCCCACCGGCGCGCTGTTCACGTTCCTGGCGCTGTGGAGCGGTTCCCTGTGGGGCAAACCGACCTGGGGTACCTGGTGGGTTTGGGACGCGCGCTTAACGTCGGAGCTTATCCTGCTGTTTCTTTATTTCGGTTTCATGGCGCTCAAGGCCGCGATCGATGATCCGCGCCGCGCCGACAAGGCGGGAGCGGTGCTTGCACTCACCGGGGTCATCAATATTCCTATCATTTATTTTTCCGTGCAATGGTGGAATACCCTGCATCAGGGCGCTTCGGTGAGCTTTACAAGCGCGCCGACCATGGCGGCCACCATGTTCGCCGGCATGATAGTAATGGCGCTCGCGTTCTGGATGTACAGCATCGCGGTTACGCTGATGCGAGTTCGGTGCATCATCCTTGAACGTGAATGTGACTCCCAGTGGGTGGCAGAATATATGGGCAGTGTCAAATGAACTGGGCAAGCTGGAACGATTTTTTGGCAATGGGTGGCTACGCACTTTACGTGTGGGGCTCCTATGCCGTGGTGTTCGCGCTTCTGGCAACGGAAATTGTGCTGCTGGCATTGAGAAAACGCAGAATCCTGCAGCAGCTTGATCGTATGCGC
>Ga0335081_10013895_pt1 | contig 13012 bp, 7 predicted proteins | sample Lox_Sample_35_FD_206713 | JGI IMG/M metagenome (GOLD analysis project Ga0335081, IMG submission 206713) | Soil microbial communities from Loxahatchee National Wildlife Refuge, Florida, United States - Lox_Sample_3.5 | ecosystem: Environmental > Terrestrial > Soil > Wetlands | place: USA: Florida...
ATCGAACTGGGGCGCGACTATGGCGATCGCATCGAAGTCAACTCCGGTTTGCAGGCAGGCCAGCTGGTTGTCGTGAATCCGGGCGATACCGTGCGCGAGGGCGTGAAGGTGAATCCAGTGCCACTCAATGAAAAGCCGGCGAAACCCGCGGCGCCTTCCGGGGGCTCGCGGTAGGCATGCTCCGATCGACGTGGCACTCGCGGCTCGGCGTCAGCCTTGCTGTTCTGCTGTCGCTCGCTCCGATGGCGGAGGGCCAGATTCCGGGATGGGCTCGCAAGGCCGAGCATCCCCGGCCCGTGAATTTTGAGAACTCACCTCGAATTCACGACTTGATCCGCTCGGGAAACTTGTATCTGTCGCTCTCGGACGCTCTCGCCTTGGCCGTTGAGAACAATCTCGACATTGAGCTGCAGCGGTTCAGCGTTCCGGTTGCCGACACCGACGTACAGCGTGCACAGGGAGGCGGGACGCTGCGTGGGGTGCCATTCATTCTGGCGGAGAGCCCAGCGGGAGTGGGTGGTCCGCTGAGCCCGCTGGTTACCAATCCGGCAAGCGGTTCGACTGTGACACCGGGGACCGCCGTGGCTACCAATCCCCTCGAACTGGGGGTTCTGGGCGAGGTACAAACCAATCTCTCGGTTCAGGGGACGCTCCCGCAATCGAGTGGCACGCCCGTCAACATATTTGATCCCGCCCTGGTTGGGCGGTTGAACTGGACGCATCAAACCACGCCGCAGTCCGCCAGCTTGTCAGACGTCAACTCGCTGGTTACGAACACAGGAATGGCCAACGTCGGCATCCAGCAGGGCTTCAGCACAGGCACGCAAGTGAACCTGGCATTCAACAATAGCCATCAATCACTCAATTCATTGCAAACCAGCTACAATCCGTTCACCGGATCGAGCCTGGGCCTGACCGTCACGCAACCGCTGGTGCGCGGATTCGGGCGCAGCCTCAATCGCCGGTTCATCCACATCGCGAACAACAATCAGAAAATAACCAATCTGCTTTTCGAACAGCAACTGATCGCCACGGTCTACGGTGTCACGCGCCTTTACACGGACCTGGTAGCACTCTACGAGGACGTGAAGAACAAAGAGGAATCCCTGGCGCTGGCGCAAAAGCTGTTTACCGATACGCAGGCGCAGGTGGAGGAGGGAACCCTAGCGCGGGTGGAGATGACGCGCGCCAATGCGTCGGTCTTCTCGAGCCGGCAGGACGTGATCAACGCGCGTGGCCTGTTGGAGGAGCAGGAGGCCATCCTGAAGACTGTGGTCACGAAGACCGGCAATCAGGATCCGCAGGTGCAGGCGGCACGGATTATCCCCACCGATTCTCTGGGCGTTCCCGAAAAGGAGGAAGTCCGGCCCATCCAGGACCTGCTTTCCGAAGCGATGGCGCATCGCCCGGACTTGAGCCAGGCTAATCTGCAGATTGAGAACTCCGAAATAGGCTTGAAAGGCTCTCGGAATGCAGTTCTGCCAGAGGTGGATTTGGTGGGCATCGCACAGAACAACGGCCTGACGGGAGCGGCAACGCCATTCGCGCCGGCCGCGGACGTGCCGTACGTGGGAGGTTACGGCGGGGTGCTGGACCAGATCTTCACGCGCAAGTTTCCGACTTATGGTATCGGCGTGCAGTTTACGCTGCCCATCAAGAACCGTGTGGCCGAAGCGGATCTGGCTCGAGATGAAATACAACTCCGGCAATCTCAGATCCGGCTGCGCCAGTTACAGAATCAGGCGCGGCTGGAAGTGGAGGACGCGCTCATCGCCATGCGCCGCGCTCGCTCCTCCTACGAAGCAGCGGTGCAGGCCAGGCTGCTGCAGGAGGAATCACTCGATGCCGAACAGCAGAAATTCTCAGTAGGCGCGTCGACCAGTTTTTTTGTGATTCAGTACGAAAGCCTGCTGGCGCAGGCGAAATCCACTGAAGTGGCGGCCAAAAGCGCGTACGGCAAAGCCCGGGCGGCTTTGCAGCGCGCAACAGGCGCCATCTTGAGCGACAACAATATCACTGTCGAATCGGCTTACCAAAACCACAAGTGACGCGACATTAGGACCTACTTCAGGACGAGGTCGCCGGCGCCCACGTGCGCATGGAGCCGGTACCTGCCGGACGCATTATCTTTGTCGAAGCTGCGAAAGAGCCCATCCTTTGTCACACCGAATGCCGAGGCGCTCAAATCACCGGCCCATACGGAACCATCGGCGTGCTTGTAGTCGGCCGGATTGCCGACCGAGATGGTCAGATCTCCGGCATGGATTTCCACATCCTTGTCTCCAGTTACTCCGGACACGGTCAGGTCCCCGGCGGGCGCCCGCACAAAAAGGCTCGAACTCTTCGGCACCTCAATGCGGATTTTCACATCGTTATTAGGACCGCCGCGGACACGCAGACGACCCGAGTTCCCGTCGGCGCTGAACCGGATGGTGATGTTTCTCGCCTCGTCATCCTGCTTTAGCTCGCACGTGACTCGAACGAGCGGGGAGTCGCTGCCGGTCACCTCGATATCGGCGGACCGTATCTGCATACGCATTTCGCCGCCGGGCTGGAACTTGGCCTCAAATTTCTGTTCACACGTGCCGGTTACTTCCCCGCCTACGGCCAACGAGGATGCCAGCAGGCAGAGGCCAATCGCCAGGAGTGAAGTTCGCATAGTTACAGTACATAACGGAAAACGAGCTTCAGAAGTTCCATCTGGACGACCTGACAGGCTTGCGGCGCGGACCGTATACTAAAACTTCATGTTGCCTGCGCTCCGAAGGGTATGGTTCTCCTTGGGTTTTGCGTCCGCGTTGTTGGCTCAAGCTCCCACGCCGGTCGATCCGGGAGTGGCGCCCCTGGGCCAACTTCCGTATTCGCCGGGCCTGGATGTGACTTCCATGGACCGCTCGACCGATCCATGCACAGACTTCTATCAGTACGCCTGCGGCGGGTGGATCAAGAAAAATCCGATTCCTCCGGATCAAGCGCGATGGGAAGTGTACGGGAAGCTGCAATACGAGAACGAACTGTTTCTGTGGGGCATCCTGGAGGAAGCCGCAAAACCGGCGGCAGGCCGGAGCGCGGAACAGCAAAAAATTGGGGACTATTTCCACGCCTGCATGGACGAAGCTGGAATTGAAAAAGCCGACCTCTCGCCGCTCCAGCCCGGCTTGGATGCCATCGCACGCATGAGTTCCACCGACCAGTTGGCCGAACTTCTGGCTAGTGAACATCTAGAAGGCACTTCCACCTTGTTCCGCTTCGGATCGAATCAGGATTTCGAAGACTCCACCCGTGTCATCGCGTTCGCCGCGGCCGGCGGTCTTGGCCTGCCGGATCGTGACTACTACGTGCAAGACGAACCCAAGATGCGGGAGATCCGCGAAAAATACGTGGTCCACATGAGCCGCATGTTGGGGCTGCTTGGCGACAATGCGGAAACCGCGGCGGCGCAAGCGCAAACGGTCATGGGCATCGAGACCGCGCTAGCGAAGGCATCGCTGACACAAGTGGAGAAGCGGGACCCGTACAAGCTGTTTCACAAAATGACGCTGGCGCAACTCGAGGCGATGACGCCCTCGTTCAACTGGGACCGGTATCTGGCCACCATCGGCACACCTGGTTCCCCGACCAACGTGACGGAGCCGGAATTCTACAAGGAGGTGCAACGGGAACTGGCTTCGCAGGGTGTGGCGAATTGGAAGACCTACCTTCGTTGGCACCTGGTGCATTCCAAGGCGCCCTATCTGTCGTCGCGGTTCGTGAACGAGAACTTCGCATTCTATGGCAAGACTCTGCGCGGAATCGATGAGCTGCCGCCACGTTGGAAGCGTTGCGTGCAATACGTGGATCGCGACCTGGGCGAGGCGTTGGGGAAGGTGTTCGTCGAGAAAACGTTCGGTCCGGCAGTCAAAGCGAAAGCGTTGGAAATGACGAAGCAGATCGAGAAGGCCATGGGAGACGAGATCAAGGGTCTGCCCTGGATGGGCGAACAGACCAAACAGCAGGCCTTGGCGAAACTGCATGCGGTGGTCAACAAGATCGGGTATCCGGAGAGATGGCGCGACTACAGCTCCGTTCAGATCGTCCGCGGCGATTTTCTGGGCAACGTGAATCGCGCCGGCACTTTCGAAACACACCGTGATCTGGCAAAGATCGGCAAACCAGTGGACCGCGCGGAATGGGGGATAACGCCGCCGACGGTAGACGCCTATTACAGCCCGCAAATGAACGACATCAATTTCCCGGCGGGAGTGCTGCAACCCCCGCTCTTCGATTTCAAGATGGATGACGCACCCAATTACGGCAATACAGGCTCGACGATTGGCCACGAGTTGACGCACGGTTTCGACGACGAAGGCCGGCAATTTGACGCGCAAGGAAACCTGCGCGACTGGTGGACGAAGAAGGATGCCGCGGAATTCGAGAAGCGCGCGTCGTGCATCTCTGAACAGTACGCGCATTATACGGTGGTGGACGACGTCAAACTTAATTCGAAACTAACGCTAGGCGAGGATGTCGCCGATTTGGGCGGAACGCTGCTGGCGTACATCGCCTGGAAGAGCGTCACACACGGGCAGCAGTTAAAAGCTACTGACGGGTTGACGCCTGATCAACGGTTCTTCGTCGGCCTGGCCCAGTGGGCGTGCGGGAGCGAGCGGGACGAGAGCAAGCGCGTGAACGCAGTTACTAATCCGCACTCGCCGCCCGAGTACCGCGTGAATGGAGTGGTGGTGAATCTGCCGGAATTCGCGCAGGCGTTTGCATGCAAGCTGGGACAACCGATGGTGAAGAAGAAAGATAAGGTGTGCCGGGTGTGGTAGCGCGGCGAGCCGGCGAATCGTTAATCTAGTCACTTCCAGAAAAATGTATAAGACAGTCCCAAGAGTACCCGATTTCCCTTCCATGGAACGCGAGATTCTGCGCTTCTGGGAGGAGAACCGAATTTTCAGCAAACTGCGAGCACAGACCGCAAATGGCCCACGCTGGTCGTTCCTCGACGGACCCATCACTGCCAATAACCCTATGGGCGTTCACCATGCCTGGGGGCGGTCGCTCAAGGACATGTACCAGCGCTATCACGCCATGAACGGTTACGCGCTGCGCTACCAGAATGGGTTTGACTGCCAGGGACTGTGGGTGGAGGTTGAGGTTGAGAAGAGCCTCGGGCTGAAGACCAAGCGAGAGATTCGCGATTACGGCATTGGGAACTTCGTGCGCGCCTGCAAGGAGCGCGTGCTCACGTTCGCGGCGCGGCAGACCGAGCAGTCGGTACGTCTGGGCTACTGGTGCGATTGGGATGACCCCAAGGTTCTGCTCGCGTTGCGTGACGCGCTGGCTGACGGGGACAGGGTGCTCACGGCGAAGCTTCCCAGCGGTCACACGGAAACGGCTCGAGCGAGCGAGATCATTCGCAAGCTCGGTTCCGCTCAATACGGCGGCAGCTACTTCACGTTCTCCGACGAGAACAATTACACGATTTGGGGTTTCTTGAAGAAGTGCCACGAGGAAGGGTTCATCTACCGCGGGCACGACGTGATGCCTTGGTGCGGACGCTGCGGCACCGGGCTGTCGCAGATGGAAGTGGCCGAGGGACGGCGAATAACCACACACACTTCGGTTTTTGTGCGCTTCCCAGTAAAGGGCCAGGAAAAGACGGCTCTGCTGGTGTGGACGACCACTCCGTGGACGCTGACCTCGAACGTCGCGGTTGCCGTAAATCCGGAGATGAACTATCTGAAGGTCCGGCACGGCGAATGGACCTACTACGTGGCCGAGGCGAACTTCGAGCGCGATCGCGTTCAGGACTTGCAGGTGGAAGGCAAACACGAGACGCACAAGTTGCCTTCCATCCGGACAATTCTGAAGGGCAGTGGCCCGACCGAGGTGCTTGGCGAGATTCGCGGGCGCGACCTGGTGGGCCTGGAGTACACCGGACCCTTTGATGAGCTTCCGGCGCAGAGGGCGCCCGGAGGCCTCTTCCCTTACGGCGAGACAGGACGTGGAAGGACGGCTGCCGAATCGCATCGCGTCATCGCGTGGAGTGCGGTGAGCGAAGCGGAAGGAACCGGATTGGTCCACATCGCACCCGGTTGCGGCGCTGAAGACCAGGAGCTTGGCAAGGAGAACGACCTTCCATTCATCGCGCCGCTTGACGAGAGCGCAGTCTTTCTCCCTGACTTCGGGCAGTTCACCGGGCGTAACGCGAACCAGGTGGCTGACGATGTGGTTGCGACATTGAAGGCGTCGGGATTCTTAGTCGCGCGCGAGCGCTATCCGCACGTGTATCCGCATTGCTGGCGTTGTAAGGAGGAACTGGTTTTCCGTCCGGTGGACGAGTGGTTTATCCGCATGGACTGGCGCGATCGCATCCAGCGAACCGTACCAAACATCAAGTGGATTCCACCGGAAGGCGAGGCGCGTGAGCTGGACTGGTTGCGCAACATGGGCGACTGGATGATCTCGAAGAAGCGCTTCTGGGGGCTGGCTCTTCCCATTTGGGTCTGCGAACAGTGCGAGCACTTCACCATCATCGGCAGCCGCGAGGAACTGAAGACCAAGGCCACAGGGGGCTGGGATCAGTTCGATGGTCACTCGCCGCACCGGCCCTATATCGACGCTGTAAAGATTCGTTGTGAAAAATGCGGCGGCGTGTCTTCCCGTATCGAAGATGTTGGCAATCCGTGGCTGGATGCCGGCATCGTACCTTTCAGCACTATGCGATACTCATCCGACCGCGCGTATTGGGAGAAGTGGTTCCCGGCGGACCTGGTGCTCGAAAGTTTTCCCGGCCAGTTCCGAAACTGGTTCTACTCCATGCTCGCCATGAGCGCGATGATTGAAGGCCGGGCGCCATTCAGGGCTCTTCTGGGGCATGCGCTGGTCCGCGATGCTCGCGGGGAGGAGATGCACAAATCCAAGGGCAATTCCATCGCGTTCGATGAAGCCGCGGAGGCCCTGGGCGCCGAGGTGATGCGCTACATCTACGCCGAGCAGAAAACCGCCCAACACCTGAACTTCCCGGACTTGCACCCTGCCGGCAACACTGGGCAGACCATGGATGCGGATGCGCGGCGTAAAGTCCTGACGTTCTGGAATTGCTACAGCTTCTTTGTCATGTACGCGACCGCCGACGGCTGGAAGCCCGACGGCCGGGCGCTTGCGGTGACGCATGAACTGGACCGCTGGGTCTTGAGCCGCCTCCAGCGCCTGGTGGAAGCCGCGCATAGCGCGTTTCAGAACTACGAACATTACCGGCTGATTGAAGCTTTTCAGGTTTTCGACGAGGATTTCTCCAACTGGTACTTGCGTCGATCACGCCGCCGCTTCTGGAAGAGCGAGCCTGAGGCTTATCAGACGCTCTACACCGTTCTGACAACGGTAACCCGCGTGATGGCGCCGCCGCTGCCCTTCCTGATGGAGGAAATCTATCAAAATCTCGTGCGCTCGGTGGATGCATCGGCGGCGGAATCGGTGCATTTGACTTCATATCCGCAGGTGGAAGCTTCGCTCATCGACGAAACGCTGGAGCAGAGCATCGCAACGATTATCCGGATCAAGAATCTCGCCTTGAATCTGCGGACGCAAAGCAAGGTCAAAATCCGGCAGCCGCTGAGCACTTTGTATGTACGGCCAAAAGACGCGGCCGACCGGCGCGTGCTTGAAAGCCCAGACTATGTTGCGCAGATTTTGGAGGAAGCCAATCTCAAAAAGGTCGTTCTGATCGAAGATGAGAGCGCGCTGGTGAGAGTGCGTCTGAAACCGGATTCGAAGAAGATTGGTCCGCGAGCCGGCAAGTACCTGAAGGCGATCGCGCAGGCCATCGAGCAGGCTGATCCGCGGGAGGCCGTGAAAAGCGGGACGTATCTGGTGCAGATCGACGGGCAAACATTCGAACTTGCGGCTGACGAAGTCCTGATCTCCTACGAAGGTCCGGAGCATCTCAAGTGCGTTTCGGAACAAGGAACGTTTATGGCGCTGGAGACGACGCTTACGCCGGAACTGTTGCAGGAAGGCCTGGCAAGAGACTTCAACCGCCTAATGCAGGACCAGCGGAAAGCGTTGAACCTCGATATCTCCGACCGCATTGTGGTCAGCTACACCGCACCGCCGCGCATAGCGGAAGCCATCACGGCTCACGAGGCTTATCTGCGGAACGAATTGCTCGCGGAGCAGCTTGAGGCCAGGGCGCAGCAGAATGGCGCCGCCAAGCTGTCGTTGAACGGCGAGGAAATCTTCGTCACCATCACTCGCGTTTGACGGCGTCAGGGGGTGAGCTACTTGGCGCTCTCCAAGTCTGCGACCACGAACCTCACCAGCGCCTCGAGCAGCGCAGTGCGCGGGTAACGCGAGTGATTCATCAGTTTCTGCAGTTCACCATCTGCGATCTTGTCGAATGGTAGGGCCACCGCGAGGTGATCGGCGCGGGCGGCGCCTAGGAATGTCGCTCCGGGGACGATTGCATCCCACTTGGTCAACTGTGCGTCGTTGGTTGCATCGAAGACTGAAAGCAATTGCTGCGCCGTCAGAAGCGCTGAAGAAGTATTGTCTTTGCCGGCAACAGCCACGATCGAGTAGGTGGGCACCATCGGGTCGGGATAACTGGCGAGAAATGCCTGGCGGACTTCGCGCTTGAGGCTGTTGAAACCTGTGGCAAGATCGCCTTCGCACTTGCCCATGTTCTGGTACTTCGCCACCCAGCCGTTGATCTGCTCAGGCAGCGTGTCGGCAATGGGCGATCCGCCGGACGCCCCTGCCACGGTGATGAAGGCCGCTACAGCAGCCGCCGCGCTGTCTTCTTCGGCCAGGGTAACCTGCAAATCGGGCGCGCCCTTGCTATAACCCAGGACGATGAACTTCCGCGGGTCAGAGTTCTGATGATCGCGAAGATATGCGGCGATCATCTTCGCATTTTCCTCGCAACTGTTGTTGGGAACGCCCAGCAGGTCGACAGACATCCCAAATTTCTCGCGCAGATATTTCTGGCCCTCATTGAAGGCGGGCGCGTTGGAGGCGCATGAACTGAGGATGCCGGGCACGATCAGCAAACGGTATTTGGTGGGCAATGGCGGCAACGCGAGGTCTTCCTTGCCCGGACTCTCAAGATAATTGCTGCAAGCGCCCCAGTCGCCGGTATCGGGGTTGTGCTGGCGGAGCACGGAGCAGAACACGTCTGCGAACTTCTGGCTGTGGTCCTGGGTGTCGGGCTGAAGATAGACCACCAGCGTACGGCCGTCGGAGTGAAAGCCGCCACCGGTCGCGGTTTTCGCCTCGGTAACCGGGTTGGAAGGCGTCATGTAATCCAGCTTCGCTACCAAACCGCTCTGCTGAAGACTCTGTCCGATGTAGTCGCGCTCGCCATCCACCGCGGGATCGATCTTGTGCGTGAGCTTGCCGTTGCGCTGGTCTTTCTCGAGGCCGATGTCGTGCGTGCCTGCACCAGCCCATAACGGCTGGCCTTCTACGTCGAACGGTGCACGCCAGAGCCGGAAATGGTGGCGCGAGGCGATTACTTTGATGGGGTCGGCCTGAGCGTAGCCGAAGTCCTGCTTGCGGCCGAACAGCATCAGTTCGCTGATGGGCATGGTGACGTAGGCTTCTCTCGAGAAACTGTCCAGCGCGCCCCGCATGAAGGCATTCTTGATCGACTTGTCGGGTTGAATCCAGCCGGCGCTGGCCAACGCACGGTGGACGCGGGCTTCCGATCCGATGATCAGAAAATTCACGCGATCGCCTACGTTGCCCAGACTGTCGTTGATGCGCGTGGGGATCTTATCGAGCATCTCCTGCGTCAATTTGGGCAACGGAGCGTTCGATACTGCTGCGGCGGATGCGGACCGGATGCTTCGTTCCAGGGTGACGTGAAAGCTCCCGTCAGGTTGATCGTTCGAGGCTGCGTTGAGCCCGAGAAACAGACGGCCGTCAATGGGCGCTTTGATTTGTGCATGAGGTCCAACGAGGAACGGCCGGGCCGCGTCGCTAGAGCCAATCCGTCCCACCAAAGCGCCACGTCCTGATTCATTCACCGGCAAAATACGGACGAGATCCAGCCAACCGCGCGCCAGTCCATCCGGCCCGTTCTCCTTGGCGCCGGCGAAATGGACGGAACCGGTGGCGGAGATGCGCACTGTATCTCCGGCTTTGAGATCAATGCCCGTGTCGGTCCAGGCCTGCGATCCAGAAATATCGAGTTCCTGCGGTTTTTGTGCAGCGCGGCACATGGGCACGGCCGCTACCAGCAGAGCGAGAAAGAATATCCGCATGCTTACATATTATTGCGGAAGAGCAGGTAGGGGGCGGGCTGAGAGTCTTTATTCTGGCGGTTGATCGACTTTTGCTTTGGTATCGCCGCCGGCTGCCTTCTCGAGTTCGGCTAGCTGATGTTTTACCTCACCGACATCCGGGGAGTCGGGCGACATCACGAGATACTTGCGCAACTGCTCGATAGCGCCGGCGTAGTCTCTCTTTTGATAGAGGATCAGACCCAACAAGTGCTCCACTTTGGGGAACTTATGAACGGTATCGAGCTTCTGCGCCTCGAGCGCGCTGGCGTGCGCTGCGTCAAACTTGTGCAGGTTATAGTCGGCAGCCGCGCTGTAAAAATAAGCCTCTGGAAAATCGTAGGGGTTCAGCTTGATCAAGCGGTTTGTGGTGGCGGCCACGTCCTGCCAGTTCTTGTCTGCCACGGAGAATCGGGCTAAATGCAAATAAGGCGTGACGAGTTTCGGATCCGCCGCCAATGCCTGGGAGAAGCAGCGGCGCGCGTCAGCCATTTCCCTGTTTGCCTCATGAATGACACCCAGGCTGCTCCAAGCTTCGGCAAACTGCGGATATGCGGCCACGGCCTTGTCCAACTCTTTCTCGGCGTCGTTGGTCTTGCCCTTGCGCGCCAATTCGCGGGCTTTGTCGTAGGCCTTGCGGGCGTCCTTAGGAGCCATCAGCGTGGTTGCACTGACGGTCGTGCCTTCCACGTTCGTCCGGCGGTGCAGAATGATCGCGCCAACGTCGGGATTGTCGAATAACCGGCGACCGGTCAAGTTCACTACATCGGAGCGAAAGCCAGCCAGCACGGCGCGAATTTCGCAGCCGCTCAGATCCTGCGGAGCCGAAGACCGGATGGGCGTATTCGACGAAGTCTGTGTCGCAGTGCTGGTGGTCCTGCGGACGCCTCCAGTCTGCGACATGCCGGCTGAGGCCGAGTCGTCCATGCTGGCATCCTGAGTCACGGTCCCATTCTGGCCCAACTGAAAGCTGAAATTGCCTTTGGAATCGGTGTACCCTTCGGCGCGCGCATACCCGTTACAGTTACGCTCGATCACCACTGAATCGGGCGGTGGTGTCCCGTCATCCAACTGTACTTTTCCTGACAAGAACAGGCCACGATTGGAAATATCCGGAGGCAAGTTCGTTCCCGAGGTAGAGTTGGGAGTCGTCGTCGTAGGTGTAGTCCGTCCGGGAGCGGTTCCGCCAGCCGCGCCGCCTGCCCCACCCGCTGGGGGCTTCTGGCACTGCGCCGGCTGCAGAAAAAGGGCGATGCCTAGCGCAAGCCCGGTTGCGATACGGATTCCCGAATTCCCTAGCATGGGATCATCCCCCACCGACTTTGCCCTAATTATGTCACAGTGGCAGGGGCAGGCCGTGTAAATTACTTCACGGATCCTGACGCTGCGCGCGACGGGAACGCTTGTGGCGCGGGCCGGGAGTGTTCGATAAAATGAAAGCCGCCTCCATATGAAACCGCTGCTTACTGCCGTGACTGTCGCTTCCTTGCTGCTGATTCCGGGTTGTTCCGAGGCGCCTCAGCCAGCCGAGAAGAAGGAGGTCCGTCCGCCCGAGCCCGTGAAGGGCCGTACGGCCCTCTACCAGATGTTTAACGCTGCACGTGGCTGGTCTTCGGATATCCAAGTATTGTCGCTCAGGAGCATCGACCTTCCGGAGGTCAAGCGCGAACGCGGCAAGGCCGCCGCGTGGCAGGCCTATTTCGTATCCCCCGGGTCGGGCCGCGCGCGGAGCTACACTTATTCCGTTATTGAGTCGGTCGGCAATTTGCACCAGGGCGTTTTTGCAGGACTGGAAGAGTCGGGTACGCACGGGGGCGGCACACCGTTTCTGATCGCCGCCTTGAAAACCGACTCCGACGAGGTCTATCAGACCGCACTCAAGAAAGCCGCCGAATACGAGAAAAAGAACCCTGATAAGCCAATCTCGTTCCAACTCGACAAGACCGACCGGTTTCCAAATCCAGCGTGGCGCGTGATCTGGGGGGAGAGCGTCGGCACCAGCAACTTCTCAATCTTCGTTGACGCCTCGACCGGCGTCTACCTCCAGACCATGCGGTGAGCGGCGCTCATATCACGGTAAATTCGAACACGTTTTCGGATATCTGCGCGCCTTGAGTATCGTGCACCGATGCGATGAGCTGGTAATCGCCGGCCCGTAAAAGCCTGCCCGTCACGTCACCCAACTTGCGTGCGGAATCCGCGGCCATCGCGGCGGGGAACTTACCCTCAAACGTTGTGCGGCCGGCTGAGTCCACGACGCGCCAGCGCACTTCAGCGTTTGGAATCTCACGCCACTCATCATTGATAATCCACAAGCCGCACCGGAATTCTTCTCCGGCATGCCACTGGTCTCGATCGTATTCGAAATTCGCGGCGACGGGAGCGAAGCTTCTCTGAACGGTGTAAAAGACCTTGGTGGGAACGCGGTAGAAATCAATAGCGGCCATGGTCACCGATGGCCAGATATCGATGGCGTGGAAGTGTAGGATGCCGCCGGTTTCATACTTCAGCCGCCGCGCACGCTCGAGCGCAATCTGGAAGAGGCGAGCCACGTAGTTCTGCGTGATCGGAATGTACTGTTGGAGACTCTTGCCCGCGGGATCGCCCCAGGCACGCATGGCTTCGGGGATTTGTAGCTTGTGAAAGACCCATTCCTCTTCGTGATCCTTGATGGGCCACGCATGGGGAAGAAACTTGATCAGTGATTCGTAGTTCGGCAACGCCGTGGCTCCCAGTTCGGACAC